>Ga0207640_10000147_pt1 | contig 51462 bp, 58 predicted proteins | sample KBSCornC42_FD_184300 | JGI IMG/M metagenome (GOLD analysis project Ga0207640, IMG submission 184300) | Corn rhizosphere microbial communities from Kellogg Biological Station, Michigan, USA - KBS Corn C4-2 (SPAdes) (version 2) | ecosystem: Host-associated > Plants > Roots > Rhizosphere > Soil ... | reverse complement strand
GCCGGCCAGCTGCTTGGGCTGGTTGGCGACGATCCCCGCCGGCTGGCCGCCGAAGCGGGCGAAGCAGGTGATCACGTTCTTTGCGAACTTCGGCTTCAGGTCGAACCAGTCGCCGTCGTCGACGATCTCGCGGATCACGTCGTACATGTCGTACGGCTGCCGCGAGGACTCCGGGACGATCTCCATCAGCTTCTCGGAAGCGCGGTCGATCGGGTCGGAGACGTCGACGATCGGCGGGCGCTCCTCGCAGTTGGCCGGGAAGTAGGAGAGGTACTTCTTGACGGAAGCGATGCACTCCTCGTCGTCCTTTACCTCCAGGTCCCCGACGCCGGATTTGCGGCAGTGGACCTTGGCGCCGCCGAGCTCCTCCATCGTGATCTCCTCGCCGGTGACGGCTTTGGTCAGGTGCGGGCCGGCGAGCGCCATCGCCCCCTGACCGGAGACCATCGGCACGAAGTCCGCGAGCGCCGGGATGTAGGCGGTGCCGGCCGCGCAGGGGCCCATCATCGCCGCCACCATCGGGATCACCCCCGACATTTCGACCTCCTCGCGGAAGAGGTGGCCGGAGCCGGCGAAGAGCGAGCCCGTCGCCTCCTGGATGCGGGCGCCGGCGCTGTCGAGCAGCCAGACGAACGGCATCCGCTTCTGCAGCGCCATCTCGCGCAGGCGGGTGACCTTGAGCTCGCCGGTCATCCCCATCGAGCCGGCCATCACCGTGAAGTCGTAAGCGGCGATGCAGCAGGAGCGGCCGTCGACGTCGCCCCAGCCGGTGACGACGCCGTCGGCGGGAGCGTCGACCCCGTCCATTGCCCGCTGGGCGAAGTGCGGGCGGCCGTGGATGCCCATCTCGACGAAGGTGCCCTCGTCGACCAGCAGGTCGATCCGCTCGCGGGCGGTCAGCTTGCCGCGGTCGTGCTGCTTGGCGATCTTCTCCTCGCCGCCGCCGAGCTTGGCCTTCTCGCGGCGCTCGTGCAGCTGCGCGGTCAGCTCGGCGAGCGGCGCCGTGCCCGGCAGCAGGTTCCCGGATTTCTCCTCGGTCGCCACTAGCGTCCTTTCCATTGTGGGTCGCGTTTCTCGAAGAAGGCGGTGACCCCCTCGACGATGTCCTCCGTGGTGAAGGTGAGCGAGAGCTGCGAGCGCAGGAACTCGAGCGCGTCGTCGAGCGCCATGTCCTGCTGGCGGTACATCGCATCGTGGCCGAGCCGCATCAGCACCGGACTCTTCGAGGCGAGCTTGGCCGCCCACTCGGCGACCGCGGCATCGAACTCGCCCGCCGGGACGACCTTGTTGGCGAGCCCGTACTCGACCGCCTGCTCGGCCGAGAGCCGCTCGCCCAGCAGCATCATCTCGTTGACCTTCTTGCGCGGGACGTTGCGGTAGATGATCGACATGATCATGTAGGGGAAGGCACCGACGTTGATCTCCGGCGTGCCGAAGGTTGCGCCCTCTTTGGCGATCACCAGGTCGCAGGAGAGGGCGAGGCCCATCCCGCCCGCGAGCACGTGGCCGTTGGCGGCGCAGAGCGAGGGCTTGCCGAGTCGCGGCATCAGCCGGAAGAACTCGAGGAAGAGGTCGGAGGCGAAGTGTTTGGCGACCAGCGGCGCGTCGGCGGCGAACCCGCCGAGGTCGGCACCGGCGCAGAAGACTTTCTCGCCGGAGCCCGTGAGGACGACCGCGCGAACCTCCTCAGAGGCTTTCGCCAGCTTCATCGCCTCGACCAGCTCAGCCAGCATCTGACCGGAGAGCATGTTGCGCTTCTCCGGGTCGTTCAACGTCACCGTGGCGACGCCGTCGGCCACCTCGTAGGCGACCTTCTCGCCATTCCACTGATCTCCCTGGGGCATCCGCCAGGACCATAGCACTGCTGAAAGTAGGAAGTGCTACTGTCCACTTCGCTCTAGGGAACGACACAGAGGAGAGAGACAGTGACGACCGCGACCAGCGACGGCTCCAGCGTCATCAAGCCCGACTTCGAGTCCGGGCGCAAGCACTTCATCTTCAGCCAGGAGCACGAAGACCTGCGCGAGTCGATGCGCTCCTGGGTCGAAAAGGAGCTCTGGCCTCATCGCAACGAGTGGGAGGACACCTACTGGCCGACCGAGAAGATGAAGCGCGCCGGCGACCTCGGCTACCTCGGCCTCTGCTTCCCTGAGGAGTACGGCGGCCAGGGGGGCGACTACTTCTACTCGCTGGTACGGGCCGAGTGCATGAGCTACTCGGGCTCCGGCGGCACCAACATGGGCTTCGCGGTCCAGACCGACATGGTCCTCCCCCCCATCCACCTACTTGGCACCGAGGAGCAGAAGCGCAAGTACCTCGAGCCTGGCCTCAAGGGCGACAAGATCGGCTCGCTGGGGATCACCGAGCCGGGCGCCGGCTCCGACGTCGCCGGGATCCGCACCACCGCGATCCGCGACGGCGACGAATACGTGATCAACGGCTCCAAGACCTTCATCACCAACGGGCCGCGCGCCGACTTCATCGTCCTCGTCTGCAAGACCGACCCCGACGAGCGCCACGCCGGCATCACCCTCTTCGTCGTCGACCTCAAGGACGAGAACGGCGAGAAGGTGCAGGGCTTCTCGGTCTCCAGCGAGCTGGAGAAGATGGGTATGCACGCCTCCGACACCGGCGAACTCGCCTTCGAAGACGTCCGCGTCCCGGCCGATGCCGTGCTCGGCGAGGTCGGCAAAGGCTTCTACCACATCGCCTGGGAGCTCCAGGGCGAGCGCCTGGTCGCCGCCGCCGGCTGTCACGCGGGGGCGGAGCGGATGATCGAGAAAACGCTCGTCTACGCGAAGGAGCGCGAAGCCTTCGGCCGGCCGATCGGCAAGTTCCAGGCGATCCGCCACAAGTTCGCCGAGATGGCGACCCAGGTCGAGGCGGCGAAGCAGTTCACCTACGCAACCGCCTGGCGCTTCGGCAACGGCGAGTACCCGGTGCGCGAGATCACGATGGCCAAGCTCTTCGCCTCCCGCATCGCCTGCGACGTCGCCGACGAGTGCGTCCAGATCCTCGGCGGCTACGGCTACATGAAGGAGTACGAGATCGAGCGCGCCTACCGCGACGTCCGCCTCAACCGCATCGGCGCCGGCACCGACGAGGTGATGCTCGACGTGATCGGGCGAAGCTACGGGCTGTAGATCCGCGGCGCGGAGCCTGGCTGTGTCTCATATCGATCACGTGCGCGCGTACTACGAGGCGCTGAACACCGGGGACGCCGAGGCGGTTTCGGCGCACTTCACCGAGGACGCGGTGCACTACTACACGCGTCTTGGCCCGCATGAGAGCGCGAAAACGATCGGCGATTACGCCGCGCTCGGCGTGTCGACGATCGACGCCCAGTGGTACGTCGAGAACGCGATCGAGCAGGGGGATCAGGTTGTGATCGAGTGGACGATGACCTGGCGGGACCCGAAAAGCGGGGCGAAGCGGCTCGACCGCGGCACCGAGTGGTTCCAGATCCGCGACGGCAGGATCGCCGAGATCCGCGCCTACCACCACGGCGGCAAAAAGAACCCGCAGGGCGACCTGCTCGGGTTCGACCACGAGGGCCGCGGCTACCGGATGATCGAGGACTGGGAGGCGCCGGCATGACCGTCGTCAAGGACAGCGGTGCCCGCGCCACCCTGCCGCCCTTCGGCGAGGAGCACGAGGAGCTGCGGCAGACGGTCTCCCGCTTCGTCACAAATGAGATCGCGCCGAACGTCGACGAGTGGGAGGCGGCGCGGGAATTCCCCCGGGAGCTGTTCGCCCGCTGCGCCGAGCTCGGCTTCCTCGGCCTCAAGTTCCCCGAGGAGCTGGGCGGGCAGGGCGGAACCCACCTGCACGACGCGGTCTGGGTCGAGGAGTTGGCCCGCTCCGGCGGTTCCGGCGGCGTCGCCGCCGGCCTCAACGCCCACACCTCGATCGCGATGCCGCCGATCTTCAACTTCGGCACCGAGGAGCAGAAGCGGCGCTGGCTGGTACCGGGGATCGCCGGCGAGAAAATCGGCGCGCTCGGAATCACCGAGCCCGGCGCCGGCTCCGACGTCGCCTCGATCGCCACCACCGCCAAGCGCAACGGCGACACCTACGTCGTCAACGGCGCCAAGACCTTCATCACCAACGGCGTCCGCGCCGACTTCCTCGTCTGCGCCTGCAAAACCAGCGAGGAGGGCGGCCACGGCGGGATCTCCTTCCTCGTACTCGAGCGCGAGATGCCCGGCTACGAGGTCAGCGCCAAGCTGGAGAAGATGGGCTGGCACTCCTCCGACACCGGCGAAATCTCCTTCACCGACGTCGAGGTGCCGACCGAGAACCTGCTCGGCGAGGAGAACGGCGGCTTCAAACTGATCATGTTCAACTTCGCCTGGGAGCGGCTGCTGATGGCGATCGGCGCCGTCGGCGCCATGCAACGCCTTATAGAGATCACCGTCGCTTATGCCCTCGACCGCGAAGCCTTCGGCCGCCCGATCGGCAAGTTCCAGGCGATCCGCCACCACGTCGCCGAGATGGCAACCCGCGCCGAAGCCGCCCGCGCCCTCACCTACAACGGCCTCCGCCTCTTCCACGAAGGGCAGGACTGCATCCAAGAGGTCTCGATGGCCAAGCTCATAACCCAGCGCGCCGTCCTCGACATCGCCGACCAGTCCCTCCAGATCCACGGCGGCTATGGCTACATGCGCGAGTACGGCATCGAGCGCGCCGTCCGCGACGCCCGCCTAGGCCCGATCGGCGGCGGCACCGACGAGATCATGAAAGAGATCATCGGCAAGACGATGGGGCTATAGAACTAAGGGGCTGTGTCCGCCGAACCAGAACGCATACAAACTCGACGTGAGGAGGCAATTGCCTTCTTTCATGTCAACCAGACTGGTCGTACCGCGGTAGAGCGGGTTGTGGCTCTCTTCTTCTCAGTGGCCGCCATTGCGGGCTCCGTCGGGGTCGCAGCTGGGACGCCCGATGTCCTTCTACCACTTCCAGCCCTGCTCTTCCTGCTCCTCTCCTACATGTTCCAGCAGTACTCCGATCTAACGGTGCTGGGAGGCGCGCGACGTCGCCTCGAGGATCTGGTCAACGATGAACTGGGAGCAAAGGGGCTTGTCTATGAGACCGCCGTGGCCCAGATTAGGCAGGTCAAGCCGTTGGTGCGAAGCGTGCGGTACCTGCAGGGGCTGCTGGGAGTCGTCGTCATCGGGGCGACCGTCGTCGCCAGCGTCGTCGCCTTCCGCGACCACGATGCGCTTATCATCGTCGGTTATGTGACTGGAACGACCCTGGCCGCCGCCTCGGCTACTTACTCGTACCTGCACATGCTTCGCACCCCGCGGATAGCAGGGGAACAGCTGGCCAAGCAGGGCCTTGACGACGAGCGGCTGATCTGGATCTCGTCGGAACTGTTCGAAGAAGCTCAGAAGGCAGCGAAGGACGGCGAGCTCCAGAGAGAGATGTTCGAGCGCCTGATTCGGCAGGGCTTGTCGAAGCAGGCGTGATCACCTGAACCAGCGCCGCTCGACCCATGCCGCGATCCGGGGCCAGTAGATCAGCAGCAGGACGATCGCGATAACCAAGACGATCGCGAGCCAGCCGCCTTTGGAGATCTCGCGGAAGAGGAGGTGGCGTCCTAGCGCGAGGGGCACCTGAGGCAGATTAGAGTCCACGCGATGCGATCCGGTGGGACGGTGCGGTACGTGGATCCCCGGGCCTCACGCGGTCCGGTCTATCGCTGGTTCGCCCGGTTCTCGGCCTCGCGCTTCGGCTTCTGGCTGTCGCGCAACATCAGCTGGAAGATCGACCCCTATCTGCTTCGCCTTACCAGGGGGCGAATTGGGACCGGGCTGATCATCCCTACGGGACTGTTGGAAACGCGTGGGGCGCGGTCGGGCCAGCTTCGCCGCAATGGGGTCATCTACTTCCACGACGGCGAGAAGGTGACGATCATCGCCTCCAAGGCCGGCGCCCCCGGGAATCCCGCCTGGTTCTACAACGCCCGGGCCAACCCGGACGTCCAGTTCGGCGGTCAGCCGTTCCGGGCCGAAGTGGTCGAAGACGAGGCGGAGCGGGCACGTCTCTGGGGGCTAGCCGACCAGGTCTTCCCGCCCTTCGCCGACTATCGCCAGCGGGCCGGGCGAAGTGGCCGCACCATCCCGATCCTGCGGTTGATCCCTCGCTGATTAGGCCTGGAGCTCAGCGCCGGGGGCCGGTGTTGCAGCCGTGGTCCTTGCCCCAGCCGCGCTGGCCGTTGCAGTAGTCGTAGCCGGGGCCGCCATAGAGCTGGTCGGCGGCGCGGCCGCCGTAGAGGCGGTCGTTGCCAGCGCCGCCGTGGCAGCCATCTTGCCCCGGGCCCATGATGCAGATGTCGCGGCCGGGGCCGCCCCAGCAACCGTCGCTGCCGGCGCCGTGGTGGCAGAAGTCGTTGCCGCGGCCGCCGACGCAGTCGCTGTTGCGGTTGCCGGTGATGCAAACGTCGTTGTTGCCGCCGCCGATGCAGCGATTGCGGCGCGAGCCTTCGGAGAAGCAGATGTCCCGCTCGCCTTTGCCGACGAACTTGTCGGAGCCGCGGCCGAGGTGAACGACCAACGGCAGCGGCAAGCGCTTGGTGACCTTGACCAGGTCGCCCCGCGGGCCCATGTCAACTTCGATCGCCCCCACTCCGCGGGTGGAGCAGACCGCCTTGCTGTGCCCACGGGTGAAGTGGCAGCCCAGGGGATGATGATGGGCCATGTTTCCTTTGATCACGATCTTGTGGTGGCCGCGCGGGTGCAGCCTCAGAGTCGACCCCTTGTGGGAGCCATAAATGACGATCTTGGATACAGGCGTGGCGGCGGCCGGCAGGACGAGGAGGGCCACTACCGCGATCACGCCGACCAGCAGCTTGCGGCCGGGGGGCAAAAGCATCCGGGGCATATTAATCATGTGTATCGGCTAACAAAACGAAGACTTGAAGATCACAAGGAAAATAGGCGCGATTAGGAGGGAAAATTGATCTATCTGCTCAGGCACGGGGACGCCGAGGAGGGAAATGGCGACGATTCAGCGCGCCGGCTGACGGCCAAAGGGGAGGGACAGGCACGCGCAGCGGGAAGGGCGCTGGCCGCAATGGGAGCAGCGATCGACGCTTGCCTGACCAGCCCCAAGGCGCGGGCGACGGACACCGCGCGCCTGGCCTGCGAGGCGCTCTCGCTCGATCCGGAGACGGCGGCCGAGCTGCGCGGGGGTCCCTTCGACTCACTCTCCCTCGCCGCCGGCCGCAGCAACATCCTCCTGGTCGGCCACGAGCCTGACTTCTCAAATGAGGTCGCCCGCCTCACCGGCGGCAAGGTGAAGCTGCGCAAGGGCGCCTTGGCGATCGTCGACGGCTCGACGCTACTGGCGCTGCTGCGCCCCCGCGACCTCGTCGCGGTCGCGGAAAGCCCTGGCTAGCGGGAGGGAACCGCCGCCAGCTCAGCTGCGACCTGATGAGCCCAGTCGCGGATCTCGGTCCAGTCGCGGCGGTCGCGATACTCGCGGGGGGTGCCTTCGACCATCGCCCGCTCCATGAGGTTCTTGGGTTCTGCCGGCAGGCGGCCGCCGAAGACGACGTGGTCCTTGCCTCCCAGCTCCTCGACCTTGTCGATGATCTTCGGGGGCTCCATCCAGTCGGGGTTGTCCTTGGCCGGGTCGCCGACGGGACCGGAGCTGAAGACCCAGAAGGGCATTTGGCGCAGGGCCTTGCGGTGCTTCTTGAGGAAATGGCGGGCGTCGCCCTGCCAGCGCTTCATGTAGACGGCGCTGCCGAGGACGACGGCGTCGTAGGGATCGAGGCACCGCACGTCCTCGGCCCGCTCGAGGCAGACGCCCAGGCCCTCTCGGTGCAGGGTGGCCGCAATCGTCTCGGCGATCTCGGCGGTGGAGCCGCGTTTGGAGGCATAGGCGACGAGGACTGTCATCGCCTCGATTGTGGCGAATTAGACACCCTGTCGCATCGTTAATTCGCCACACAAGGGGCGGCGGTCCTTCCGGGCGCCGAGGCGCGCTACGTTGAAGCCACATCAACGCAAGGAGGCGCCGATGCTCTCGTGGCTGGCAGGCAAGCTGATCGACCACAACATGCGGAAGCTGAGGGAAGGCGACCCCTCTCCGACCGTGCGGATGTACGCCGAGGACGTCCACTTCAGCTTTCCCGGCGACAGCTCCTTCGCCCCAGGGGCGACGAACAAAGCCGACCTGACCCGATGGCTCCAGCGCTTCGCCGACCTCGGCCTGCAGATCTACCCCGACGAGGTCGTCCTCAAGGGCTTCCCGTGGCGGCAGACGATCTGTGTTCGCGGCCACATCCACCTCGACGACCCGAACGAGGGACGGGTCTACGACAACCGCTACGTGATCTGGGGGCACATGGCCTGGGGCAAAATGCGCGCCTACGAGGTCTACGAGGACACGCAGGCATCGAAGGCGCTCGACGCCTACCTGGAGCGCACCGGCAAAGAGAAGGCGGTGACCTGATGAAGCAGCGGGTCAACCTGATCACCCTCGGCGTCACCGACCTCGCCCGCGCCCGCCGCTTCTACGAAGCCCTCGGCTGGCAGACCGGAGCCGAACCCGGCGACGACGTCGTCTTCTTCCAGGCCGGCGAGATGGTGCTCGCCCTCTGGGACCGCGCCCGTCTGGCCGAGGACAGCACCGTCGCCGACGGCGGCGGCTGGGGCGGCGTCACTCTCGCGCTCAACTTCGCCTCCCCCGCCGAGGTCGACACCGTGATCGAGGAAGCCCGCGCCGCCGGGGCGACGATCGGCCGCGAGCCGGCCGAGACCTTCTGGGGCGGCTACAGCGGCATCTTCGTCGACCCCGACGGGCATCCCTGGGAGGTCGCGCACAACCCGCACTGGACCGTCACCGAGGACGGCGGCGTCCGCCTCAACTGAGAACCGACTGGCCGGTCAACCAGTCCGGCGCCGATCTCGGTAGCCTCATCGCGACTTTTCACGATCAAAGGAGAGGCGCAGCAATGGGACTTCTGGATGGAAAAGCGGCGATCGTCACCGGGTCGGCGCGAGGCATCGGCCGCGCGACCGCGGAGCTGTTCGTAAGCGAGGGCGCAAAGGTACTGATCAACGACCTCGACGCCGACGTCGCCGAGCAGACGGCAAGCGAGATCGACGGCGAGACCGCGGTCTTCGCCGGCGACCTGACCAAGACCGGGGCTGCAGACGACCTGGTCAAGGCAGCGGTCGACGCTTTCGGCTCGGTCGATATCTGCGTCAACAACGCCGGCTACACCTGGGACGGCGTCGCCCACAAGATGACCGACGAGCAGTTCCAGGCGATGCTCGACATCCACACGATCGTCCCCTTCCGGGTCGCCCGGGCGCTCGCCCCGCACTGGCGCGAGGCAGCGAAGGCCGAGCGCGGCGAAGGCAAAGAGGTCTTCCGCAAGATCGTCAACACCTCCTCGACCTCGGGGATGATGGGCAACGCCGGCCAGGTCAACTACTCGGCGGCAAAGATGGGCGTGGTCGGGCTGACCAAAACCCTCGCCAAGGAGTGGGGTCAGTTCAAGATCAACGTCAACGCGGTCGCCTTCGGCTTCGTCGAAACCCGCCTCACCGGTGCCAAAGAGGCCGGTGAAGAGATGACCGCCCCGAGCGGCGAGAAGATCGAGCTCGGCATCCCCGAGCAGATGCGGGCAATGGCCTCGGCGATCATCCCGCTTGGCCGCCCGGCAACCCCGGAGGAGGCATCCGGCCCGGTCCTCTTCCTCTGCTCGCCGCTCGCCGACTACATGCACGGCCAGGTGCTGAACGTGACCGGCGGCATGTTCGGGGGGATGTACACCTGAGCTCGACCGACTCATCCGAGGGGCGGCGCACGCCGCGCTACCTCGACCTGGCGGACCATGTCTGGCCCGCCACCCGCAGGTTCATGGGCGTCCACACGTTCCTCTACAAGAGGACGGGTGGACGCCTCGGGCACACCATTCCCGGCGTGCCGGGCAAGATGCTCCTGCTCGACCACGTCGGGGCCAAGAGCGGGACCAAGCGGACCTCGCCGTTGCTCTACGTCCGCGACGGCGAGGATCTGGTCATCGTCGCCTCCAAAGGCGGCTACCCCAAGCACCCGGCCTGGTACCACAACCTGATGGCCAACCCCGACACCGCGGTGCAGGTCAAGGGCGAGCGGATCCCGGTCCACGCCCGGGTGGCAAAGCCGGAGGAGCGCGACCGCCTCTGGGCGCTGGCCGTCAAGGGGTACCACGGCTACGACGACTACGCCGCCCGCAGCAAGGGCCGCGAGATCCCGCTGGTCGTCCTCGAACCGCGCTAGCCGGACTTCGGCCGCCGCTCCTCGGCGACCGGGTCTCCGGCCTCGGTGGCGATCGCTTCTGGGGGCCACGGGCCGGCCCAGTTGTCGCGGGCGCCGTCGAGGGTGATCGTCGTCCCCGAGTAGAAGTCGCCGGCAGGCGAGGCGAGGTAGGCGACCAGCCAGGCCATCTCCTCCGGGCGGCCGGCGCGGCCGATCGGGATCGAGCGCTCGAGGTTGTCGACGACCACCTGCGGATACTTGGTCAGCAGCGTCTCGGTCGCGAACTGGCCGGCGGCGAGGGCGACGGTCTTGATCCCGAACCGCGCCCACTCGACCGCGAGCGTCCGCATCATGTTCTCGACCGCGGCCCGGGCGGCGCCGGAGTGGACCATCCCCGGCATCCCGTTGTGGGGCGAGAGGGTGACGCTCAAGACCTTGCCGCTGCCCTGTGGGATGAACGCCTTGGTCGCGGCGGCGTGGGTCATCAGCCAGGTGCCGAGGACGTTGAGGTCGATCACGGTTTTGAAGCCTTTGGGGCTGATCGCCTCGGCCGGGCTGAGGAACTGGCCGCCGGCGTTGTTGACGAGGACGTCGAGGCGGCCGTGGCGCTCCAGCAGCCCGTCGAAGAAGTGGCCGACCGGCTCCTCCTCGCGGATGTCGAGGCACTCGTGCTCGAAGGAGCCCGGCAGGCCCGCCGCCAACTCCGCCGTCTCGGCCAGTGGCTCTTCGCGGCGGCCGCAGGCGACGACGGTGGCGCCGAGCCGCGCCAGCTCCAGCGCCGTCTCCCGGCCGAGGCCGCTGCCGGCGCCGGAGACGACACAGACCTGCCCGTCGAGCAATCCGTCGCGAAACACCTGCGAATGGGCGCTGTCAGCCATTGCCCGGCCAAGCCTATAGACGACCTGATCGGCGGTAATGTCACCGGAATGAAGGTGAGCGTCGAGGCCCGTCCCCTGCACGAGCCGCTCGCGGGAGGAACCCCGCAAGCGACGGTCGTGGTCGAACCGCTGATCGCCGGCCACTGCAACTTTCCCGTGCCGCTGATGGAGGACCCGGGCGGGCCGATGGTCACCCTGAAGCTGCTGCGGGCGCTGATCACCACCAAGCCGCCGCGGACGATCCCGATCCCCGCCTTCCTGATCCGCCACCCGAGCGCCGGCGCGATCCTCGTCGACACCGGACTCCACCCCTCGATCGCCACCGACGCGCGCGAGAACTTCGGCCGCCTCGGCACCCACGTGGGCAAGCCGACCCTGGAGACCGGCGAAGACGTCCCGGCGCAGATGCGCAAACGTGGTCTCGATCCGGGCGAGATCCCGATCGTCGTCATGACCCACATGCACAGCGACCACACCTCGGCGGTCTCCGAGTTCCCCAACTCCACCTTCGTCGTCAGCGAGACCGAGTGGAAGGCCGCCGCGACCGGGTCGCAGCCGACCGTCAACGGCTACCGCCGCGCCCACTTCGACTACGCCTTCGACTACCGCACGGTCGACTTCGACCGCAACAGCATCGACTCCTACGCGAGCTTCGGCCGCACTTTCGACCTCTTCGGCGACGGCTCGATCCGGCTCGCCTTTACCCCGGGCCACAGCGCCGGCCACATGTCGGTGGTCTGTCACCTCAAGGAGCGCGACTTCGTGATCGGCGGCGACGCGATGTACGTGCGCGCGCAGCTCGACGGCGGCGCCCCGCTGCCCCCCAAACCGTTCGACGCCCACAACTTCCGCCGCTCCCTGCAAGAGCTGCGGCTGTTCAACAATCAGTTCCCCGACGCGGTGATCACGCCGGGCCACGATCCGGAGTTCTACTCCCGGATCGAGCAGCGCTACGAGTAACCGACCGTCCCAATAGGCTCGCCGAGTGAGCCTCTCCGACCTCTCAGACCCTGCTGCGGTCCGGCAGGCGCTGGAAGAGTTCGACCGCCTCGGCAGGGACGAGTTCCTCGCCAAATACGGCTTCGGCAAATCGCGCCGTTACATGCTGGTCGCGGACGGCAAACGCTACGACGCGAAGGCGATCGCGGGCGCCGCCCACGGCTTCCAGCACCCGGACAAAGGCCCGCTGAAACAGAGCGACTTCACCTCTGGCCTGCACACCGTGGTTCCAAGGCTGCAATCCCTCGGCTTCGAAATCGAAGACCTGGACCGCGGCGAACCGACTTCTGGTCCCGATCACCGCGCCTACATCTTCCAGGCCAATCCCGCCTTTTACGACATCGACGACGCCGTCAGCTCTCTCTCGGAGATGAACTGGACGGTGAAACAGCATGCAAGGGAAGTCCACAGAGGCGACCGGGTCTACATCTGGAGGTCGGGGGCGGAAAATCGTCGGGGCATCATCGCCGTAGGCACCGTGCTGACCGAGCCGGCGATGCTTCCCGAGCAGGAGGGACAGCAGTTCATCCGTAATCCCGCCAAGTTCGCCGGCGAGCAATTGCGGGTCAGGCTCAGTATCGACCGCGTGCTCGACCGACCTCTCCTTGCCACCGAGCTGGCGGAGCATCCGGACCTGAAAAACCTGCGGATCATGGAAGTGGCCCGCAACACCAACTACAACTTGACCGCAACGCAGGAAGTTGCGCTGATGGGACTTATCGAAGACCAATCACCGGTCGGCAGCAGCAGCGCCGGGGAGCCCTACCAAGCGCCCAAGCTCACCGAGATCGAAGCCGGCCTCGCGAAAGCCGGCATGGTGATCGACGACCGGACGCTGCTTCGCTACCACCTCAGCCTCAAGAGTCGTGGCTTCGTGATTCTCTGCGGCCTCAGCGGCTGCGGCAAGACCTGGCTCGCCGAACTATACGCCGAGGTAGTGCGCGCCAGGCACTTACCGGTCCCGGTCGCCTCGAACTGGACCAGCAATGAGGACCTGCTCGGTTATCTCAATCCCCTGAACGGCGCCTTCCAGCACACTGGGCTCTCTCGCTTCCTCGAAGAAGCAGCGGCCGAGTGGCGCAGCTCGCAGGCAGAGGAACGCGAGCCGCGTCCCTTCCACGTGACCCTCGACGAGATGAACCTGGCGAGAGTGGAGCACTACTTCGCCCGCTTCCTCTCCGGCCTTGAGGTCCGCGCCCGGAAGGGCAGCGCAATGCTCGAACTGGCCCCCGGCAAGACGACCGAGGTGACCCCCAACCTGCGCTTCACCGGCACTGTCAACGTCGACGAGACCACTCATGGCTTCGCCGACAAGGTCTACGACCGCGCTCAGGTGCTGGAGCTGCGGGTGCCCAAAGAGGCGATCGAAGGGCACCTCGACGGCTTGCCCTACCAAGAGCTTCTGGTCGAAATCTGGGAGGCAGTGGAAGACGTCGGCCCATTTGCCTTCCGGGTGGTCGACGAGATCCGCGAGTACGTCAGCATTTCCGAAGCTGAACGCGACGGCTGGGAACCACCGCTCGACGAGGAGATCCTGCAAAAGGTGCTACCGAAGGTGAGGGGTGCCGATCAGCGCACCGGACCTGCCCTGGAGAAACTGATCGAGCTTGCCGGCGAGACGCTCCCTCTGACCCGAGCGAAGGCGACGACCATGCACGAGAGCTTCCAGCAATATGGCTTCGCCAGCTACCACTAGGCTGCGCCCGCTCGACAGTCGAGGTCAGCAGCTCCAAGCACCGCGCGAGTGGACCCCAGGCCTGGTCGAGGTGGACATCGCTCCCGAGCTTTGGGAGCAGGCCAAACTCGAGTGCAACGACCGGCCGCTGCACCTGTCGCTCCGCCGCCTAGGTGGAGAGCAGAAGGTGGTTGCCGCCTGGCCCCAGGCGAAAACCGGCCACTACGAGCTCCGGCTGTCCCTGCCCGACGCTCCGACCGAGCGGGTCACGTGGACGGTTCAGCCGTCGAAGATCTCGACCTCCGCTTACCTGCAAATGCTCGAGGCGCTGGAACGGCGCCTGCCGGTCTCGATTGCGTTGAGCCTGCAGCGACTCGGGGCGCTGACCGGCCTCCGATTCAAGGAGCCCGCTGAGAGCACCCTTGCCCAGGAGCTGGCGACGCTGAAGCGGGCGGTGGAAGGGGCACCTCAGCGACCCGGCTTGAAGACGATCCTCCCGCTCGTGGGGCGGGATCCGCACCGGGTGCTTTCCAGCAGCGAAGCCTGGGTTCCGCGGGATCGGGCGAGGCGGATCAACCCCGCCAGCCTTCCCCGCGTCCTCGCCGGTGGGTCGAACCTGGGGTCGGACCGATTGCCTTGGAAGCTGCCCGAAGTACGGGTCGCCGAATCGGTGGACGTCTACGAGAACCGGCTCCTCGCCACCTTCCATGAGCAGGCGGCACAGCGACTGAGGGGGCTGCGGGCAGCGACCCAGAAAGACCCGAACGGGGAACGCCGCGTGCGCCTCTCGAACGTCTGCGACGAGCTCATCGAGCAACTCTCCCGCGCCCGTCGCAGCGCCCGTTTCCTCGACCAGGTCAAGCAGCTCTCCCACCAACCGAACCGGCTGAGCATGGTGTTGCTGCGGCGGCCGGAATACCGCTACACCCTGGAGGGGTACATCGAGCTCAACCGCAGCGCCGTGCCTCAGTTTCACAGCCCGCACCTGGAGGCGCCGTTGGAAGGACTGCCCGCCCTGTACCAGACTTGGGGGGTTCTCCAGGTGCTCGACATCCTGCTCGACGTGGCAGTGGAAAGCGGCTTCGACGAAGCGCAACAGCGGCTCGTCAGCCACGACCCGAGCGGCGTCTTCTTAAGGGTGCTCCGCGATGGCAAGCCCGCGGTCGTCGCTCGTCGCCCATCGGACAACACGGTGTTACGGCTAACTCCGCAGCGGATCTATATGCCGAACGACTCCAGCTACCGCAGCGTCAGCTACCGCCAGAAGCCGGACGTCGCGATCGAGATCGAGCGGCCAGGGAAACGAGGACGCATCTTGCTCTTCGACCCGAAGTACAAGCTCAACAGCGACCGCTTGGGCGGGAAACCGCAACGCCCGAAAAAGGACGACATCGACGCCATGCACGCCTACCGCGACGCTATCCGGGACGGTTCCGGGCAGCGGGTGGTCGAGTTCGCCGCGACCCTCTACCCGGGGCCAACGAAGAACTACGACGAGGGTCTCCGCGCCCTCTCCGCAGTGCCTGACGACGAGGAGGCGCTGCGTAGAGAGCTGCGGCGCGTGCTCACCGATGCGCTGGCGACTTGACCTGCAGCCCTTCGTGCATCTCCCGCACGTGGCCGAAGACCTCGGTCGCGACCTCAAGCTGGCGCTCGCGGCTCGGCTCCCTCTCGACCGGGAAGGTCATCGGCTCGCCGAACTGGATGGTGACCTTGGGGAAGCGCAGGCGCTTCCAGCCGCGCACGCGCTCGGAGCCGTGGATGCAGACGGGGACGACTGGGGCGCCGGTTTCGAGGGCGATGCGGCCGATCCCGGGTTTCGGTTCCCCAAGCTGGCCGGAGCGGGAGCGGCCGCCCTCGGCGTAGACAAGCAACATTTCCCCCTGCTCGACCAGGATCCGGGCGGTCTCGATCGCTTCCTCGTCGTGGTGACCGCGGCGGACCGGGAAGACACCGCCGTGCTTGTAGATGTAAGTGAGGACCGGCGGGCCGAACATCTGGGATTTCGCCATGAAGCGGATCTTCCGCCGCAGGTAGACGCCGGCAAAGAAGTGGTCCATCTGGCTGAAGTGGTTGGGGGCGAGGACCAGCGGTCCTTCCTTGGGGACGTTCTCCACGCCGATCGCCCGCACGCGGTAGATCAGGATCGTCGGGATCGTGAGGATGATGCGGGCGAGGGTGTAGGTCCAGCCGACGCCCTTCCGCGCCGCCTCGTGGAACTGCCTGAAGTACTCCGCCGGGCGCGGGTCCTTGTACACCTGTGGCTTCATCTCGCCCATTCGCGTGAGCGCTCCAGTGCTCTCCTCCAGTCTTTCAATAGCTCTTCCCGCTGTGCTTCCTCCATCAGCGGCTCATAACGATCGGCCTCGCGCCACATCGCCCCCACCTGCTGCAGCGACCAGGCGCCGGTCGCAATGCCGGCCAGGTAGGCGGCGCCGAGCGCGGTCGTCTCGGCGATCTCCGGCACCGAGACCGGCGCCCCCAGCACGTCGGCCTGGAACTGCATCAGCCAGCGGTTGACGGTGGCGCCGCCGTCGGCCCGCAGCAGCTCGAGGCGCTCGCCGCAGGCAGCCTCCTGCGCGTGGACCGCGTCGACCGTCTCGTAGGCGATCGCCTCCAGTGCCGCCCGCGCCAGGTGGGCGCGGCCGCTGCCGCGGGTAAGGCCAACGATCGTCCCCCGCGCGTAGGGGTCCCAGTGCGGCGAGCCGAGCCCGGTCAGGGCCGGGACGAAGTAGACGCCATCGTTGGAGTCGAGCGAGGCGGCGAGCGCCTCGGTCTCCCCCGCCTCGTCGATGACCCCGAGGCCGTCGCGCAGCCACTGCACCGCGGCGCCGGTGACGAAGATCGAGGCCTCCAGCGCATAGGAGACCTCCTCGCCGAGCCCCCAGGCGACCGTCCCCAGCAGCCCGTCCGGCACCCGCGGCGGCTCGGGCCCGCTGTTGAGAAGGACGAAGCTGCCGGTGCCGTAGGTGTTCTTCGCCATCCCCGGGTGGTGGCAGGCCTGGCCGAAGAGGGCCGCCTGCTGGTCCCCGGCCACGCCCGCGACCGGCACCTCACCGCCGAACTCGGAGGTGGTGCCGAAAACGCAGGAGGAGGGCAGTGGCTCCGGCAGGCGAGACGGATCGACGCCCAGCAGCCCGCACAGCTCCTCGTCCCAGCCGAGCTTGCGGATGTCGAAGAGCATCGTCCGCGAGGCGTTCGTGTAGTCGGTTACGTGACGGCCGGTCAGCTTGAAGAGGAGCCAGGAGTCGACGGTGCCGAAGACCGCTCGCTCCGCCCCCTCGGCGTTCCGCAGCAGCCACTCGATCTTGGTCCCGGAGAAATAGGGGTCGATGGTGAGCCCGGTGCGCTCGCGGACCAGCGGCTCGTGCCCCGCCTCCTTCAGCTCGTCGCAGCGCTCGGCCGTGCGCCGGTCCTGCCAGACCAGCGCCCGGTGGACCGGCTCTCCCGTCTGCGGATCCCAGGCGACGACCGTCTCGCGCTGGTTGGTGATCCCGATCGCGTCGAGCTCGGCGCCCTCGATGCCGGCGTCGGCGATCGCCTCGGCGGCGACCCGCCTCGTTACCTCCCAGATCTCGTTCGCGTCGTGCTCGACCCAACCCGGCCGCGGGAAGAACTGCTCGAACTCGGAGTAGGCACGGCCGGCGATCGCACCCTCCCCGTCGAAGACGAGGCAGGTGCTGCCGGTCGTCCCCTGGTCGATCGCAAGGATCACTACCGGCCTTTTTTCACATGGCAGGTGCGGGTCAGGGTCGACGCCAGTTGGCGCCCGTCGGAGAAGGTCATCGAGACCCGGACGAAGGGGAAGATGCCGAGCGTGGTGCCGGCCGGCGCCGCGCAGGCCGCGCTCAGGTAGCTGTGCTTGCGGCCGCGGTAAACGAAGTCTCGGTGCAGGTTGAGGGTGATCTTTTTCAGATAGCCGTAGCGGTTGAGCCGGGCGGGGAGTTCAGCGGTGAGGACCGTCCCGAACGTCCCGCTCGCCTTGTGGATGTGGAAGACGAGGATGCGGCTGTTCGGAATCGGGTTGCTGCCGTAAACGTGGGCGAGGATCGCCCGCTTCCCGTCGATGACGGTGTTGAAGGCGAGGACCCGGCCCTGGAGGGGGAAGGAGCTCTGTTCCGGTAGCGCCAGGGCGCCGAGGTAGCGCCCTTCGCCGACCAAGGCCGCCCCACAGGCTTCCAGCGCCTGCTCGGAGGTCGCCGGTTCGATCTGCGAGCGGCGGCAGGTGGGTAGACCCTTGGTGTCGATCCGCCCTCCTTTGTTGATCGCGATCGCGATGAAGCGCAGCGCCGGCGGCCGATCGCCAGAGAGAGTCTTGATCGTGCCGTCGACGCTGACGGTGATAGGCGCGTTCGTGTACCGCGGCAGCGCCGTCGGAAAGATGCCCCCGTCGAACTTGACGAAGAGGTCGCCCCGCTCAATCAGCTCGGCATGCGCGATCGAAGCGACGAGGAAGCACGCAACCGTCAGCGCGACAACCGCGATGCCCCTCTTCCCCTTCCGCCTCATCGGGCCAGGCTAACGCGGGCCGCTCTCAGCCCGCCTCATCGACGCACCAGGCGAGACAAGTACACCCGCGCGAAGTCGCGCAGTTGGCCGGCGCGGTGGAGGAAGCCGGCGAGGTTCCTGCCGGTGGCGCGGTGCTGCAGGTCCAGCTCGTACTCGCGCAGGCGGTAGCCGGCGCGGACGGCGTCGACGGTCATCCCGATCTCCATGCCGTAGCCCTTGGCGAAGGGCAGCGCGGATCGCAGTGCCTCGACTCGCAGCGCCCGCTGGCCCGAGATCGGCGCTTGCGTATCCAGACCGCAGAGGCGCTTGATCGCCCAGTGGGCGAAGCCGAGCGCAACCCCGAAGCCGCCGCCGACCCGGCGGCTGAACGCCGCCACGGCGAGGTCACATTCGTCTTGCTCCACCGCCTCGACCAGCGGCGCCAGCCGCGCCGCCGAGGTCCCCAGGTCGCCGTCGCAAAGGAGGACGACCTGCGGCGGCGGCTCCACACTCAGCGCCGCATCCGCAGCGGCGGTGACGTTGCCGCCCTTGCCGTGGGAGCGGCCACGCCGGACTACCTCGGCCCCGGCCAGCATCGCCACCTCGGCCGTCCCGTCGCTGGAGGCGTCGTCGGCCACCCACACCCGCGCCCCGGGGAAAGCCTCGCGCAGCGCCCGCACCGTCTCCCCCACCCGGTCGGCCTCGTTGTGCGCTGCCACGATCGCCGCCAGCGCGCCCTCGACCCCCGCCACCCGTTCCGGTCCCATCGTCGGGTTATTGTCCCCGCCCATGGCAGACATCGAGGCACACATCACTGGCAACGTCTGGAAAATCGAGGTTGCGCTCGGCGACAAGGTGTCCGATGGCGACACCGTCGTCATCCTCGAGTCGATGAAGATGGAGATCCCCGTCGAGGCCGAAGACGACGGGGTCGTGAAGGAGATCCGCTGCGAGGAGGGCCAGTCGGTCAGCGAAGGCGACGTCCTCGTAGTGCTGGAGTAGCGTGGAAGAGCGGCTCGCGGGCGGCAAGCTCCTCCTCGACCGGCCGGCAGAGGCGGTCGCGCGGCTGACGATTTCCAACCCGGATCGCCGCAACGCCCTCGACCACGAGATCCTCGACGCGATCGCCGAGACGATCCCGCAGCTCGACCGCGGTATCGAGAACCGCTGCGTCCTCATCACCGGCGCCCCGCCACTCTTCTCCGCCGGCTACGACATCGCCGGGATCCCGGAGCAAAGCTTCGAGCGCGACGCCGAGGCGCTGGTCGCCCACCCCTTCCACGCGGCGATGGAAGCGATCGCCAGGCACCCCTGGCCGACCGTCGCCGCGATCAACGGCCACTGCCTCGGCGGCGGCCTCGAGCTGGCGATCACCTGCGACCTGCGGATCTGCGCCGCCGGGGCGAAGCTCGGCATGCCGCCGGCGAAACTCGGCCTGATCTACGGTCACACCGGCCTGCGCAAGTTCCTCGACGTGGTCGGGCTGGCGCGGACCAAGGAGCTCTTCCTCACTGGCCGCAACCTCGAGGCCGCCCGCGCTGAGGAGATCGGCCTGGTCAACGAAGTCGTCGCCGACGAGGAGCTCGAGCAAGAGGCGATCGCGCTGGCCGCCGCCGTGGCCGAGAACGCGCCGCTCTCGATGCGGGGCAACAAGCACGCGATCGACCTCCTCAACGCCTCGGCCGAGCTGACCGAGCAGCAGGAGGCGGGCCTGGTCGCCCTGCGCGAGTCCTGCTTCGCCTCCGAGGACTTCCGCGAGGGCATCCGCGCCTTCGCCGAGAAGCGCCGCCCGCAGTGGACGGGGCGGTGAGCGCGAAAGCGCGCAAAGCACTCGCCGCCTCCGACCCGACGATGGCGGCGCTGGTCGAGCGGGTCGGGAAGATCGACCTCGCCACGCGCCTGAAACGGCGCCAGGAGGAGCGCCCGGCCGACGCCTACGGCGCCCTGCTGCGGGCGATCGTCGGCCAGCAGCTCTCGACCAAAGCGGCGCGGACGATCTACCTGCGGGTGCTCGACCTCTTCGGCGGCACCACCCCCACGCCCGAGCAGCTGCTGGACGCGAGCGAGGAGGACCTGCGCGCCTGCGGGCTCTCCGGCCGCAAGACCGAATACATCCGCGACCTCGCCGCCCACGTCATCAGCGGCGAACTGGAGCTGGAGCGGCTGGAGGAGCTGAGCGACGAGGAGGTAATCGAGGAGATCGTCGCCGTCCGCGGCCTCGGCCAATGGACCGCCGAGATGTTTCTGCTCTTCCACCTGCAGCGCCCTGATGTCCTCTCCGGCGGCGACCTCGGGATCCGCAAAGCGATCCAGGTCGAGTACGGGCTGGAGGAGATGCCGCCGCCGAAGAAGGTGCTGGAGATCGGCGAGCCGTGGCGCCCCCACCGCAGCCTCGCTTCGCTCTACCTCTGGGAGTCGCTCGCGGCGGTGCCTGGATGAGGAAGCGCTTCTGGATCAGCATTGCCGCCGTCGCCGCGATCGCGGTCGGTTCGGTCGTCGCCGCGATCGGCGTCTACCTCAACGACCACAACGACTTCCACCGGGTGCAGAAGGACGAAGCCATGCGGGCGGCGCATCAGGCCGAATCGGTCGCCGCCCTCTCGGTCGGCAAGCTCGCCACCGCGGCGGCCTTCGCGCAGACGCAGGAGGTCGTGAGCAAACACGACTTCCGTGTGGTCGGCCGCTCGCTGCTCGGGGACGGAGGCCTCGACGGCGCCGCCTGGGTACCGCAGGTGCCGGCATCGCAACGGGCCGCCTACGAAGCCAGCCACGGCGTCGAAATCCGCGAACGCAGCATCGGACCCCTGCTCAAACCCGCTGCCGATCGCCCGGTCTACTACCCGATCACCTTCGGGACCAGCGAGGGCGCAAGCCCGAGCCGGGTGCGCGGCTTCGACCTCAGCTCCGACCCGCTGCGAGCCCGCTACCTGCGGCGGGCCGGCGTCACCGGCCAGGCGGTGGCCACTCCGCTGGTCCGCCTCCTGATCGGCGGCCTCGGGATCAACGTCTTCCGGCCGGTCTACCGAGATGGGGCGCCAGTGGCGACGCCGGCCGAGCGGCAGCGGGCGCTGCGGGGCTTCATCGCCGGCAGCTTCCGGGTCCCCGACGTCGGCAACGCGGCCCTCGCCGTTCTGCCGAGCGATGTTGAGGTTCAGCTGCAGGTCAACCACCAGGTGGCATTCGGGGCGGAGGGGGAGCTCGACGACGCCGCCAGTGCCCCCGTCCACATCGCCGACCGAACCTGGCTGCTGGCGCTGAAGGAGCCGGGCGCACCGCCGATCGGGCTTCCGCTCGCCCTTGCCGTCCTCGGCCTCGCCCTCGCCGGCCTCCTCGCATCGCTGGTCGTCAGCTGGAACCGCGGCGAGCGCATGCGCGAGCTGGAACGGCAGGCGAGCCAGGACTCCCTCACCGGGCTCGGCAACCGGCGCCGCTTCGAGGAAGACCTGGCGGCAGCGATGGCGCGCAGCCGCCGCGACGGCTCCACCGGGGCGCTCCTGATCCTCGACCTCGACCACTTCAAGCGCATCAACGACTCGCAAGGTCATCCCGCCGGCGACCGGCTGATCAGGGCGGTGGCGGAGACGCTGCGGCGCCGAACCAGGACGGGCGACTCCCTGGCGCGGCTCGGCGGCGACGAGTTCGCGGTGATCCTGCCGCGCTGCGGCCAGGAGGAGGCGCGAACCGCCGCCGAAGCGATCGCTGCGGAGATCCGCAAGCACGACTCCGAGGAGGAGAGCGGCGGCCCCACCGTCAGCGTCGGGATCACGATCTTCGGCGACGACCCCCGCACCAGCCCCGCCACCGTCGTCTCGCAGGCCGACACGGCGATGTACGCGGCCAAGGATGAGGGGCGGGACGCGGTCAGGGTGTTCGAGCCGATGTCGCTTCGCGAGGACGGCTCCCCCGCCCGTTAGCGCAGCAGCTCGGCGCGGAGGTCGAGCACCCGTTCCACCGCCGCCTCGAACTCGCCGCGGTCAAGGGCGCGGGAGCGGAGCTTGCGCTGCAGCGCCCGCCAGGCCGTCTCGGCCGAGCTGAGGCGGGTGTAGAGCAAGAGGTCGGCGCCGGCGCGGGCGCCAGCGACGGCGGCCTCGGCGGGGCTGCCGAAGTGTTCGACGGCGGGGGTTTCCAGGGCGTCGGTGATCGTCACCCCCTCGAAGCCGAGGCGATCGCGTAGCTCGCCGGTGGCGATCGCGCGGGTGAAAGCGGCGGGGTCTCCCGAGAAGGCGGGATAGATCGCGGTGCTGAGCATCACCAGCTTGCCGCCGGCCGCGACGAACGACCGGTAGGGCTCCTCGTCGACGCTCCGCAGCTCCCGCTTGGAGAGCGCAATCCGTTCGACCGAGAAGTCGGTGTTTTCGGTGGCCGCACCGAAGCCCGGGAAGTGCTTCCCGGTGGCGGCGACGCCGCCGGCCTGCAGCGCCTTCGCGAAGGGGATGGCGGCAGCGGTGACGCGGGCGGCGGTCGCACCGAAGCTCCTTTCGGTTTCCGCGATGACGCCGCCCGGGCGACCGACGTCGAGCACCGGCGCGAGGTCGACATTGACGCCGACGTCGCGCAGGTTGGCAGCCGTCTGGCGGCCCTGGCGGGCGCTGAAGGCGGCGCCGCGGGCGCCCATCGTCTGGGCGGAGGCGGTCGGCGCACCGATCAGCCGCTTCACCTGCCCGCCCTCCTGGTCGACCATGATCAGCAGCGGGCTGCGCAGCTTCGGTGGCCGCGGAATCGCCTGCAGGCCCGCGATCAGGCGACGACCGGCAGCGCGGCTGGGGAAGTTGCCGGCGAAGAGAACGACGCCGGCGATCCGGCCCTCGCGGATCGCGGATCGCAGCCCGGCCCGGACCGAGGTGCCGTTGAGGCCGACCACGACGCGCTCGCCGGCGAGCAGCTTCGGGGGCAGGGTTTCGGCGACGCTCGGCTGCGGCGGCGCGGCACCGTCCCCGAGGGTGGCGCCGAACGCGAACGCCCCGATCGCCAAGCAGGCGAGGGCGATCAGGGCCACCCCTCGCCGCCGCGCCACAGCTCGCTCCATCAACCGATCCTAGGCGTCCGGGCGGCTTCCTAGGCTGCGCCCTGATGCCCCCCTTGATCACCGCCGAGGAGGCCCGCGCCTACGGCCGCCTCACCGACCACGCCGAGATCGAAGCCCTTGTCGAACGCGCCTGGGAAGTCCGGCGCGAGAACTTCGGCAACTCAACCGACATGTGCTCGCTGGTCAACGCCAAGTCGGGCGGCTGCGCCGAGGACTGCGGCTTCTGCGCCCAGTCCCGCTACGCCGAGGCGGACACGCCGATGCACGCGATGATGGAGCCGGAGCAGATCCTCGAACACGCGAAAGCGGCTGAGGCCGCCGGCGCCCACCGCTTCTGCATGGTCACCCAGGGCCAGGGGCTCTCGAAGCGGGACTTCGAGAAGATCCTCGCCGGCACCCGCCTCGTCGCCGAGCAGACCAACCTCAAGCGCTGCGCCTCGATCGGCCACATGTCGAAAGAGCGGGCGAAAGCGCTGAAAGAGGCTGGCGTCCAACGTGTCCACCACAACGTCGAGTCGGCGCGCTCTTACTACCCGGAGGTCTCGACCACGGTCCGCTACGAGGGCCGGCTGCGGACGATCGAGGCGGTCAAGGAGGCGGGGCTGGAGACCTGCGTCGGCGGCATCCTCAACCTCGGCGAGAGCGAGGAGCAGCGGGTCGAGATGGCCTTCGAGCTCTCCGAGATCAACCCGACCTCGGTCCCGATCAACCTCCTGATCCCGAAGGACGGAACGAAGTTTGGCGACCGTGAGGTGATGGACCCGTGGGAGGTCGTGAAGTGGATCGCGATCTTCCGCCTGATCATCCCCGGCGCCCTCTTCCGCCTTTGCGGCGGCCGGGTCGAGAACCTCGGCAGCCTCCACAAGCTGGCGGTCAAGGCGGGGCTGAACGGGGTGATGATGGGCAACTTCCTGACCACGCTCGGCGCCGAGCCGGCCGAGGACCGGGCGATGTTCGAAGAGCTCGGCCTCAACGTCGCCCGCCAGCCCGACAACGGCGCCAACCCGCGCCCCGACAACCGCTCCGGCTGGCTCGAGGGCGAGGCGCCAGTGACGCCGATGGACGAGCTGGTCGACAGCCAGGAGGAGGCGAACTTCTGGGACCCCTCCACCCAGCTGCGGGTCGTCAAGAAGGCGAAGAAGCCGCCCTCCTACCCACGGGCGGCGTGACCGACGTCGCCGAGCGGCTCGAGGAGCTCCGTGAGCGGGGGCTCTACCGGCAACTGAGACTGATCGAGGGGCCGCAGGGGCCGAGCGTGACGCTCGACGGGCGCCCGGTGCTGCTGCTCTGCTCGAACAACTACCTGGGCCTGGCCGACCGCACCGAGGTGCGCGAGGCCGCCGCCGAGGCGGCGCTGCGCTGGGGCGCCGGCTCCGGCGCCTCGCGGCTGATCTCGGGGAACATGGAGCCGCACCGGCAACTGGAGCAACGCCTGGCGGCCTTCAAGGGCTACGAGTCGGCACTGCTGTTCGGCTCCGGCTACCTCGCCAATACCGGCGTCATCGCCGCCCTGGCGGGCAAGGGCGAGGTCGTCTTCTCCGACGAGCTCAACCACGCCAGCATCGTCGACGGCTGCCGCCTCTCGCGGGCGGAGACCTTCGTCTACCGGCACGGCGACCTCGAACACTTGGCCTGGGCGCTCTACCACCAGCGCGGCAAACCGGCGCTGATCGTCACCGACGGCGTCTTCTCGATGGACGGCGACGTGGCGCCCCTGGCGGAGCTGCTGGAACTGGCGCGGCGGCACGGGGCGCGGCTGATGGTCGACGAGGCGCACGCGACCGGCGCGGTCGGGCCCGGCGGCCGCGGCTCGGTCTCCGCCGCCGGCCTCAGCGGCGAGGTCGACATCGTGGTGGGCACGCTGGGCAAGTCGCTCGGCTCCTACGGCGCCTACGTCTGCGCCAGCGAGGAGACGGTCGAATTCCTCGTCAACACCGCCCGCCCCTTCATCTTCTCCACCGCGCCGCCGCCATCCGCCTTGGGCGCGGCACTGGCGGCGCTGGACCTGCTGGAAGCCGAGCCGGAGCTGGTCGAGCGGCTGCAGGCGAACGCGAGGACGCTGCGCGGAACGCTCGCCGCCGAGGGACTCGGCGTCGGCACCGCTCGCAGCCAGGTCGTCCCGATCCAGGTCGGCGACGCTGGTGCGGCGATGGAGCTCTGCGAGGAGGTGCTGCGGCGCCGGGTCTTCGCCCAGGGGATCCGACCGCCGACCGTGCCCGAGGGCTCCTGCCGCCTGCGCTGCACGGTGATGGCAACCCACAAGGCCGAGGAGCTGGTCTGGGCGGCGCGACAGATTGGCACCGCCGCCCGCGAGGTCGGCCTGCTCGGCACCCAGCCGCTCGCCGCCTAGAAATGGCGAGCACGCCCGGCCTCTTCGTCACCGGCACCGGCACCGAAGTCGGCAAGACCGTGGTCGCCGCCGCGATCGCCCGGACCCTCGCTGTAGAAGGCAAACGCGTCGCTGTCTTCAAGCCCGCCGTCACCGGCCTCGAAGAGGACGGCGAGACCGACCACGCACTATTGCGTCGCGCCTCCGGGTCAGAGCAGAGCGACGAGGAGATCGCCCCCTATCGCTACGACCCTCCGGCATCTCCCCACCTAGCCGCCGCGATGGCCGGCGAGGAGATCGATCCCGAGCGGCTGCGGCAAGTCGCACGCGACGCCGCAGAAGGTGCGGACGCGATTGTCTGCGAGGGAGTGGGTGGTCTCCTGGTCCCCCTCACCCCGACCTACCTAGTCCGCGACCTCGCCGTCGACCTCGGCTACCCGCTGGTGATCGTCGCCACCCCCGGCCTCGGCACGATCAACCACACCCTGCTGACCCTCGAGTCCGCCCGCGCCGCCGGCCTCAATGTCGCCGCCGTGGTCCTCAACCCCTGGCCTGCCGAGCCAAGCGAGATCGAGCGCTCCAACCGCGAGACCATCACCGCTTTAGCCGACTCCCCCATTCACACGCTGCCCCAGCTCAACCTCGCCGAGCCGAGCAGCTGGCCCCCACTGCGGGTCTGAAAAATCACTAGGCCGACGGGTCTACGGCAACTGGCCGTGGAGCCGACGATGCGAAATCTCATAGACGGTCTTCGCATTGGAGTCGCGAGGGTGATGGCGAACGCCGAATGCGAGGTAGCTGAGCGCGAGTCCCTCGTTGTCGCGGACAAAGCGAAGACCATTCTGAATTTGCCGTTAGGTGCCGGCAAATAGATCTTGAAGCAGCCCGGAAGCTTTGTGCCGTCACGGCCTCCGGGATCGCAGCGGCGTAGCGCCTTGATCTCGACCCCGCCTTGCTCGAACTGGCCACGAGCCTCACGCAGCGCGTCGGCTCCGGCCCTGCCGCTTCGCATCGTGTCCTCGGAGAAAGCGCCCTCGTCGAAGAGGACGCGGCATAACCCCGCCGGATGGGCAAAGGTTACCCCTCGCCGTCTGCGGGCTGAAACGGCCCGTGCTCGGCCTCTAGGACCGCGATCTCCTCCTCGGTGGCATCTAGCTCGTCTTTGCCGAGCAGGGCCTGCCAGGAAGTGTCGCGGGTGATCACAAACTCGTTGGCGCTGCGCTCCTCGGTGATGATGAACTCACCCTCCAGAGCACCGCTGACCTTGATGTGCGCGGGCTGGTCCATCGCCAGAAATCATGGCAGGCCCCTCGGCGGGGGGATCATGGGGACAGACAGCTAGTACCCCGGCTGGATTCGAACCAGCGACCGTCGGATGAGAAGTTCAGCCAGATGGTGTCTAGGGGGACGAATCTGCCGATCGAGCCGATCACGTCCAAGGAGCTCGGCTGTGTTCGCTGGAGTTGGGACCAATTTCGGGATCAAGTTTTGAGGTGGCTGGCCGATGCTCCGTCATCGCGCTACCGTCTGTAGCGATGGAGGCATCGGTCGACTTCACGATCGCGTTCGACAGCCCCGACGAGGATGGCTGGATCGTCGCGCGCGTCCTTGAGGTGCCAGGAGCTTTGAGCCAGGGCCGCACCCGCGAGGAAGCGCGCGAGAACGTGCTCGACGCCCTCCGCACGGTGCTCACTCCCGACGAGGAGCTAGCCGGCGAAGCGGCCGATACGGACCGAGAGCACCTGCGGTTCACCGCTGCAGCGTGAAGCGTCGCGACCTCGAACGCCATCTGCAAGCGCACGGCTGCCGAGAGATCGGCGGCTCTAAGCACGCGAAGTGGCGCGGTCCTCAGGATCAGGTATCGGCGGTCCCCCGGCACAAGGAAGTCGGTCCAAACTTGGTGCGCGCTATCTGCCGACAGTTGGGTGTACCGGTCCCAGGCAATCCTCGCTGAGTCGACCAACTGGAAGGCAGGGATCGAAATGGGATACGACGCCGAGGTCAGACAGCCACTTGACCGTGGAGATTGGGAGCAGCGGGAGGTCTATGCCCACTTCGGGGTCGCCATCTACTTCTGCCAGGTGGTCGAGACGGGCCTCGTCAACTACCTGCTTCTTCTACGTCGAGCGACCGCGGATCGCGAGATGGAAGAGTCCGAGATAGACGACTTGTTTGAGGAGTTATTCGGCCACACGCTCGGCCGAAATATCAAGAACGTAAAACGCATCCTCGGCGAACACGGTGAATGGGTTCTGGCCGATCAGATGACCGAAACCCTGAAGTTGCGCAACGAGCTGGTGCATCACTGGATGCGGACCCGATCTCTGAAGCAGGGAGTGAGTGAGACGCGCCTGGAAATGATCGAGGAGCTGGAAAATGCGACGGCCAAACTGCAGGATGCGAGCGGCGCCCTCCAAGAGCGAGCTCAGGCGCTTCTGAACAAAGCCGGTCTTCCAAATGGGTTCATTGAAGATGAATACCAGCGCCTGAGCGCTCTCGCCGAACGTGGCGAGGACGACCCTGACGCGCCTGGGTACTTCTCGCCGAAGCGCGACGGATAGCGCACGGTTCGATCACTAAGGCTTCCCCGGCTTAGCGCCCCCGGCTGGATTCGAACCAGCGGCCATCGGATTAGAAGTCAGACGATTACGTCGAGGCTGCCGTCGACGAGCTCGACGGTGAAGCCGGCCGCCTCAGCGATTGCGGCGGCACCCTCGGGATCGCTCGGCAACTGCTTCGCCTGCAGCAGCGCCCGCGCGACATCGCCGCGCACTGCCTTGGCCATGTGGGAGACGGCTTTGCGCTCGCCGTTGCTCTTGGTAAAGGCCCGCACCGCGAGCAGCGTCGCTCGCTTCGGCTTCCACATCGACGAGTAGGCAGCGGAGCGCATGTCGAGGATCAGGTCCCCCTTCTTGTCCGGCAGCGCTTCGGCGAGCGCAGGGCGCCAGTACTTCGCCAGCGGACCTATGCCGTCGAGCTTCTCCTTCGGCGGCAGCCGGTAGTAGGGGATGCGATCACCGGGCCGCACCACCCCCCACAGTGCGCTGGCGATCAGCACTTGGCGCTGCGCCTTCGCCGGCAGCTTAGGCAGCCCCAATCGCCCGTAGAGGACGCCGGTGTAGATCTCGGCCGCCGGCGCCGCCGGCGCCTCGTGCAGGCCTGGGTCGAGCGCGTCGAGCAGTTTCCCTCGCCGCTCGCCCAGATGATCGGCGAAGACGAGCGAACCCAGATCGACCGGCTCGCCCGCCTCGGGGTACGCCTTGCCTTCCGAAGGGGGGAGCAGGACCAGCATCGGGGCGGCAGCCTATGCCGCCCCGACATCCCTAAGCAGCCTGCGCCGCCTCTTCTAGCTCCTCGGCGGCAAGGGCCTCACCACCGGGGTTGGCCTCGGCCTCGGCCGCCTCGGGGCTGATGCCCTTCGCTTTCGCCCGGATCGCGGTGGCGCCGATCACAGCTCCTAGCAGAGCGACGAATCCGGAGACGGTCATCGCGTGGCCGAGGGCGTAGACGAATGCTTCGCTGCCGGCCGCCATCACCTGCTTGGTCTGGGCCGCGTCAAGACCCTGGACGTGCGGGACCGTGCCGCTGCCGAGCCCTTCGGAGACCTGGTCGCGCTGGGCGGCGTTGACCCCGCTGCTACCGAGCAGCGAGTCGAGCTTGGAGCTGACCAGTCCCTGGAAGATCGCCCCGGTGACGGCGACGCCGAGGCTGCCGCCGACCATGCGGAACATCGAGAGCACGCCGGAGGCGATCCCGGCTTTCTGCACCGGCACCGCGTTCATCGCCGCGCTGGTCATCGGCGACATCGTCATCGCGATCCCGATGCCGAGCAGCATGAACCCGGGCAGCAGGTCGAGGTAGCCGGAGTCGACCGCGATGCGGCTGAAGCTGAACAGCGAGGCGGCGACGATCACGAGGCCGCCGGCGATCAGCCAGCGCGGTCCGAAGCGATCCGAGAGCCGCCCGGCGACCGGCGCCACGCCGACGATCATCAGGGTCGAGGGCAGGAACCGCACCCCCGCCTCCAGCGGCGAGTAGCCGAGGATGTCCTGCATGTAGAGGGCGAGGAAGAAGAAGACGCCCAGCATCGCGAAGCTGATGATCATCGCCACCACGACTGCGCCGAGGAAGTTGCGGTCGCTGAGCAGGTCGAACTGCACCATCGGCGCCTTGACCCGGTTCTCGACCCAGACGAAGGTGGGCACCGCAACCGCGGCGGCCGCCAACAGGCCGACGATTTCCGGCGAGCCCCAGCCCCAGCTGTTGCCCTCAACCAGGGCGAGGATCACCGCCGTCAGGCCGGCGGTGAGGACGGCGACACCCGCGTAGTCGACCTCGCGGCCGACCGAGGTGTCGCGCGACTCGCGCACCGCGAACAGGGTCGCCAGCACGGCACCGATCGCGACCGGGATGTTGATGTAGAAGATCGCCCGCCAGCTGACGTGCTCGGTGAGGAAGCCGCCGAGCACCGGCCCGATCGCCAGCGCCAAGGCCGAGACGCCGGCCCAGGTCCCCATCGCCTTACCGCGCTCGTGGGCGGGGAAGGCGTCGGTGATGATCGAGAGCGTGCCCGGCATCATCAGCGCCGCACCGACGCCCTGGACCACCCGGCTGATGACCAGCGCGGTCTCGTCGACGGCGAAGCCCGCGGTCGCCGAGGACAGGGCGAAGATCACCACGCCGGCGAGGAACATCCGCCGCCGGCCGAAGATGTCGCCGAGCCGGCCGCCGGTCGCCAGCAGCACCGCGAAGGAGAGCGTGTAGCCGTTGATCGTCCACTCGAGCCCGCTGATCGACGCCCCCAGGTCCTTCTGGATCGAGGGTAGGGCGACGTTCACGACCGTGTTGTCGAGCATGATCATGAACAGCGCGAAGCACATCGCGCCGAGCGTCCACCACTTGCGGTTGTCGTCGGTGATCAGGTGGCTGTATCGAGTCGTCAAGCGAGCTCACTTCCCTTCAGGTGCTCGTAGGTCGTAGAGAGGTCTTCGCGGTCCATCAGCGCCTCGACCGCGGCGTCGAGCTTGCGACGCTGGGGGGCGCTGAGGGTCGCGACGAAGGATTCGATTCCGGTGAGGCGGACGGTGACCAGGGTGGCGACCAATTTCTTGCCCTTGGCCGTGATCTTCACCCGGCGCACGCGGCGGTCGTCCGGGTCCTCGACCCGGGTCGCCAGCTTCGCCTTCACCAGCGCGTCGACCGCGCGGCTCATCGAGGGCACCGAGACGCCGAACAGCTCGGCCAGGTCGCTGACCTGCCAAGCCTGCGCGTCGTGCCCCAGCCCGCCGAGCTCGAGCAGCACCTTGCACTGGGTCATCGACATGCCCGTCTCCTCGATTACCCGCAGCTGGTTGCCGCGGTCGTAGAGGAACATGTGGTGCATCAGCGCAGTCAGTCGCGCCGCGGTGTCCTTCTCAGCCGGCCCGACCTCCTTGCGAGAGGCCGCCTCGATTGCTTTCAGGTCGGTCGCATGCATGAGAACAATAGTTGCATATGCGCAACCTTTTCAGAAGGGCAATAGTTGTTTGTGTGATCGATATCACGCCTATCCCTTCTATGTAGATGCTCAGGCACGGATTCAGCCAAGAGGATCGGCTGATGAGCCTGCCTTGGCGACAAATTTCAGACGCTCAAGCGTGCTCGGTCAGGGCGCCAGTCAGGCGAACTCGCCGCCAGCGAGCGCCCGGATCCCTTCCGTAGTCAGGGCAGGCCCGGGCGGCCAGATGAAGGAGGGGCTAGGTGGCCAGATGCGCCGTATGGATGGCGCGAGGCTTGGACTGTGGAGGAAGTCGTCAGCGATGACCTCGTCTCCATAGATTCGGAAGACCTGAACCACAAGATCAAGGACACTGATCGTCGAGAGGTACCCGTCGTCCTGGTTCTCGTCGGCGGTTTCGAGATCCCGGCCGACGCCATTGACTCGGAAGAAACCTGACGGCGCCTGGCGCTTGCTCCAGGCGGCTTTCGCCGTATAGATGCGCATGGATTCTGGTGGCTTGAGGGTTCCCCGACATTCGTACATGGCGCTGTAGTCGCTGTCGAGGACCAAGCGCCGCGGCATCACCCGGCTCATCACAAGAGTCTTCAAGACCGCCCACGCTGCGATAGTGGCCTGCCCGCCGTAATGCAGTTCGCGCCCGCCTCCCAGCAGAAGGTGCTGAGTGCAGTCTTTCATCGCGTCCTCGATTTCGTGCATCCACCCGGTGTTGCATGGTTCGCAGACATCCTTGACCGTAAGGTCGAACAGCCGCAGGTTGATTTTGCGAACGCGACCGAGGTGGGAATCGTCCATCGTGTAGTTCACGTTCTGGTCGGCCAGTGAAGGCGGCAGGAGTTTTCTGGCCCATGCTGGCCACAGGTGCTCATTGCTCATCTTCAGTCCTTCTTGGCCGCAGAACACGCAGCGACCCTGACCCTTGCCCATCCTTCGCGATCCTATGCTTCTACAGAGAGGGATAGGCGTGACGCGCGATATCCTGGAGTGAGGGGCTCGTGACAGCGGTCGCAGGTTCAAAACCTGCGACCGAGGCAGGTTTACGCCTCGCCGTCGAAGTACTCGACGTTGCTCTCGCGGCGGACGATCACGTCGGCCTTCGGATCGCCGGTCCAGATCCCAACCTTGTTGCTGTCGGGATAGACGCTGGCGGTGGGAACGATGACGGTGGAGAACATCAGGACGTGGACCATCTCGTCGGTCTCGTTGCGGACGCCGTGGGCGCCCTCGGGCCCCTTCGGGAAGAAGACGGCGTCCCAGGGATCGAGACGATCGCTGCCCTCGGGGTGGCGCAACGTCGGGTTGCCCTCCAGCACCAGCAGCCACTCCTCCTCCCCGCACTCGTAGTGGTAGGGGCAGATCGACTGGCCCGGATGCAGCTCGTAGACGCTGATGCCCGATTCCTCCGCCCCGCCGAGCAGCTTGCCGAGACGGGCCATGCCGCTGCGGAAGCCCTCGGGGTCCTCGTCGTCGTACTCGAACTGCGGGTTGGCGATGTTGATCCGCTTCATATGACGACGCTAGCAACGCGCTAACTCGGCGTTTTTGCCCGGCCGGCTGCCGCCGAGCGCGGGTCTAACGTGCGAGCGGATGCAGCCCGACTACGCGCAACTCGATCGCGACTACGTCTGGCACCCCTTCACCCAGCAGCAGGGATGGAGCGAGGAAGAGCCGCTGATGATCGAGCGCGGCGAGGGCTCCTACCTCTTCGACACCGAGGGGCGGCGCTACCTGGACGGGACGGCGGCGCTCTGGTGCAACGTCCACGGCCACCGCCACCCGACCATCGACCGCGCCGTGCGCGAGCAGCTCGACCGCGTCGCCCACACGACGATGCTCGGCCTCTCCCATCCCGGCGCGACCGAGCTGGCGGCGCGGCTGGTCGAGATCGCGCCGGAGGGCCTCTCCCGCGTCTTCTACTCCGACTCCGGCTCGACCGCGGCCGAGATCGCGCTGAAGATCGCCTTCCAGTACCAGCAGCAGCGCGGCGGCGAGCACGCGCGGCGGACCAAGTTCGTGCGCCTGCGCGAGGCCTACCACGGCGACACGATCGGCTCGGTCTCGGTCGGCGGCATCGACCTCTTCCACTCGACCTACCGGCCGCTGCTGTTCGAGACGCACGTGGTCGAGCCAGGGGACGCGGCCGAACTCGAGCGCGTCCTCACCGCCCACGGCGAGGAGATCGCCGGGGTGATCGTCGAGCCCCTCGTCCAGGGCGCCGCCGGGATCCTGCTCCAGCCCGAGACCTACCTGCGCGCCGCCCGTGAGCTCTGCGACCGCTTCGGCGCGCTGCTGATCTGCGACGAGGTGGCGACCGGCTTCGGCCGCACCGGGACGATGTTCGCCTGCGAACAGGAAGGCATCAGCCCCGACCTGATGTGCCTGGCGAAGGGGATCACCGGCGGCTACCTGCCGCTGGCGGCGACGCTCGCGAGCGAGGAGATCTACGAGGGCTTCCTCGGCAACTATGAGGAGTTCAAGACCTTCTTCCACGGCCACACCTACACCGGCAACCCGCTCGCCTGCGCGGCGGCGCTCGCCAACCTCGACGTCTTCGAGCAGGAGCGGACGATCGAGCGCCTGCAGCCGAAGATCGCCCTGCTGGAAGAGCTGCTGGCCGCCGTCGCGGCGATGGCCGAGGTGGCCGAGGTGCGCCAGAAGGGCGTCATGGTCGGCATCGACCTCGGCGACCATGACGACGCGCTGCGGATGGGCCACCGAGTGACGATCGAGGCCCGCAAGCGCGGCGCCTTTATCCGCCCCCTCGGCAACACGGTGGTGCTCATGCCACCGCTTTCGATCTCCGAGGACGAGTTGCGAGAGCTGGTCGGCATCGCCCGCGAGTCGGTGACGGCTGCAGTGCCCATACTCGTCGTGTGACGGATCCCGATGCTCCCCGTAGTACGGGCATGGAGCAGACGCTTGTCGCAGACGCCAAAGACGCGCCGCGCGAGGCCGACCTCGCCTTCGACCGCCTTTACCGCTCCAGCCGCGACGACGTCTACGCCTACGTCGCCGGCCTGCTGCGCGACGAAGCGGCGGCGGAAGAAGTCACCGCCGCCGCCTTCGAGCGCGCCTACCGCAAGCGCAACCGCTTCGACCCGCAGCGGGGCGAGCCGCGCGCCTGGCTGTTCGGCATCGCCCGCAATGCCGCCCTCGATGAGCTGCGCCGCCGCGGCCGCCAGACGGAGCTGACGACCGAGCCAGCGGACCTCGACAGCCTCGGAGCCCACGAGGGTGCCGAGCACGACGAGCGCCGCCTTACCGTCTCCGCGGCACTCGAGCGCCTGCAGCCGGGCGAGCGCGAGCTGATCGCCCTCAAGTTCTTCGCCGGCCTGAACAACGCCGAGATCGCCCAGGTGCTCAGCCTCAGCGAGTCGAACGCCGGCACCAAGCTGCACCGAGCCATGACCAAGCTGAGGGAGGCATGTGATGGAACCGCTTAAAGACGACCAGCTGATCGCCGACCTCAGGGCCCTCCGTCCCACCCCCCATCCCCAGTTCGCCGCGGAGCTCGACAACCGCGCCGCCGCGGGTTTCCCACGGCGCTCGCGCCTGCCGCGCCCCTCCTTGGGCCGCCTGCGCGCGCTCCCGCCGCGACGCCTGCTGCTGCCGGCAGGCGCCCTCGCCGTTATCGCGATCGCGATAACGGCGGTCGTCGTCGCCACGAATCAAACCGAGACCCGTTCCGGCTCCGGGAACCTAGGCCTGCTCAACCTCGTTGACGAAGGCGCAGTGGAAGAAGCCGCTCCCGAAGCCGAGGCTGTGGCTCCTTCTGCAACGGGCGCCGCCGGCGCCGAGGCCAAGCCCTTCAGTCAAACGGTCCACCACCGCGCCGTCGAACGCGCCGCCGAGATCACGCTCGCCGCCACGCCCGAGGACGTCGCCGACGACGCCACCAGGGTCTTTGAAGCGGTCCACGCCAACAACGGCATCGTCATGCGCTCCTCCACGCAGGAAGGCCGCGCGGGAGAAGCCGGTGCGACCTTCGAGCTGCTGATCCCCAGCGCCAGGCTCGGCGATGCGATGGCCGCGTTCTCGGACATCGACCACGTCCGCGCCCGCCACGAAGCGACCGCCGACATCACCGCCCCGACCGTCAGCGCCGCCGAACTCCTGAAGGAATCGCGCGCCCGGATCGACAGCCTGCTCGCCCAGCTCGAGGCGACGGAAACCGAGGAAGAGCGGGAAGCGGTCGAAGCCGAGCTGCGCCATGAGCGCCGTCACGCCAGCCGCCTCGCCGCCCAGCTCACCCACCTCCACCGCCGCGCCGACTTCTCCCGCGTCTCACTGCAGATCGAGACCGGTGGTGCCGATGAATCCTCCGGTGGCGGCGCCTGGGGCATCGACGACGCTCTCCACGACGCCGGCCACGTCCTCACCGTCGCCGCCGCGGTCATCCTCATCGCCCTCGCGGTGCTCGGGCCGATCGCCCTGATCGCCCTCCTTGCCTGGCTCACCCACCGCGCCTGGCTCCGCCGCGAGCGCCGCCGCGTCCTCGGCTGAGCACGTAGGCTCCTCCGATGGAGGAGCGAAGGCGCGGACCGGCGGAGATGCCGAACTTCGGGCCGCCGTCGACGCCGCGTTCGGCCGCCTCGGTCGTACTGCTGCGGCGTGGCGGCAAGCACTCGCAGCGGGCGCTCGAGGTGCTGATGCTGCGGCGCAGCGAGGAGGCGAAGTTCATGCCGGGCGTCTGGGTCTTCCCCGGCGGCTCGGTTGACGAAGCCGATGGCGCCGACGATGCGGGCCTGCGGGCCTGCGCCCTGCGCGAGCTCGCCGAGGAGGCGGGGATCGAGCTGTCCGTCGAGGAGGAGCTAGTCCCCTTCACCCGCTGGATCACCCCGGAGGTGATCGCCACCCGCTTCGACGCCTGGTTCTTCCTTGCCCTCGCCCCCGCTCACACCCCGCCGCAGCCCGACGGCGTCGAGACGACCGAGGCACGCTGGTTCGAGCCCGCCGCCGCGCTCGCGGCCCAGGAGGCCGGCGAGCTCGTCCTCTCCTTCCCCACCCTGACCCAGCTCGGCTGGCTCGCCGAGTTCAGCACCTCAGACGAGGCGCTGGCCGCCTACCGGGAGCGCACGATCGAGCCGATCCTCCCCAAGGTAATCGCCGACGACGGCCCCGAACCGCGGGTCGTCCTCCCCGGCGACCCCGACTATCCCGCCTGAGCCTGGTCGGGGAAGCGCTCCAGCCCCGCGTGCCAGGGGCCGGGCGGGTAGGTGTGAATGCCGCTCTCGTCCATCTCGCTCTGCAGCCGCCGGAACAGCTGGCCGGCGTTCTTCAGCACCGCTTTTAGTTCTTCCTCGCTGCGCTCGCGTAGGCGCCAGAGGAACCAGAGCTGGCGGTCATTGACGCCGAAGTCGATCTCGCCGGTGATCGTCGTCACCCAGCCGAGGAAGCCGGGGCTGAAGAGCTCGCGCAGGGCGACCGGGTCGTACTCCTTCGGCACCGTCGCCAGGAAGCGCTTGTTGAAATCGATCGACTCGAACTCGACCTTGCGCTGGAACCGTTGCGTCACCACCTCGTGCCCCTCGATCGACTCGACGTTGAAGGCCGGCACCACCTGCGCCAGGTCCGGCATGTGGGCCTTGGCGAGGACCGCCATCGGCAGCACCGCCTTGTTGAAGAGGCCGCCGACTTCCTTTTCGTCGGCGTCGCAGGAGGAACCCCAGAAGCCCTCGCTCAGCTGTCCGGTCAGCCGGTTGACGCCACCGACGCAGAGGGCGACCGGCCCGTCTTTGGGGTTGATCCCGCCGACCGGCTCATAGGTGAGCTCATTGCGCTCGCCGTAGCGGCGCACGATCTCGGTCCATTCCTGCGCTTCCTGCTTCGCGCCCACGCCGCGATCCTATGTCCCCGGCGTTCGTCCTTATTCGCCCACAGGGCTACAAAAGACGAACGCCGCGGCGTTAGGATGCCCACGAGCCCGGTCCCCCAACAGGAGCCCACATGACCATCGTCATCATCGTCGTCGTCGTAGTCCTCATCCTCGCGGTCCTCTACTACATCGGGAAGCGCAACTCGATCATCGCTTCGCGCAACCGCGTCGACGAGTCCTGGAGTGGGATCGACGTACAGCTGAAACGACGCCACGACCTCGTCCCCAACCTGGTCGAGACGGTCAAAGGCTACGCCGAGCACGAGAGCGCGACCTTCGAGAAAACGACCCAGGCCCGGGCCGCGGCGATGCAGGCGCAGGGGGTCGAGGAGACCGCCAAAGCCGAGCAGCAGCTGACCCAGGCACTGGCCGACGTGAAAGCCGTCGCCGAGAACTACCCGACCCTGCGGGCGACCGAGAACTTCCAGCAGCTGAGCCGCAACCTCTCCGAGCTCGAGGACGAGATCCAGGCCTCGCGGCGGATCTACAACTCCAACGTGCAGTCCTACAACACCTCGATCCAGCAGTTCCCGGGCTCGATCATCGCCAACCAGGGTGGCTTCACCCCCCGCGAGTACTTCGAGATCGACGAAGCCGACCGCGCCACGCCACAGGTCAGCTTCGGAAAATAGCGGGCCTCCGCGTCTCTAAGATCCAATGGCAATGACTACGGAGACCAAGGACGTCACGCTCTGGATCTGCGAGAGCTGTGGCTTCATCTACGACCCCGCCGTCGGCGACCCCGACGGCGGTATCCCACCCGGTACCGCCTTCGAGGACATCCCCAAAGACTGGTTCTGCCCGGTCTGCGGCGCCCGCACCAGCGACTTCCGGCCGCTCGAGCCCGGCGAGGCCTAGGAACCGCCCGTTAGGCTTGACTGGCTAATGAGCCAGTACGACTACGACTGGGTGATCGTGGGCTCCGGGTTCGGGGGCTCGGTTTCGGCCCTGCGCCTGGCCGAAAAGGGCTACAAGGTCGCGGTCCTGGAGTGCGGCAAGCGCTTCACCGACAAGGACTTCCCGAAGTCGACCTGGGACATCCGCCGCTACTTCTGGGCGCCGCGGCTGGGCCTGCGCGGCATCTTCCGCCTCTCCACCTTCAAGGACGTCTCCGTCGTCAGCGGCTCCGGCGTCGGCGGCGGCAGCCTCGGCTACGCCAACACCCTCTACGTCCCCCCCGCCAAGTTCTTCAAAGACCCACAGTGGGGCGACCTCGCCGACTGGCAGAGCGAGCTGGCGCCGCACTACACCGAAGCGCAGCGGATGCTCGGCGTTGCCGATGTCGAGACCGACGACGCTGCCGACAACCTCCTGCGCGAGTACGGCGAGCACATCGGCGTCGGCGACACCTACCGCAAGACGCCGGTCGGGATCTTCTTCGGCCAGCCGGGCAAAACCGTCGCCGACCCCTACTTCGGCGGCGAGGGCCCGGACCGCACTGGCTGCAGCTTCTGCGGGCGCTGCATGGTCGGTTGCCCCCACGGAGCCAAGAACACCCTGGTCAAGAACTACCTCTACCTGGCCGAACAGCGCGGGGTCGAGGTGATCCCCGACCGCACCGTGACCGAGATCCGCCCGCTCGGCGCCGAGGACGGCAGCGACGGCTACTCGGTCAGCAGCGAGCGCTCCGGGATGATCCCCGGCCGCGGCCGCCGCACGATCAAGGCCCGCGGCGTGGTCGTAGCCGCCGGCGCCCTCGGCACCAACAAGCTGCTGCAGCGCTGCCGCCTCGGCGGCGCCCTGCCGCGCATCTCCAACCGCCTCGGCGAGCTGGTCCGTACCAACAGCGAGATGATCCTCGCCGTCACCGTGCCGGAGGACTACCCGGACGACCTGACCAGGCGGGTCGCGATCAGCGGCAGCATCTACCCCGACCACGACACCCACATCGAGACTGTCAGCTACGGCAAAGACGGCGACTCGATGAGCCTGCTCTACACGCTGCTGGTCGGCGACGGCACCCGGGTGACCCGGCCGCTGAAGCTGCTCGGCCAGATCGCCCGCCACCCGCTCCGCTTCGCCAAGGTGCTGTGGCCGCAGGGCTGGTCGCGGCGCACGATCATCCTCCTGGTGATGCAGACGCTCGACAACGCGATCGCCTTGCGCCCGCGTCAGAAACGCTCAGGCAACGTCTGGCTGCAGACCGAACAGGATCCAGAGAAGCCGAATCCGACCTTCATCCCAGTCGCCAACGACGCCGCCGAATGGCTCGCCAAGCGCACCGGCGGCGTCGCCCAGAGCTCCGTCACCGAGGCCCTCTTCAACGTGCCGAGCACCGCCCACATCCTCGGCGGCGCGGTGATCGGCCACGGCCCCGAGGACGGCGTCGTCGACGCCCGCCAGCGGGTCTTCGGCTACGAGAACCTGCTCGTCTGCGACGGCTCGGCGGTGCCGGCGAACGTCGGCGTCAACCCCAGCCTGACGATCACCGCTCTCGCCGAGCACGCGATGAGCGAAGTTCCCGCAGCCTCAGAGCCGAGCTACGAAGCGAACCTCTCGGCGACGTAGTCCCAGTTGACGACGTTCCAGAAGGCGTCGAGGTATTCGGGGCGCTTGTTCTGGTACTTCAGGTAGTAGGCGTGCTCCCAGACGTCGACGCCGAGCAGCGGCGTGGTGCCGTCGGAGATCGGCGAGTCCTGGTTCGGGGTCGAGATCACCGCCAGGCCGGAGGAGTCCTTGACCAGCCAGGCCCAGCCGGAGCCGAAGCGGGCGATGCCGGCGTTTTTGAACTCCTCCTTGAAGGAGTCGAAGGAGCCGAAGGTGTCGCCGATCGCCGCGGCCAGGTCGCCGCTAGGCTCGCCGCCGCCGTCGGGGCCCATCATCTGCCAGAAGAGCGAGTGGTTGTAATGGCCGCCGGCGTTGTTGCGGACCGCGGCCTGCTTGTCGCCCGGCAGCGCTGAGAGGTTGCGGAGGACGTCCTCGACGTCGCGGTCGGCCCATTCGGTCCCTTCGAGGGCGGCATTGGCTTTGTCGACGTAGGCCTGATGGTGTTTGTCGTGGTGGATGCGCATCGTTTCCTCGTCGATGTGAGGCTCGAGCGCGTCGTAGGGGTACGGCAGGTCAGGTACGGAGAAAGCCATCGCGATGCTCCTTGTCTCGGTTTTGAAGTCCGAGCGGAGCCTAGCTATTCCGCTTCGACTTCTTCGCCCTGCTGGGGCTTGTCGCTGCCGATCCGGGGCACCGTCGCGGCGTCGCCGCCGGTCCATTCGTTGAAGCGGTACCAGGCGGGCTTCGCTTCCCGCTTGTCGTTCAGCAGCCCGGCCGAGCGGCAGAAGACGCAGCTGCCGCCTTCGTCGGACCAGGTGTACCACCAGACGCCGCCGACGCCCCAGCGTTCGCGGTTGGCGGAGAGCATCGCGAAGCTCTTGGAGAGCTGGTAGGCCTGGCCCCAGAGGCCGCGCTGCCAGCGGGTCGGGCCACTTGCCGATCCCCAGCCGAGCTCGGTCACGTACAGCGGCGTGCCGAAGTCGTTGTGGCGGCGCATGATCCGCCGCAGGTTCTTCAGCTGCGCCCCCATCGCCCGCGCGTCGGCGACATAGGGGTGCAGCCCGATCCCGTCGAAGTACCGCTTGACGTTGTGGGCGCGGTAGAAGCGCGAGAGGTAGTCGCCGGAGGCGACGTTGGGCGGGATCTGCAGCGGCCTGCCGAAGAGTCCGCCGAGAATCACCTGCGAGCCGGGCGCTTCGCGGTGGATCACCCGGCCGGCAATCCGGATCAGGGTCGCGAAGCGTTTCGGTTCGGGCCGGGTGGCGAAGGTGACGATGTTCTCCTCGTTCCAGATCTCCCAGCGGCGGACCGGCAAGTAGGGAAGTTCGTCTTCTTCGCGCCAGAAGCTGCCGTCGGGGCCATAGCGGTCGACCACCGCGCGGACGAAGGAGCCCCAGGCCCGCCGCTGCCAGGCGTTGGCGACCGGGAGGTCGATGCCCAGCGCCGTCACCCATTTCGGCGAGGCGGTGACGAAGGGGAAGACTTCGAGCCCCGCTTCGGCCGCCAGCCTCACTTCGTGGTCGAAGGCGTCCCAGTGCCGTTCGGTAAAGGCCGGGTTCTCCGGCTCGACCGCGGCCCAGTAGAGCGGCAGGCGGACGCTGTAAATGCCTGCTTCCTGCATCAGCTTGTAGTCCTTCGGCGTGCCCGAATTCTGCGGCGAGACGCCGATGAAGCCCGGCGGCAGGTAGGCGCTGGCGCCCGCCGGCATCGCCGCCAGCAGCACCACCATCACCAACAGAATCTGGATCGGAATCAGCCTTCGCGCCATCGTCATTGAGTGGAACCGCCTCCCCGCCCAAAGTAGCGGCCTCGCCCCCTCCCCGCGCCCGGCCTCCCCGCTCTGAGATAATCACCCCTCTCGGGGCGTGGCGCAGCCTGGTAGCGCGCACCGTTCGGGTCGGTGAGGTCCCCGGTTCAAATCCGGGCGCCCCGATGATCGACCGGGTCTTCCGGTCTCGCTTGAACCCTCAGTAAGGAGCCCGAAGGTCCTCGAACATCGGAAAGTGTTTGAGGTTGCGCGTGGCAAGGTCAGCATCGAGCTCTTCGGCGGTGGCGGCGATCGCGAGGTCAGCGACGCCGATGCCGGGATGGCTCCGACGCCAGCGGCGGCCTAGCTCGCCAGCGTGCCGGGCGACGGATTCGCTGACCGGGACCCAGCCGATCAGGGCAAACAAACGAGCGGCGGCCTGGCGCTCTGAGGATCGCAGCCCTTGGATGATCTCTATCCGGCTGATCTCCGAGCAGAACGGGCGACTGTCGAGACCGCCGAGGTATTCGGTGGCAGAATCCGATCCCCGCAGATGATCGACCAAGATGCTGGTGTCGAGGACGATGCTCAATGCTCGAATTGCGACAGCCGCTCAGCGTCGGCGCGACGAACGTCCTCTACGTACTCGGCACCCTCTCCTAGGTAGGGGGCGAGGCCCGCGCTTTTGCCGACCACTTGCCTCCACTGCTCCTGCCACGCAGCCGCATCCCGCTCTTCCTGTGTGAGGTAGGCATCTACCGCACGGCGGATCACCATTGACCGCGACGTTCCCTCCGCGGCGGCCCGCTTGTCCAGTCGAGCGGTCTGGTGGTTGTCGAGGTAGATCTGCGTGCGATTCACGATGTATGAATATACATCGTCTAGTAATCCGGCCGCTTAGGGCTTGGCCGGGGTGCTGGCGACGAGGTATTCGGCGAGTTCGTGGACTTCCGCCTTGGAGAGCGTTTCGCCGTAGGTCTGCGGCATCACGTTCCGGGGATAGCCTTCGACGACCTCCGTATTCGGGTGGACGATCATTTCTTCGATGCCCGCCGTGTTGTCGTCCGGCGCGAGGGATTCGTCGAGGTTGGGCCCGGTCGTGCCGGTCGATCCTGCCGCGGCCATGGTGTGGCAGCTCCCGCAGCCGGCGCTGGCGAAGACCTGAGCGCCGTCGCCGGCTTCCCCACCTTCGGCACCAGCTTCGGCTTCGGTGGCTTCGCTGCTCGGTTCCGGCGCCGCGGCTTCTTCGCCTGCTTCCGCGGGGGCGGAGACGTAGACCGTCTTGGTCGTCGGCGAGGCACCGAGATCGCCTACAAGCAGGCCCGCCGCGAAGGCGAGGACCGCCACCAAGACGAACGCCGAAACTTCGAGTAGCCAGGCCTTCCGGTCGTTTCGCTTCATCGCAGTTGATCTTCAACGGATCTCCAGGCCGACCATCCGTGAAAGACCGCACACCATTTTGTGACAAATCCGTGGAAAGATCAGCCGCGCCCATGGAGCGACACACCATTCTCCGGTCCTCGCTCGCGTTCCTCTTCGTCTCCACCGCCTTCACTGGCTTGTCCGCGGCGCTCGCTCCCCACGCCTTCTACGACGACTTCCCGTTCGTCACCCACTGGGTCAACCTGCTGCCGCCCTACAACGAGCACCTGGTTACCGACGTCGGCGAGCTCTACCTCGGCTTCGCGATCCTCTTCGGCTGGGCCACGTGGAAGCTGGAGCCGGCGTTGGTGCGCCCTCTCTGTGCCGCCTGGCTGGTGCCGTCGGTCCTCCACCTGGGCTTCCACGCCGCCCACCTCGGGGATTTCTCCACCGCCGATGCGGTCGGCGAGATCGTCGCCCTGACGCTGACGGTCGTGCCGGCCCTGATCGCACTTTGGGCGTCGGCACCGCCTGACCGAACCGCCGAGCCCTAATGGCCCGGCCGTCGATCCGGCCAATCTTTGCCTTTAGGTATGTCCGGACTGACAAAGGGCGCTTCTCCGAGCGCTAGGGTTTTTGCGATGGATGTTTCCCCAGCCTTTGAGGTCCACGAGGCGAACCTGCACGGGCACCGCGCCGTCTACCGGACCATCGGCAGCGGCCCGAACGTGGTCCTGATCCACGGGATGATCAACTCCTCGCGGCACTGGGAGACGGTGGCGAAGCGGCTCGCCGGCTCCTACCGGGTAATCGCGCCGGACCTGATCGGGCACGGGGACGCGGCAACCCCGCGGGGCGACTACTCGCTCGGGGCCCACGCCGCGAGCATCCGCGACCTGCTGACGACGATCGGGGTCGAGCGGGCGACGATCGTCGGTCACTCGCTCGGCGGCGGCGTCGCGATGCAGTTCTTCTACCAATTCCCCCAGCGCACCGAGCGCCTGGTGCTGATCTCCAGCGGCGGCCTCGGGCACGACGTCAGCCCGCTGCTGCGAGGGGCGGCGCTGCCGGGCTCAGCGGCGCTGCTGCGGCTGGCGACGCGGCCGCGCCTGGTCGGGGCGCTCGCCGCCGCCGGATCCAAGCTGCGCGAGCGCGGTAACAACACCGGCGTCTACCTACAGGCAGTCGCCCGGGCGCTGGGGCCACTGCAGGAGCCCGGCTCCCGCCGCGCCTTCCTGCAGACGCTGCGCTCGGTGATCGACGTCCAGGGCCAGAAGGTCAGCGCCCGCGACCGCCTCTACCTGCTCGGCGAGATGCCGACCCTGATCGTCTGGGGCGAGCGCGACCGCACGATCCCGCTCGAGCACGGCCTCGAGGCCGGGCGCTCGGTCCCCAACTGCCGCTTCGAGACCCTCCCGCGCGCCGCCCACTTCCCCAACCTCGAAGACCCGGAGGGGCTGGCGGCGGTCCTCGGTGACTTCCTCGCCACCACCTCCCCCGCCCACATCGTCGACTCCGAGTGGCGGGACGTGATCGCCCAGCGGGCGCGCCTGCGCCGCGTCGCCTAGTTATTCGACTTCGGCGATCGCCGTTTCGGCTTCCGCCAGCGATGGGCCTTCCTGCAGCGTCTTCGTGCCGTTCGGCCCACTGACGATCATCCCCTGGCCGATGCGGATGCCAAGGTTGCGGCCGAGTTCCTCGTAGCCTTCGAGGCGCTTCTGGATCGTGCCGTCGGAGCCACCGTTTTCTTCGAGGTCGTTTTCCCATTCTTCGATGTCGAGTTCCTCAACCCCGCCGGCAATCGACTTCGTGAAGTCTTCGAACGCGCTCTCGCTGGTGAACCGCTTCGCTTCTTCCTGGGTGCGGAAGAAGAGGTAGATGTACTGCCAGCCGTAGCCCTGGTCGGCGGCGGCCTCGGCGCCGTAGAAGCCGAGCTCCTGCGGCCTTTCCGCGTTCGAGTAGTGGCGCCAGAGCAGCTTGACGTCGCCAGGGCGGGCGTATTTTTCGGTCAACGCCGGGATCGTGCTGAGGAAGTCGTCGCGGCAGCTCGAGCACTGAATGTCGTTGAAGACCTGGATCGTCACCGGCGCGTCGTCGGAGCCCAGCCGGTCGCCTTCCTGGGGGATGCCGCCGAACAGTTCCTGGGCTTCGGCGATCCCAGCGACGTGGACGATCCCCTTGTCGGCCTTCCGGGTCGAGAGGGTGACGATCGTGTAGCCGAGCCCGAAGAGGGCCAGCGCGAGCAGGGCGGCGACCCACAACCTGCCCCGCCGGGGCAGCGGTTTGGCGGCAACTTCAGAGGACATCCAGAGGCATTATCGCGGGCCGGGCTTTTCGACCGATCCCGCATCCTGCGTAATTCTGAGGTTGACACCCAGACGCCCGGGTACGAACATTGGCGCTACCCACTTTCAACGACCTGGGAGGTCCCCGATGGCCCATCACCTCACGCCCGCCGAGCTCGCTGACCAGCTGCAGATGGAGCGAGGGGAAGTGATCGGCAAATGCGTCGAGATGGGGGTCCCGATATACCACGGCCGGATCGACCGAACGTTGTTCGAAACCTCGCTGCGCACCATGACGGGCGGCAAGGCGGCCCGACCTTCTCCCCGGGCGCAGCACTGAACTAGACTCCCCCGGCAGATGTCGGGGAGAGGTACCCACTCAAAGACGATCGCCGACCTCCTGCCGCGCGCGGCGGAGATGTACGGCTCAAAAGTCGCCGTCAAGTGCAAGGAGGGCGACCGGTGGGTCGACCGCACCTTCGACCAGGTACGGGAGACCGTGCGGCCGCTCGCATTCGGCCTTGTCACGCTGGGAGTCGAGAAAGGCGACCGCGTCTCGATCCTCGGCAACACCCGGCCCGAGTGGACCTACTTCGACTTCGCGGCGCTCTCGATCGGGGCGACGGTCGTCCCGATCTACCAGACCAACTCCCCAGAGGAGTGCCGCTACGTCCTCGATAACTCCGACTCCAAGGTGGTGGTCGTCGAGGACGCCGAACAGCTGGAGAAGGTGCGGGCGGTCCGCGACCAGCTGCCGCAGCTGGAGCACATCGTGCTGATGACCGGCAGCGCCGAGGACGCGATCGCGATGGAGGATCTCGCCGCCAAAGGCGGAGGCGGGGACGACGCCACCTGGAAGACGCTGTACGAAGCCGTCACGCCCGCGGACATCTGCACCTTCATCTATACCTCCGGCACCACCGGGCCGCCGAAGGGCTGCATCATCAGCCACGGCAATTACCGGTCAATGTTGGACATGGTCAACGGGGTCAGCGTCATCGAAGACGACGACGTCGCCTACCTCTACCTGCCCCTCGCCCACTCCTTCGCGCTGCTGATCCAGTTCGGCACCTTCGACCTCGGCACCACGCTCGCCTACTGGGAGCGCGACCCGCTGAAGATCCTGCCGAACCTGGCGGAACTGAAACCGAGCTACTTCCCCTCGGTCCCGCGCATCTTCGAGAAGATCTACACCGCCGCGACCAGCGCGATCGAGAAAGAGGGCGGGCTCAAAAAGAGGGTCTTCGAATGGGCGATCAAGGTCGGCGCGAAGATGCGTGAGGCCGAACGCAGCGGCCGCAAGCCCGGTTTCCTGCTGCAGCGCCAGTACGACTTCGCCGACAAGCAAGTGCTGTCGAAAATCCGCGGCCTCTTCGGCGGCCGGATCCGGCTCGCGGTCTCGGGCGCAGCGCCGATCAACCCCGAGATCCTTCGCTTCTTCGACGCCGCCGGCGTCCTCGTGCTCGAGGGTTGGGGGATGACCGAGACCTCAACCGCGGCGACGATCTCAACCCCCGAGGACTTCAAAGTGGGGACGATCGGCAAACCGTTCCCCGGCTGCGAGGTGAAAATCGCCGACGACGGCGAGATCCTCGTCAAGGGCCCCAACGTCTTCCAGGGCTACCACAAGAACCCGGAGGCGACCCGGGAGACGATCGTCGACGGTTGGCTCCACACCGGCGACATCGGCGAGGTCGAAGCCGACGGCTTCATCAAGATCACCGGCCGCAAAAAGGACATCATCATCACCGCGGGCGGCAAGAACATCACCCCCGCCAACCTCGAGGCCGAAATCAAGCAGCAGCCGCTTGTCTCCCAGTGCGTTGTCGTCGGCGACCGCCGCCCCTACCTGGTGGCGCTGGTCACCCTCGACCCAGAAGAGGCGGTCAAATACGCCCAGGAGCACAACCTGCCTGAGGACCCGGCCGAGCTCGCCTCCAACCCCGACGTCAAGGCCGCGATCGAAGCCCACGTCGAGAAGATCAACCAGAACTTCGCCCGCGTCGAGCAGGTCAAGAAGATCGCCATCCTCCCCCACGACCTCTCCCAGGAGTCCGGCGAGCTGACGCCGACCCTGAAGGTCAAGCGCGCCGTCGTCGCCCAAAAGCACGAGGACGCGATCGAAGGGCTCTACGCGGCCTAGCTCCTACAGCTGGGTTTTTCAATAAGCGTTCGTTGACTGGCCACTGCTGACCTGAAAGGGTCCGCCCCGTGAGCGGTCCCTCCCCCTCGGCTGCCTCCCCCCAGGCAGATCCGACCACCGAAGAGCTGCGGCTCGCACTGGCCCTCAACGGCGGCGTCAGCCTCGCCGTCTGGATGGGCGGCTGCGCGGTCGAGCTCGACCGCGCCCGCCGCTGCGGCGAAACGACGGAGGACGGCGACCGCCGTGTCTACGACGACCTCTGCAAGTGCCTGGGGAGGCGGCTGAGCATCGACATCCTCACCGGGACCAGCGCCGGCGGCATTAACGCGGCGCTGCTCGGCGCGGCGGTGGCGCGGCGGCGCCGGCTCGAGCCGGGCTTCCTCAGGGACAAATGGATCGAGCTCGGCGACCTCGCCGCGATCCTCCATGACCCCGAGGAGGAAACACCGACGGCGCTGATGGACGGTGGCGAGTTCTACGACGGTCTGCTCGCCGCCTTCAAAGCGCTGCTAGGCGTGGACGCGGCCCCCGACGCACCGGACTTCCGCCAGTCGAGCCGTCAGCCGGAGAACGCGTTTCCGACGGTCCCCATCCTCGACGTGACGATGACCGACGCGATCGGCGTTGAGCGCCGGTTTCGTGACGCCTGGGGCGCTGAGCTGGTCGCACTGGAGCACCGGCCGCGCTTCAAGTTCCGCAAGCGGGGGCACTTCACGCCGCAGATCCTCGCCGCCGCCGCGCGAACGTCGGCCTCCTTCCCCATCGCCTTCGACCCCTGGCGCGTGGCCGGGGAGGCCAGGGTGCTCGCCGGGCTGCCGAATCCCACCTACGGCGTCGACGGCGGGCTGCTCGACAACGCTCCGATCCGCGACGCGCTGGACCTGATCCCAACCCGGCCCGCCGCCTCGATGGTGCGGCGCTACTTCTGTTACGTCAACGGCGACCCGGCTGTCGCCGAGGAAAGGACGATCGGCCCGGCGCCGACGCTGCCGCAGGTCGCCGGCTACGTCATCAACCTGCCGCGCACCGCTCCCCTCGTGGACCACCTCTATGCGATCCGCGCGGCGATCGAACGACCCGCGCGAGCCGAACAAGTTCAGGAACAGCTGCTGGCAATGGACCTGGACCGGCTCGTGGAGGTGGCTGGGGTGCTGTTTCCCAGCTACGCCGACCGGCGCACCCTGGAATCCCTGGAAGAGCTGCTGCCCGAACCCCGCGACGTGCGGGCGATGTACGAGCTGCTCGAAGAGACCGGAGGGGAGCTGCCCTGGATCCCGCGCAGCTTCGCCCCCGGATCGGAAGCGCGCTGGGAATGGGGGCTGCGCCCGGCGCAGCGAATCCTCTACCTGCTGCTGGACCTGCTGCGGCCGGCGGTCCGCCAGGCCGGTGACAAAGGGACGCGAACCGCCTTGCTCTCGACCCGCATCGCAATCGACGAAGAGCTGGCCCGCCTCGACGAGGCCCGCGACGAAGTGACGCAGTCGGCGACGGCGACCGACCCGGCTGCCTTTGACCCCGATTCACCGGCCGAGCTCGTCAACGAGGCGGCGTCCGAGGCGACAGAACAGGCCACGAGGGCCCGCCAGGCAGTGGAGACAGCGGCCAAGGCCTTCGCGAGCTGCCTCAGGAATCACTCCGAGCTCTTCCCGCCTGAAACAGAGGCAACCCTTTTCGGCCAGGGCAACCCGAGCGAAGGCGCGCTGAAGCTCGACGACTTCCTGCGACGCATGCTCTCCGTCGAGGTGGTCCGGCGCGCCTTCGCAACCGAAGCGGACGTGGAAAGCGCGGCCAAGCTCCGCTTCGTCCAGCTGACGCCGGAAGCGCCGTCGCCGATCTTCACTCGCGACCCGCTCAACCAGCGCCGGCCGGGGTCGGCCGCGGAAAAGCTGACCGGGGTAGGCCTCGGCCACTTCGCCGGCTTCTACCGCAGGTCCTGGCGGGCCAACGACTTCATGTGGGGGCGGCTCGACGCCGCCGTCCGGATCGTCGACCTGCTGCTCGACTCGCCCACTGCCGACGTCGGCGTGGGCGCCGCCACGGACGACATCGACCAGCGGGTCGAGGAAAGGGCGGAGAGGCTGGCAGCCGCGCTGACCCACAGCGCCGGCCCGGACGCTTCCTGGCTGCTGGGCGAGGTACTGGATGACGGCTCCGGCGGGAGCGGCGACCTCGTCGCTCGCGTGCGGAAAACGATCGCGGGAGAGCTGCGCGCGGCCGAGATGGACCCGAAAGCCTCGCTGCCGCTCACCCGGGTGCTCTTCCAGCGAGCCGCCCAGCGCGAGGTGCTGCGCGAAGAGCTGCCGGTGCTGCTCGAGGAGTCGAATGAGGACCGCCGGCGGGGCAGCGCCGCGAAGCCGCTGCAGCTGGCCGGAAGCGGGCGCGGCGAAGGGGTCGAGGTCGAGGTGAAGGCAATCCGCGCCATCTACAGCGACGGCAGCTCGCTGCCGGAGCGCCTTTCCGACCCCGGCGAAGCGGTCAGCGACCTCGGCCTGCAGACGATCTCCCATGCCGCCTTCGTCACCCTCTCGGCGCTGCGCACCGCGGGGCTGCCGATGGCTAAATTCCTCGGCCTGGCGCGTCCGCCGCTACTGGCAGTCGCCGGCAGCGTCGCGAGGAGCCGCCTCAACCGCATCATCGTGACGCTCGGTTTCTGGGTGGCGGCGATCTACTTGGCCAGCCGGATCGTCACCACCGTGCCGGGGGAAGCGGTACCCATCAGCTCGATCTGGTCGCTGCCGAACATCACCGCCCTCGTCGCCGCCCTGGGAGCTCTCGGCGTGGCAGCAGTCCCCGGCCTCCGCGCTTGGCGACGCGTCCACACCCTCGGCAACGCGCTCCTCGCGCTGCTGCTGGTCCTCGTCGCCGGTGGGCTCGCCGCAGCGCTCGGCATCTGGAAGGGAGATCTCGACTTCGAACGCGTCCTCTTCGCCCCAGGGGCGGAGACGCCCCCCGAAGCCGTGCTGATCGGAGTGCTCGGGGTGGTGGGGATCCTCTCCCTCGCGCGCCTGCCGCTGCCGAAACCGCTGCAAAGCATCGGGGGCAAGCTCGATGCCCTGCGTAAGGGCAAGGCTTTCCGGTTTGCCCTTATCGCTGCTTTCGCCTTCCCTGCCGTATATGCCGGCCAGACCCTGGTGGACGCGATAAACGCTGAAACCTGGCAGGCAATTGCTGCGATCACCGCCCTCGTCGCCGCACCGATCTCCGCCGCCTGTGCGGTCGCCGTTTGGCGCCGAACCCCGCCAGAGGACAAGAAGAAGTCCTAAGACGCCTCGCCCGATTGCCTGAGCAGGACCGAGGTGGTCTGCTCCAGCACGCGCCGCCAGGCCGACATCTGCTCGGGCTCCTCGTCGGAAGCCGTTTCGACCACGCGGCGGACGCGGCGCTCGGAGATTTCGAGGCCGTGGCGCTCGGCGATCTCCTGGTAGCGGTCGTAGTCCTTGGCGAGGGTGGCGGTGACGCTTTCGAAGCCGTGTTTGGCGATCTGCAGGCGCCGCGAGTAGTCCATGATCGGGGTGCCGAACATCAGCTCGTCGGTGGGCTCGGGCTCGAGCAGGATGATGTCGACGCCCGGATAGCGCTCCTGCCACTGCTGCACCGCCTGGTGCAGGCGCTGGTGGGCGATCAGGCGGAAGGTCTGGTTGGCGATCGCCGGCAGCCCCATGTCGGAGACGCGGCGCACGCGCTGGCCGAAGACGGTCGGGATCGTCTTCTCGAAATCGTTGACGTAGGGCACCAGCGGGTTGACGACGACGATGAATTTGGCGCCCTTCTCGACCGCGATGTCGACATTGGTGGTCGAGCGGATGCCGCCGTCGACGAACTGGCGGCCTTTGAGGTCGACCGGCTTGTAGACGAGCGGCAGGCAGGTCGAGCACTCGACCGCTTTGGAGATCGGCACGTCGCTCCAGTCCTCTTCGCCGAAGACGATCCGCTCGCAGGTGTCGAGGTCGGTCGCAGTCAAGTAGAGCTCGTTCTCGAGCAGGCGGAAGTCGTTAACCCGGCCGTCGGTACCGAGCGCTTCCTCTACGTACTCAGAGAGCCCGGAGCCGGAATAGAGGCCGGTCGGCAGCGCCTCCGCAAGGCCGACGACGATGTCCATCAGCGAGAACTCGCCGATCCGCGTCAGTCGGCCCAGCAGCTGCGTCGTACGTAGCGGCAGCGCCGCAGCTTTGGACAGGAAGCCCAGGTAGTTCGGCTTCAGCACCCGGTCGAGATCGAGATCCTCGAGCTCAGAGGGGACGCGGGAGTTGATCACCTGCATCATCTCCTCGGGAGTGATGCCGTTCGCCAGCATCGAGGCGACGAAGGAGCCGGCGCTGGTGCCGACGTAAACGTCGAAGTTATTGACCGTGCTGTTCACCGCCAGCAGGTCGAGCGCCCGCAGTGCCCCGATCTCGTAGACACCGCC
>Ga0207640_10000144_pt1 | contig 51999 bp, 41 predicted proteins | sample KBSCornC42_FD_184300 | JGI IMG/M metagenome (GOLD analysis project Ga0207640, IMG submission 184300) | Corn rhizosphere microbial communities from Kellogg Biological Station, Michigan, USA - KBS Corn C4-2 (SPAdes) (version 2) | ecosystem: Host-associated > Plants > Roots > Rhizosphere > Soil ... | reverse complement strand
GAGTTACTTTTTCTCTGCTTGCCCAGAGAAAAAGTAACCAAAAAGAGAGGGCACCCTGCGCGGCGCCCTCCGCAGCTTCGCTGCTGCGGGTCCGTGAGGGCTGGCCGGGCTTTTTGACGGGACATCCGTGTCCCGTCAAAAAGGCGGGGACTCCTGTCCCCGCCCCCTGCGGGGCCTGATCGTCCAGCCCTCACCGCCGTGCCAAGGGGACCGGGAGATCAAGAGCAAGAGCGCGCAAGCGGAACGCGGCGGGCTGCGCCGCCTGCTCTTAGTTCGATGGTCGCGCCGACCTGCATCTCCCTCTCCCCTCCGGGGAGAGGGTTGGGGTGAGGGGTGGGGCTTGCGATAACGCGTGTCGGGGAACAGCACCAAGAGCAGCGAACCCTGCCGCCGCTCAAGCCCGCGCAGCCAACGCCTCAATCGTCTCCAGCAACGTCGCCCGAAACCGCTCATGCATCGCCGGCGGAATCACGCGCCCCTGCTTCAATCTTTCCTGCAGCTGGGTCACTCGTGCCGCCAGGGCGGTCGCGCCGCAGAAGCCGCAGGAGCCTCGCAGTTTGTGCAGGCGGTCGCCGAAGCCGGCTTCGGTCAGTACGGCGGTGGCGAGGTCCTGGTAGATGCCGACCAGTTCGTCGCGCAGCAGGGCGCGCATCGCGCGCATGATCTGTTCGCTGCCGGTGCTGGCCAGGCCTTGCGTGTCGTCGAGCAGTGGCTGGCAGTCCGGCTGCACCAGGGCCACGATGCGGCGCAGGTCGGCCAGGTCGCAGGGTTTCTGCAGTACTTCGGTGAAGCCGCCGGAGAGCAGGCGCTGGCGTTCGGCCGCGTCCATCTCGGCGCTGGTCGCCACCGCGGTGCTTTCGGCGGAAGGGGCGGCGGGATCGCCGCGCAGCTCCTTCAGGACCTGCTGCGCGCCGGCGCCGGGCATGCGGCAGTCCAGCAGGAGCAGGTCGTAGGCCTCGCGGCGTCCTCTGGCGATCGCCGCGGCGCCGTCGTCGCAGGCCTCGGCTTCCAGCCCCAGCGTGCGCATCGCCTCCACCAGGAACAGGCGGCTGGCGGGATCGTCGTCGGCGACCAGGACGCGCAAGGCGTGGGGACCTGCAGGATGGCCCGAGGGAACGGCAGACCTGCCGTGGGAGGGGGTGTTGAACATGACGAGTCCATGTCGTTCAGCTGGTTTTGGCAGAATGGCGCGACATGCGCCCGACATCAAGCCACCTTTTGTTCTATTTGTGCATCGTGTTCGGTTTCGCCGTGGCGCTGCCGGCTCGCGCGGATATCGTGCTGGAGGCCAAGGTGGTGGCGGTCCCGGGCGTGCGCCTGCAGGACGTGCAGCTGCGCATCGCCGAGGACGGCAACGGCGGCCTGCAGCTGACGCTGCGCGCGGCCAGGGCCGAATTGCCGGTGCTGGGCTGGCGCCGCGTCGGGCTGGATATGCAGGGCGCGCTGTCGCGCGATCCGCACCTGCGCTGGCTGTTCGATGGCGGCCTGCGCCTGGCCGGCGCGCCGGGCGGCGCCTGGAGCGACGCCAAGGTCAACCTGGTGCTGGACGATGCCGCCAACACCTTGCAGGTCGATATCAACCAGGCCAAGTCGCTGGCCAGCGCCGCGTTGCCGCTGGATCAGCCGACCCACGCGCAGATCAGCCTCAAGGGCCTGCCGGCCGGCTGGCTGCAGGGGCTGCTCGGCACCATGTGGTCCGGCCGCGCCACCGCGGGCCGGCTGGATGCGGAGCTGGCGCTGGATGTGCAGGAGCACGGCGTGCAGGCCTCCGGCCAGTTCGGCCTGGCTGACCTGGGCTTCGATACGCCGTCCGGCACACTCGCTGGCCAGCGGCTCAATGGTTCCGGCCGGCTCAACGTGGATACCACCAACGGTCCGGCGCGGATCGGCCTGGACGCCAGCCTGCGCGGCGGCGAGCTGCTGCTGGGTCCGATCTATGCGCGCCTGCCGGACCATCCGGTGCAGCTCGGCCTAGACGCGAGCGCGCGCAACGGCGCGCTGGAATTCAGCCGCCTGCGCGTGGGCGATGCCGACGCGCTGCAGCTCGACGGCTCGCTCGCCTTCGACGCCAAGGGCGAGCTGCAGAAGCTCAAGCTCGATCGCTTCCAGGCCAGCTTTCCCGCCGCCTACCAGCGCTATGGCCAGTCCTGGCTGGCCGCGATGGGCCTGCGCAACGCGCGCATCGCCGGCCAGCTCAGCGCGACGCTGGATCTGGGTGGGGACGGTCTGCACGCGTTCTCGTTCGATACCGACGGCCTCGATGTCGCCGACGGCGACGGCCGCCTCGCCCTCAATGGCCTGCGCGGCGGCATGGACTGGGCGCTGCGCGGCACGCGTCCGGCCACGGCGCTGAGCTGGCGCAGCGCGCAGGTCTATCGCCTCGCCCATGGCGCGGCGCAGATGAGCTGGCAGAGCCGCGAAGGCAATCTCGGCCTGCAGAAAGCGGTGGACGTGCCGCTGCTCGGCGGCCGCCTGCATGTGGCCGATCTGGACTGGCGCCCCGCCGCCGCGAAGGGACGGCGCCTGTCCACCTCGCTGGTGCTTACCGGCGTGGACATGAGCGCCTTCAGCCGCGCCATGGGCTGGCCGGAATTCCCCGGCACGCTGGGCGGCGCGATTCCGTCGCTGCGCTGGGTGGATGACCGCATCGAACTCGAAGGCGGCCTGTCGGTGAGCCTGTTCGACGGCTTCGTCGACGTCACCCGCATGTCGCTGCAGGATCCGTTCGGCAACAGCCCGGTACTGGCCGGCGACCTGGCTTTGCGCCAGCTCGACCTCGGCGCGATGACCAGCGTGTTCGACATCGGCAGCATCACCGGCCGCATGGACGGCAGCGTGCAGAACCTGCGCCTGGTGAACTGGAATCCGGTGTCCTTCGATGCGCGCCTGCTCGCCGGCAGCGGCGGCAAGATCAGCCAGCGCGCGGTCAACAGCCTGGTCTCGGTGGGCGGCGGCGGCATCGCCGCCGGCCTGCAGGGCGCGATGCTGCGGCTGTTCAAGACCTTCAGCTACAGGCGCATCGGCCTCAACTGCGTGCTGCAGGGCACGGTGTGCCGGATGAGCGGACTGGACAGCGACGGCGATGGCTACACTATCGTCGAAGGCAGCGGCCTGCTGCGCCTGCAGGTGGTCGGCCATCAGACCCAGGTGGACTGGCCGACCCTGGTGCGCCGCCTCAAGGCGGCGGCGGAAGGCGGCGGACCGGAAGTCCATTAGCCCTACGCACCGAACATGAAGTTCACCCATCCCCCCATGGAGCGTCGATCATGCGCAAGCTCGCCTACGTCCTGTTGACCTCGCTGTTCGTCGCGCTGGTCGGCTGCGTCACCATCAATGTCTATTTCCCCGAGGCCGCCGCGCAGAAGGCCGCCGACCAGTTCATCGGCACCGTGCTGGACAAGGCCAAGCCGGCCGAGCAGGGCAACGACGACAAGGACCAGCCCAAGCCCACCGAAAAGCCCGGCCGGCAGCCGTCGGCGATGCTGCTGGACCTGTTGATTCCGGCCGCCTATGCGGCCGACACGCCGGATGTGCGCATCCAGACCGCCACCACCGAAGCGATCCGCGGCCGCATGCAGCAGCGCTTCCAGGGCAGCCTGGGCGCGCTGTTCGACAGCGGCTCGGTCGGCTTCACCAAGGACGGCCTGGTCGCCGTGCGCGACGCCTCCAAGCTGCCGCTGAACCAGCGCGCCGACGTCAACGCCAGCGTGGCCGACGAGAACCGCGACCGCAGCGCGCTGTACCGCGAAGTGGCCAATGCCAACGGCCATCCGGAATGGGAGCCGCAGATCCGCGCCACCTTCGCCAAGGGCTGGATCGAGCGGGCGCGGTCCGGCTGGTATTATCAGGACCCCTCCGGCGCCTGGAAGCAGAAGTAATTCCCGCGCGCTTTTCTCATTTGTCCCGCGCCGCCCGGATTGCACGATCCGGGCGTGCCTGCTTTTACGGGGCCGGCTTTTAAGCGGCATGTTTCAAGGGTCACGATGAAAGAGTTCGAAGCCACCATCACCGATCTCAGCCACGACGGCCGCGGCGTCGCCCGCATCGACGGCAAGGCGGTGTTCGTCTCCGGCGCCTTGCCGGGCGAGGACGTGCTGCTGCGCATCCACCGCCGCCATCGCAGCTTCGACGAAGGGGAGGTGGTGGAACTGCGCACGCGTTCGCCGCATCGGGTCGAGCCGCGCTGCCGCCATTACGGCCAGTGCAGCGGCTGCGCGCTGCAGCATCTGGACGCCGAATCGCAGATCGCCGCCAAGCAGCGCGTGCTGGCCGAGAATTTCGAGCGCATCGGCAAGGTGGCGCCGGCGGCCTGGCTGCCGCCGCTGACCGACCAGCCCTGGGCTTATCGCCGCAAGGGACGCCTCTCGGTGCGCAACGTGGTGAAGAAGGGCCGCGTGCTGGTCGGCTTCCGCGAAGAAGACAACCCGCGCTTCGTCGCCGATATCGAGCAGTGCGAAGTGGTGCATCCGGCGCTGGGGCCGAAGATCGGCCTGCTCGGCGAGCTGGTCGGTTCGCTGGAAGCCGCCGGCGATATCGCGCAGATCGAATTCGCCGCCGGCGACGACACCGTCGCCCTGGTGTTCCGCCATCTCAAGCCGCTGAGCGAAGCGGACCTGGCCAAGCTCACCGCCTTTGCGCAGGCGCACGCTTTCGCCATCTACCTGCAGCCCGGCGGCATCAGCAGCGTGCATCCGCTGTGGCCGGAACAGCCGCGCCTGGCCTTCCGCATCGACGCGGGCGAGGGCGTGCCGGACGTGGAGCTGGAATTCCGTCCGCTGGACTTCGTGCAGGTCAACGCCGGCATGAATCGCCGCATGATGGCGCGCGCGCTCGAACTGCTCGACCCGCAGCCGACCGACCGCGTGCTGGATCTGTTCTGCGGCCTGGGCAATTTCACCTTGCCGATCGCCCGCCGCGTGGCCGAAGTGGTCGGCGTGGAAGGCGAGCACGGCCTGGTCGAGCGCGCGGCGCAGAACGCCATGCGCAACGGCCTGGCCAATGCGCGCTTCGAAGTCGCCAACCTGTTCGAGGACCAGCGCAACACGCCGTGGGCGCGCCAGGCCTGGGACAAGCTGCTGCTCGATCCGCCGCGCGCCGGCGCCGACAAGGTGCTGGAATACCTGCCGCATCGCCAGACGCGCCGCATCGTCTATGTGTCCTGCCATCCGGGTTCGCTGGCGCGCGATGCCGGCATCCTGGTGCAGAAGCACGGCTTCCGCCTCGGCGCGGCCGGCGTGATGGATATGTTCCCGCATACCGCGCACGTCGAATCCATCGCCTTGTTCGAGCGCGACTGACGCCATGGGCAGAGAGATCGAACGCAAGTTTCTTCTGCGCGGCGACGGCTGGCGCGAGCAGACCGACGGCTCCGAGCGCATCGCCCAGGGCTACCTGGTCGGCGCCAAGGCGCTGCGCGCCGGGCTGGCGCACGCCTCGGTGCGCGCGCGCGTCGCCGGCGGACAGGCCTGGCTCAATATCAAGTCGGCGGAGCTGGGCATCGATCGGACCGAGTTCGAATACGGCATCCCGCTGGCCGATGCCGAGGCCATGCTGGCCGGGCTGTGCGGCGGTGTGCTGGAGAAGTTTCGTCACCTTGTCACCGTCGACGGCGTAACGTTCGAGATCGACGAATTCCTGGGCGACAACGCCGGCCTGGTGGTCGCCGAGGTGGAACTCGACGCGCCGGACGCATCGTTCCCCCGTCCCGACTGGCTGGGACGCGAGGTGAGCGCGCTGGCGCGCTACTACAACGTCAACCTGATCGAGCATCCGTACGCGCAGTGGACCGCGGCCGAACGCGCTGCCGACGATGCGGAGGAACAAGCCTGATGCTGATGATCGGCCTGGCCGGACTGGAACTCACCGATGCCGAGCGCCGCCAGCTGGTCGCGCCTGGCGTATCCGGCGTGCTGCTGTTCGCGCGCAACTTCGCCTCGCGCGAGCAGGTGAGCGCGCTGATCGAGGCGATCCGCGAGGTCGCCGGCGAGGACTTCCTCGTCGCGGTCGACCAGGAAGGCGGCCCGGTGCAGCGCTTCCGCGACGGCTTCACCCGCCTGCCGGCGCTGGCCAGGATCGGCGCGGTGTACGACCGCGATCCGGACGAGGCGATCCGCCTCGCCGAGGAGCACGCCTGGGTGATGGCCAGCGAGATGCGCGCGATCGGCGTGGATTTCAGTTTCGCTCCGGTGGTGGACCTGGCCCGCGGCAATGCGGCGATCGGCGCACGCGCGTTCCACGCCAATCCGGCGGCGGCCGCCGAGCTGGGCCAGGCCTATGTGCGCGGCATGCATCTGGGCGGAATGGCGGGGGTGCTCAAGCACTTTCCCGGGCACGGCTCGGTGGCGGTCGACACGCATAAGGCGGCGGCGGTGGATCCGCGGCCGCTGGAGCAGATCCGCCGCGAAGACCTGCACCCGTTCGCCGAGTGCATCGAGGCGCGGGTCGAGGCGGTGATGATGGCCCACGTGGTCTATCCCGCCGTCGACGCGCAGCCGGCCGGCTTCTCCAAGGTCTGGATCCAGCAGGTGCTGCGCGGCGAACTGGGCTTCAGGGGCGCGGTGATCAGCGACGACATCAGCATGGCCGCGGCCGGCGCGGCCGGCGGCGTGGCGGCGCGCGTCGCCGCCCACCTCGACGCCGGCTGCGATCTGGTGCTGGCCTGCTTCCCCGAGGTGGTGGACGAGGCCATCGCCGCCGTGCAGGGCCGGGCCGCCGCGGCGCCGGAGCGCCTGGCCGCCATGCGCGGCGCGCTCGGCGCCACCTGGGAAGGACTGACCGACAACCCGCAGCGCGAGCGTTTCATCGCGCGCATCACGGCGCTGGACGCCGAGGAAAGCAAGGCATGAGCACTGACGCGACCCCCACCATTCCCTCGCTCGCCGATGCGCTGGCGAACGCCGACCTGCTGTTCGACCGCGCCACGCTGGAAGGCGTGATCGCGGACTTGGGCCGCCGCATCGACGCCGCGCTCGACGGCGAGCGCGCGGTGTTCCTTACCGTGATGAACGGCGCGCTGGTGTTCGGCGGCCACCTGGCCCTGGCCATCCGCACCGACGTCGAGTTCGACTACGTGCACGCCACGCGCTACCGCGGCGCCACCACCGGCAACGAGCTGCACTGGCTGCGCGAGCCGCTGGTGTCCCTGGCCGACCGTACCGTGCTGCTGGTCGACGACATCCTCGACGAAGGCCACACCCTCAAGGCCGTGCGCGACGACTGCCTGCGCCGCGGCGCGCGCCGCGTGCTGGTGGTCTCGCTGTGCAGCAAGCTGCACGACCGCCTGGTCGAGGGCATCGCCGCCGACTTCAACGGCGTGGAACTGCCCGACCGCTACGTGTTCGGCTTCGGCATGGACTACTACGAGCAGGGCCGCAACCTGCCGGGCATCTACGCGCTGCGCTGAGCGGCGATCTCAAAGGAAGGCATGAATATCCTCGGCATTTCCGGCAGCCTGCGCGCCGCCTCGTTCAACACCGCGCTGCTGCATGCCGCGCAGGACCTCGCGCCGGCCGGCATGGCGATCGCCGTGCACCGCCTGCACGAGCTGCCGCTGTTCGACCAGGACGTGGAAGAGCAGGGCGATCCCTTACCCGTCAAAGCCTTGAAGGACGCGGTCGACGCGGCCGACGGCCTGCTGCTGGCCTGCCCGGAATACAACGGCGGCATCAGCGGCGTGCTGAAGAACGCGATCGACTGGATCTCGCGCCCCGGCCACGAACGCAAGGCCTCGGTGCTGGCCGGCAAGATCGTCTGCATCGTCGGCGCCAGCCCCGGCGCCACCGGCACCGTGCGCGCGCAGGACGCGCTGCGCCTGGTGCTGCGCCGCGCCGGCGCGCGCACCGAGCCGCAGGGCGAGGTGCTGGTGTTCCAGGCGCATACCAAGATCGTCGACGGCCAGCTTGCCGACGAGCGCACGCGCGAGGCGCTGGGCCGTCATCTGCAGGCCTTCGCCCACCAACTGGCCGCGCTGCGCGGCTGATGTTCTCGTTCCGGAACAGGAAGACCTCACCGTGACTATCGATCTGGCCGTCATCGGCGGCAGCGGCCTCTACAGCTTCCCCGGCCTGGAAAACACTGCGCGCCACGGCGTCGACACGCCCTACGGCAAGACCTCGGCCGACGTGGTGATCGGCGACTTCGCCGGCAAGCGCGTGGCCTTCCTGGCCCGCCACGGCGAGAGCCACGGCGTGCCGCCGCATCGAGTCAATTACCGTGCCAATTTGTGGGCGCTGCATTCGCTCGGTGCGCGAAGTGTGATCGGCGTCAATGCCGTGGGCGGCATCCGCGACGACATGGGCCCGCGCGCCATCGTGGTGCCGGACCAGGTGATCGACTACACCCACGGCCGCTACACCAGCTTCTGCGACGTCGAAGGCGCCGAGGTGAAGCACATCGATTTCAGCGAGCCCTACACCGAGGCGCTGCGCCGCCGGCTGGTCGATGCGGCCGGGCAGGCCGGCATCGCGGTGATCGACGGCGGCTGCTACGGCGCCACCCAGGGCCCGCGCCTGGAGACGCGCGCGGAGATCGCGCGCATGAAGCGCGACGGCTGCGATCTGGTCGGCATGACCGGCATGCCCGAAGCGGCGCTGGCGCGCGAGCTGGAGCTGGCCTACGCCTGCGTCGCCCTGGTGGCGAACTTCGCCGCCGGCTGCGGCGACGAAGCGGAGATCAGCATTGACGAAATTTTCGCGCACCTTAAGGCAGCGACCGCGGAAGTGCCTCTTATTCTGGAGGCTCTGCTCAAAGCTTGAGCAGGCGGACCTATCCCGTCCGCGCTATACGCACCCGCATATTGCGCTTTGACCTTAAACATGTTGATACTTCCGCCCGTGCCAGGGGCGGCGAACCAAGGGGTTGTGGTGGTTTGCAGGAAGCCATGGTGCATCCAATCCATGATTCAGAGGTTCACGCAATGCGTTTCGGTACGGTCAAGTGGTTCAACGACGCCAAGGGCTTCGGCTTCATCGCGCCCGAGGATGGTGGGGAGGACGTGTTCGTCCACTTTTCGGCGATCAATTCCAAGGGCTTCCGTAGCCTGCAGGAAGGCCAGCGGGTGAAGTTCGAAGTGACTACGGGCCCCAAGGGCGCGCAGGCTTCGGGCGTCGAGATCGCAGGCTGATACGCCGGGCCGGCGTTGCGTCGGCCATCGGGCAGAAACTAAAAAGTCCCGCATCGCAAGATGCGGGACTTTTTTTCTATGGGCCGCCTGCGCCGGCCGCTGCCCGGCGCTCCGTGCGCGGCGGCGCGGTGGAGCCGCGGATCACCAGCTCCGGCACGAAGCGTTCGCTGCCGGGCAGGGAGCCTTTGCGCAGCTGCTCCAGCAGCCGCGAGGCGGCGTGGCGGCCGATCTCGCTGGTCGACTGGCTGGCGGTGGTGAGCGCGGGCCAGGCCTGGCGCGAGAACGGGTTGTCCTCGAAGCCGGCGATGGACAGGTCCCACGGCACGTCCAGGCCGGCCGAGCGGGCCGCGGCCAGCGCGCCGGCGGCGATCTCGTCGTTGCTGCCGAAGATCGCGCTGGGCGCGTCCTTGCCGGCGAGCAGCTTGCGCGCGCGGCGGAAGCCGTCCTCGAAGGTGTAGGTGCCTTCCAGCACGTACTTCTTGCGCACGGGGATGCCGTGCTCCTTCATCGCGTCCGCATAGCCCTCGTAGCGCTCCGGGCTGGAGCGGTAGTGCGGGTCGCCCCACAGGAAGGCGATGGCGGTGTGGCCGAGCTGGATCAGGTAGGCGGTGATCGCGTAGGCCGCCTTGTGGTCGTCGACATAGACGCAGGGCGCGCCGTCCTTCGGATCGCCGCGCGCGGCGATGATCCGCGCATAGGCCACGTCGTTGGCCTTGAGCTTGGCCAGCAGGCGCGGGTTCTCCGACATCGGCGGCGTCAGCACCAGTCCCGCCAGCCGAGCGTTCTTGGCCAGCAGCGAGAGCTCGTCGACCAGGCGCGGCGAGCGCGGGTCGCAGGGATAGATCAGCAGCTCGTAGCCATGCTCGCGGCAGGCGGCCAGCACGCCGTTCTGCAGGCTGAGGATGTAGTTCGCGTTGGGGTTGTCGTCGTAGACCAGGGCGATGGTGAACGAGCGCGTGCCGCGCAGGCTGCGCGCGGTGGCGTCGGGGCGGTAGTGCAGGGACTCGATCGCGCGGCGCACCTTCTGCACGGTGTCCGCATGCACGGTCGGCTCGAGGTTGATCACGCGCGACACCGTCATCGGCGACACGCCGGCAAGACTGGCGACGTCTTTGATCGTAGGCCTACGCAACGCGACGCTCTCCCCTGGGCGGCGAGCGGCCATCCTAGCCCAAGCGGCGCGTGCGGGCGACGCGACTTCCGTTCTATGCGCCTTCGAGTCGCGCCGGATGCGCCTGCCGCAGGTAGCGTTACCACGAATGAGGCGAATCGAACTCATACGCGCGGGCGCGTCGAAGGCCGCGGCCGGGCACGCGTCGCCGACCGCTGACGAACCGATACTCCATATATATAAGGAGTAGCCCGCGATTCTTGCGTGCGGCGGCGCGGCACGCACACCCCGGCAACCGTATCTCCAGCAACCATTGATAACGTTACCATTCCGCCTTAGCATCGATCCGATGACAGGGGCACGGCACCAGCGTGTCCCGCCAATGACGGGGAGCATCGATGCGGGATCGTGCGTGGGGAGCCGTGGCGCCAAGGCCGCGAGTCATGCTGGCGGCGGACGTGGGTGGCACGCATGCGCGCATCGGCCTGGTCGATGCCGCGGCGCCGGCCGGCGCCGGCGGCGTGCTGGCCTACGAGCGCTATGCCGGCGCCGACTGGCCGGGCCTGGCCGAGATCCTCGCCGACTTCCTCGCCCGCCATCCCGGCCATGCCGTCGACGAAGCGGCGATCGCCGTGGCCGGCTACGTGCGCGACGGCGAACTGGTGGCCGAAAACCTGCGCTGGCCGGTGCGCCTGGCCGAGCTGCGCGAACGCCTGCACCTGCGCAGCCTGCGGGTGGTCAACGACTTCGAGGCGCTGGCCTACGCCACCCAGTACCTCGGCGAACAGGACAGCCTTGCGGTGATCGACGCGCCGGCCGCGTCCGGCCCCGTCGCGGTGGTGGGCCCGGGTACCGGCCTGGGCTGCGCGTTGCTGCTGCCGGAGGGCAAGCATGCCACCGTGCTGCCCAGCGAAGGCGGGCATGTGGCGCTGGCGCCGGGCAACGAACGCGAGATGGCGCTGCTGAAGCTGCTGGCGCGCGGACGCGACTATGTGCACACCGGCCACGTACTTTCCGGCCCCGGCCTGGTGAACCTCTACCGCGCGATCGGCGAACTCGACGGCCTGCCGGCCATCCACGCGCAACCCGAACGGATCAGCGCGGCGGCCTTGGAAAGCGGCGACGCGCTCGCGCTCGAAACCCTGCATACGTTCTGCGCCATGCTCGGCGGCTTCGTCGGCGACCTGGCCATACTGTTCAAGGCCTCCGGCGGCGTCTACCTGGCCGGCGGCATCCTGCCGCAGCTGCGCGAATTCCTGCCGCGCAGCGCATTCCGCGAGCGCTTCTTCAACAAAGGCGTGATGCGCGAGTTCCTCGCGGGCGTGCCCGTGCGCCTGATCGAGCACGGCCGCCTGGGCGTGCTCGGCGCGGCCGGGCTGGCCGCGCGCGAACCGGCTTGAAGGTTTGACGCGGGCCCGGCGCCCGCGTGGAAGGACCGGCCGCACGCCCTGTCGCGGCCGGGGAGGGACATGACAACGACATTCATTGGGAGGTGAAGACATGTTGGCAATCAAGCATCGGGGGCACGAGCTGTCCCGCAATCTTCTGGCCTGCGTGCTGGGCCTGGCCCTGAGCGGCACGGTCTTCGCGCAGGCGACCACCGGTTCGATCTTCGGCACCGTGGGCGGCGACGCCGCCGGCAGCACGGTGGTGGTGCAAGGCGACAACGGCGTGTCGCGCCGCATTCCGGTCGGCGCGGATGGCCGCTACCAGGCCGGCGCGCTGCCGGTCGGCATCTACAAGGTGATGCTGGAACGGCAGGGCGCGGTGGTCGCCTCGCATGACCAGGTTGCGCTGCGCGTCAGCAGCGGCACCCAGATCGACTTCGCCGGAGCCGCGGGCGCCACCAATCTGCAGGGCGTGCAGGTCACCGCCAGCGCGCTGCCGCCGATCGACGTGAGCAGCGTGGATTCGCGCACCGTCATTACCGCGCAGCAGCTCGACGCACTGCCGCTCTCGCGCACCGCCGAGGACATCGCCCTGCTGGCGCCGGGCACGGTCACCTCCGGCTCCAATTTCACCAGCCGCATCGGCGGCGGCGGCAACCTGGTTTCGTTCGGCGGCGCCTCGGGTGCGGAGAACGCGTACTACATCAACGGCTTCAACACGACCGATCCGTACAAGGGCCAGGGCGCGCTGCAGCTGCCCTACGGCGCGATCGACCAGCAGGAAGTGCTGACCGGCGGCTACAGCTCGATGTACGGCCGCTCCGACGGCGGCGTGCTGAGCCAGGTGGGCAAGAGCGGCACCAACGAATGGCATTACGGCGTGCAGGCGCAGTGGACGCCGCGCTCGCTGATGTCCTCGCCGGACGACATCATCTACGCGCGCAACCGCTATGCCGGCACGCCGTACCAGTACCGCCAGGACGACAAGTCGTGGCGCACCACCTACAGCGCCTACGTCGGCGGCCCGCTGATCAAGGACCGCCTGTACTTCTTCGTCGCCGCCGAGGCCGACAAGGAGCAAGGCAGCAATACCGCCACCAGCGACGCCAGCAGCCCCTCGCGCAACAACTACAGCTACAGCACGCCGAAGTGGTACGCCAAGCTCAACTGGAACATCACCGACAGCCATCTGCTCGAGCTGACCGGCATCCAGAGCGAACAGCACGGCTCCGGCAGCAACTACGCGTTCGACTACGCCACGCATCGCACCGGCGCTTTCCAGTCGTACTCCGACCGCACCAAGACCGGCGGCGACGCCTACATCATCAAGTACACCGGCTATCTGACCGACACCATCACGCTGAGCGCGATGTACGGCAAGATGCGCCTGCACGACTACTCGGCGCCGGTCAGCTACGACCCGAACCTGCCGTATCTGCAGAACATCCAGGACCAGAACCTGGCGCTCACCGGCGGCCGTCCGATCGGCAACAGCCAGTCGACCTTCTCGGTGCCCGCGCCCACCCAGGGCTCGCAGAACACCAACCTGCGCATCGATCTGGAATGGCGCCTGGGCGACCACAAGCTCAACTTCGGCATCGACGACCAGACCCCGCGCACCATCGACCAGGGCAGCAACAGCCTGAGCTGGACCTATGCGCACAACAACGATGCCACCGCGCCGGTCGATCCGGCCAACGGCATTGGCGCTCCTGGTGGCAACGGCTATTACGTGATGAAGGAAGTGGTGACCGGCGCGGCAGGCGTGAAGACCGTCGAGCATGCGCAATACATCGAAGACACCTGGCAGATGACCGACCGCTTCCTGCTCAATGTCGGTCTGCGCAACGACGCCTTCGCCAACTACAACAACAGCGGCAGGAAATTCACCTCGCAGAACCGCAACTGGTCGCCGCGCCTGGGCTTCAGCTGGGACGTGTACGGCGACGCCAGCCTGAAGGTCTACGGCAACGCCGGCCGCTACTACCTGGCGATCAACAACAACACCGCCTACGACGGCGCCACCGGCTACGCCTGGAACCGCAGCTACTACACCTATACCGGCATCGATTCCAACGGCATGCCCACGGGCCTGCAGCAGTTCGGCTATTACGACGTCAACGGGCATACCGGCCAGGCGCCGGATCCGCGCACGGTGGCGTCCACCAATCTCGGCGCGGAATACCAGGACGAATTCATCCTGGGCGCGACCAAGGCGATCACGCCGGAGTGGATCACCGGCGTCAAAGGCACCTTCCGCGTGCTGCGGCAGATCTCCGACGACGTCTGCGACAGCTCCAACCAGCTGATCGCCAAGACCAAGGCGCTGTACAACCTCACCGACGACCAGATCACCGCCAACCGCGGCGCCTGCTACATCTTCAATCCCGGCAAGACCAACGACTTCGACGTGCTCACCACGCAAGGCTATGTGCGCGTGCCGATGAGCAATGGCGACTGGGGTTTCGCGCAGGGCCCGAAGCGCAAGTACTACGCGCTGGAGGCGTTCCTGGAACATCCGCTGGGCAAGGACAACTGGGGCGGCCGCGTCAGCTACGTGTTCTCGCGCAGCTACGGCAACTCCGAGGGCCTGCTGCAGGTGTCGCGCGGCAACGACTCGGTGGGCGTGACCCAGGACTGGGACAACTCATACGTGATGGACCGCGCCAACGGCGTGCTCGGCAACAACCGCACGCACCAGATCAAGGCGTACGGCGTGTACCGCATCTCGCCCGAATGGATGGTCTCGGGCGTGGCCAATCTTTCCTCCGGCGGCCCGCATAACTGCCTTGGTTTCTGGGGGACTGAGCAGACCCAGCCCGACGGCTACGGCTCGTACTACCACTGGTGCAACGGCAAGCCCTCGGTGCCCGGTTCGATGGGCGATCTGCCGTGGACTTATCGCGTCGACCTCAACGTCACCTATCGTCCGGCCTTTGCCGATCACAAGCTGGCTTTCAACGTGAGCGTGTTCAATGTGCTGAACCAGCAGCGTCCGCTGGTGCTGTACACGCGCTACAACAACACCGCCACGCCGGACAAGCTCAACGACCTGTACGACACGGTCAAGGTGATGGAGTCGCCGCGCTATGTCCGCTTTGGCGTGACTTACGATTTCTGATGGTCGTTAAAGTCCCGCGGCCGGCCCATGCCGGCCGCGGGCATTCGCCTGTACTCTCGGGCGATCCATTCTTTCCTGCCTGGAGACATCGATGGCCGATCGCCGCCGCTTCCTCAAGACCGCCGCCTTGGGCGTGACCGCCGCGGCGCTGTCCTCCCGTATCGCCCCGGCGCTGGCCGACGGCAAGGCCGCCAGCGTCAGCGGCGGCCGCAAGCCGCGGGTGATCTCCACCTGGGACTTCGGCGTACCAGCCAACCTTGCAGCCTGGGCGGTCCTGGCCAAGGGCGGACGCGCGCTGGATGCCGTGGAAGCGGGCGTGATGATCCCCGAGGCGGACCTGAAGAATCACAGCGTGGGCCGCGCGGGTTATCCCGACCGCGACGGCCACGTCAGCCTCGATGCCAGCATCATGGACGGCGACGGCAGCTGCGGCGCGGTTGCCGCCTTGGAAAACATCGCCCATCCGATCCAGGTCGCACGCCGCGTGATGGAACGCACCCCGCACGTGCTGCTGGTGGGCGAGGGCGCGCAGCAGTTTGCGGTGGAGCAGGGCTTCAAGAAGGAAAAACTGCTCACCCCCGAATCCGAAAAAGCCTGGCACGAGTGGCTGAAGACCGCCCACTACCAGCCCAGCGCCAACAGCGAAGTACACGACTACGGCAAGGGCGCCGGCGGCAAGGACAACCACGACACCATCGGCATGCTGGCCATCGACGCGCAGGGCCGCCTGGCCGGCGCCTGCACCACCAGCGGCATGGCCTGGAAACTGCGCGGCCGCGTAGGCGACAGCCCGATCATCGGCGCCGGCCTGTACGTGGATGGCGAAGTCGGTGGAGCCACCTCCACCGGCGTGGGCGAGGAAGTGATCCGCAATGCCGGCAGCTTCCTGGTGGTGGAACTGATGCGCCAGGGCCGCTCGCCGCAGCAGGCCTGCGAGGAAGCGGTGATGCGCATCGTCAAGAAGCGGCCGCAGGCATCGAAGGATCTGCAGGTCGGCTTCCTCGCCATCAATCGCGAGGGCGAGGTCGGCGCGTTTGCGATCCAGTCCGGTTTCAGCTACGCGGTCTGCGACGGCGCGAAGCAGGACGGCCTGTTCCCGTCCAAGAGCGTCTACTGAGATGGCTGGCCGCTATCTGCTGGAAGTGGCGGCCAACTCCGTCGCTTCCGCGCAGGCCGCGCAGGATGGCGGCGCCGGCCGCGTGGAGCTGTGCACCGGCCTGGAACTGGGTGGCCTCACGCCGTCCGCGGCGCTGATCGCGATGGTGCGCGAACGCCTGCATATTCCGCTGTATGTGCTGGTGCGCCCGCGCGCCGGCGATTTCCTGTACAGCGATATCGAATGCGAAATGATGCAGCGGGATATCGAGACCTGCGCCGCGCTCGGTTGCGACGGCGTGGTGATCGGCGTGCTCGATGCGGATGGGCGGATCGACAGCGAACGCTGCAAACCGCTGGTGCGCAGCGCCGGCGGCATGGGCGTGACCTTCCATCGCGCCTTCGATCTCACCGTCGACCCGGAGCAGGCGCTGGAAGACGCGATCGCGCTGGGCTGCGAGCGCGTGCTTACTTCGGGTGCGCGCGCCAGTGCGGTCGACGGCGCGCCGCTGATCCGCCGGCTGGTGGAACGCTCGGACGGCTGCATCGTGGTGATGCCGGGTGCGGGCGTGACGCCGCAGAACATTGCCGCGCTGGCCGAAGCCACTGGCGCCACCGAGTTACATGCTTCGGCCAAGCGGCAGTTGCCTTCGGGCATGCGGCATCAGCGGCCGGAACTGCACGATATGGAAAGCGGCGAGATCCGCAGCGATGTGGAGCAGGTGCGGGCGCTGGTGGCAGCACTCCATCCATAACCACCAAGCCAGCGCAGGTTGGTTTGCGAGTGCCTGCACTCAGGCCACGAACTGCAGCTTCGCCAGCTCCGCATACAAGCCGCCTTCCGCCAGCAGGCTCTCATGCGTGCCCTGCGCCACGATCCGCCCGCCGTCCATCACCACGATGCGGTCCGCGCGCTGCACGGTAGCCAGGCGATGCGCGATCACCAGCGTGGTGCGGCCCTTCTCCAGCCGCTCCAGCGCCTGCTGGATCGCCGCTTCCGACTGCGCATCCAGCGCCGAGGTCGCCTCGTCCAGCAACAACAGCGGCGCATCGCGCAGGATCGCGCGGGCGATGGCTACGCGCTGGCGCTGGCCGCCGGACAGGCGCACGCCGCGCTCGCCCAACTCGGAGGCATAGCCGCCGCTCAGCGTGTTGATGAACTCGTGCGCCTCGGCGGCGCGCGCGGCATCGCGCACTTCGTCGTCGCTGGCATCCTGGCGGCCGAAGCGGATGTTGTCGGCGGCGCTGCCGCTGAAGATCACCGTCTCCTGCGGCACCAGCGCGATAGCGCCGCGCAGATCCGGCAACGCCAGCGCGCGCAGGTCCACGCCGTCCAGCGTGATGCGGCCCTGCTGCGGATCGTAGAAGCGCAGCAGCAAGCCGAGCACCGTGCTCTTGCCGGCGCCGGAGGGGCCGACCAGGGCCACCGTCTCGCCGGGCCGGATGCGCAGGTCGAAATCGTGCAGCGCGGGGGCGTCGGGGCGGCTGGGATAATGGAAAGCCACCTGCTCGAAATGCAGCTCGCCGCTCACCGGCTTGGGCAGCGGCTGCGGCTGCGGCGGGCTGGTCACCTCGGCGCGCTCGCCCAGCAGTTCACCGATGCGCTCCATCGCGCCGGCCGCGCGCAGCACGTCGCCCCACACTTCCGACAGGCCGGCCACGGAGCCGGCGGCGAAGATCGCATACAGCACGAACTGGCTGAGCAGGCCCGGGGTCAGGTTGCCGGCCAGCACGTCGCGCGCGCCGATCCACAGCACCAGGGTGATCGCGCCGAACATCAGCACGATCACCGCCGCGGTCAGCAGCGAGCGCGTGCCGATGCGCTTGCGCGCGGTGGCCAGCGCGCGGGCGATGGCGCTGCCGTAGCGCGTGCTTTCGATATCTTCGCGCGCATACGCCTTCACCGCGGGGGCGGCATTGAGCGTTTCGTTGGCGATCGCGGCGGCATCGGCCAGGCGATCCTGGCTGGCGCGCGAGAGTTTGCGCACGCGGCGACCGAACACCAGGATCGGCAGCATCATCGCGGGGATCACCAGGGCGGTGAAGCCGGCCAGGCGCGGAATCGTCCACACCATCGCCACCACCGCGCCGGCCAGCGTGACCATGCTGCGCAGCGCGACCGAGATACCCGAGCCGATCAGCGCCTGCACCACTTCGGTGTCAGTGCCCAGGCGCGAGATCAATTCACCGACGCGGCTGCGCTCGAAGAAGCCCGCGTCGAGGTGGATCACATGTCCGTACAGCTTGGAACGCATCGACGCCAGCGCACGCTCGCCCAGCAGGGTGATGCAGAAGTAGCGCGCCGCGGTGGACGCCGCCAGCACCAGGGCCACGCCGAACAGGCCGAGGAAGGTGAGGTTGATGGTCGCCGCGTTGGCGGCGCCGAAGCCCTGGTCGATCATGTGCCGCACAGCCATCGGCAGGACCAGGGTGGAGCCGGAGGAGATCGCCAGGAACACCAGCCAGCCGATCGCCAGCGCGCGATGCGGTTTCAGGAAAGGCCAGAGTTGGCGCAGGGCGCCAATGCGGCGCTTGGGGGAGGATTCGTTCGCCTGGGATTCGCTCATGAGGTTCGCCGGGTCTGGACCGGTGGGAGATGGGGGCCCGGACCCGCGATTCAATCACACGCCGATGGCGAAAAGGGTGACGCTTATGCGCCTGCCGAAGTAGGGGCCAGCGCCGGGCGTTCCGCGCGGCGGTTGTGCAGGCGGTCGCGCAGGCGCAGAAATGGTGCTTCTACCGTGTAATGCAGCAGGGCGCCGCCGGCCAGCACGCAGGCCGCATACAGCGCGAACGCTGCGACACCATGCCACTGCGGATGCACGGCGAGCCACGTGTGCACCGCGTGAAAGACCAGCTTGTGGTCCAGATACAGGCTGTACGAAATCAGCGCCAGCCAGCCCGCACCCGGCACGCGACGGCGGCCCAGCCAGCAGGCCGGGCTGGCGGCGGCGGCGACGATCAGCGCCAGTCCCCACGACAGCAGCGGATAGCCGAGCACCGAGGCGAGCAGGCCGGCGCGGTCCTGGAAGATCGCCAGCGCCGCGCCGGTCAGCAGCAGTCCGGCCAGCAGGGCGAGATTCGCCCGCGCCTGCAGGCGCGCCCACAGCGCCGGCCGGTAGGCCTGCATCGCCGCCAGCACGACGCCGGCAAGCAGGCCGTCGAGCCGGTTCCAGGTCGGGTAATAGATCACTTCGACGAAGGGGCGCTCGCCCATGTGCAGCCATAGCCATCCGCGCAGCGCCATGCCGCCGGCGACCAGCAGCAGGCACAGCGCGGCAAACAGCCGTGGCGAACCGCGCCGCGCCACCCACCAGGCCAGCAGCGGGAACAGCAGATAGAAATGCTCTTCCACGCACAGCGACCACACATGCGAGAACGCCTGGTTCTGCCGGTAGTCGATCAGGAAGTTGACCGTATAGCTAAGGAACTGCCACAGCGGCTGGATGCCCGGCGCCTCGCGCGCCGAAGGCAGCGCGAAGTACACCGCCAGCACGGCCAGATAAGCCGGCACCGTGCGCAGCACCCGCCGCAGATAGAAACGCCCGAACGCCGGCGGCCGGCCTTCGGCCAGCGGCTTGAGCCATTGCGAACCGATCAGATAGCCGCTGAGCACGAAGAACAGATCCACGCCGGCCCAGCCGTTGTTCTCCAGCCAGCTCCACGACTCGCCCAGGCCGCCGACCAGGAAGGCATGGAACAGCATCACCCATACGATGGCGATGGCGCGCAGCAGATCGAGGCCGGGCAGGCGGTGCATGGATGGAGTCAGTCCCTGGGCGGTGGCCGTTGCGGCCGGATGCAGCGCGCGATTCTGCGAATACATGCTGGCGGCGGCAAGCCATCATCGATGGCGTTTTGCGGGCAGTCGGCGAAACGTGCGTGCGGACCGGCGAAGCGTGTGCCACAAAAGCTCCGTCACCCCAGCGAACGCCGGGGTCCAGCGCCTTGGTGTGCTGAAAGGCCCTGGATTCCAGCTTCTGCTGGAATGACGAGTGTGAGGGGGCGGCCTGCTTCTGTTGTTGCTGCTTCAGTCCAGTCGTCGCGCGGCCGCGGGTGATGTCGACGATCATCGATGGCGTTTTGCGGGCGGTCGGCGAAGCGTGCGTGCGGACCGGCGAAGCGTGCGCCACAAAAGCTCCGTCACCCCAGCGAACGCTGGGGTCCAGCGTCTTGCTGCGTTGAAAGGCCCTGGATTCCAGCTTCTGCTGGAATGACGAGTGTGAGGGGGCGGCCTGCTTCTGTTGTTGCTGCTTCAGTCCAGTCGTCGCGCGGCCGCGGGTGATGTCGACGATCATCGATGGCGTTTTGCGGGCAGTCGGCGAAGCGTGCGTGCGGACCGGCGAAGCGTGCGCCACAAAAGCTCCGTCACCCCAGCGAACGCTGGGGTCCAGCGCCTTGGTGTGCTGAAAGGCCCTGGATTCCAGCTTTTGCTGGAATGACGATGGTGGGAGGACGATCCGCTTCTGTTGTTGCTGTTTCAATCCAGCCGTCGCGCCGTCACGCGGCCGCGGGTGATGTCGACGATGCGCGCCTGCGCTTCCGCCACACGGCTTTCCGGCAGGCGCAGTTCAAGCTCGACGCCGTCGGCGCCGAAGCGTTCTTCGTCGATCTGCGCCTCGCATTCCTTCAGCCGCGCCTTCAGCAAGGCCAGCTCCGCGAATTCGCAATGCAGGCCTAAGCGCGCCATCGCCACGATCGCCACCCGCTCGGCCAGCCGCAGGCATTCCGCCGCGGTGCCGCCGTAGGCACGCGCCAGGCCGCCGGCGCCGAGCTTGATGCCGCCGTACCAGCGCGTCACCACGACCACCGCGCGATCGATGCCCTGGCCTTCGAGCGCCTGCAGGATCGGCCGGCCGGCGGTGCCGCCGGGTTCGCCGTCGTCGTTGAAGCGGTAGTCCTGGCCGATGCGGTAAGCCCAGCAGTTATGCGTGGCGGCGGGATCGCCGGCCTGGCGCACGAAGGCCAGCGCCTGCTCCGGCGTCTCCACCGGCGCGGCCTGGGCGAGGAAGCGGCTTTTCTTGATCTCTTCGAGGTGCTGGCAAGGACCGGCGAGCGTGTGGCTCACGCTCATGGCGTGAGCAGCTGCGCGCGCAGGTCGTCGGGCAGCGGATAGTCGGGATGGTCGCGATGGAAATCGGCGAGGCGCTGGCGCGCTTCGTCGCGGTGGTCGGTGGCGAGCAGGCGGCGGATCTTGTCCAGTTCCTGCGCGGGGGTGTCGTGCGCGTTGCGGCTGGTGTCGGCGGAAGGCGCCGGCGGCGGAGCGGGGGGGGCCATGGCCGGCGCAGCCATGATGGCGGGAGCGGCCTCAGTCGCCTGGTTCGCCGCGGCGGGCTCTTCGCTGCGGGGTTGTTCGACCATGCGCTGCGCGGGTTTCGGCGCATACGCGCGCAGCTCGCCGGCGGCGGCAGGCGTGCTCTGGTCGGCAGCGCTTGGCGCCGCCGCCATCGCCGCGGCGGGAGCGTTTGTCGCCTGTTCCTGCAAGTTGGAGCTTTCAGCAGGCGCGGCGCGCTTCGCCATCACCGCATCCGCCTGGCGGGTCTTGGATGCAGCGACGCGCGGCGCCGGTGCGAGCTGTGCGGGCGGCGGAGGTGGCGCTGCGTCCTGTGCATAGCCCTGCGCTTCGGGCAGGGGCGCGGCAGCGGCCGCAGGCGCCGACGCCTGCTGCACCGTCACCGCTCCCGGCTGCGCGGCCGGCACGCTTGCCGGCATGTCGCGCATGCGCCAGCCCAGGCCCGCCGCGAGCACCAGCACCGCCGCGCTGCCCAGCGCGATCGGCCAGCGTGGCCGCCGCATCGCTGCCTTCGGCTGGCTGCTGCGCACGGCTTCCGCCGCGGCGCGCAGCACGGCCGCGTCCAGCGCCGGACCGGGCTCCTTGCGCGGGAGCTTGCGGTACAGCGCACCCAGCTCGTCTTCGCCGGGCAGGCGTTCGTCAGGGGAGCGGTCGTCGTCAGGACGGTGCGTATTCATTCGGCCAGCTGCTCGCGCAGTTTGTTCATGGCATAGCGCAGGCGCGATTTCACGGTTTCGCGGCCCACGCCGGTGACGTCGGCGATTTCCTCCAGGCTCAGTTCCTGTTCCAGGCGCAGCAGCACGGCGGTGCGCTGCTCGTCCGGCAATTGCTCGATGGCGCGCTGCAGGCGGCGGCGCTGTTCGAAATCCGAGAGCGCGTGCTCGGGCTGCTCCTGTGCCGGGGCTTCCATCTGCGCGATCGCCAGCTCGCCGGCCTCGCCGTCCAGCGTCGGCCGCTTGCGGCGATAGCTGTCGATCAGCAGGTTATGCGCGATCTGCAGCAGCCAGGTAGTGAATTTCGCCTGCGGCTGGTAGCGCTCGCGCGCCGCGATCACGCGGCTCCAGGTTTCCTGGAACAGCTCGTCGGCCAGGGCGCTCTGGCGGCAGGCCCGCAGCAGAAAGCGGTACAGCGTGCCGCGATGGCGCGCGTACAGGGCCTCGAACGCACCCAGGTCGCCCTGCGCGTAGGCCAGCATCAGCGTCGCGTCCTCGTCCACCGCGGTATCCATGGCCGGCGAGGGTAAGCGAAATCGGCCGCGCGGGTAAGCGGCCGGAAGCGTGAGGGCGAAGGTCGTCATCGCTGCATGCAACGCCGGCAGCGCGCCGGCGGGGTTGGCCTCAGGGGACCACGGCGCCCGGATCGGGCTTGCGGAAATCTTCCGGCGCCAGGTTCTGGGTAAGGCGGAACACGCCCTCGTGCACCTTGCGCGGCAGCACCACGTCCAGCACGGTGGTCTGGTGCGGACCCAGCGCCGCGAACAGATCGTCCGCCGTCGTCGCCGGCAGGTGATGCACCAGGCCGCTGACCACGATGGGCTGGATCTGTGCGGTATAGGGCCTGCGTCCATCCGCCACCGGCCGCAGCGTCTGCCGGCTGTTGCGCGGATCGGCCACGCGGGAATCGCCCGCGAGCAGGGCATAGTTGAGGAAGAACGACACCACCGCCGGTACGCGGCTATTGGCCTGGCGATCGAGCATGAAGCCGCGCGGCATCCAGTCGGGATTCGCCGGCGTGCCGGCGGCAAGCAAAAAACGCGTATCGGGCAGAGCTTCGCCGGCTTCGTCGGCGAGGCGCACGATCAGCAGGCTGCGCGGATCGTGGATATGCACGCGCGGCGAAAACGGGCCGACGGGTTCGAGTTCCACCTTGTCGGCGTCGCGCGCAAAGTTCTCCGCATCGAAGGCATCGCACAGCGTGGTATAGCTCGCGCGATCCGCCACGTGCAGGCAGCGCAGCACGGCGTCGATGGTGGCGGCGGGTGCGGCCGTCATGATGCCCTGCGTTGCGCCGGAGTGAGAGGCGCCGGGGATCAGCTTGAACGCCGTCCGCGGCGCACGCGCCAGCGTCAGCCCCAGCACATCCGCATTCGCGCCGCTGCTCTTGCAGGTCAGCACCGCATGCGCGGCATTGAGATTGGCGGCGGCGATGCGCACCACGCCATCCGAGCCATCCTCGCCGGTATAGCTGTTGACGTGGTCGTACATCGCGCGATCCGGCCGGTCTCCGGCCAGCACGAACAGGAACTGCCCCCGGTCGGCCGGATCGGCGCCGTGGATGTGATCGACATTGAGCGACAGCGATTCCGGACTGCCCAGCTCCAGCCAGTCGAGAATGCGCTGCCCCGGTTCCACCCCATCGAACGCCGAGCGCATGCGCCCCAGCATGCCCTTGCCCAACTGCGCCAAGGCCGAACCGAAGTTGGCCGGCGCGAGCATCACCAGATGCGTCAGCCGGATCGTGCTGAACACCCCCGGCCGGTCGCGCTGCGCGCGCAGCCATTCGCGCACCAGCGGACCGCCGGTGGAATGGGTGATGCAGGCGAAGCTGGGGCCGGTGAGGTGCAGATCGCGCAGCGCGTGATCGAACGCGCGCACCAGGTCGGCCATGGTGACGGAGTCATCGAAGCTCACGTACTTGGACAGCCACAGATCCGCGATGCGCACGCCCATGCCCTGCGCGGCAGCCTGCTGCTGCAGGCGCTGGGGCAGGGCGCCGTAGGTCGAGGTGTCGGTGACGCTCCAGCCGTGGACGAAGACGAGGGTGGTCATGGGCTTGAGGGCTGCCAGGTTGGCAAGAGTATTGCGTAATCGGGCGCAATTGGGTGGCGCTTTTCGTATGGCGCGCCCTGATTGTCACTCGCCTTGCGGCCGGGGCGATGGTTATACCCATTGTCGTCCCTGTTCGTCGTTCCGGCGAAGGCCTGCCGAGCGCGTAGCGCGACGAACGATCGCAGGGCAGCCTCAACGGGACTCGCGACGCGAGTCATCCGGTGACGTTGATGTTCGATGGCTTACGTCGCGCACATCGATGTCATGTACGTGACAGCGAAAAATTCCTTACGACGTTCACGGATGAGGGGGCGGCGAATCGACGGATTGCAGTTTTGGAGGGGTGCAATCCATGGCACAGATTTTGTGAACTGTCCGCGCTTTAAACGAGATGGTCCATGCAAGTTTTTCACGCCGAAAGTTCAAGAGTGCGCGCTCGTTCGGCAAATCACTTTGCTTGATAAGGAGCACTCCAATGTCCGAGGCAGTCACAGATGTCGATGCTGAGGAAGCATCCGCAACCCACGCGAAACCCGGTCCGACGGCCGATTCGTCGCTGCAATCGCTTGAGAAGCTGGTTGCTGTTGGAGATATCCCCGGCGGCGTGGCCGCCAATGCGTCGGGCTTTGCCGCTGTTTCTATCGGCGCAAACACGCGTAGCACGGCGGATAGCGCCATTGCGATTGGCGTCTATTCGAGCGCGTTGTCCACCAAGACTGTCTCCATTGGAGCCGGGGCGCATGGTGGAGCTTATGCGGTCACTGTAGGAGCAGAATCGGCCGCCAGCGGTGGCAGTAGCGTTGCGCTGGGGCCATTCAGTTACGCAAGTCATGAACGTGGAGTTGCTATTGGCAGGGATAGCCAGGCCGCACATGTCGCCGCTGTCGCGCTGGGCAGTAATTCCATTACGACTAAGGACAACTCGATTTCAGTCGGATCCGTAACGGTTCGCCGCGCGATCTGCAATCTGTCCGACGGTGAGCTTTCCTCCTCAAGCCGCGAGGCCGTCACGGGCAGCCAGCTCTTTGCGACCAATCAAAAAATCGAACATCTGCAGTCCGTCGAGGCGTACGTCAAGATCAGCCAGACGGGGCCGGGCGCTACGGCTACGTCATCGAACATAGCGATTGGGCAGGACGCAAACGCAAGTGGATATATAGGGATCGCATTTGGCGTCAATGCAAAATCCACCGGCACTTATGGTGTCGCTCTTGGGTATGGCGCGGAGGCTACGGACAATGCAGTCGCGTTTGGATACGCAGCCAAGGCAACCCATGCACGCGCGATAGCCCTTGGTTCTCAGTCAACCACCGACAAGGACAACACCGTTTCGGTCGGATCACTCGCGCAACGTCGGGCGATCCGCTTCTTGGCCGACGGCGAGCTCTCCGCATCGAGCCATGAGGCGGTCACGGGACGCCAGCTCTTCGCGACCAACCAGCAGGTCGAAACTCACACCACGGCGATTGAACGGAATGCCGGGAGCATTGCGGCCAATGCCACGCGCGTCAACGAACTGAGCCAACAGATCGATCATGGTTCGGTTGGCCTGGTCCGTCAGGATGGCGCCAGCCGGGCGTTGACGCTCGGCGTCGAAACCGACGGGGCGGTGATCCAGGCGGCGGGTACGCAAGGTGCACGTCGGCTGTCGGGCCTGGCGCAAGGCCAGGACGCTTCTGACGCGGCTACGGTCGGCCAGCTCGGCGCGGCCTTGAACGATCCGCTGCTGGCGCGTTATGACACGCCCCAGCTCACCGAATTGACCTTCAATCGCGGCGGCAATGCCACGCGGCTGGGCAATGTGGCGGATGGCAAGTCTTCCGCGGATGGGGTCAATCTGGGACAGCTCGACACTGCGATCGGCGCTATGGACGGCAAAATTGGCGCGCTTGCCAGCACAGTCGGAGAGATATTGAAGCCGTTGGGCGATCTCAATGCAGCTGCGGTCAAGTACGACGGGACCGACAAGAGCAGGGTGACCTTCAACAGCGAGGGTCCGGGCACGGTGTTGGGCCATGTGCTGGCGGGCGAGCGGAGCGATGACGCGGTCAACAAGTCTCAGCTCGATGACGCCATCGAGCCGCTTACGCGCCAGCTGGCTGATGCCGTGGCATACAGCGATAAGGCACATACCCAGGTCGTGCTCAATCCAGGACAGGCCGCAGTGCGCGTAAGCAATCTTGCGGTGGGAACCGGCGAGCAGGATGCGGTGAACTTCAGCCAGCTGTCGCCGGTGCTCACGAAAACCCGCTTCTTGATGGTCACAGGCGACGCTGATGCGACGGCGACGGGTGATTTCTCGACGGTGCTAGGCAGCGGCGCCAAGACCATGTCCAGCCGCGCTGTCGCGGTAGGAGTGAATGCAGCCGCAAATGCTGCTGACGTGGCAATCGGGCGTAATGCCAAGGCGACCAGCGAGCAGGATGGGGAAAATACCTTTGCGGGAGTGGCAGTCGGCAATTCCAGCGAATCGGTGTCGAGTGGCGTGGCGGTGGGACAATTGACCAAAGCTTTGGGGCGTGGAGCGATCGCTATCGGCAACTCAGCTGCGGCTAGAGAAATCCTGGGGGCTTCCATAGGGTTTCTTGCGGAAGCTGCCGCGCAGGAGGCGATAGCATTCGGCAGCCGAGCCAGGAGCCTGGCGACTAGCGCCGTGGCACTCGGAACTCGCTCGATAGCGGATGCGGAAAACACCGTCTCAGTCGGCAGCAGCAGCTTGAAGCGGCGCTTGACGAATGTGGCGGCTGGTTTTGAAGAAGACGACGCCGTTACCGTTCGCCAGTTATGGAGCTTTCGCCTGGAGCATGAGCAATCGCAGCAGACTGCGACTGCCCAGTACCTCCAGCTCACGGAGAAGAATGACGCATTGCAGGCGCAGCTCCTCAAGCATGAGGAATCGGCGCAGCGCGCTGAGGCTCAATATCAGCAGCTCGAGCATCAGTATGGCGTGTTGCAGGAGCAGCTCCGCCAGCTGAGCGCCAGGGTCGCCGCTCGTTGAGAGCCGATGCTGGTATTTGCTTGCACTGCGACTCGGGCAAAAGGCAGTGATGTGATCGGTCCCGGTTGCTGTCGCCGATAGCAACCGGGACTCATCGCCACGTGAAGGCCTTCAGCGCACCTTAGGCGCATTCAACCCCAGCGCGTTGTACACGTGGTAGCGCGCGATCCCCACATACTCATGCAAGGCCGCATCCGCCACCGTGAAATTCCACGACAGCGGATAGTACGTCCACAGCGGTTCGACCAGATCCGCGCGCACCGGTGTCGGCTCGATGCCGAAGTGGGCGAAGTACAGCAGGCTGCGGCGCATGTGCAGGCCGGAGGTCACCAGGACGGTGCGCTGCGGACCGTAGGCGGCGAGCATCGGCTTGCTGTACTGGGCGTTGTTCCAGGTGCTCAGGCTGCGGTCTTCCACCAGCACGTCGGCGGCGGGGACGCCCGCATGCACCAGGGCGTCGCGATAGACCACCGCCTCGGGCGCGCCGTTGCCTTGCGCGTCGCCGCCGCTGGCCAGCACTTTGCAGTCGCCGCCCGTGGCATGGCAGGACTGGTATTGCGACACCGCCGCGAGGATGCGGCCGTCGGCGAAGAAGCTCGGTTCCAGCGTGCCGTGCGCCGGATCCTTGAAGGTGCCCGCGCCCAGCAGCACGATCGCGTTGCGCGAGCCCCAGGCGAACGGGGGCGCGCTGGCGTAATCGCGCTGCAGCCCGCGCATCAGCCAGCCGGGCACCGGGCCGCAGCCGACGGCGAACACCAGCAGCAGCGCGAGCAGGCCCAGGGCGCGCGCCAGTCGCGGGCGCCTGCGGCGGCCGAGGTAGGCGAGCAGGCCGAGCAACAGCAGTACGATCAGGCTCATCGATCCGTATCCGTGGGGACGAAGCTGCGCAGCTTAACCGGCGCACATGGCGCTGGGGCGCATGGCGGCTGGATCGATGCGCAAAACGTGTTGCGCGGCAGCAAAGGCTGCATACGTATTCATCCGCGCCGCGCGCGGACGCAACGCAGAATCGGCCGACTTTGGTTTCCGCTACACGGCATGGGGAGCGCCGCAGCATGAATGCAGTGCAGATCGTCGAAGGGGAGGGCCGCGCGACGGCGCGGGTGGTGCTGATCGCCGCGGCGGCAGCGTTGGGAGGATTTCTGTTCGGCTTCGATACCGCGGTGATCAACGGCGCGGTGGATGCCGTGCGCGGCAGCTTCGGGCTGGGCGCGGGACGCATCGGTTTCGCGGTGTCGTGCGCGCTGCTCGGTTCGGCGCTGGGCGCGTGGTACGCCGGTCCGCTGGCGGATCGCTGGGGACGCGTGCGCACCATGCAGGTGGCAGCAGTATTCCTTGCCATCAGCGCCTTGGGCTCGGGGCTCGTGGCCGGCGTGTGGGATCTGGTGCTGTGGCGCGTGGTCGGCGGCATCGGCGTGGGCGTGGCTTCGGTGATTGCGCCGACCTATATCGCGGAGGTTTCTCCTGCCTACGTGCGCGGGCGGCTCGGTTCGCTGCAGCAGCTGGCGATCGTGCTGGGCATCTTCGCTGCCTTGCTGAGCGACGCGTGGCTGGCTGGTACGGCCGGCGGCGCCTCGCAGAAGCTCTGGCTCGGGCTGGAAGCCTGGCGCTGGATGTTCCTGGTGGCGGTGGTGCCGGCGCTGATCTACGGCTCGCTGGTGCTGGGCGTGCCGGAATCGCCGCGCCATCTGGTCGCCAAGGGACGGATGGACGAAGCGAAGCAGGTGCTGCGAAAGGTGCTCGATCTGCATGACGAGCAGGCGCTGGAGCACAAGCTCAACGATATCGCGCAAAGCCTGCGCTCCGAATACCGGCCCGGCCTGCGCGACCTGCGCGGTTCGATGGCCGGCCTGCTGCCGGTGGTGTGGGTGGGCATCCTGCTGTCGGTGTTCCAGCAGTTCGTCGGCATCAACGTGATCTTTTATTACTCGTCCACGCTGTGGCATTCGGTGGGCTTCAGCGAGTCGGATGCGTTCACGATCAGCGTAGTGACCTCGGTGGTCAACGTGCTGGTGACCCTGGTGGCGATCGCGCTGGTCGATCGTATCGGCCGCAAGCCGCTGCTGGCGATCGGCTCGGCCGGCATGGCGGTGACGCTGGGCTTGATGGCCTGGTGTTTCTCGCAGGCCGCGGGCAGCGGCGCGGCGCTGAGCCTGCCGGCGCCGTGGGGCATGGTGGCGCTGGTGGCGGCCAATGCCTACGTGGTGTTCTTCGGCCTGAGCTGGGGCCCGATGGTATGGGTGCTGCTGGGCGAGATGTTCCCCAACCGTATCCGCGCGATCGCGCTGGCGGTGGCCGCGGCGGCGCAGTGGGTGGCCAACTTCATCATCACCAGCAGTTTTCCGGCGCTGTCGGAAATGGGCCTGAGCTTTGCGTATGGCTTGTATGCCTTGTTCGCGCTGGTGTCGCTGGTGTTCGTGGTGAAGGCGGTGCGCGAGACGAAGGGGATGGAGTTGGAAGAGATGGGGCGCTGAAGAAAGGAATCCTTCTCCCCGCCGGGGAGAAGGTGGCGGCAGCCGGATGAGGGGCGGGTGCTCGCGGAGGAAGATCGACGAAGCGTCGCTTGCTTTGATGTATCTGCTTCAGCGCTCCGTAGGTCCCCCTCACCCCAACCCTCTCCCCGGCGGGGAGAGGGGGCTGGGACTGAGGCGAATTACGATGCCTTCTTCAACGAGGCAATGTCGATCACGAAGCGATAGCGCACATCACTCTTCAACATGCGCTCGTAGGCCTTGTTGATGTCCTGGATATCGATCATCTCGATATCCGACACGATGCCGTGCTCGGCGCAGTAGTCCAGCATCTCCTGCGTCTCGGCGATGCCGCCGATGCCGGAGCCGGCGATCGAGCGGCGGCCCAGCACCACGTTATGCGCGGCCACCGCAGGTTCGATCGGCTCGAGCAGGCCGACCAGGCACAGCGTGCCGTCGATATCCAGCGTCTCCAGGTACGGGTTGAGGTCGTGCGGGCTCGGCACGGTGTCGAGGATGAAATCGAAGGCGCGCGACACCGCCTTCATCTGCTCCGGATCGGTGGACAGCACCACGTGATCGGCGCCCAGGCGGCGCGCTTCCGCTTCTTTGTCCGGCGTGCGGGTGAACAAGGTGACGTCCGCGCCCATCGCCTTGGCGAACTTCAGGCCCATATGGCCCAGGCCGCCCAGGCCCACGATGGCGACCCTGCTGCCCTTGCCGATCTTCCAGTGGCGCAGCGGCGACCAGGTGGTGATGCCGGCGCACAGCAGCGGCGCCGCGGCCTTCGGGTCGAGCTTGTCGGCAATGCGCACCACGAACTTGTCGGACGAAACGATCCGCTCCGAATAACCGCCGAAGGTGGGCATGCCGTCGCGGCGGTCGATGCCGTTATAGGTCCAGGTGGCGCCTTCGACGCAGTACTGCTCCAGCCCGGCGTGGCAGGCGCCGCAATGCTGGCAGGAATCGACCATGCAGCCGACGCCCACCATATCGCCGACCTTGAACTTGCTGACTTCGGCGCCGACGGCGCTGACGCGGCCGATGATTTCGTGGCCCGGCACCATCGGATAGATGCTGTTGTGCCACTCGTTGCGGGCCTGGTGGATGTCGGAATGGCAGACGCCGCAATACAGGATGTCGATCACCACGTCGTCCGGACGCGGGTCGCGGCGCTCGAATCGGTGCGCGGCCAGCGGCGTGGTGGCGGACTGCGCGGCGTAGCCTTGGATGGTCAGGGCCATGGGGACTGCTCCTAGGTCGTTGAGAGTGGCTGGTGACCTGAAAAGTATGTGCTGCCGCCCCGGCGCGGAGTTAGCCGGATACTGCGAGATCGTTGCCCGATTCTGCAAAGTCATCCGGGGGAGGTCGCCAGCCATCGTAGAAATAGGCAAAATTCGACTATCGCTTTTCGGTGCAAACCCATGCAGCACAAGCTTTTGTACGAATCGATTCCGGCTCACCTCCAGGAGTATTGCGAGGAATTGACAGCGCGGATTGAACGATACGCCCCCGGCGAAGGCACCTATGACACGCCGTGGGCGTCACTGACGGTGTTCCGCGCCGACTCCACCAGCACGCCGACCTGCACGCTGTATGAGCCCAGCTTCGGCATCGCCCTGCGCGGCGCCAAGCAGCTCGTGCTGGGCCAGGAGGCGCTGGTGTTCGAGCCGGGCCGCTATCTGCTCACTTCGGTGGACCTGCCGGTGCTGGCCCAGGTGTCGCGCGCACAGCCGGATGAGCCTTGCCTGTGCCTCAAGATCCGTTACGACCTGCAGCGCGTGCGCGAGCTGCTGCCCGAAGTGCGCGTGGCGCGTGCGTCGGCCGCTTCTTCGCGCGGCATTGCGCTGAGCGCTGTCACCGGCGATCTGCTCGATCCGGTGCTGCGGCTGGTGCGTCTGCTGGAGACGCCGGACGACCTGCCGGTGCTGGGGCCGCTGCTCGAACGCGAGCTGCTGTACCGCCTGCTGACCGGCGAGCAGGGCGCGCGGCTGGCGCAGATCGCGACGGCGGGCAGCCAGGGGCATCAGATCACGCGCGCCATCCAGTGGCTGCGCGAGCACTATCACCGGCCCTTGCGCATCGACGAGCTGGCGGCGCAGGTGAACATGTCGACCTCCTCGCTGCACCATCATTTCCGCGCAGTGACGGCGGTCAGCCCGCTGCAGTACCAGAAGCAGCTGCGGCTGCAGGAAGCACGGCGCCTGCTGTTGTCGGAGCGTTGCGATGTGGCGACGGCGGCGCATCGCGTGGGCTATGAAAGCCCGTCGCAGTTCAGCCGCGAATACAGCCGGCATTTCGGCGCGCCGCCGCTGCGCGACGTGGTGAAGTTGCGGATCGAGGCGAGCGTGGCGTAACGCCATCGCTCTCAAGAGGCCCCGGGGTAGGTTGGGTTTGATGCTCAGCTCTCGCGCATCACCATCAGCCGAATCTCGGTCATATCCTCGATCGCATACCGCACACCCTCGCGCCCCGCGCCGGACAGCTTCACGCCGCCGTACGGCATATTGTCGACGCGGAAGCTCGGCACGTCGTTGACGATCACGCCGCCTTGTTCCAACTCGTTCCACGCACGCATGGCATTGGCCAGGCTGTCGGTGAAGATGCCCGCCTGCAGGCCATAGTCGGAGTCATTGGTCATCGCGATCGCTTCGTCGATGCTCTTGAACGGCGCCAGCAGGGCGAACGGACCGAACACCTCCTGCCGGTTGACCTTCGCATCGCGCGGCACGTTTTCCATCAAGGTCGCTTCCAGCATCGGCCCCTTGCGCTTGCCGCCGCACAGCAGCTTGCCGCCGGCCTTGCGCGCCTCCTCGATCCAGCCATGCAGGCGCTCGGCCGCGGCCTCGTCGATCATCGGGCCGAGGAAGGTTTCCTTCTTCTTCGGATCGCCGGCCTTCAAGCCCTTTACCGCGGCGACCAGGCGCTTCTTCAATTCGTCGTACAGGCTTTCGTGCACGTAGATGCGCTGCACGCTGATGCAGCTCTGTCCCGACTGGTAGAACGCGCCGAACACCAGACGCTCGATCACATGATCGAGCCGCGGCTGCTGGTCCGCATCGATGATGCACGCCGCATTGCCGCCCAGCTCCAGCGTCACCTTCTTGTGGCCCGCGCGCGTCTTCAGATCCCAGCCGATCTGGCTGCCGGTAAAGGACAGCAGCTTGAAGCGCGGATCCTCGACCAGCGGCGAGGCATGCTTGCCATCCAGATTGAGAATGGAGAACGCGCCCTTGGGCAGGTCGGTCTCGGCCAGTATCTCGCCGATGATCAGCGCGCCGATCGGCGTGCGCTCCGCGGGCTTGAGCACGAACGGACAACCCGCGGCGATGGCGGGCGCCACCTTGTGCGCCACCAGGTTGAGCGGGAAGTTGAACGGGGTGATGAAGGACACCGGACCCAGCGGCACGCGCTTGGTATAGCCGTGATAACCATCCAGGCGCCTGGCGATTTCCAGATTGATGGTTTCGCCGTTAGTGCGCACTGCCTCTTCGGCGGCGATGGTGAAGGTCTCGATCAGGCGCGTCACTTCGCCGGCCGAATCCTTGATCGGCTTGCCCGCTTCCACGCACAGCGCATAGGCCAGCTCGTCGCGCCGCTCGGTAAAGCGCTGCGCGCAATGCTGCAGCACCGCCTGGCGCGCCCAAGGCTTGAACTGGCGCATCGGTTCGGTGGCCTTCACCGCGGCGGCGATCGCCTGTTCGGTGGCCTTGGCGTCGGGCACGGCGACGCGCGTGGCGACCTTGCCGCTGTATTTGTCCAGCACATCCATCCATTCCTTGGAGGTCTGCGCCTTGTTGGCCAGGTAATAGGGATACTTTTTCTCAAGCATGAAGGCGCTCCGGTCACACCGCCGCGCTGAGGCGGCGGATCTCTTCGTTGAGGATGCGGTGGTTGTCGCTGTAGTCGATGGCCAGGTCGATCAGATGCACGCCGCCCTGTTCGAAGGCGCGCTGCAGCGTGGGCAGGAAGGCGTCGGCGCTTTCGGGCCGATGGCCGTGCGCGCCATGCGCTTGCGCGAACTTGACGAAGTCCGGGTTGCTGAACTGCATGCCGAAATCCGCGTAGCCCATCTCCGCCTGCTTCCAGCGGATCATGCCGTAGGCGTCGTCGCGCAGCAGCAGGATCACCAGGTCCATTTTCAGGCGCACCGCCGTTTCCAGCTCCTGCGCATTCATCATGAAGCCGCCGTCGCCGCAGATCGCCAGCACCTTGCGTTCCGGATAGACCAGCTTGGCCGCCATCGCCGAGGGCAGGCCGGCGCCCATGGTGGCCAGCGCGTTGTCCAGCAGCACGGTATTGGGCTGGCGGGCGCGGTAGTAGCGCGCATACCAGATCTTGTACATGCCGTTATCCAGGCACAGCACGCCGTCGTCCGGCATGTAGCGCCGCGTATCGGCCACCAGCCGCACCGGATGGATGGGGAAGCGCGGATCGTCCGCGTGTTCGGCGAGCTGGCGGTGGAAGGCTTCGCGCACCTTGTCGAAGTATTTGAAGTTCCAGTGCGCCTGCGGCGTCAGCGCATCGGTCAGGCGCTCGACGGTGTGGGCGATATCGCCGACCACTTCGATCTGCGGGAAATAGACCGTATCCACTTCCGCCGAAGAGAAGTTGATATGGATGACCGTGCGCCGGCCCTTGTGCATGAAGAACGGCGGCTTCTCCACCACGTCGTGGCCGACATTGATGATCACGTCCGCCGCATCGATCGCGCGGTGCACGAAGTCGCCGTCGGACAGCGCGGCATTGCCCAGCCACAGCGGATGGTCTTCGTCGACCACGCCCTTGCCCATCTGGGTGGTGAAGAACGGCATGCCGAGCTTGTCGATAAAGGCGCGCAGGGCCGCCGCGGTGCGCTGGCGGTTGGCGGCGGCGCCGATCATCAGGATCGGATGCCTGGCCGAAGTGATCGCCTCGCCGGCCTGCACCAGGGCGGCATCGTCGGGCGCGGGGCGGCGTGCGTATTCGGTGGGCAGCAGGATCGCTTCGTCCACTTCGTCGCGGGCGATATCTTCCGGCAGTTCCAGATGCACGGCGCCGGGGCGTTCCTCTTCGGCGCGGCGGAAGGCTTCGCGCACGCGCGCCGGAATGGTCGGCGCGGAGACGAGCTGCCGTGTGTACTTGGTCAGCGGCTGCATCATGTCGACCACGTCGACCAGCTGGAACAGGCCCTGCTTGTGTGTGCGGATGGGTTTCTGGCCGGTGATCATCATCATCGGCATGGCGCCGAGCTGGGCGTAGGCCGCCGCGGTGACCAGGTTGGTGGCGCCGGGGCCGAGGGTGGCGAGTGCGACGCCTGCTTCGCCGGTCAGGCGGCCCCAGGTGGCGGCCATGAAGCCGGCGGCTTGCTCGTGGCGGGTGACGATCAGTTCGATCTTTGAGTCGCGGAGGGCTTCGACGAGGTCGAGGTTTTCTTCACCGGGGACGCCGAAGATTCTTCTGACGCCTTCGGCTTCGAGGGCTTTTACGAATAGCGCAGCAGCTTTCATGCAGATGCGTTCCATCGGGGGAGATGGCCGGGCAGGATGCGCCCGGTGTTGTTCAAAAGGTGTGAGGTGGGGTGCGATTGCTTATATGGAATTTGGGGGGCTGTTATTCGTCGTTCTGGCGAGTCGCTCGGCGTGGCTCGTCATACTGGCGTAGGCCTACGTTGCTCGCCATTCCAGCGGAAGCTGGACGAGCGCGTAGCGCGAAGAACGCCCGCAGGGCGGCCCCGAAGGGGTGAGCGAAGCGAATCATCCAGTGACTGTATCGCCTGATTGTCGCGATACCGCGACCTGGCCGCTTATGCAGCGGGCATTTCGGACGCCTGCCGGCGCCCGAGTCACTTTCTCTTTGCTGGCCCAAAGAGAAAGTAACCAAAGAGAAATGGCCAAGAGCCAAGGCTCGCGACGCGACTAGAACGAGCAATGACGGCCGTGGAAACGGATTAACCAGAGTCGACACGAAGCGGGAGTGCGGTTTCGGGACGCGCCCTTCGAGGTGCCGTCGCGAAGAGGACGTTCAAGAACCGAGGCCAGCTTTGGCTCTTTCCCTTGCATGCCACACCACTTCACCACTCTCCCCGTTGGGGAGAGGGCAGGGTGAGGGGGCGGGCGGAGCGTAACGTTGAAACTCGCCGTTAGCGCGCCTCGTTCTTCAACACCAATTCCCCATCCGCCAGCTTCGCCCGCACGCGCTCATCGGGTGCGACGGAGGCGGCGGTGCGGATGACGTGGCCTTGTTCGTCGAACAGGATGGCGTAGCCGCGGTCGAGGGTGGCCAGTGGGCTGATTGCGTGCAGGGCGCGGCCGGTTTGGCCGAGCGTGGCGCGGTGGCGTTCGAGGATGCGCATGATGGCTTGGCGCAGACGGCGTTCCTGCTGTGCCAGCTGCTGCGTGTACAGCGGCAGCCGCTGGCGTGGATGGTGGGCGAGCAGGCGGGCGTGGCTGCGTTCCAGGTGGCGGCTGTCTTCGCGCAGGGTTTCGCGCATGGCCACGGTCAGGCGGTGGCGCAGGTGGGCCAGGCGTTCGCGGTCGCGCAGCAGGCGGGTCTGCGGACGCTGGGCGTGCAGGCGCGCCAGCAGATGGTCGGTGCGCTGGATCAATGCCTGCAGGCGGCGCTGCTGCAGGGTGGCCAGGCGCTGGCGCAGCTGGCGCAGGTGGCGTTCGAGCGACTGTGCATCCGGCACCAGCAGTTCCGCCGCGGCGGATGGGGTAGGTGCGCGCAGATCGGCGACGAAGTCGGCGATGCTGAAATCCACCTCATGGCCGACCGCCGACACCACCGGCACCGCGCTGGCATGCACGGCGCGGGCGACCTGTTCGTCGTTGAACGCCCACAGGTCTTCCAGCGAGCCGCCGCCGCGGGTCAGCAGCAGCACGTCGTAGCGGCCGCTGGCGGAGGCGCGGCGCAGCATCGAGACGATCGCCGGCGGCGCTTCGCGGCCCTGCACCGGCACCGGCAGCACGTCGACTTCGGCCAAGGGCCAGCGGCGCGACATCACGCTCAGCACGTCGCGCACCGCGGCGCCGGTGGCGGAGGTGATCACGCCGATGCGGCGGGCGAAGGCGGGCAGGGGGCGCTTGCGCGAGGGTTCGAACAGGCCTTCGGCGTTGAGCCGGGCCTTGAGCTGCTCGAACTCGCGCTGCAGGGCGCCTTCGCCGGCCGGTTCCATATGTTCGGCGACGAGCTGGAACTCGCCGCGCGGTTCGTACAGCCCCACCCGGGCGCGCACCAGCACATGCATGCCGTCGACGGGACGGAAGCGCAGCCCCACAGTCTTCGGACGGAACATGGCGCAACGCACCTGGGCGCTGGCGTCTTTCAGGGTGAAGTAGAGATGCCCCGAGGCGGGCCGCGCCACGTTGGACAGCTCGCCCTCGATCCACACCAGCGGCAGCGCATCCTCCAGCAGGTCGCGCACCAGCCGGTTGAGCGTGCTCGGCGTGAGGATGTGCCGGGAAGGCGGCGAGGGGGCGTCGGGGGCGTGCATGGAAAGCGGGAGACTAGCGCAGGAACTGCCGGGCTGTCATGGGGTTGCCGCAAAGTGTTGAGGCGTAGCTTGGGGTGGGCCGCAGGCGAACCCCAACCTGCACCAGGTCAGGGCTCCGTCTCTTCCGTCTCCGCCACCCGCTGCTGGTGCTTCCTCCGCGCCCGCCACCCGCGGATGCCGAAGTTCAGCGCGAACCACAGCGCCAGCACCGCGATCGGCCAGCCGACCACCGCCGGCCACAGGATCGCCACCGCCGCCAGCACCAGCAGGGCCACGGTGCCGGCCAGCAGCGGGCCGGTCTCGGTATCGCCCAGCACGCGGCGGTCGCTCAGCGCCGCGCCCATGGTGTTGGCGATGCGCAGCGCGCCGGCGGCGGCACGGCTGGAGCTGCCGCCCATGCGGCCGGTGCGGCTGCTGCGGGTGGAGGCGCTGACGCGATCCTTATAAGGACGGTTCGGGCGCGGGGTCAGCACGATCTCGGTGGCATTGGCCAGGTCCCGCTCGTACTGCGCCGCCAGCTGCTGGGCGAAGGCGGCGTCTTCCACCGCCACGTCGATCTCGCGGTTGCCCAGCCAGCTGGCGATATTGAGGTTGGACGAACCCACCCGCGCCCACTGGCCGTCGGCCACCGCGGTCTTGGCGTGCAGCATCGAGCCATTCCATTCGAAGACGCGGATGCCGGCCTTCAGCAGCGGCCGGTAGCCGGAGCGCGACATGCCGGCGACCATCGGGATATCGCTGCTGCCCGGCACCAGCAGGCGCACGTCGACCCCGTCCTTGGCCGCTGAGGCCAGCGCCTGCACATAGGGCGCGACGCCGACGAAGTAGGCGTCGGTCAGCCACAGCGTCTTGCGCGCCATCGCGGCGATCAGCTGGTCCATGCGGTACATGCCGGCGGTGGAGGGCTGGGTGGCGATCACGCGCAGCGCCACTTCGCCGGCCGGCTGTATCGGTGCGAGCGGGAATTCCGGCAGCGGCTCGCCGATGCTGGACCAGCTCTGCGCGAACGCCAGTTCCAGCTCGGCCACGGCCGGGCCATGCAGCGCGACACCGGTATCGCGCCACGGCGCCACGCCGCGTGCCGGATCGCCCAGCCATTTCTCGCTGATGCATACGCCGGAAAGAAAGCCTGCCTCGCCGTCGACCACCAGCAGCTTGCGGTGATCGCGGCTGATCCACCCGAAGGTCTGCCCGAGCTGCGGCGGATTGAAGCTGCGCACCTGGCCGCCGGCGGCGCGCAGCGGCGCCCAGAAACTCGCGCGCGACTGGCCCAGGCAACCCATCCAGTCGTACACCACGGCGACGGTCACGCCGTCCTTGGCGCGTTCGACCAGCGCATCGCGGAAGGCGCGGCCGATCGCGTCGTCGCGGATGATGTAGTTCTCCAGCAGCACGCGCTGTTGCGCGCCGCGGATCGCGGCCAGCCAGGTCTCGAAATGCACGGCCGCATCGATCAGCAGGTCGATGCGGTTGCCCGGCAGCAGCGGGGCGCCGGCGGCGCGGCTGAGCGCCTGTTCGGCCAGGCGCCGGGTGGGGGAGGTCGGGGACGTGGCGAAGTTCATGGTGGGGCAGTGTAGGGCATGCCCGATGACCGTCCGCGTGGATGAAGACGGCATGAAGCGCAGCGATGCGCCGTCCACGAAGTTTCTGTCATGCTCCGCGCCCATGACGCCCGAGCAATGTCGTACCGACACGGAAGCTTGCGCCCGGCATATCGCCGAACGGCTGGGTCCGGACCTGCGTATCGCCGCGCCGCTGGGGCTGGGCAAGCCGCATGGCCTGCTCAATGCGCTGTACCGGCTGACCCAGGCCGACGGCTCGCGTTCGATGACGCTGTACACCGCGCTGTCGCTGACCCGCCCGCGGCCGCAGCCGGGCCTGGAAGAGCGCTTCGCCAAACCCTTTATCGACCGCCATTTCGGCCTCGACGCGGAAGACCCGCAGTACGCGCTCGACCAGGCACGCAACGCGCTGCCGCCGAACGTGGCAGTGCACGAGTTCTACATGCAGTCCGGCGCGTTGCTGCAATCGGGCAGCGCGCAGCGCAACTACATCAGCCAGAACTACACGCATGTCGCGCGCGACCTGGTGGTGCAGGACATCAACCTGCTGGTGCAGCTGGTGGCGCGCCGCGAAACGGCGGAGGGCGTGCGCTACAGCCTGTCGTGCAATCCGGACCTGACCCTGGATTTCCTCGACCAGGCCAAGGCCGCCGGCCGGCCGCGGCCGCTGTGCGTGGCGGTGGTGCATCCGGACCTGCCGTATCTGAGCGGCCATGCCGAAGTGCCGGAGCATTTCTTCGACCTGGAACTGCAGCCGGAAACCAGCACGCCACTGTTCGCCCTGCCGCGCCAGCCGGTGGATCTGGCGGAGTACGCGCTGGGCCTGCATGCGAGTGCGCTGGTCAAGGACGGCGGCTGCCTGCAGATCGGCATCGGCGCGCTGTCCGACGCGCTGGTGCATGCGCTGCTGCTGCGCCAGCGCGACAACGTGCACTGGCGCCGCGCGCTGGTGGCGCTGGATCCGCGTGGCGCCACCCATGCGCTGGCCGCGCGCTTCGGCGGATTGGCGCCGTTCGAGACCGGCCTGTACGGCGCCAGCGAAATGGTGATGGATGGCTTCATGCATCTGCAGCGCGGCGGCATCCTGCGGCGGCGCAGCTGGGACAACATCGGGCTGGAACGCGCTTCCGCGGCCGGACGGCTGGCGTCGGAAACGCCGGGCGGCCATTACCTGCGCGGCGCGTTCTTTCTCGGCACGCGCGAGTTGTATCGCTGGCTGGACGAGACCGAGGCGGCCGATCCCGACGCGATCGATATGTGCCGCGTGTCCAACGTCAATCATCTATATGGCAACCACCAGGCGCTGGCTTCGCTGCAGCGGCGCGGCGCGCGCTTCTTCAATACCTGCATGATGGCGACGCTGCTGGGTTCGGCGGTGTCGGACGGGCTGGAAGACGGCCGCGTGGTCAGCGGCGTGGGCGGGCAGTACAACTTCGTGGCGATGGCGCACGAGTTGCCGGACGGGCGTTCGGCGCTGCTGCTGCGCGCCACCCGCAAGGTGCGCGGCACGGTGGAGACCAATATCCGGTTCAACTACGGCCATTGCACCATTGCGCGGCATCTGCGCGATCTGTTCGTCACCGAGTACGGCGTGGCGGACCTGCGCGGCAAGACCGACAACGAATGCGTGGAAGCGATGCTGGCGATCAGCGATGCGCGCTTCCTCGATGCGTTGTGCGCGGAGGCGAAGGCGGCGGGCAAGCTGTCGCCGGATTTCCAGATTCCGGAGAAATGGCGGCGCAACCGGCCGGAACATCTGCATGAAGCGCTGGGGCCGATGCAGCGCAAGGGCCTGTTCCCGGCGTTTCCGTTCGGCAGCGACTTCACCGAAGTGGAGCAGCGCCTGCTGCCGGCGCTGGGCTGGTTGAAGTCGTCCAGCGGCTCGTGGCGGGGCAGGTGGGATTTGCTGCGCGCGATATTCCGTCCGGGCGAACTGGTAGAAGGCGAGGACGAGGCGCTGCTGCGCCTGGACCTGGTCGGGCAGGGCAGCCTGCAGGAGCGCGTGTGCCGGCGGCTGGTGTCAGCGGCGCTGCGGAAAACCGGCCGTAAATTGGGGTGAGCGAAGCGAGCCCCAACATGGCGCGCGCACTGGTCGAGAGGTTCGTTGGGGTTCGCTTCGCTCACCCCAGCCTACGCGTTACTCTGTCCCGTCCGAATCCTTAAGTCTCCGGTCCGCTTGATGTCCGCCACTGCATCTCTTATCCAGCGTTACTACGCCGCCTTCAATGCCGCCGACTGGCCGGCGATGCTCGATTGCCTGAGCAGCGACGTCGCCCACGACATCAACCAGGGCGGCCGCGAAACCGGTATCGGTGCGTTCAAGGCCTTCCTGGGCCGGATGGAGCGCAGCTACCGCGAGCAGCTCAAGGACATCGTGGTGATGGTCAGCGCCGACGGCGCGCACGCGGCCGCGGAATACGTGGTGCACGGCGAATATCTCGCCGACGATGAAGGCCTGCCGCCCGCCAAGGGGCAGCGCTACGTGCTGCCGGGCGGCGCGTTCTTCGACGTGCGCGGCGGCAAGATCGCCCGCGTCAGCAACTACTACAACCTCAACGACTGGATCGCCCAGGTCGGCGGCTGAGCATGGCGATCGAGGTCGTCACCTGCAGCGGCGAGGCGGTTGCGCCTTATCTGGGCGATCTGGCGCGGCTGCGTATCGCGGTATTCCGCGAGTATCCGTATCTATATGAGGGCGATGCGGACTACGAGCAGCGCTATCTCGCCAATTACGCGCGCTCGCCGCGCAGCGTGTTCGTGCTGGCGCTGGATGGCGGCAAGGTGGTGGGCGCTTCCACCGGATTGCCGCTGGCTGACGATGGCGAAGCGTTTCATCGGCCATTTCTCGAACGCGGCCTGCCGTTGCATGAAGTGTTCTATTTCGGCGAGTCCGTGCTGCTGTCCGAGTATCGCGGGCAGGGGCTGGGCCATCGCTTCTTCGACGAACGCGAAGCGCATGCGCGGCGCCTGGGCGGGTTTCGCCTCGCCGCGTTCTGCGCGGTAGAGCGCGCGGAAGACGATCCCCGCCGCCCGGCCGGCTACCGCCCCAACGATATCTTCTGGCGCAAGCGCGGTTACGCGCGCCAGGAAGACATGTTCTGCACGCTGGACTGGAAGGAGGCCGGCGACGATGCGCCGCGCACTCACCAGCTGCGTTTCTGGTTGCGTCCGCTCGACACCTGATCTTTCAAGCCTGATCTCTTGCTACTGGAACCCACCGTATGTCCCGCACGCTGGCCGATTGGCTGAGCTATCAGGAAGGCGTCAACCCGCGCAGCATCGAGCTGGGCCTGGACCGTGTGCGCGAAGTGTGGCGGCGCATGGGCGCGCCGGCCCCGGCGCGCTGGATCGTCACCGTCGGCGGCACCAATGGCAAAGGCTCCACCGTGGCCATGCTCGAAGCGATGCTGCGCGCCGCCGGCCGCTGCGTGGGCTGCTACACCTCGCCGCATCTGCTGCGCTACAACGAGCGCATCCGTATCGACGGACGCGACGCGGACGATCAGGCGCTGGTGGAGAGCTTCGAGCGTATCGAGGCGGCGCGCGGCGAGATCCCGCTGACCTATTTCGAATTCGGCACGCTGGCCGCGCTGGATCTGTTCGCGCGCGCGGGGCTGGACGCAGCCGTGCTGGAGGTGGGCCTGGGCGGGCGGCTGGATGCGGTGAACATCATCGATGCCGACGTCGCGGTGATCACCACGGTCGATCTGGACCATATGGATTGGCTGGGCAACGACCGCGACAGCATCGGGCGCGAGAAGGCGGGCATCGCCCGCGCCGGCCGTCCGGCGATCGTGGGCGAAGCCGCGCCGCCGGACGGCTTGCTGCAGGCGCTGAATGAGGCCGGTGCGCAGATCGAGCGAGCCGGCGCGGATTTCCGGGTGGAGCGCGGCGCGCAGGGCTGGACCTGGCAGCATGCCGACGGCACGGCCTTGGAGCTGCCCGATCCTTCGCTCGCCGCGCCGGTGCAGTACGCCAATGCGGCCGCAGCCATCGCCGCGCTGCATGCGCACGGCGCCAACGCGCCTGTTCCGGCCGCGCAGTTGGCCACGGCAGCCGCCACAGGCGTGAAGACGGCCAGCGTCGCCGCGCGCCTGCAGGCGCTGGGCGGCGATCCCGCGCTGATCGTCGATGTCGGCCATAACCCGCAGGCCGCGCGCGCACTGGCCGAATGGCTGGACGCGCATCCGGGCGGACGCGTGCATGCGGTGTACGGCGCGCTGGCGGACAAGGATGTGGGCGGCGTGATCGCCGCGCTGGGAGCGCGCATCGGCCATTGGCACCTGGCCGGGCTGGAACGCGATACGCCGCGCGGCCTGCCGGCGGAGGCATTGCGCAAGGAATTGCAGCAGGCCTTGCCGGCGGCGGCGTTCGATCTTCACGCCGATGTGCGCAGCGCGCTCGCCGCGGCGCGTGCGGCGGCGCTTCCGGGCGAGCGGATCCTGGCCTTCGGTTCGTTCTTTGTCGCCGCCGCGGTGCTGCCGAACTGAACGAGCGGCGGGCTTGATGGAACCGTCATGGCGGCGCTCGCATGGGTGACCGCCTACGTCGGGTATAATCCCGCCGTTTCGTGTTTGCGCTTTTTGCCGCCTTGGAGCTTGTCTTGAAAACACGTCTGCTGGGTGCCGCCGTCCTGATCGCGCTGGCGGTTCTGTTCGTGCCGATGTTCTTTTCCAGCACGCCGCCGAGCACGGGTGGCGACGAAACCGTCAGCCTGGCCATCCCGCCGGCCCCGGATCGCGATCTGCAGACGCGCACCATGAGCCTCACTCCGGGCGCCGCGCCCGCTGGCACCGCCGCCGCGGCGCCCACGCCGGCTTCGTCCGCCGCCGGGCAGGCCGCCATGCCGGCCGGTTCGGACAGGCTGGCCACGGTGGACATCGGTTCCAACCGTCCGCGCGACGTCGAGACCGATCCGGCCGCCGGCCAGAAGCCCGAGCCGACCACGGTCACCCGCCCGGGCACGCCCGGCCAGCCGGTGATCCCGAACCAGGCCGCCGCCACGGCGCCGAAGCCGGCCGCGCAGCAACCGGCCATTGCGGACCAGAGCAAGCCCGGCCAGACCAAGCCCGCCGCCGCTCCGGCATCGACGCCGGCCGCCGACCTGCCGGCCGCGACCGGCGCGCATGGCCGCTTCACCCTCAATCTCAGCGCCTATGCCTCCGCCGCGAGCGCGCAGAGCCTGACGCAGCGCGTGCGCGCCCTGGGTTATCCGGTGGCCAGCCGGCCGCTGAACCAGGCCGGCAAGCAGCTGACCCTGGTCACCGCCGGCCCGTTCGACACCCGCGCGGCGGCTGAAGCGGCGCGCCTGAAGATCACCCAGAGCATCCCCGGCGCCCCGGCGCGCATCGAAGGCAGCGCCAGCACGCCCGCGCAGGACGACGCCCCGGCGGCCGCCGCCGCGACGCCGGCCGCCGCCAAGCCCGCCGCCGCGCGTGCGGGCGGCTGGGCGGTCCAGGTCGCCGCCGTCGGCAGCCAGGCCGATGCCAATGCGCTGCGCGACAAGCTGCGCGCAAACGGCTTCGACGGCTATGTCGACACCGTCAACGCCAGCGGCAAGCAGCTATGGCGCGTGCGCGCCGGTCCGCAGACCCAGCGCGACGATGCGCTGCGCGTGCGCGACCAGATCAAGACCAAGCTCGGCCTCGCCGGCAACGTCGTCTCGGCCCCCTGAGCACCGAGGCCAGCGCCGCCGTGAACTGGGCCGACTACATCATCCTGGCGGTACTGGGCATCTCGGTCTTGATCGGGCTGTGGCGCGGCCTCATTTCCGAGGTCCTGGGCCTGCTGATCTGGGTGACGGCGGCATGGATCACCTGGACCTTCGGCCCGCACGTGGCGGACCTCTACGCGAACAAGATCAGCCTGCCTTCGGCGCGCCTCGCCGCCGGCTACGGCACCACCTTCGTCGGTGTGCTCGTGCTCGGCATCGTGGTGCGCTTCCTGCTGGCCAGGCTGGTGGAGGGCACGGGCTTGAGCGGCACGGATCGCCTGCTGGGCATGCTGTTCGGCCTGGCGCGCGGCGTGCTGGTGGTGACGGTGGGTGTGTTTTTGGTCAGCCTGACCGCGTTGACGCGCGATCCGTGGTGGCAGCAATCGGCGCTGCTGCCTCAGTTCAAGGGCGTGGCCGGCTGGCTGGGCGAGCAGGTGCCGAGCAGCGCGAAGCGCTTCATGCAGCCGTCGACCGTGATGGACCAGCTGCCATCGCTGCCGGCCAAGCTGCCGGACCTGAAGCTGCCCAGCCAGCTGCCCAGCCAATTACCGCAACTGCCGCTGCCGAGCCAGCTGCAGGGGCTGTCTTCAGCGCTGCAGGGCCTGGCGCCCGCACCCGCGCGCAGCGCTTCGCGCGCGCCGGGCGTGGACGCCGGCGTGCCGCGCGACCCCGCGGCGGCGAATGCCGCGCGCGACCCCAAGGCAGCGGATGCCGCCCCGCGTCAGACATCGAATCCTTAAAGCACTTACAGGCATCACAACCATGTGCGGAATCATCGGCATCGTCGGTACCACCGAGGTGGCATCGGCCCTCTATGACGGCCTGACGGTGCTGCAGCACCGCGGCCAGGACGCGGCCGGCATCGCCACCGTCGAGGGCGCGCGGCTGCGCTTGCACAAGGGCAACGGCCTGGTGCGCGACGTGTTCAACCAGACCGCCATAAACGGCCTGGGCGGACGCATCGGCCTGGGCCATTGCCGCTATCCGACGGCCGGCTCCGAAGGCTCGTCCGAGGCGCAGCCGTTCTACGTGAACTCGCCCTACGGCATCGCCTTCGCGCACAACGGCAACCTGGTCAACACCGAGACGCTGCGGCGCGAGATGTTCGAGGACGACCGCCGCCACATCAATACGGATTCCGACTCCGAGGTGCTGCTGAACGTGCTGGCGCACGAGCTGCAGATCCAGGACCGCATGGCGCTGACCCCGGACCATATCTTCAAGGCCGTGGCCGGCGTGCACGCCCGCGCGCGCGGCGGCTACGCCTGCCTGGCGCTGATCCTGGGCTATGGCCTGCTGGCCTTCCGCGATCCCAACGGCATCCGCCCGCTGGTGCTGGGCGAGCGCATCACCGCCGAAGGCCGCGAATACGCGGTGGCGTCCGAGTCGGTGGCCCTGGATATCCTGGGCTTCAAGCGCCTGCGCGACCTGGCGCCGGGCGAGGCGGTCTTCATCAGCGTCGACGGCCAGCTGTTCAGCCGCATGTGCGCCGACAGCGCGGTGCATGCGCCGTGCATCTTCGAGTACGTCTATCTGGCGCGGCCGGATTCGATGCTCGAGAACGTCTCGGTGTACAAGGCGCGCCTGCGCATGGGCCAGAAGCTGGCCGAGAAGATCCTGCGCGAGCGTCCGGACCACGGCATCGAAGCGGTGATCCCGATCCCCGACACCGCCCGCACCGCCGCCAGCGCGCTGGCCGAGGCGCTGGGCGTGCCGTTCCGCGAGGGCTTCGTCAAGAACCGCTATATCGGCCGCACCTTCATCATGCCGGGGCAGGGCGAGCGCGTGAAATCGGTGCGCCGCAAGCTCAATCCGGTGGAGCTGGAGTTCCGCAAGAAGAACGTGCTGCTGGTGGACGACTCGATCGTGCGCGGCACCACCTCGCGCCAGATCATCCAGATGGCCCGCGATGCCGGCGCCCGCAACGTGTACTTCGCCTCCGCCGCGCCGCCGGTGCGCTATCCGAACGTGTACGGCATCGATATGCCCGCCGCGTCGGAACTGGTCGCCGCCGGCCATACCGAGAAGGAAGTCGAGCAGATGCTCGGCGCGGACTGGCTCATCTATCAGGACCTGAAGGACCTGTTCTGGGCGGTGCAGGACGGCAACGAGTCGCTGACTCATTTCGACGCCTCCTGCTTCAATGGCGAGTACGTCACCGGCCTGGACAAGCAGTATCTGGAGCAGATCGAGATGCTGCGTTCGGACGATGCGAAGGCGGCACGCCGCAGCGCTTGAAAGCCCGTCATTCCGGCGCAGGCCGGAATGACGCTGTAGCAGGGTTTGCGATGATGTCCCCGATGACTGACCTGCACCAAGCCGCCAAGTACTGCCTCGACGCCACCGATCCGGCGGAAAAGGTACGGTTGAGCCGCGCGGCCTGGAACGCTCTGCTGTCCGGCGAGCTGCAGCCCGATGCTGCCTCGCCGCCGCCTGAACCGATCGGCGCGCCGGGTCGTCCCGCACGCCCCCTGCTGGTACACCCCAGCAAGGTGCCCCATCGCGGCCTGGGCACCTCGGAAGGGCGCGCGGCGCTGGTGCACGCGGTCGCGCATATCGAATTCAATGCGATCAACCTGGCCTGGGACGCGGTGTACCGCTTCCGCGGCAAGCCCGAGGCCTATTACCGCGACTGGGCCAGCTGCGCCCACGACGAGGCGCGCCACTTCGACATGCTCAGTGGCCGCCTCGCCGAACTCGACCATGCCTACGGCGATTTCGACGCGCATAACGGCCTGTGGGAAATGGCCGAGAAAACCGCTCACCACGACACCGCGCGCATGGCGCTGGTGCCGCGCGTGCTGGAAGCGCGCGGGCTCGACGTGACGCCCGGCATCATCGAGCGCCTGCGCGGCGCGGGCGACGAGCGCACCATCGCGATCCTGGAAGTGATCCTGCGCGAGGAAGTGGCGCACGTCGCCGCCGGCACGCGCTGGTTCCGCCATTGCTGCGAGCGCGATGGATTGGAGCCGCGCCAGGCTTTTCTCGATCTGCTGCGCGACTACATGGGCCGCACGCCGCGCGGGCCGTTCAACCGGCCAGCGCGGCTGGAAGCGGGTTTCGACGCCGAGGAAATGGACCGGCTGGCCGAACTGGCGCTGCTCGACTGAGCGGTCACGCCCTGCGTCGTGCGAAGCGGCGCCACAGCCACAACCACAGCAGCAACAGCGGGAAGCCGAGCAGTACGAACGGCAGTCCGTAGCTGATCGCTTCGACTGCGCTGGCCAGGCCGTCGGCGAACTGGTCGACCACATTGCCGAAGGACTGGCGCAGGCGCGAGCTGCGCGTATCGGCGTCGACGGGGCGCAGGTTCAGCGTCAGCAGATTGGTGGCGATGCGATGCTGCTGCCCGGCGGATTCGCGTTCCAGCAACTGCAGCTCGCTTTCCACCGCGGCCTGTTCCTTGCCCAGGGCGATCAGGTCGGCGACGGCGAGGTCCTTGCGCGCGGCCAGTTCGTCCAGGCGCTTCTGTTGCGCCTTCAGCAGCGTCTGCTGGCGCTGGTTGTCGCCGACCGCGGGTGCGAGGTCTTCGGCCGAGGTCTGGCGTTCGCCCACCTGGCCGCCCTTGGCGGCGAGCGCCACCAGCGGCTCCACGCCGGCGGGCACGATGCGCACGGTGATCGAACTGTCCCAGCTCGACTGCTCGATGCGCAGCACATTGCATTCGCCGAACTGCGCCGATTCGCAGGCGGCGCGCGCGGCGTCCAGGCGCGGGGCGATGGCCTCGGACGGCAGCCGCACGGTCAGGCGGTGTTCGTAGGCCAGCATGGCGCCGGCCTTGTTCTTTTCGCCGGCGATGCTGGCCGGCGGAGTGACTTCCTGCTTCTTCGAGCAGGCCGCAAGCAGCGGTATCAGCAGCAAGGCGAGGACGATCGTCCGGATCGATACGAGACGGGGCACGGCGCGTTCCTTGCGTCAGCGTAGGAAGAGTGGCGCCGAGTATGCGGCAGCGCCTGGGCTGCTGTCGTGCGGGCATGAAAAAGCCGGCGCTGGGCCGGCTTTTTCATCGAATTGGTCGGGGTGACAGGATTCGAACCTGCGACTTCTACGTCCCGAACGTAGCGCTCTACCAGGCTGAGCTACACCCCGTGGGAGCCGCGTATCTTAATGACCCTACGCGGACTTCGCAACAGGTCCGCCGGCTCCGCTTTGCGGGCGCCGTCGCCGAAGGGCCGCGCAGGCCTTCTGCTAACCTATGCGGCTACCGCTGCGCCGTTGCTGCGCGGCCGTTTCTCCCTTGGATGCAGAGGATTTCATGGCGCTTACCCCGGCCCGCACCATGCCCGGTGTACTCGAGCTGCTGCCGCTCGACCAGATCGCGTTCCAGCGCATGCTCGACACGATCCGCCGCAACTACGAGCGCTTCGGTTTCCTGCCGGTGGAGACGCCGGTGATGGAGTTCTCCGACGTGCTGCTCACCAAGACCGGCGGCGAGACCGAGCGCCAGGTCTATTTCGTGCAGTCCACCGGTTCGCTCGAGCAAGGCGAGAAGCCCGAGCTGGCCCTGCGCTTCGACCTCACCGTGCCGCTGGCCCGCTACGTGGCCGAGCACGAGCACGATCTGAGCTTCCCGTTCCGCCGCTACCAGATGCAGCGCGTATACCGCGGCGAGCGCGCCCAGCGCGGCCGCTTCCGCGAGTTCTACCAGTGCGACATCGACGTGATCGGCAAGGATGGCCTGTCGGTGCGCTACGACGCCGAGCTGCCGGCGGTGATCTACAGCGTGTTCCGCGAACTGAACATCGGCGCGTTCACCATCCAGCTCAACAACCGCAAGCTGATGCTTGGCTTCTTCGAAAGCCTGGGCGTGACCGACGCTGAACAGCAGACCCTGGTGCTGCGCGAAGTGGACAAGCTGGACAAGCGCGGCGCCGACTACGTGCGCGAGACGCTGACCGGTGCGGCGTTCGGCCTGAATGCCGAGGTGGCGGACAAGATCCTGGCCTTCGTGCAGGTGCGTTCCAGCTCGCTGCAGGAAGCGTTCGACCAGCTCGATGCGCTCGGCCCCGGCCCTGATTCGATGGAGCAGGGCCGCGCGGAACTGAAGGAAGTGCTGGGCCTGATCCGCGACTTCGGCGTGCCGGAATCGCATTTCGCGCTGAACCTGTCGATCGCGCGCGGCCTGGACTACTACACCGGCACGGTCTACGAGACCACGCTCAACGACTATCCGCAGATCGGCTCGATCTGCTCCGGCGGCCGCTACGAAAACCTGGCCGGCCAGTACACCAAGTCGCGCCTGCCCGGCGTGGGCATTTCGATCGGCCTCACCCGCCTGTACTGGCAGCTGCGCGAAGCCGGCCTGGTCGGCACCGCGCGCAGCACGGTCGACGTGCTGGTCACCCAGATGGACGAGGCGCGCATGCCGGCCTATCTGGCGCTGGCCAGCGAGCTGCGCGGCGCCGGCATCGCCACCGAGGTGGTGCTGGAAGGCGGCAAGCTCGGCAAGCAGTTCAAGTACGCCGCCCGTGCCGGCATCCGCTTCGTGCTGGTGCTGGGCGAGGACGAGCTGGCCAAGGGTGTGGTCACGGTCAAGGACATGCGCCGCGAGGACCAGTTCGAAGTCGCGCGCGCCGAACTGATCAAGTCGCTGCGCGTCGAACTGGCGCAGGCCGAGATCGCGCCGTGAGATCGGCGCGGACGCCGTCGGCGATGGCGTCCGCGCGCTTTGTTTCCCCGCATCTTTCTTCCCCATTCCCACCGGCGCCCCGTGGGCGCGGAGCACCTCTATGAGCGTTGAGCAGATCCGACTCGATGGCAGCAGCCTTACCCGCGCGCAACTGGTCGCCGCCGCGCGCGAGCGCGTGCCGGTGGCGCTGGACGAGGCGAAGCTGGCGCGCGTGCAGCGCGCGGCGGATTTCCTCGCCGACAAGGTGAGCTGCGGCGAGCCGACCTATGGCGTCACCACCGGCTTCGGCAGCAATGCGGACAAGCTGCTGGGCGCGCATCGACTGCGCGACGAGTTGCCTGGCGGTCATCCGGATAAGCCCGATGGCACGCTGCTCGAAGAACTGCAGCACAACCTGATCACCACCCATGCGGTGTGCGTGGGCAAGCCGTTCGCCGAGGACGTGGTGCGCGCGATGCTGGTCATCCGCATCAACACCTTGATGCGCGGCCACTCGGGCATCCGCGTGGAAACGCTGCGCGCGCTGACCGCGCTGCTCAACAGCGGCGTGGTGCCGGTGGTGCCGGAGAAGGGTTCGGTCGGTGCCAGCGGCGATCTCGCGCCGCTGTCGCATCTGGCCATCGTGCTGCTGGGCGGCGGCGAAGCGTTCTATCAGGGCGAGCGCCTGCCGGGCGCCGAGGCGCTGGAGCGCGCGGGTCTTGCGCCGATCCGCCTCTCCTTCAAGGAGGGCCTGGCCTTGAACAACGGCACCGCGCAGATGCTCGCCACCGCGGCGCTGGCGCTGGATACGCTGGAATACCTGCTGGATACGGCCGATCTCGCCGCGGCGATGACGCTTGACGCGTTCGCCGGGCGCAGCGGCGCACTGCGGCCGGAAGTGCATGCGCTGCGTCCGCATCCCGGCCAGGTCGAAACGGCCGGGCACGTGCGCGAGCTGCTGACCGAAAGCACGCTGGTCGATATTCCTTATCACCTGGTGCCGCGCTTCAAGCAGTGGGCGGCGGATGCGTGGACGGCGCCGGAGGATCAGGCGCTGAGCTTCGATATCGGCTGGGATTGGGTGCCGGCCAATCAGCGCCACGGGCGCGAAGCGTTCTACAGCCGCTTCCTGCCGTTCAAGGGCGGCAAGAAGCACCAGCCGCAGGATGCGTATTGTCTGCGCTGCATGCCGCAGGTGCATGGCGCGGTGCGCGATGCCTGGGCGCAGGCGTGCCGGGTGATCGATATCGAATTGAATGCGGTGACCGACAATCCGCTGATTTTCCCGGATGCGGAAGGCGCGCAGTTTATCGAGGAGCAGGTGATTTCCGCCGGCCATTTCCATGGCATGCCGTTGGCGTTGGCGATGAGCTATGTGAAGGCGGCGATTCCGGTGCTCGCTTCGATTTCGGAGCGTCGCCTCAACAAGCTGGTGGATCCGGCGACCAACGACGGCCTGCCGGCTTTCCTTACCGGCAATGAAGACGGTACCGATTCCGGTTTCATGATCGTGCAGTACACGGCGGCGGCGCTGGTCAATGATCTGGCGACGCGTGCGCATCCGGCTAGCGTGTATTCGGTGCCGACCAGCGCTAATGCCGAGGATCATGTTTCGATGGGCGCCAATGAAGCGCGCCATGTGCTGGAGATGCTGGATGATCTCAGTCATGTGATTGCGCTGGAGTTGTACACCGCGGCACAGGCGTTGGATTTCCGTCAGGCGATGTTGAACGCTGCGCGGCGGCTTGCTGCGCGGGGGGATTGGAAGGCGCTGGCGGCGAAGGTGGCGAATGCGCCGCGCGAGGATCATGCGCATTACGCGCAGTTTGCTGCTGAGGTGCAGCAGCTCACTTCCGCGCTGGCCGGGGTGGGTGATTTCCACGCGGGTGAGGCGGTGCGCAAGGCGCATGATGTGTTGCGTGGGTATATTGGGTTTATGTCGCGTGATCGCGCGATGGATGGGGATGTGCGCACGGTGTGCGAGCTGGTGCAGCGTCGCGCGGTTGGCTGATTGCTCGTCACTTCGGCGTAGGCCTCCCTTGCTCGTCATTCCGGCGTAGGCCGGAATCCGCCCTTGCTCGTCATTCCCGCGTAGGCTGGAATCCGCCTTTGCTCGTCATTCCTGCGTAGGCAGGAATCCAGTGACTGTATCGCCTGATTGTCGCGATACCGCGACCTGGCCGCTTATGCAGCGGGCATTTCGGACGCCTGCCTTTTGCTCGTCATTCCTGCGTAGGCAGGAATCCAGTGACTGTATCGCCTGATTGTCGCGATAA
>Ga0207640_10000139_pt1 | contig 53517 bp, 55 predicted proteins | sample KBSCornC42_FD_184300 | JGI IMG/M metagenome (GOLD analysis project Ga0207640, IMG submission 184300) | Corn rhizosphere microbial communities from Kellogg Biological Station, Michigan, USA - KBS Corn C4-2 (SPAdes) (version 2) | ecosystem: Host-associated > Plants > Roots > Rhizosphere > Soil ... | reverse complement strand
GCAGGCGGTAATGTGTTCGCAAATATCCGATGTTGCTCGGAAGATTGCAGAAAATCACGTCGAAACGCCGGAACAGACTTTCTTCCATCGCTTTCGCGAGCGTGTAGAGGGGGCCACGCGGCACCAAACCTAATTCCGCATGATGGATCGGGAAGAAGTCGGCAATATAGAGAACGCTACGGGCCCTGCTATGCGCCTGCGCGTATCGAAGCATGCTCCGCACAAGCACGCACGGCGTCCACACCAGTAACGCATCATAGTTCCGGGTATCGAACAGTCGGCGAAAGCGGCGTCCGACTTGCCATGGCAGCAACGCCCATCTCGTCAATCGTTCGAACAATGTCCCAAAGCGCGTGATGCTGAAGGCCGGAAAAATCGTGACATTCGCTCCCACCTCGGAGCGCAGCTGAGTGATCCGTTTGACATCGGGCATGCACCAGCCTTGAACCGCCACATCGACATGATGCCCATGTTTGATCAGTTCGGCAGCCAGATCGGTCTGCATGTTCGAGGTGCCCGGCTCGACCGGGTAATTGTTACTAATGATCAGAAAACGCATCGGCTTGGTGTTACGCCCTGCAAGCATGAGATCGACCTATCAGGCTGCTTCGGACGATCAAGAAAATTGCCGCGGCGACCAAGCCCTACAAGGAGCAGACGGCCCTTGACGGTGGCGGGCGAATAGCGTGTTTGTCGGCAGTGTTGCGTTCCCAAAGCGGGCAACGTGTCCGGATTGGCGGCAAGCCCCTGGCCAATCTAGCACCGGGCGTCCAAAGGGGCAGCCCGGCGGCTATTTGGCATAAGGTGCAGCTTGGTCGACCGACAGATAATCACTACCGCCTCGCCGGAATGGCGGACGCTACTCAACCAGGCCGATCACGATTTCTATCATCTGCCCTGTTATCAGGAACTGGCCGCTGCCGCGGGAGACGAGCCCCTCGCTTTCCTGGCCACGGCAGGCGACGAGCAGCTTCTGGTTCCTTTCCACCGGCGCCGGATATCCGCGGAGATCACCCCGGGCCGCGAGCTGTTCGATATCGCTTCGCCTTATGGCTATCCCGGCCCGGTCTGGACACGCACCGCGTCTGAGGATTTCATCGCGGATGCGCTTGCGGGCTTTGCCATCAGCCTGAAGGACGCGGGCATCGTTTCCGCCTTCCTTCGTTTGCATACCCTGCTCAATCCGCCCGGCCTGTTCACGAATGTAGGAACGTTGGTCGACCACGGCCCCTCCGTCTATATCGACCTGACCTTATCGGAGGAGGAATTGTGGGCGCAGACCAGGCGCGGCCATAAGCGCGACCTCGTTGTGCTCGAACAGCGCGGATACACGGTCAGCATGGACGATTGGTCGCGCTTCGACGACTTCCTGATCTGCTATTATGAGAGCATGCGCCGGCTCGGCGCGAGCCAGTTCTATTTCTTCGAGCGCGAATATTTCGACCGGTTACGCGCCTGCCTTGGCGACCGGATACACCTCTGCCTGGTGCATCTCGACGGTGCCATAGCCTGCGCCGGCCTGGTCACCGAGATGGGGGGGCTTTGCCAATATCATCTGTCAGCAACCGCGGACGCCCATTTCCAGGACCACCCCTCAAAGTTCATGCTGCACCGACTTCGTTTCTGGCTGAAGGGCAGGGGAAATCGTATCTACCACATCGGCGGCGGCGTCGGCGCGCTCAGGGATACGCTGCATCTGTTCAAGGCCGGCTTTTCGCCACTCGCCGCAGATTTTCACACTTGGCGCATTATTCCGGATGAGGAGCTTTATTCCGCACTCACTGCGCGGTGGTCGCTGCTGACCGGACGCGAGCCCATCGATCCCGAACTATTCTTTCCACAATATCGCGCGGCCCTGGACGGCTGAGCCAGATGCGCATCCTGTTACTGACCCAATGGTTCGACCCCGAGCCGACCTTCAAGGGCATGTTGTTTGCGAAAGAGCTGCAGCGCCTCGGCCACGAGGTCGAAGTGCTGACAGGATTTCCAAACTATCCAGGCGGCAAGCTATATCCAGGCTATCGCTTACGTATCGCCCATCGGGAGACGATCGACGGCGTTTCCGTCCTCCGTGTACCCCTCTATCCCAGCCATGACGGCTCGTCTGTGCGTCGCGCCGCGAACTACCTGTCCTTCGCTTTGACCGCCACGTTGGGCATATTCGGTATCCGCCGCCCCGATATCGCCTACGTCTACCATCCTCCCGCCAGCGTCGCATTGCCGGCGATCGCGTTGAAATGGCTGCGTGGCGTACCGTTCATTTATGATGTGCAGGACCTATGGCCGGACGCCTTGTCCGCGACCGGCATGGTCCAGAATTCGGCGTTGCTGGCCGTTGTCCGTCGCTGGATGCGCTTCGTTTATAGCCGCGCGGCCCATATCGTGCTCCTTTCTCAAGGGTATCGCGACGCACTCGCGAGGGACGGCGTGCCGCGTGAAAAGCTCAGCGTCATTCCCAACTGGACATATCGACAAGAGACGGGTTCGCCCTTGTCACCCGCGGAAGGCGATATTCCGCGCTTCGAAGTCATGTTCGCAGGGACGATGGGGTTCGCCCAGGCTCTCGACACTGTCTTGCTCGCAGCAAGGCAGCTACAGGACGAAGGAGCAGCCGTAGGTTTCACCTTCGTCGGCAGCGGAGTTGAAGTGGAGCGGCTTCAGGGGCTTGCCGAAAAGTTGACGCTACGCAATGTGACTTTTCTCGGTCGGCGGCCGACATCCGATATGCCAGCGCTGTTTCAACGCGCAGGCGCCCTGCTCGTCCATCTCAAGGACAATGAGCTTTACGCGATGACGATACCTTCCAAAACGCAAGCTTATCTCCTGGCAGGACGGCCAATCCTGATGGGCGTGCGCGGCGATGCCGCCCGCATTGTCGAGGAAGCGGGTGCCGGACTCGCCTTCACCCCGCAGGATTCAGCCTCTCTCCGCGAGGCCATCCTCACTCTGAGCGGCATGAGCCTCGAACAGCGCGCTGCGATGGGGAGGGCCGGCCAACGTTATTATCAGGAGAAACTATCGCTCGAGGTCGGCGCTGCGAAGTTTGCCAGGCTATTCGAGGCGAAGCGATTCTCGTGGCGCCGCCGCTACGCTGTTAAAGCCGGCTTTGACGCGATCGTTGCGGCTGCGGGCGTCATCATACTCGCTGTGCCTATGCTTCTTATCGCGATTGGGATAGCAGCTCGCATGGGTCGCCCGGTCCTGTTCAGGCAGGATCGCCCCGGCCGCGACGGCATTCCGTTCCGCATGTTCAAATTCCGGACTATGACAGACGCGCGCGGGCCCGATGGTCAATTGCTGCCTGATCGTGATCGGCTCACACGTCTGGGCATATGGTTGCGCAAGACTAGCCTCGATGAGCTTCCAGAACTCATTAATGTCCTGCGCGGGGAAATGAGCCTCGTCGGCCCACGGCCCCTGCTCATGCGCTACACGCCATATTTTACTGAGGAAGAAAGGCTGCGGCTGGCAGTACGACCTGGGATTACCGGCCTCGCACAAGTCAGCGGGCGCAATCTCGTCTCCTGGGACAGGAGACTGGCGTTGGACGCGCGCTATGTGCGTGATTGGAGCCTGGGGCTGGATTTGAAAATATTGATGCTGACCGCGTGGCGGCTGTTCGTGCGCGGCGGCGTGGTGGTCGATGCGGAATCGGTGATGCGCAATCTCGATGATGAGCGGCGGGAGGAAGCCACGCCATGATCGTTCGGGCTTCGGTTACGGCCGATATGGACGATGTGGCCGCATTGGTACGAGCCTCCTTCCCTGATCGGCTGCATCCGTTCATGACCTACGCCCAGTCCGGCATTGCTACGTTCCTCAGCGCGATTGCCGAACAACCGCTCCTTTTCCCGGGGCATCGCCTGCTAACGTGTACGGACCCGGCCGGCATAATGGCGGGCTTCGCCGAATTCCGGATCGATGGCGAAACCGCGTTGCTCTCCTACATCTGCGTCACGCCTGCAGCGCGCCGGACAGGGGCGGCAACGCGCATGATCGCGCACTTCCTCAGCCAGAATCCGAATTTGACCCGGCTCGATCTGGACGTGTTCGAGGACAACGAACCCGCGGTCCGGTTCTACGAGAAGATGGGATTTGTCTCCGCAGCCCGCTCACTTTGGCTAACGCGCCGGCTACCCGTGCCCGCCGATGGCGTTGCCCAGGCAATCAATCCCGCCGGGGCCCTCGCCGCCTTCGCTCGCTACGGCTTTTGTGAAATGCCGGTACAGCACAACGGTTGCCAGCATCGGCTGGGGAGAATCGGGAGCCGAACCCTTCGCTGCTTTGCGGCGGACGACTTCGACGACGAAGTGCTGCTGGCAGCTGTGCGGCATCTGCTGCCCGACCTCGACACCGCACTGTTGATTTTACCGGCCGATCATATGCGACAGGGAGTTGGAGAAAGCATCAACGCGTCACGACGGATGTCGCTTGAACTCGAAGAGCGCACGTGGACGGGAGCCGCAGAGTGATAATTGCTAAAGGCCCCGCTGATCCGGAACGCTTTCGCCATAGGGCCCTGTTTTATAACGCGGCGCGCGAGGGCTTTGCCGACCTGCTCAACCATTTTCTCGCGAACGGACCCCGCGACGTCCTGTTGCCAGCCTTTATCGGCTGGTCGCCGCGAGAAGGGAGCGGCGTATTTGATCCTGTGCGCGCGTCCGCTGCCAGGCCGATCTTCTACGACCTGAATCGCGATCTGACGATCGACCTGTCGTCCCTCAAGCGCGCGCTCGACCTGCATCCGGGCGGAATGTTGGTGGTGCTGCACTATTTCGGTCGCTCGGAGCCCCGGATGGCTGCCGTCCGCGATCTGGCAGCGCACTATGATACATTGCTGGTGGAGGATCTCGCGCACGGCTTTTATTCGTGGGCGGTGGGCGGCGCGGCTGGACGATGGGGCGCGGCTTCACTCTTCTCGTTGCACAAGATGCTGCCCCGGGAAGACGGCGGGATGATGATCTATCGCGACCTGGCGATCCTCACCGGTCAGCGCGAAACTGCCCCGGAACTGGCCAGATTCCTGCTGGATTATGACTGGGCAGCCATCGCCGCCGCGCGCCGCGCGAACTTCGAAGCCATTGCGACGCGGCTGCGCGCGTCGCCCCGCAATGGCAACGATTTTGTGCTGCTCTGGCCAGAATGCACAGCCGGCGACGTTCCGCAGACCTTGCCGGTACGCATCCTCAGGGGTGATCGGGACGCGGTTTATCACCGCATGAACGCCGAGGGCTTCGGCATGGTCAGCCTCTATCATACGTTGATCGAGGACGTGGGTGCCGGCTTTCCGGAATTGGCCGCCCTGTCTCGGTCGATCATAAATTTTCCGGTTCATCAGGATGTTGACGCAGATGCCATCGAGGTTCTGGTGCTGTCCTTCGAACGATCACTGGACGCTGAAGCCTGATCGTTTCAGGCTCTAAGCGGCCAGTCCTCGCAAAATCTCACATACTCGCTCGATCTCCGTCTCAGCCATCGCCGAACCCGAGGGCAGGCAGAGCCCGCGATCGAAAGCCTTGGCCGCAGCATAACCTCCGATGACTCGTGCGCCCTGGAATAGAGGTTGGAGATGCATCGGCTTCCACAACGGACGGCTCTCGATATTCTGGCGCTCCAGCGCCTCCTGCGCGACAACTCTGTCGAAACCCGCCGCGTGAGGATCAATCGCGATCGTGGTGAGCCAACGATTGGCGGTCATACCAAGGGGTTCATCCACGAAGCTTATCCCCGGCAGCCCGCCCAAACGAGCGCGATAAGCTTCATAGATTGCCCGCCGCGCGGCTACGCGATCCGCTAATACCTCCAGCTGCCCTACGCCAATCGCGGCGCAGACATTGCTCAGACGATAATTATATCCGTAGGTCTTGTGCTCATAATGTGCGGCCGGTTCACGTGCCTGGGTCGAAAGAAAGCGCGCCTCGGCGATCGACTCGCCATCGTCGCTCGCGAGCGCACCGCCGCCCGAGGTGGTGATGATCTTGTTGCCGTTAAACGACAGGATTGAGAAAGCCGCGCCGGCGCCGGCGTGAGCGCCATCGCGATAAGCGCCGAGCGCCTCCGCGGCGTCGCTGATCCAGAGGAAGCCGAAGCGGTCGGACAGGTCGCGCATCCGACGGCCGTCGGTCACATGGCCATAAAGATCGGTCGTCACCACAACGCGCGGCGGTTTCGGGGATGCGATAAGCGTTCGCTCGAGCAGATCGAGATCAAGCAGGAAACCGTCTTCCTCAATGTCCAGGAAGACCGGGGTCGCCCCCATATATAATATCGGCGCAACTCCGCCGATGAAGGTCATCGTGGATCCCCACACCTCGTCACCGCGGCCGATTCCGATCATGCGCAGCGCCAAGTGCAGGGCTGCTGTACCGCTAGAAAGAGCTACCACATGGCCGATGCCGGTTATTTTCGCGAGCTCGGCCTCGAACGCGTCCACCATCGGCCCGATCGGCGCGATCCAGTTGGATGCGAAGACGTCGCATACCAGGGCCTGCTCGCGCCCGCCCATGTGAGGGGGAGACAGATAGAGGCGGGCCGGGAGGGTCACTGGGGGCCTTGGCAGGTTTGCGCGGATTGTGCTGTTTGTGTTGCCGGTTGCGCCGCGTTGCGCGCGCAGCCATTTTCCGCGTCGGATATGATGCGGGAATTCGCCGCGACGAGCGGTTTGCCGATAGTCCGGGGCCGGATGCGCGTTTCCAATCGGGTCGGCAGACGCGTCTCAACGCGCCTGGTCGCGCGGAGGTCGTGTTCCTCGCCACCCACGCGCTCGCCGGGAAGCGGTTTGTCCTCCGGCGGATCGGCGCGGAGCGGGGCGGCGACTGCCAGCAATAGCAATGCCACGATAGGTAATCGCGTTGTCATCGACGCTCTCGGGCCGGGCTGATATGCAATTCCCCGACCGCGCCGGACGAGCCGAGCGGATTGTCGCCGCCATCGACCACGATTTCCAGCCACTGGGCGGGACAGGCCGCCGGAACGATAACGGGTCCGGCGAAGGTCGATGCATTTGCGGATATCGTTGCGACCACCTGACCGCTGCTGGCGCAGGTCAGGCGCACCACGGGTGGTGGGGCATCCGACGTGCGTTCTGGTGCTGCGCCCGACAAACGGAAATCCCCGGCCTGCAGCATGAGGAGCTGCCGGGCTATCACCCCGCCGGTGCCCGTCATGGCGCGATAGGCCAAGACACTATGACCGCCGGAACCGCGCGGCTCCACCATCAGACCGTTGCCGGAAATCATCGTCCAGGCGAACGGTCCCTCAGCCATGCCAAAACGGACAAAATCGGGATCGCGGATAGTGCCGCGCGCCGCGTGCACATCACTCACCGCATAGACTTGCCAGGCGGTGTCGTACCGGCGAGCGTCTACCATCCGTGCACTCGCCTGGGCAGTCACCGTCTTGGGCACTTTATAGCCATGCAGCGCGAGGCCACGTATCAATGCGGCCAGTCCGTCCAAGTCCGGCGCTTCGCGCGCGGCGCGATCCAGGAAGCCACCAGCCCACTCCGGCTGCGCCGCCAGCGTACCAACCAATCCTGCCACTACGGCAGGCTGATCCAACGCCTTTATCAGGACCGGAAAGAGCAAAGGCTTGCTCGCCTCGGAACTGCGCAGCGCGACGTCGTAATGATGGAGCGCACCCATCACATCATTGTGTTGAACCGCATCCTGGATCAACCAGACCTGCGTCGGCAGGTCGCGTAACGACAAACTCTCCGAATAAGCCATCAGCCGTCGTGCCGCCGCCGGATCGCCGGCGACATCCCGTGCGGTGGCGATCATGCGTGCCGCCGCCGCCGACACCGGCGAGCGCCGCAACGCCCGGCGCGCAAGCGCCTCGGCCGCCGCACGGTTTGCTGGATCGTCGCGTAGCAATTGTTCGGCACGCGACGCCGCCACCTCCGCATTATCGGGATTGATCCGCAGCGCGAGCGCTGGATCGACCGGTCGTACCACATATGCGAGGCTGTCACGCAACATCAGCAGCCCCACCGCGACCAGCGCGAGCAGCAATCCTATCCGTTTGAGGCCGCCCGGCGGATCCGCAGGCTCACTGACCGCGCGAAGTGCGCTCTTGGCCATAGCCATAACCATAATCGTAGCCGTAGCCGAAATGCGCGCGTTCCGCTTCGAACTTGACGAGTACGCCGCCGATCACGCGTGCGCTGGCGCTGGCAAGACGGCCAAGTGCGGTGCGCGCCAGACTGGCACGAATGCCATGCGCTTCAACGGCAAACACCACAGCCTCGACGCGGCTGCCGATTAGCGGCGCGTCGGCAAGACCCATAACCGGCGGCGAATCGATCACGACGTGATGGTAGGTTTCGAGCAAAGTCTTGATCAACTGAGGCAGACGGTCCCCGGTTAACAGCTCGGCCGCATTGGGGGGGATCGGGCCCGCCGTCATCACGGTAAGTCCCTGCTCGGTATGGATCAGCAGGCTCTCCAGTTCGTCATTACCGGTAAGATAGTTGCTTAAGCCGTTGGCGTGCGTGGTCCCAACCAGCGCATGGACCGAAGGCGACCGCATATCGCCATCGATCAGCACGACCGACTTGCGCGACCGCGCAAGCATCAGGGCCAATGCGAAAGCGGTGGTAGATTTGCCTTCACCAGGTCGCGTGCTGGTAATCGAAAGCGAGCGCGGCACCCCATGCTCGGTCGAAAATTCGAGATTGGTCTGGACCGCCAAATAGGCATCGACCAGCTCGGATTTGCGGTCTTGCAGCGCATCGAGGGGAGTCTGGCCTACTGTCATCGGCACCGACCCGATCAAGGGCACGCCGAGCAGACGCTGGACCTCGGCGGGATCGGCGATGGATTCATCGCTCTGTTCGAGGACAAGCACAACCAGCACACCAAGCGCGATACCGGCGAGAATGCCGAGCACGAGGTTGAGACCAAGCCGCGGCGATGACGGCCGCTCCGGCACATCTGCTGCATCGACGACAGAGACGTTATTCACGCCCACACCGCCGGCGATGCCCACCTCCTTGTAGCGCTGGAGCAGGCCGTCATAAAGTTGGCGGTTTGTATCAACTTCGCGCTGATAAATGGCATATTGGATACTGCGGCGGCGAAGGTCGAGCAGGTTGGACTTGAGCGCATCAACACGACCCTGCAGTCCCCGTTCGCGCTGCAAGGCGGAACGATAATCGGCCGCGATCGAAGACGAAACGCGCCCCTCTTCGCGCGCAATGCTCTTGTCGAGCTGTGTGATCTGCGACTGGACCGCCTTTGCGGCGGGGTAGCCCGGCTCGAATTGAACCATCAGCCGCTGATATTCGGCAGCGAGTTCGGCGCGCTTCTCGCGCAACTGGTTAATCGCGACGTTACGCAGCGCCTCGGTCTGGCTGCCTCCCGCGCCGCGGGCCTGATCATACTGGGCTTCCGCCTGAACGCGGTCAGCAGTCGCCTGCGACAATTGGCCGTTCAGCGCCGCAAGATCATCCGCGACGAGGGAGCGCTCTACCGTATGGTTTTCGCCCTGGCCGGATTGCGCGGGAAGATTGATGATTTGCTGCTGCGACGCATAGGCGACCAGCTGCCGTTCCGATTCCTCCAACCTGCGGCGCAATTGGTCGAGCCGGCTTTCAAGAAAGGTGCGTGCATAGGCTGTTGCCTGATAGCGGCGCTCCAATGTCATCTGGATGAAGCAAGACGACCAGGTGTTGGTAACGCGCGCCGCAAGCGCCGCGTCGGGCGCCGTAAATTCGATGTCGGTGAGACGCGACAGGCGGGTGGGCGATATCGCTATGTGCTTGAGCAAGACGTCCGCGGCGCGACGCTGGCGCTCGTCATGGCCGGCGGGCGCATAGCGACCGTTCGCGCTTATCTGGCTGATTTGGGACGGCAACTTAGCCCGGAACATCTTGAAGAAAGACGGATCATCCGCGAAATTCAGCTGCTGCGCGACCCGGTCGGCAAGCGAGCGCGCGCGCAGCAAGCCATATTGCGTCTGGTAGAATTCCTGATCGGCGACGCTCGTCTCCTGCTGCACGTCTTCGATCTTGACGATCCGGTCGGATTCGCGCGCGATCTCGATCGTCGTGGTCGCGGTATATTTTGGTGTCATCAGCAAGGTGATGATCAATGCCACGATCAGGCAGCCGAGCACGCAGCCAGCAAAAACCATGCGCCAGCGGGTTGCGATCCGCAGATATTGGCGGAAGAGGGGAATCTGTCCTTCTTCGGGTGCCGCGCGTGAAGGCGCGATCGGTTCGAGGTTGAGCAGGCGGAGCGGCTGGGAGCTGTTCATATCTGCAGCCTAGTTATGCTGGATAAGCGCGATGAGCGGCGCCGCCAGCAAAGGCGTTACCGAGACAAAATCCTTGAACAGACGGCGCGTCGGCGAGTCACCCACAACGATTACGTCGTTCGGATAGACTGCAGGATCGGCATAGACGCCACGCCGGATCGCGGTCAGATTATAGAGGCCCGCCATACGCTGGCCATTCACGGTGCGTAGGATCACCACATCGTCCATCTTCGCAAATTCGCTCACGCCCTTGGCCGATGCGATAGCGCGCCCCAGCGTCATCTGGTTGGTCACCGGGTAAAGGCCTGGTTCCGCAACTTGACCATCAACTGCCACAACCTGACTGATCGAGCTCTTGACGTTGACCGTTACCTCGGGGCTGCGGACATAATTTGCGCGCAGTGCTGTCTCGATCGCTCGCGCCAATTCCACCGATGTCTTGCCGCGGGCGTCGACCGTACCGATTAGGGGAAGCGAGATGCTGCCTCCGGAATCCACCTGCACTTCGCGACTAAGTTCGGGAACATTGAAGACATCAACGGCAATCGTATCGAGCGGCCCTATCAGGCTCTCCCGCCCCTGCGCGACGAGATCGGTGCGTACCGGCGGAGGCAGCGCAGCGTCATTGACTACATGCAATTGCTCGGTGTTACGAAGCGGCATCTGGCCGCCGCACCCACCGAGCAGAAGTGCGGCAAAAAGAATGAAATTGCGATGCATTAGTCTTCTGTGGTTCCCTCGGGTGCGCTCGTCATAAGTGCAAGTCCGGAGGCGGTAAAGGCATGAAGGCTGCGGATCAGGCATGTCGGCGGCTGCCTCGGACCGGCAGAAGCATCCAGGCTGCAGCTTGAGCCGCGATCACCATCATCAGAGGGGTGCGCACAGGATAGTCGGTTATGCTCGCGAGCAGGATCAGCAGAAGCAGTATCGACCCCAACCGCCCCAGAGCGACGCCTTCGCCACCGCTTCCCCGCCAGAGCCGAATGCTCTTCCATGCCCACCAGCCAAGGAAGGTTATCAATAATCCAAGCGCGGGCAGGCCACCCTCCAGAATGAGCTGCAGATAATCGTCATGTGCCTGGTTCATGAAGGTCACTGCGAGGTTCCCAAATTGCTCGAACCCGCGATAGACCGGATCGAAAGATCCGAAACCGCTTCCGAACGGAAGGAAGGTTCGGATCATGACAAGCAAGGGTATGAACAACCGCACGCGCGCATCCTCGACCGGATCGATCGCGAATAGGCGTTGCACTGCCTCCGCACGCGAGAAGGTCAGTGCAGTTGCGACCAGCCCCACGAACGCGAGTAAGGCAGCGCCGGTTGCAAACCGCCGATGGCGGGGAGACATTACGGCGATTCCAGCGCTGATGGGCGGCCAGCTTAGTACAACCGCGAAAGCCAAGGACAGCCCGGCTAGCGCCAGCCCCATTCGCGATCCCGTAGTCGGGATCATCAGCACCAGGAATACCGCCCCAATTAGCGCCAACGCCGCAAATAATCGTCCCCTGGCGCGATCTCCGCGCGCGCGTTCCGCCCACACAGCCAGCATGGGCAAACCGCAAGCGATCAGAAGCCCCTGGTGATTGCGATTGGCAAATAGCCCCACCGCCGAACCGGTGGGCGGGGCTGTGTAGAAACGCAATGCGTCGTCTTCGCCGGCAGATACTTGCGCCAGTCCGATCACCGCGCTCGTCAGGGCGATCGCTATCAGCCCGAGCAGCACTGCCCCTTGATCGCGCATCCGCAACCGCAGCGCGGCGAACAACGCCGCTGCGGGGGGCAATAGCGAGAATAGCGCATTCCAGCCGCGATCCGGGGTGAGATTTAGCGGCCGCCATGGTTGAGCTTCGCCCGCCGCGACGGCGGCGGCAGCATAACGTCCATGCCCGGGCAGTGCGCTCCACCAAGTAGGTGGCAGTGGCACAAGCTGAACAAGAATGACCCCGGCAAGTGCTCCGAGAAACCAGAGTGCCGTAAGATTGCCGACCGGTCGACCGTGACGCGACCGCAACGCGAGCGTGCCGATCAGGACAATCGCGGCGAGCCGCACGATCGGTTGACTGGCGGCATCATAATGGGACGAGCCGCCGGTGACCGCGACCACACCAAGAAACAAGAGGTAGGCGACGATCTCGAAATGCCCTGCCGCGGTCCTGGGCATGTTTCCCCCAAATAGAATTCTGCACCTTCACAGATCGCGCCAAAATCCGCTGGCGCGCGTGCCCAAAATGAAAATAGCCGCCCAACAGGCGGCTATCTCATATTCGGCATGCCGGGATTATAGCCCGGCCGATCAGCCGCTCGAACCGTTATCGACCGCGTCGGCGATCACAACGGCGGCTGCAACGACACCGGCTGCAACCAAGAGAGTGCCGAGAAGGCCGAGGCCGAGAATATGGCTGCTCTTACCAGTCTTCGCACCGGCGCGGACTGGCGTTGAAAGCGACAGCGACCTGGCTGCGGGCGAAACGCCGGCGGGTGCCGAATTGCTGGCCGCCTGCGCAGCCACAGGAACCAGAGTCAGCGCCATCACGGCCGAAAGCAACACTTTAGAAACGGTCATGAGTAAGGCTCCCTGTTGAGCAGCTTAGTTGCCGGGCCGTCGCATAAATCCCTATGACCGACAACCCAAAACCCTGATTTTTAAACCAGTTCGGCGGTTAACGCTCAGTGGCCGAGCCCGTTCCGCCTCGTAATAATCCGAAACGGTTTATCTTTGGATTCCGGCCGCCTCTGCCACGGCGCGCATAGCGGCGGCCAGACGGAAAGGCCACGCTGGATGCGAACCATCGAGCCAGGATAACCGATTTTTGCGACGAAGCCTTTCCATCAATGGTGCCACCTGACGAATATCAAAACCCGCCCGGGCCATCATACCAATCGCCGCGCGGTCCGCGGCCAGTTCAGCCGCGCGCTGGCCGGGAGCATTGGTGGCACGCTTCGCCTCCGGCACGATATTATGAGCCAATTCATGGGCTACAACGAATGCCAACTCGTCATCGTTCGTCGCGAACACATACATCGTCCCCGAAATCTGGACATAGTGACCGTCGGCAACGGCATCCAACCGGCTGCCCGGTACCAATTGCACCGATGAGGCACAGCCCGGGTCACCGCTAAAGGAAATGGTGCGAGCGGCCAGGGTCAGGGTAACCGGCGGCCGCGCCATAGCTTCGGCCAGCGCAGTCTCGGCGATGGCGGTCCGACCATAATCTGGTTTGCCGCCTACCGCTCGCGGCATTGGCCGCCCGTCCACCGCGAGGATGGTGTCTCCTGCCTTGAGGCCGGCTTTGCCGGCAGCGCTTCCGGGAACGACACTACTCACCTGGGGCAGGTCGCCGAGGCCAAATTCCGCCGCGGCTTCGGCCCGTTCGGATAGACTATATTGATCGAGCATCTCGATTGAGAAGCCCGGCAAGTGAACCACATCGTGGCACAGCGCGATATTAGCTGTCTGCAGGCGCCATGCGACAGCCGCCAGCCGGGCGTCCGCATCGCGCAGCGCGCTCAGTGCGCCAGCCAAGGCAATCAAACTCAGCATCGGTATGGAGCGGGTGAAGGGAATCGAACCCTCGTCGTAAGCTTGGGAAGCTTCTGCTCTGCCATTGAGCTACACCCGCGTCGCGGAGCCGCCTGCCATAACCTTGCGGGCGCGGTCAATCCGCCGCTCACCTCGGCCGGTTCTCCAGATAGAGATAGGTCGGATCGAAACCCGCAAATTCCTGCAGGTGGCGCAAGTCCGGGATGGAGGCAAAACCGTCGCGGACGACCGCCAGGCCCGCTTCGCGCAGCTTGCGCAATGTGCGGTTAACGTGGACGGGTGTGAGGCCCGTCATATCACCAAGATCAGCCTGGGTAAGGTCCAGCGGAAAGCCCTCCGGCGTGGTGAGCCCTACCACCGCGAAGCGCATCTGCAATTCGCACAACAAATGGGCAATCCGCACCGCGGCAGAATGGCCGAGCCGCCCGATCCATTCGCGGTGGATCGCCGCGTCGATTACGGTGAGCAACCACAGCATGCGCGCCAGATGCGGCTCGGTCTCCGTCAGCCTGCGCAAAAACACGTGCGGAACGAGCGCAACGCGCACTTCATTCATCGCGACCACATCATGATCGAGCCGCTTGAGCAGCAGACTGTGCAGATCAACGAAATCACCAGGCACATGCATCGCCACAATCTGGCGCTTGCCTTCCGACATATAGAAGACCCGGCCGAGCAGCCCGTCGATCAACAATGTGCTATGGTCCGCCGAAACGCCCGCCCGGATCAATGTATCGCCCGGTGGGTGCACGCGAATTTCGGCGATGCCCTGGGCCAGCGCCTCGCGTTCGCGATCGGACAGCACGTCGCGTCGCTCCAGCGCGCGGATCAGCATCTCGAAAATGATCGAACTATCGCCGATATCCTGCGCCCGTGCTCCGGTAGCCATTCGATTTTCCCCGCGTTGCGCGTCGTCACAGATTTGCCGTCGCAGACGGTTCTGCGCTTCCAGGGACCGCGTCAAGAACCTGGGCTAATGCCCCGCCCGTAAATGTTCGATCAAGGCGATCCGCTTGGCGAGCTTGTCGCGCCAGGCGGCATTGGCGGGTGCCTTTGCCAACAGTTCGCGCCAGGTCGCTTCCGCTCCGTCCAGGTCGCCCATCTGCAGGTAAGCGAGGCCGAGGAAATATTGGGGCGCGGGATGGTCGGGCGCCGCCCGGGCCGCACGCTCGAACGCATAATGGGCGGGCGGCGTCAGCGCGCCATCCGCCTGCGCCTGTAGCGCGTTGCCGAGCCCCAGCCACAACATCATGCTATCGGGTTCGCGGACCAAAAAGGCATGCAACAACCCGACGGCATAATCGGGGTCGCCGTTCTTGATCATATTGTCGGCACCATCGAGCTGCCCTGCATCCGGCCCGACCGTTTCCAGCCATACGGTGCGTTCATGAGCAAACAACGTATCGCCGCCGCGCTTGTGCGCATCGGGCGGGGTTGGGCTGTCAGGCAGCCCCGGGCTGCCCTGCCAGGCATATCCCGCAAGGCCGATCAGCATCGCCACACCAATCAGATAAAGCGCTCCTCGGGCAGGGCGCGCGACGAGGATAAGGCCCACCGCCACCGCGAGCGCGAGCATAGCCGATACCAGCACCCCGCTCATGTGCGCCTCCGCTGGAAGCTGGAACGCGCAATAAGAAGTCCGACTGCGAGAAACATGACCGGCGCCGCCCACAGTAACCAGGTCACGCGATCGAGCGGCGGATCATACGTCACCCAGGATCCATAACGCTGGACCAGCCAGGCACGGATCGCTTCGGGCTTCTCGCCGGCGGCGATGCGCTGGCGCACCATCGCGCGCATGTCGCCCGCGAGCTCCGCGTTGCTGTCGGCGATCGACTGGCCTTGGCAAACCAGGCAGCGTATCGTCTCCATCAACGCTTGCGCCCGCGCCTCCTGCTTCGGATCAGGCAGTTGCGTATCGGCGAGCGGCGCCGGCGGCAGATCGCTGTCTGCCCAAACCGGCGCTGCAATCAGCGCCAGCGCGAGGAGGAGGTGCCTCATCGCGCCGCCTTCACCGCGGCGACAAGGCCGGCCACGTCTTGCGGATTGATCGGGCCAATCACCTGCTGAAGAATCCTGCCCCGGCCGTCGATCACGAAGCTCTCGGGTACGCCCGACGATCCCATCGCCATCTGTACCTGACTTGCATCGTCCGCGCCGATCGCGCGGAAGGCATTACCGTTGCGTGCCAGGAAGCGCTGCAGCGCCTCGGGTCGATCACGTATGGCGATCCCGACCACGGGCACGCCAGCTTCCGCGATCGCTTTCAATTGCGGGGCCTCGGCCACGCAGGGGACGCACCAGCTTGCGAAGATATTGAGCAGGTGCGGCTGGCCTGCGGCCAGATCGCTGCTGGAAAGTCCGGGCAAACCTGCGGTGGCGGGCGGCAATGTGAAGCTCGGCACCGACGCGCCGACCATTTTCGAACGGATGTTGGTCGTCTCGGGCTTCGTCAGCCCATAAGTCAGGGCCGAGCCCAGCAGGATGAATGCGACCAGCGGTGCCCATTTCGCATAGCCGGTCATAACCAGACCTCCTGCGGCTTGCGCCGCGCTCGCCATAGCCGGCCGATCAAAGCCAACGTCCCACCGATCGCGATCAGCGCTCCGCCCGCCCAGATGAGGGTCACAAACGGCTTCCACCACAGCCGTAATTGCCAGCGCCCGTCGGGGGCTTGCTTGCCGAGCACGGTATAAAGCTGGCCGTCGAGGGCGGTGTGGATCGCGGTCTCGCTGGTCTCGGTCGGCGGCGCCCAATAGGTCCGCGCCTGCGGAGAGAGAGTGAGCATATCGCTATCGCCACGCCGTGCGAGCAAGGTCGCCTGCAACGCCTGCCAATTCGCGCCAAACGTCGGATCGACCGCGTCGAAGGTGACGCTGTAAGGCCCGACCGTGACCGTTTCGCCGACGCGCGCTGCGACCAGCTTCTCGACCGTGAAGCTGCTGTCGCAGGCCATGCCCGCGAGGCTGACCGCCATCCCCAGATGGGCCAGCACCATCCCCCATATGAATAAGGGGGTTCGTCGCAGGTTGCGCTGCCAGAGCGGCGCAACGCTCGCCAGCGCCAGCCCGGCGGCAAGCGCCAGACCGAGCAGGGAAAGGATATGGATCGAGGGCGCGGCAAGCTTGACGACAATCAGCATGATCAGCGCCAACCCGGCGGCGGGGGCGACGCGCTTGGCCAACGGAACGAGATTGTCGCGCCGCCAGCGCAACAGCGGCCCGGCCGCCATGATCGTCACCAGGATCAAGGCGAGAGGGCCCGCGGCAGCGTTGAAATAAGGAGGACCGACCGACAGCTTGGTGCCTGTCGCCGCTTCCAGGATCAGCGGATAGAGAGTGCCGACCAGCACGATACCCAGGATCGCAGACAGAAGCAGGTTATTGGCGACCAATCCGGCTTCGCGACTTACCGGGTCGAAGCGCGCGCCTTCGCGGACCGCGCCCACCCGGGCACCGAACAACGCCAGCGCGCCGCCTATATACAGGAACAGCAAAACCAGCAGAAACATCCCCCGCCGCGGATCGACCGCGAAGGCATGCACGCTGGTGAGGATGCCCGATCGCACCAGGAAGGTGCCGACCATGCTCATCGAGAAAGCGATCACCGCCAGCATCAACGTCCATGCGCGTAGCCCGTCGCGCGTCGCCAGCACCGTCACGGAATGGAGCAAAGCCGTCGCCGCCAGCCAGGGCATGAGCGACGCATTCTCGACCGGATCCCAGAACCACCAGCCGCCCCAGCCCAGCTCGTAATAGGCCCAATAGCTGCCTGCGGTGATGCCGAGCGTCAGGAAAATCCATGCGCCCAGCACCCAGGGCCGCATAGCGCGGGCGAAGGCCGGCCCCACATCGCGCGTTACGAGCGCACCGATCGCGAAGGAGAAAGCCACCGAAAGCCCGACATAACCAAGATATAGTGTCGGCGGATGGAAGGCCAAACCGGGGTCCTGCAGCAACGGGTTGAGCCCCCTGCCCTCCGGTGGCGCGGGAAAAAGCCGCGCGAACGGATTCGAAGCGAACAGCAAGAAGGCGTAGAAGCCCAGTCCGACCACCGCCTGGCCGCCCAGCGTTGCGAGCAAGGTCCGCTCTTCAAGCTTGCGCTCGAACAATGCCACCGCCGCGCCGGCCGCGCCCAATATGGCGACCCACATCAGCATCGAACCTTCGTGATTTCCCCAGGTCGCGGCAAAGCGATACAGGAAGGGTTTCTCGCTATGGTCGTTCTCAAAGACCAGCGCCACCGACAGGTCGACCTTCACGAACAGCCAGATCAGCAGGCTGAAAGCGAGCGCGGTCAGCGCCGCCTGCGCGACCGCCACTGGGCGCACGATCCCGGCGAGTTGCGCTTCGCCACGCACCGCCAGGATTGCCGCGACCAGCTGCAACAAGCACAGCGCCGCCCCCAGCCAGAGCGCGGCGAGACCGGCTTCGGCGATCACTTCTTCAGGCTTTCGCTCTTGTGCATCGCGCCGGCGACCTCCGGCGGCATGTATCGCTCATCATGTTTGGCGAGGATCGTCCCGGCCACGAATTGCCCGTTCGCGTCGAACGCGCCGTCCGCGACCACACCAGAGCCTTCGCGGAACAATGCGGGCACGATACCCTTGAAGCGGACCGGCACGCTGCCGCCATTGTCCACGACGACAAAGGTGATGGTGACGCCGTCAGGCAAATGCTTGAGCGAGCCCTTCTCCACCATGCCGCCCAGCCGGACGGCAGTTCCGGGCTGGAGATGCGCTTTGGCCGCATCGCTCGGCGTATAGAAATAAGCGGCCTGATCCTTGAGCGCGGACAAAGCCAGAAGTGCTGCCGCGATGATCGCCACAACCGCCAGCAATGCAAGCGTGAGCCTTTGAGTCTTGGGTTTCATGCGCGTCAGTTCTTGCCCTGCCGGTCCAGCGCATCGGCGCGGCCTTCGGCACGGCGCAGCGCGGCCAGGCTGATACCGAGCAGTCCCGCCGTGGCGGTCACCGCAACCGCATAGGCCGCGATCACGAACGGCCAGGCATTAAGCGCGGCATTCATGCTGACGCCATTCGTCGCAGCCGAGCTTCGACTTTCGCCTCCGCAAGCAGCGCACGCATCCGCATCAAAACCACGCTCAGGAAGATCAGGGTGAAACCCACCACCGAAATCGGGATCGGCCAAAGAATGCGCTCGTCGATCGTCGATCCGGTCAACCCGATGCTCTCGCCTTGGTGCAATGTACGCCACCACAGCACCGAAAAGTGGATGATCGGCAGGTTGATCGCGCCGACCAGGCCGAAGATCGCCGCGATCTTTTGTCCGCCTTCCTCACGGCCAGCCGCCTGTGCGAGCGCGATATAGGCAAGGTAGAGGAAGAACAGGATCAGCATCGATGTCAGCCGCCCGTCCCATTCCCACCAGGTACCCCAGGTCGGCCGCCCCCAGATCGACCCGGTGATCAGGCAGATGGCGGTGTAAACCGCGCCGGGTACGGCGCTGGCGCGTGCCGCGACATGCGCCAGCGGGTGGCGCCACACCAATTGCGCGAAGCTTGCCGCCGCAATTCCGCCCCAGCCGGCCATGCCGAGCCAGGCGGAGGGAATATGAATGTAGATGATGCGCACTGTGTCGCCCTGCAGATAATCGGGCGGGGTCAACACCAGCCCGCCGGCCAGCGCGACTGCGACCAGCCCGACGCCGATCCAGCCGAACCAGGCGGTCAGCGGACGCGCGAGACGCACGAAGCGGGCGGGATTGGCGAAACGATGCATTTGTGGAAGCTCGGGTTTTTGCTTAGGGGCCGAACGTGCAATCGGCAATGGCTGTGACCGATGGAAATCTCTGTACGGACTGACGATCTGTCACCGGCACGCCCTCGCGCAAGACCTTGAAGGTGGGTTGCTCCGTGGCTCCATCGGCGCCAAGCGCTACAGCATGTCCGATCCTGCTCCGCCAGAACGCCGCCTGCTCGGGATAGCGATGCGCGCAGGCTCGGCGACCGCGTTCGGCGGCATGTCGGGTCTGCTCAAGGCGGCAAGCACGCATGGCGTGACGACGCCGGAGATGATCTTCTACCGCAATGCCTGGGCGTTGCTGGTTGTGGGCGGCTGGATCAGTTTGGGGCCGGGCTGGTCGGCGGTGAAAACGAGGGCGCCGCTCGCCCATGTCACGCGTTCGACGATCGGCCTCGTCTCGATGCTCCTCACCTTCGGCGCGCTCGCCTTGCTGCCTTTGGGTGAGGCGACCACGCTGACATATGCCGCGCCGATTTTGGCCACCTTATTGTCCGGCCTGATCCTCGCCGAAAAGATCGGCCCGCGCCGCTGGAGCGCCGTCGCGGCAGGCTTCATCGGCGTATTGCTGGTGGCACGCCCGGGCGACGGCGTGACCACGCTTGGCTTGCTGGTGGGCATTTCCGCAGCGGTTGGCCAGGCGGCCGTGATGATCACCGTACGTCAGATCAGTCGAACCGAGCCGACCGCGGCGATCGTCTTCTGGTTCACGCTTTTCACGATGATCGCAGGGGCGGCGATGCTGCCCTCCTTCGGTCATTCGCACGACCTATCGACCTACATCATGCTGGCAGGCGCGGGCCTGCTCGGCGGATTCGCGCAACTCACCATGACCGCCTCGCTGCGCTTCGCACCGGTCTCGGTGGTGGTGCCGCTCGATTATCTACAGATCGTATGGGGCATATTGATAGGCTGGCTGGTCTTCCTCAGCGCTCCGACCCCGCTCATGCTGGCGGGCGCCGCCCTGATCGCGGGCAGCGGGATCTACACCGCCTATCGCGAGCATGCGCGTGGCAAGGTGCCGGCCGAGGCAGGCTCAATGCCGGAAGCAAACTGACCGTTCCTCCTCTCCCGCTTGCGAGAAGGGGAAAAGATCAACCCCGGCCGATCAGTTTCATCGCCATCCGGTCGGCGACCCGCGCGGCAGTCTCGCCGGTAGTCTCGCTCTCCGCCCAGATCGTCTCCAGCCGGCCCGGAATCTGCTTGAGCCGCGCCTGAACCTCGGCCCGGTCGCCCTGGCCCAGATATTCGAGCGTAACGTTGATGATCCCGCCCGCATTGATCACGTAGTCGGGAGCATAGAGGATGCCCCGCGCGTGCAGCCGGTCGCCGTCCTCAGGCAGGGCGAGCTGGTTGTTCGCGCCGCCCGCGACGATCGGCGTGTTGAGCCTCGCGATCGAATCGGCCGTTAGAATTGCCCCCAATGCGCAGGGGCTGACCACGTCCGCCTCGACCGAAAGGATTTGCGCCGCATCAACCGCCGCACCGCCCAATTCCGCCGCCAGTTTCGCCGCACGTGCCTGATCGACATCCGCCAAGGTCAGCTTTGCGCCCTCCGCAGCCAGCAACCGCGCAAGGCCGCCGCCGACCGAGCCCACGCCCTGGATCGCGACATGCACACCCTGTGCGCTCTCCTTGCGAAGCGCGTGCCTGATCGCGGCCTTAACGCCGAGGAACACGCCCATCGCGGTCGAAGGTCCGGGGTCGCCGCCGGCATGCCCCTCGCCCACGGGAAGGCCGGACACATGACGCGTTTCCTTGCCGATCGCGACCAGATCGGCCTCGCCCATGCCGACATCCTCAGCAGTGACGTACCGGCCACCTAGGGATTCGATTGCGCAGCCGAAGGCGGCCAGCATTTCCGGAGTCTTGGTGCGCGCCTTGTCGGCCAGGATCACCCCCTTGCCGCCGCCTACGGGCAGGCCCGCCATCGCGTTCTTGAAGCTCATGCCGCGCGACAGGCGCAGTGCGTCGGTCACCGCATCATTGGCATCGGCATAATGCCATAAGCGCGTGCCGCCCGCCGCGGGGCCGAGATGGGTGGAGTGGATCGCAATGACTGCACGCAATCCCGAAGCCGCATCCGAAAAGAAATGGACGCCTTCATGGGCGTCGAAATCGGGCAGGTCCCAAACGGCAGACATGATTCGCTCTCGCTAAGAAAATTGCGGCCTAGCGCAATAATCTTGTCTGCGCTTGTTCGAAAGCCTGAAAAGGTGGGGCGGATGACGGGACTTGAACCCGCGACCCTCGGTACCACAAACCGATGCTCTAACCAACTGAGCTACAACCGCCACGCCGTCTGCGCTGCCTTGCTCGGCAAGACGCGCGAAGCCCCTTAGGGTTGGGGAGCGGTCGCGGTCAAGGCATCCGGCTGCGCTTGGTTGCGACCGTGTCCCCACGGCACCAATGCCCACAGCCTTTCGTGGAAATAATAAAGCAGGATCTTGGTCACCACCTCGGTGCCGGCGATGGAAACGGCGGTAGCGGCGCTGCTGGTCCACAACAGGCTGAGCACGAACGTGTCGATCGAGCCGAGCGCGCGCCAGCTCACCGCCTTCACGAACGATCGCGGATGTGACTCATGGCCCTGGAACAGGAACATCCAAATCTCCTTTTACCGCGCCCCTTTATCCGCGGATTGGCCAAGGCTCGACATGGCTTAGCTTGAGTCGCACGAAAAGGAACTTGGGGCGCTTCGTGCGTTCGGCTGACATGTCCGACCCGCACAGCCTGCTCGAAGTCGCTCCGATGGAGGCGCGCCTTACCGAGTCGCTGCCTACGGGCGGCGAGTGGGCCTATGAGCCGAAATGGGACGGGTTCCGTTGTATTGCATATCGCGACGGCGCGACGGTCACGCTGGTTTCCAAATCCGGCAAACCGCTCGGGCGATATTTTCCCGAGATAGTGGAGATGCTGGCCGGGCTCGGTCAGCGGCGATTCGCGCTCGATGGCGAACTGGTGATTGCCGACGACGACAGTCTCTCCTTCGCCGCGTTGCAGATGCGGCTGCATCCCGCCGAAAGCCGGGTTCGCAAGCTGGCGGCGGAAACGCCCGCATCTTTCATGCTGTTCGACTGCCTTGCCACCGGCGGAAAAGATTTGTCCGCCCTTCCCTTCGCCGAACGGCGCGCGGCGCTCGAAAACTTCCATGCCGGCGCGCGCGACACGCGGCTCCTGCTGTCTCCACTCACGCGGGACGTCGCCGAGGCGGAGGATTGGCTCGCACGCGGCGGCAAGGCGCTGGATGGCGTGGTCGCGAAACGGCTCGATTTGCCCTACCGGCCGGGCGAACGCGCAATGGCCAAGGTCAAGCAGCACCGCTCCGCTGACTGCGTCGTGGGCGGGTTTCGCTATGCGGGGACATCCCGGACAGCGATCGGATCGTTGCTGCTCGGCCTTTATGACGACCAGGGCCGGCTCGATCATGTCGGCTTCACTTCGTCCTTCGATGCCGCGCAGAAGAAGGAACTCAAGGGACGACTGGAACCGCTGATCGAGCCGCCAGGCTTCACGGGCGACGCGCCGGGCGGGCAGAGCCGCTGGTCGACCGAACGATCGACGGCCTGGCAACCCCTACGGCCGGAGCTGGTGGTTGAGGTGCGCTACGATCAGGTCACCGGTTGCCGCTTCCGCCATGGCACGACCTTTTTGCGGTGGCGCCCCGACAAGGCTCCCGCCCAATGTCGGATGGATCAGCTCGCCCGCGAGCTCAAACCCGCCGAGCTCGAGGAATTGCTGGGTGTCTAGATGTAGATTTGGCCTCCGCCACCGGCTCGGCTAGGGGCAGGCGGACATGACACCCGACGCTGCCTTTTCCGACTGGATCCGCGCCACGCTTCGCCACGAACCGCGCGATATCGCGCTATTCCGGCGCGCGCTTACGCACGGCAGCCAGGGCGGGCCGACCTATCAGCGGCTCGAATTCCTGGGCGATCGCGTGCTCGGCCTTTCGGTCGCAAGCTGGCTTTACCAGCAATTCCCCGACGATCCCGAGGGCAAATTGTCCGCGCGGCTGAATGCGATGGTCAGCCGCGAGGCCTGTGCGGAAGTCGGCCGCGATCTTGGCGTTCCCGACCATCTGATCCTCGGCAAGCAAGCACGCGAAGACGGTGCGCAGATGAGCGACAATGTCGTCGGCGACGTGGTCGAAGCCCTGATCGGCGCGCTCTACCTGGAAAGCGGACTCGACGGCGCTGCCGCCTTCGTGCGCCGTGCCTGGGACGGCAAGCTTGACCGTCGGGGCGAGGCGCCTAAGCATCCCAAATCAGCGCTTCAGGAATGGGCCGCCGCGCGCCAGTGCGCCCCGCCTGTTTATAAGCTCATCGGCCAGTCCGGCCCGCATCACGCTCCGGTTTTTAAGGTCGAGGTCACGGTCGGAGGCAGGCGCGGTGGCGCCGCCACCGCCGAAGGCTCATCCAAGCAAGAAGCCGAGACCGCCGCCGCCACCGCTTTGCTCAAGGAACTCGCATGACTGAACGCTGCGGCCTGATCGCCGTGGTCGGCGCCCCCAATGCGGGCAAGTCGACCCTGGTCAACGCGCTGGTCGGACAGAAGGTCGCGATCGTCAGCCCCAAGGCGCAGACGACACGTACGCGGCTGATGGGAATCGCGATCGAAGAGCAGACGCAGCTGCTGCTGGTCGATACGCCCGGCATCTTTGATCCGCACCGGCGGCTCGATCGCGCCATGGTCGCGGCCGCGTGGGGCGGGACCGAGGGGGCGGACATGATCGCGCTCGTGATCGACGCCAAAGGCAAGTTCAACAGCAGTGCCCGTGCGCTCGTCGACCAGGCTGCGGCGCGGCCCGAACCCAAAATCGTGATCCTCAACAAGGTCGACGTCGCCGAGAAGGAGCCCATGCTCGCCCGCGCCGCCGAATTGCAGGCGATGCTCGATCCGCAGGCGATCTTCTTCGTCTCGGCACTGTCCGGCGATGGCGTGCCCGAACTCAAGCGTGAGCTTGCGAAGCGCATGCCCGATGGTCCGTGGCATTTCCCCGAGGATCAGGTGTCCGACGCGTCAGAGCGCATGCTTGCGGCCGAGGTAACGCGCGAACAACTCTACCTGCAGCTACGCGCCGAGCTGCCCTACGACAGCGCGATCGAAACCGAGAAATATGAGGAACGCCGCGACGGATCGGTCGCGATCCATCAGCAGATATTGGTGGCGCGCGACACCCAGCGCGCGATCATCCTTGGCCATCGTGGCGCCCGCCTCAAGGAAATCGGTCAGAAAGCGCGCGAGGAACTGAGCCGCATTACCGGCCAGACCGTCCACCTCTTCCTCCACGTCAAGGTCAATCCGCGCTGGGAGGAGGATCGCAGCCTCTATCAGGAAATCGGACTCGACTGGGTCGATTGATTTTTCCCTGGCCGGGCGGCGATCCTAGCTACACAAACCCCACTCCGTCCTTGCTCCAAAACGTCCGTTACGGCATCATCCCGGATAAGCCCGCCCCCTGATTGACGGGCGTGGAGATTTGCCATGGCGCTCGGTGCGGTCGCAGCCTTCTTATCCCTGGTTGGCGGCAACCTCGCCTCTCCGGAGCTGTCACTTGTGCCGGGCATGACCGGCAGCCGCTTCCAGCGCGAAACTTTGGTCACGGCAACCGACCCGGCGGGGCGGATGACCGTGATGACCATGGTCAATGGACAGGGCCCCTTCCCTTTCACCATCGATACCGGCGCCAATCGTAGCGTCATTTCGGACCGCCTCGCCAAGGGGCTGGGCCTCTCCTCCAACGGAACGATCATGATTGAGGGCCTGATCGGCCCCGACGAGGTTCAGGCGGTGCGGGTCGGTCATATGAAGGCCGGCACCGCGGAGCAGCGAGAGATTGACACCGCCATCCTGCCAGCCACCTCGCTTGGATCTACCGGCTTCCTCGGTACCGACATGCTGCAGGGCCGCAATGTCATCCTGGATTTCCGACGCCACCGCATCATCCTGACACGGCTCGCCAACCAGGGATTTGAGGACGGCGAGACGATCACGGTCACGGCGCGGCGGCGTCTCGGCCAATTGGTGGTGACGGATGCATCGGTGAACCGGGTCAAGGTCACCGCAATCATCGATACCGGTGCCGAAAACACGATCGGCAATCCTGCACTGCGCAAAATGCTGATCGGCTCAAGGCCGGCGGGTGCGACGGGCGAGCTGATCAGCGTTACCGGCAAATCCATTCCCGGCGAGGCAGGCTTCGTCCCTCACGTCCACATCGGCAAGATGAGCGTGGACAATATGCCCATCGTCTTCGCTGATCCTCACACTTTCCGCCTGTTCGGCCTGGACGACGAGCCCTCGATTCTGATCGGCATGGATGTGCTGCGCATGTTCGATCGCGTGGCGATCGACTTCAGCCGCCGCGAGGTGCGCTTCAATATTGGCGAAACCTGGAACCCAGCTACCCGTCAGGCTTTGAATCGGCCTCGCAACGAGGATTTGAACGATGGCGGCGCGGGCCTATTGGCAAGGACAGATCAGGCTGGCGCTGGTCTCGATACCGGTCGAGATATACTCGGCCACTAAGAGCGGGGCGACCGTCGCCTTCAACCAGATCCACGAGCCTTCGGGCAAGCGCATCAAATATGAGAAGGTTGCCCCCGGCATCGGCCCGGTGGATCCGGAAGAGATCGTCAAAGGCTACCAATATGAGAAGGGCAAATATGTCCTTTTGACCGACGAGGAGATCGAGGCGGTCAAGCTGGAGAGCAAGAAGACGCTCGAGCTCACCCAGTTCGTCGACGCCAGCGACATCGACGCCATTTATTACGACAAGCCTTATTATGTCGTTCCCGCCGACGATCTCGCCGAGGAGGCGTTCGTGGTGCTGCGCGAGGCGCTGCGCAAGGCCAAGAAGGTCGGCTTGGGCCAGCTGGCGCTGCGCGGCCGCGAATATGTCGTGAGCCTCAAGCCGTGCGGGCGCGGCATGGTTCTGGAAACGTTGCGCTACGCCGATGAGGTCAACAAGGCCGCATCCTATTTCCGCGACATTGGAGAGGCCAAACCGGACGAGGATCTGCTCGATCTTGCGGCCACATTGATCGACAAGAAAACAGGGCCGTTCCATCCGGACGAATATCATGACCGCTATGTCGATGCGCTGAAGGACCTGATCGCGCGCAAGCGTAAGGGCAAGACGATCGATACGGAGGAAGAAGACACGCCCGCCCAGTCGCGCGGCTCGAACGTGGTAGATCTGATGGCGGCGCTCAAGCGCAGCCTCGAGAAGCCAAATGCCGCCAATGACGAAAGCGTCAAGACCAAGCCCGCCAAGGCCCCCGCCCGCGCCTCCGCCGCGAAGAAGTCGGCGGCCAAGGACGATAAGCCGGCGGCTAGAAAAACCCCTGCCCGGAAGCGCGCCTGATGGCCAAACGCCTCGCCAAGGCTGCCGCCGACCTCCTCGCCAAATACAATGCTAAACGCGATTTCTCGAAGACCGCCGAGCCGGCCGGCGTGGCGGACAGCACCGGTCGCAACATCTTCATGGTCCAGAAGCATGACGCAACCCGGCTTCACTGGGATTTCCGGCTTGAGCTGGATGGTGTGCTGAAAAGCTGGGCGGTAACACGCGGCCCCTCGCTCAACCCCGACGACAAGCGCCTTGCCATCCGTACCGAGGATCATCCCCTCGCCTACGCCACGTTCGAAGGCACTATCCCCAAGGGCCAATATGGCGGCGGCACGGTGATGCTGTGGGATCGTGGCACCTGGACGCCCGTGCCCGGCAAGGATCCGCGCAAGACGCTGGAGGAAGGCCATCTCCATTTCACGCTCGATGGCGAGCGGATGAAGGGCGAATGGCTGATGATCCGCCTCAAGCCGCGCGGCAACGAACGCACCGAGAATTGGCTTCTGCGCAAGATCGACGATCGATATGCGGGCGGCAGCGGCGATCTGGTCGATCGCGCGCTGACCAGCGTCGCCACTGGCCGCACCATGACGGAGATCGCGTCGGGCAAGGGTGGTAAGAGTCAGTGGGACAGCAATCGCGATGCCGACGACCAGCCTGGCGTCGCGTCGCCCCCGCCAAAGCCGGTCAAGGTCAAGCCGGCAGCCAAAGGCGCCGGCAAAATGCCGCTCTTTCGCCAGCCACAACTCGCTACTCTGGTCGACCATGTACCGCCCGGTTCCAACTGGATGCACGAGATCAAATATGACGGCTACCGCACGCTGATCGCGGTTGGTGGCGGCAAGGCCAGAGCTTATACCCGTACCGGGCTCGACTGGTCGGATCGCTTCGCCCCGATCGTCCGGGCCGCGGCCGATTTGGAAGGCTCCGCGCTGATTGATGGCGAAGTCGTGGCGCTCGACAAGGACGGCCGGCCTAGCTTTCAGGCGCTGCAGGCGAGCCTTAAGGACGGCAGCGGCAATCTCGCATATTTTGCCTTCGACCTGCTCACGCTCGATGGCGAGGACCTGACCGCGCTCCCCAATCTCGACCGCAAGGAACGGCTCAAGGGCCTGTTGGTCGACGCCCCCGAAGCTATTCGCTTTTCCGATCATGTGCTCGGCAATGGCGAGAAACTGTTCGACAGCCTGTGCAAGCAAGGGTTGGAGGGCGTTGTCTCCAAACGCATCGACGCGCCTTATCGCGTCGACAAGCGCACGCAGTCCTGGCTCAAGGTCAAATGCCTGCATCGGCAGGAACTGGTGATTGTCGGCTGGACGCCATCGGATAAGGGCCGCGGATTTCGCGCGCTGCTGCTCGGCCTGCACGAGGACGGCAAGCTGCGTTATGCGGGCAAGGTCGGCACCGGCTTCGGGATGGCGTTGATCGACGAGATCATGACCAGAATGAAGCCGCTCGAACGCAAGGCGCCGACCGTCGATGCGCCGCGCGCAGCGGTGCGTGGGGCGCACTGGATCGCGCCCAAATTGGTCGCCGAGATCGCATTCACCGAATGGACTGACGAAGGCGTATTACGCCACCCGAGCTTCATCGCCCTGCGCGAGGACAAGCCGGAAAGCGAAGTCGTGCGGGAAACTCCCTCTCCCCTTGCGGGAGAGGGTACGGGAGAAGGGACCAAGAAAAATTCGCGGGCGAAGCCAGCTCAAGTCCTCTCCCAACCCTCTCCCCCAAGGGGAGAGGGCTTAGTGAATATCTCCAACCCCGACCGGGTGATCTATCCCGAAAGCGGCATCACCAAGGGCCAGCTTGCCGATTATTATGCGCTGATGGCCGATCCGATCCTCGACTGGCTCGCCGATCGCCCGGTCAGTCTGGTCCGTTGCCCGCAGGGCCGCGCCAAGCAATGCTTTTTCCAGAAACACGATGCGGGCAGCTTCGGCGACGCGGTCAAGCACGTTCCGATCCGCGAGAAAGACGGGCATGAGGAGCCCTATCTCTATCTCGACGACGCCAGAGGCATCCTCACCTGCGTGCAGATGGGCGCGATCGAGTTTCACGGCTGGGGCTCGAAGGTCGCCGATGTCGAAAAGCCCGATCGACTGGTGTTCGATCTCGACCCGGATGAGGGCCTCGGCTTCGAGGAAGTGAAGAACGCTGCCTTCCAGTTGCGCGATGTGCTGGGCGAGATCGGACTCGCCACCTGGCCAATGCTGTCGGGCGGCAAGGGCGTGCACGTCGTGGCGCCGCTCGATGCAAGTCGCGACTGGGACGTGGTCAAGGATTTCGCCAGCCGTTTCTCCAAGGCGATCGCGCAGGCGCATCCCGAACGCTTCACCGCCAATATGAAAAAGGTCGAGCGCAAGGGCCGCATCTTCCTCGACTGGCTGCGCAACCAGCGCGGGGCGACCGCCGTGCTACCCTATACCGTTCGCGCGCGGCCGCACGCCACAGTCGCCGCACCCGTTACCTGGGACGAACTCAAGGACATCGATGCGGCGGGTCATTTCACCATCGCCGACGCGGAGGAATTGCTGAAGCGCGCCAACTCCAGATCGCTGCGCGACTGGGGCAAGGCCGACCAGCAACTGCCCGATCTCTAACCAAAAACTAACTTATGCCGCTCTATCGCCGGGGGTCGCCGCGTGTTTTGCGGTCAGGAGGCTTGCCAGGGTCGTGCTGCGTCGAGTGCCGCTGGATGACGTCAGGATCGGCATGTACGTGCATGCCATGGAAGGGTCGTGGCTGCACCACCCTTTCTGGCGCAAGCGCTTCCTCCTCGACAGCGAACATGACCTGAAGCGCCTGCTCGACAGCGACATCCCCGGCGTCATTATCGACGACGAGCGTGGCGTGGCGCCCGCGCCGAAGCCCGTCTCCGCCCGCGTTACCGTCGCTGGGCGCAGGCCAGTCGTCCACCGGGTGGCCGAGCAAGAATTCCAGCGCAGGCCGCGCCCCGCTCTGTCCGCCGCCGAAACGCCCTGCAGCGCTGCGGAAGAAGCCAAGCGCGCGCGCAACATCGTTACCCGGTCAAAGCGCGCGGTGATGAAGATGTTCGGAGAGGCGCGGATGGGCCGCGCGATCGAGGTCACCGACGTGGCCCCGATGGTCGAAGAGATTTCCGCATCGATCGCGCGCAATCCCTTGGCGTTAATCGGGATCGCTCGGCTCAAGAACAAGGACGAATATACATATATGCACTCGGTCGCCGTGTGCGCGCTGATGATCAATTTCGCGCGCACGCTCGAGCTGGACGAGGTGCTGGTGCGCGAGCTCGGCGTGGCCGGCTTGCTTCACGATATCGGCAAGATGGCGGTGCCTGATCCGGTTCTCAAAAAACCCGGAAAGCTGACCGATGCGGAATATGCGGTCGTGCGCGAACATTCTCAGCGCGGCTACGATTTACTCCTTCAGAACGAGGATGCACCCGCCATCGCGGCGGAGGTAGTGCTGCACCATCACGAAAAATATGACGGAACGGGCTACCCGCACGGGCTCAAGGGCGAGGAGATCAGCCTCTATGCGCGCATGGGCGCAATTTGTGACGTCTATGACGCGACCACATCGAACCGTCCCTACAAGGACGGCTGGGCGCCGGCCGAGTCGATTGCGCGGATGCTGGAATGGGAGGGCCATTTCGATCGCAAATTGCTCGATGCGTTCGTCCGCAGCATCGGCATCTATCCGGCGGGCACGCTCGTCCGCCTGCGGTCCAACCGCTTGGGCCTCGTCGTTGCAGAGAACAAGCGCGAGCCGACCCGTCCCCGGGTCAAGGCCTTTTACGTCATCCACGACCGCTCCTTGACCAAGCCTGAGATGGTGACGATCGGCAATTCGCTCCGTGACGACGCGATCATACGTCGCGAGGCGCCCGAACATTGGAACCTGAGCGACTGGCCCCGCCTCCGGAAGGAACTGATGGGCCGCTGAACATGCTCCCGGATCACCCGCGCTGTCGCAGCGTCGGTCTGGTTGCCTTGGGCCCGAAGGCGGGTTTATAGCCCCGGTGGCCCCATTGGGGGACCAAACGAGGGCTAGGCATCGCTCGAAGATGGGGCGGCAGAATCTTCAATCAGAAAGCGGAGCCGTGCTCGATACCAGCATCTCGGAAAACGAAGCGCCCGAGCCGCTCGAGCTTGACCCCTTTGGCTTCCATCCCGACGCGTCCAGCCGGATTCGGGGACTGGGCGGCCATGGCCCGACCGCGGACCCCGATTACGCCTTCCATACCTCCTATGTAGAGGCCGCCCCCGGCCGGGCGATCTTCACAATACGGTTCGCGGGCCTTCAAGCCAAATCGGGTACCCTGATGCTACGCGTCCACATGGTATCGTCCGAGCCGGGCGCGCGTGCGCGCATGGTCAATAGCGAACGGATCGCGCTCAATCGCCTGATCGCGGTCGGCGGCGAGTTTTCGATCATGTTCGAAGGCTTTCGGGAGGTGAGCTTCGCCCTCGTCGGCCAGATCCTTGGTGAGACCGACGTGTCTGCCGAAGGGCTGACGATCACGCTCGACCGGCCCGCCGATCCCAACGCCCGCGCTGGTTATGGCGCCGAAGCCAAGGGCACGATCTACGGCAGGACGCCGCTCCAACCCGCGCCGTTCCTGCTGTCGACCGCGAAGCCCACGCTGGCGGACCCGGTAACGCAGGTCGCGACGGGCGAGCAATTGCGCGAGCCGGTTGCGGGCGGCTGGATGGCGCGTCTGCGCCCCAAGGGCACGTCCGGGCCCGAACATTGGCGCAAGGTCTACACGCTGCAGGCGCTCCGCCGCTATGGCATGCTCGAAGAAGGCGCGCTCGGCCTGGGCTTCGAACGCTCGGCCAGCGGTATGCCGGCGGCGCTGGCGGCAATGGGGACGAAGGTCGTCGCTGCCTTCCCATCGCGGCCCGGTACCCAGCCTAAGCCCGCCGCGCTCAAGCGCGATTTGGCCGACCGAGCCCCGTGCAGCAAGGCCGCCTTCGACGAGAACGTCTCGGCACGGGTAGGCTCGTGGCGACGTATACCCGACGATCTGGTCAATTTCGACTTCGTCTGGTCGGCGCGTGCCAACGAAGCGCTTTACTCGGTCGCGGCAGCCGCCCAGTTCGTTGAGGATGCGATGGCGTGCCTCCGTCCGGGTGGCCTCGCGGTCCACACGTTCAGCTACGATCTGGCGCCGTCCGGGCGGAAAATCCCCTCGACCGAGCGGGTCATGCTCCAGCAAGGCGATATCGAAAGGATCGCGCTGCTGCTCGTATCGCGCGGCCATGAGGTCGCCCAGTTCAAGATCGACGCATCCGACCCGATCCTGACACCCGGTGTCGCAGTCGATGCCGAGCATCGCGCGATGGATCACACCATGGTCGGCCTGATCGCACGCCGCGTGCCGCTGCCCGACTGAGTATTCGATCAGCATTCGGGATGGCTGCGCTGTCGCAGTATGAGCGAGATTTCCCGATACGCACGGGTGCCCTGGCGGAGGGCGCCTGCCGGTGCGGCAAGGCTCGGCCGATGCCGAAACGCTGCGAGAGCCTCACCCCGCTTTGACGATCACGATTCCTGCACAGGTCGCGACAAAGCCGTCGACGCCGACCTTCAGATGCCGCGAATGATGTAACCACGTATCGAAGGGCGGCCCCGCATCGTGTGCCCAGGGCGGCAGATCGATGAATCGGTCGAGGATGCCATTGCCCGGATCGAAATCGAGTTCGGCGACCTTGTGTCCCTTTTCCGTGAGCCTGGCCGCGAGGGCTTCGAAATGGCGTTTCTGGAAAAGCACGGTCGGCCAATTGTCGATGGTCGGTCCATCCTCGATGTTGAATTCGGTGGTGTGCACCGCCACCCCGCCCGGCTTGATCGTGTCCAGCGACCGCTCGATGAAGCTCAGCCCCTTCTCGATCGATCCGAGATGCTCGAGCGCGCAGATTGACCAACAGCAATCGTAACCCGTCAGATCTTCGGGAATCATGTTCATGTCGACCGGACGAAAGTCGACCAAGCGATCGAAGACTTCGCGCGAAACCAGATAGGGGTGATGGGCGCTGTCCGGCCTTGATGTGTGTTGGCCGGTTTCGATCCACCCACGCCCTTCCGCCTCCGCGATCGGAAGGTCGGTGACGGTGGATCTCACCCCTTTCGCGGCAAGGTAGCTGGACACCGGTTCCTGGCCCGAGCCGAACCCAAGCCCTCGCCGCCCCGGCTCAATCATGCCGTTTCGTAAAGAGCCTGGAGCGCGTAAGCGAGTTCCCATAACTTCCGGTGGTAGAGCAGGGGTGCCTGCAATTCTTCGCACCAGTGCGATACCCAATCGCTTTCAATGTCTGTTTGCTTTGACAGGCTAGTCTTGAGCCCGACATGGCGCGCCGTCGTGTTCACCGGCGGCGGCAAGGCCACCGCCATCTTGTGCGAGAGTTCGTACCCGAGATTCTTGATGTTCAGGCTGAGCAGGCGGATGTTCCGAACCACCTCCCCCAGATTGTTGATGTTGGGCTGCGAATTCGGTGTGACGATCTCCATGATCAGCCGCAGCTTTTCGTGGTCCTCGCTGGTCAGCCTGACCGGGGCCGGCTCCGGCTCGGCCGGCGGCGGAGGAGGTGGTGGTGGTGGTGGTGGAGCTGGTGGAAGAGATGGTGGCTTGCGCCAAAATCGTAAGCCCATCCTCAATAGCCCATCAACGCCAATACCTCGCGCCGGCTGCGCTCGTCGTCGCGGAACACGCCCATCATGCGGCTGGTCGTCATCGATACGCCGTGCGTGCGTACGCCGCGGCCAGTCATGCAGCCGTGCGCCGCCTCGATCACCACCGCCACGCCTTGCGGCTGGAGATGGTCCCAGATGCAGTCCGCAACCTGCGCGGTTAGCCTTTCCTGCACCTGCAGCCTCCGCGCAAAGCCATGCAGCACCCGCGCCAGCTTGGAGATACCGACCACGCGGTTTTTGGGCAGATAGGCAATCGCTGCCTTGCCGACGATCGGGGCGAGGTGATGCTCGCAATGCGACTGGAAGGGGATGTCTTTCAGCAGGACGATATCGTCATATCCGCCCACTTCCTCGAACACGCGGTCGAGGTGATGGCCCGGATCCTGGCCGTAACCCTGGCAATATTCCTTCCAGGCCCGCGCAACGCGCTTGGGCGTGTCGAGCAGCCCCTCGCGCGAAGGATCATCGCCCGCCCAGCGAAGCAAAATACGGATCGCTTCCTCGACATGCTGCGGGACTGGGAGCTTATTGGCGAAGTCGTCTTCGGGTTCGGTCGTTCCGGTCATGGGCGCTCCTTTAGCGGAATCCGAGCACGACGCGCCAGACAAAGCCGTTTTATTGGGTAGTAACTGTTCTTCATTGCACCGAAGCCATTGAAAAGCCCGGTTCGATATCGCTATCATAGGTCAGTATGGATGCGTTGGGGATCGCACGGCTGACGGAGGCGCAACGCGTCGCCTTGCGCTATTTCATGGAGCGCAAGACCGCGAAGCAAATCGCCCTTGAGTTGGGAATCACCCCCAAGGCAGTCGAGCTTCGCCTCAAGGGCGCCCGCGCCGCGCTGGGGGTCTCTACCAGCGCCGAAGCCGCCCGTATCCTCGCTGCCGCCGAACATAATACCGCCTTCCGAGAAACCCTAGGTGGTTCGACGGAAGTTGCAGATTCAACTTCTTCCTGGCCTGATCCGGCTATCGAAAGCGAGAGCGGGGGGTCCGGCGAAGCGCGCGATCGGCGAGTGATGAGTGAGGCGCAAACCGCCTTCACGCATCAACCCCGCCGATGGCAGGCGGGAATAGGCTGGCCGCTTCCGACAAAGGGGGAGGAGCGCAATGGTCTTAGTCTGGGAGCGCGCCTGCTGTGGCCGTTCCTCGCCATTTGCGGCATCGGCGTGTCGATCGGAACCCTGGTCATCTGCGGATCGCTGCTGTCAATCGCCGGCGTGGCGATCTTCCATCTGTTCCACTAAGATCGGCCCGGCCCATGTGGCACATGGCTTTGTTCAACATTTTGATGATGGCCGCGACCGTCTACGCCCTGGCATGGGGCGGCGCTCCGGAGCGGATATTCGCGCTCATGACCATCGTCGCGTTCTACGCCACGATCCGCGTCCATCATGACGGCTTCCTTAAGCTCGATGTCGATCTGTTCCTGGTCGACCTGGCCTTTTTTTGCGCCCTCTATTTCCTGTCGCTCTTCAGTACGCGGTTCTGGCCGATATGGATGACCGCATTGCAGGGGCTGACGGTGCTGTCGCATGCGGTGATATTCGCACCGGTGCCGTCGGGAATGGGCTACGCGATCCTGGAGCAGATCTGGTCCTGGCCGATGGAGATATTGCTGATCGTGGCCACATTCCGCCACCGGCAGCGGTTGGTATGGAACGGGACCGATCGGCCCTGGACCATCTCCTTCATGCGCTCGGCGCGGCAACGCCCGCTTTAACCTCCGGGCGCCTGCTCGACGAATTCGGCAGCCTCGCCGCGGTGCTTGCGGCCTCCCCCCGGCGTATTCGGGCGGCCGGCGGCTGTGTCCGCACGGCATCGGGCCTCAACGCCGCGCGCATGGTCATGCTGCAGAGCCTGGAGAGAAAGCTCAGCGATCGCCCCTTATTGTCTTCGACCGGCGCGCTGCTGGATTATCTGCGTTCCAATATGGGCTCGCTGCCGGTGGAGGCGGTGCATGTCCTGTTCCTCGACGCCACGCTTCGGCTGATCCGCAACGAACCGATGTTTCGCGGCACGATCGGCGAATGCCCCTTCTACGCGCGGGAAGTCGTACGGCGCGGACTGGAATTAGGGGCGGCGAGCCTGATCCTGGTCCACAATCACCCATCAGGCGATCCGACGCCGAGCGGCGACGACCGCAAACGTACGCGCGAGCTGATCGATGCCGCGCGCCTGTTCGACATCCAGGTAGTCGACCACCTGATCATATCGCGGACCGAATGCCGCAGCATGCGGGCCATGGGGTATCTTTGATGACATCTTTCCTTTCCACCGACGATCTTCACGCGCTCGCCGACAGCCTCAGCGAGACGGCCGATCGTCTACGCCAGGCCGCGACCGCGCCGCCCGAGGGTCGTCCCGGCGCAGCCAGCTTCGCCCGCCAGATCTTGGCGGCGCGCGGTCGCCTGGCTCATTTCGTCGATGCCGACCTGTTCGCCGATCCGGCGCGCGACATCTTGCTCGATCTGTTCGTCGCGGGCGAGGAAGGACGGCGCATCTCGATTTCGAGCTGCTGTATCGCGGCCTCGGTCCCACCCACCACCGCGCTGCGCTGGATCGGCATGCTCAAGAAACGCAACCTGATCCGGGAAACGGTCGACCCCGCCGACGGTCGCCGCAAATGGCTCAGCCTCACGCCCGACGTGCACAATGCTATGCGCGACTACGTGAACGCGGTGGCCGGGATGTTCGTGACCGGGCCATAGCACGAGACCCCTCCCGCGATGCGGCAGCCATTAAGTCGACCCTTTCGCTCAGGAAGACAGACCGTCAGTCGCGAGCATATGGATTGATACGACATGTCGCCGAAACACGCCTCGGTGGTCATCGCGGGTAAGGGTCTACTATACTTAATCCACCGCGAGCGTCAGCGGATAGATTGACGCATCGAGCACCGAATTGACTCCGCCCTCCCATGGGCAGAAGCTCTCCCATACTCAAAGGGGGGAAGATCATGGCGACGATAGCGGAACGCCCACTTGCGCCAGGCAACGAGGAAAGGTTTTTCCTGCGTGCGGCAATCATCATGGCCGCGACGATCGTTGCTGGCTTTTCGCTGGATCTCGTGGTGGGCCGGTCGACCTTCGCCTCACCGCCGTTGCTTCATGCGCACGCGATCACCTTCATGGGCTGGATGGTGATTTATTTGCTGCAGAATTTCCTGGTCGCGAGCGGCAGGGTCGATCTTCATCGGCGCCTTGGCTGGATTGGTGTCCTCTGGATCGTGGCGATGGTTATTCTCGGCACGGCGGTAACGGTGGCGATGGTGCGTCGCGGCGGGGTGCCGTTCTTCTTCAAGCCTCTCCAGTTCCTGATTTTCGATCCCGTCACCGTGCTGACGTTCGCCGGATTGACCTATGCCGGGGTCGCGCTGCGGCGGCGCACCGATTGGCACCGTCGCCTCAATTATTGCGGCATGTCGCTGTTGCTCGGCCCGGCTTTGGGGCGACTTCTGCCAATGCCGCTGCTCGCGCCGTGGGGATACGAAATCCTGTTTGCGGTCATACTGATTTTCCCGGCGGTGGGCTGGTGGTCCGATGTTCGCAGGACCGGCCGCGGGCACCCCGCCTGGCGCTGGGGCATGTTGACGATCATCGGATCGGTCGTGCTGACCGAAGCGATCACCTACGGCCCCGCCGGCGGCGCGATCTACAATGCCGTGACCGCCGGATCCCCCGGTGCCACTGTTCCACCCCTCGCCTTTCCCGCACCGCCGGGTAGTTGACCGAAGCGCACGCTTCCCCCGGCCGGAGCGGGGACACTAAGAAGGAATTTCGGGGACACTATATTTAATTCACCGCCGGCCTGAGCCGATAGCTCAGCGCCTCGGCAATGTGCACCCGTCCAACCCGTTCTGCCCCCGCCAGATCGGCGATCGTCCGCGCTACCCGCAATACCCGCGTGTAGCCGCGCGCGGACAGCCCCATCGCCGCGGCGGCCTGCGCAAGCAGTGCCCGTCCTGCTTCATCAGGGCCGGCCGCCGCCTCCAGTACGTCCCCATCTGCCTCGGCGTTGGTGCGCAAGCCCTGCGCGGCATAACGCGCCGTCTGGGTTGCCCGGGCCGCGCCGACCCGCGCCCGGACCTCGGCCGAACCCTCGCTCGGCGGCGGAAGCACCAGGTCGGCCGCGCCCACCGCCGCCACCTCGACATGCAGGTCGATACGGTCGAGCAGAGGGCCCGATACCCGCGCCTGATAGTCCTGCGCGCATCTTGGCGCCCGGCTGCACGCGCGCGCGGCGTCTCCCAGATGACCGCAGCGACATGGATTCATTGCTGCCACCAGCTGGACCCGCGCCGGGAATGTGACATGCCCGTTGGCGCGCGCGATCTGGACCTTGCCCGTCTCCAGTGGCTGGCGCAGCGAATCCAGCACGGCGCGCTGGAATTCGGGCAGTTCGTCGAGAAACAGCACCCCGAGATGCGCAAGGCTCACCTCTCCCGGCCGCAGCTTGAGCCCGCCGCCCACCATCGCCGGCATCGAAGCCGAATGATGCGGGCTGCGGAATGGCCGCTCGCGCGACAGCCGCCCGCCGTCGAGCGTGCCGGCCACGCTCGCCACCATCGACACTTCGAGCGCTTCAGCCGGGGTCAGATCGGGCAATATGCCTGGCAGACAAGCCGCCATCAGCGATTTGCCTGCGCCCGGTGGGCCCATCATGGCCAGGTTATGGCCACCTGCCGCGGCGATCTCGAGAGCCCGCTTGGCCGTCTCCTGCCCCTTCACCTGGCGCAAATCGGGGCCAGAGACGGGCGGAGGCGCCTCCCCCGGTACCGGCTGAGCCATCGGCCGCACACCCCGGAAATGATCGAGCAAGGCCATCAGGTCAGGCGCCGCGACCAGCTCGATCGAGCCCGCCCATGCCGCCTCGGGTCCTTGCGCTGCGGGGCAGACCAGCCCCAGATCACGCTCCGACGCGTGCAAGGCCGCAAGCAATACCCCCGGCGTCGGCGCGATCCGCCCGTCCAATCCCAATTCGCCGACCACGACATAGGATGCCAGAGTCTCGGCATCGACCACACCCATCGCGCCGAGCAAGCCGAGCGCGATCGGCAAATCGTAATGCGACCCTTCCTTGGGCAGATCGGCGGGCGACAGGTTCACCACGATCCGTTTTGGCGGCAGCGCCAACCCGATCGCGGACAAGGCGCCGCGCACGCGCTCGCGGCTCTCTGCCACCGCCTTGTCGGCCAACCCGACCACAACGAAGTTGGGCAGGCCGGGCATCACCTGCACCTGCACCTCGACCGCGCGCGCCTCGAGCCCCAGGAAGGCAACCGTCGAAACCAGCGCGACCAAATCGATTCCCCCCTTTTGTTCTCATCCTCATAACTGCTTTCGGACTAAAAATGATAGCCCTCCGCACATTCAGCTCGGTTCGGATGCGAAGCATCTCCCTCTCGATGCGCGCTGGCGGGGGGAAAGGCTTTCGCCTGGCCCGCCATTCTCCAGCCTCCGTCGCGTCACGGGAGAGGTGGTCCATCGATCGCCGTGTGGGTATCTGTCGCCCGCCGGTCGCCTTGAACAAAAACGACGCCGGAGTTAGCCTGCGTCAGAAATTCCTATAATTCTTCGGGGCATGGCCGACGGATCGAGTCCCATCAAACGTTGAGAAAGTGTAGAAAGACCGATCCCGCAGCGGGCGCTGTACGTGTCGCGTATGATTTTCAGGGAGCCAGGGCGACGCGCAGCAGCATGACCAGAGGCGGGATTTTGCAGCAAAGGCTCGGGCAAGCCCGTCGTTCGCTCGCGGCGCTGCGCGGCCTGTTCGCGCGCGCCGATTGGCCATCGGCCGGCATCCACCCCGATTTCTCCTATCAACCGGTGGCGCCCAATCCCGGCCCGTTGTCGCCTGACGACCGGCTCGTATTCCTCCACATCGAAAAAACCGCGGGCACGACCGCCCACCACGTCCTTTCCGCCCATTTTCCCGAGGATCAGGTCTGCCCCGCCCGCTTCGGCCACATCATTTCCCTATGGGAAAGCGCCCGGCTTGCGCGCTACCGCTTCTTCTCGCTCCATGCCTCTTTGCGCATGGTCAGCCCCATCCCCGGTCCGAAGAAGGTGGTGACCTTCCTGCGCGAGCCTGTCTCGCGATTGCTGTCCCATTATAATTTTTGGCGTTCGGTCCGCGACGACGTGATCGAGCGGGAGAATCTGGATCATATCCGCTACGTGAAACACTTTGCGCTAAAAGACTTGCTTACCCCCGGGCCGCTCGCGGCCGCACCCGATTTCTGGAACCTGCAGACGCAGCGCCTGGCGGGTGACCTCTTCTTCGGACCGTCCGGCCGCGCGTGGCGCGATGAGAACGAGTTGCTGGATACGGCTCTTATCAACCTCGAAAACCTGGCAGCGGTCGGGTTCACCGAATATCCCGATCTCTCCTTTCAGCGCATTGCCGAGGATCTCGGCTTGCCCAACCGCTATGACGGGATGCGCCTCAACGTCACCGCCAACAATGTCGCGGACGAGCCCGAGCGCTTCGAGCAGCTGACAGGATCGGCGCTGGACGACGAAACCGCCGAATGCCTCGATCGCGTGACCCAGCTCGATCGCCGGGTGTATGACCATGGCCAGCGTCTGTTCCGCGAACGGCTCCGCCTGGGGGTAATTCTGTCGGGTTCGGTTCCACCGCATGTGCCTACTATGGTGGAGGAGGGTTGCGAGCTGGTGGTCGGCGACCACCGGGAAGGCAATATCCTGTTCGGGCCCTATTGCACGCTGCCTGCGGGCAGTTACCGCGCGACCCTGTGGTTGCGTGCGGGTACCGCACCGCGCGGCAAACGCCCTGGCTCGATCACGATCGATGTCTGCAGCGGCGGCAGTCGGAAAATCCATGCCGTCCAGTCGATACGGCCAATCATATTGGCGGATCAGTGGTTCGATCCGGTCGAAATCGAGTTCACCCTGCCCGACGCGGCCGATCTGGTCGAGATACGGGTGACGGTCGCGGGACTGGCCCGGCTGGCGCTCAAGCGCGGCATCGCATTGCGCCTGCTTTAGGCGGTTGTTGCGGGCAGGGGTCTTGTACAAGTAACACACCGGCCTCATCTCCAGCCGATGGAGAGCAAACCCCAATCGCGCTGGCGGCTATGCTGGATGGCGCTCGGCTGGCTGCTGATCGCGCTGACGCCGCTCGTCGGCCCGATCCCCGGGCCCGGCGGCATTCTCGTCTTCGCCGCGGGTGCGACCTTGCTGATCCGCAACTCAACGTGGGCCAAGCGCCTCTACGTGCGCATGAAACGGCGCTGGCCCAAGCTCGGCCGGGCTGCGGACAGGGTCATGCGGCGCAAGCCTGCGCCTCGCCCCATACTGGAACCCGCTGCGGGCGCGCTGGAGAAGGCAGAATCGATTGACTTCATCAACCGCCTCCCTTAGTGGCCCAAGCCTTGACGGCCGCCGCGCACTCGGCGGCCTTTTGCATTACGACTACAGAGGCGGAAAAGATGAAGCGGACCTATCAGCCGAGCAAGCTCGTGCGCAAGCGTCGTCACGGTTTCCGTGCCCGCAGTGCGACGGTTGGCGGCCGCAAGGTGCTCGCCGCTCGTCGCGCACGCGGTCGCGCCAAGCTTTCGGCCTGAGCCACAGCGTTTCCGTGCTGCGCCGTCTTGTGCGGCGTTCGGAATTCCTCGCCGCGAATAATGGCAAGCGCGTCCCCATGCCGGGTTTCGTGCTGCTCTTACGCGCGCGTAAGGACGCGGACCCTGCGATCGGCGTCGGCTTCACCGTTACCAAGAAGATTGGCAACGCGGTCGTCCGCAACCGCATGAAGCGGCGTTTCCGCGCCCTGGCGCGCGACATCCTGCCGGAAGCGGGCGTGGCCGGAGCTGATCACGTGCTGATCGGCCGCTCGGGCGGGCTGGAGCGCGATTATGCGCTGCTCGGCACCGAACTGCGCAAGGCGCTGGCGAAAGCCGCTCGGTGATCGAAAAACCACTCATCTGGCTGGCAAAGGCATGGCAGATCGGCCCGTCGCGCGTAATACCGCCGACCTGCCGCTACACACCCTCCTGCTCGGCCTATGCGATCGAGGCATGGTCGCGCTATGGAGCGCTCGCCGGCTCGTGGCTGGCGCTCAAACGTATATTGCGATGCCACCCCTGGGGCGGGTGCGGTATCGATCCCGTTCCCTGAGACCCAATAAGGTAGCCGTCACTCGTGCAAAACCAGCGCAACCTGATCCTGGCCGTGGTGTTGTCCTGCCTGGTCTTTCTGGGCTGGACTTTCCTGTCCGCGCGCTTCTTCCCGGTAGCGGCGCCGCCCTCGACCAAGATCGTGAACGGCAAGCAGGTCGCCCTCCCCTCGCCCGAATCGCAGGCCAGTCAGCCCGCCCGGGTGCGCAATCGCGCCATCGTGCTGGCCGAAAGCCCGCGCATCCAGATCGTGACGCCGCGCCTCGCCCGCTCGATCAAACTGACGGGCGCGCGGATCGACGATCTGACGCTGACCGATCATCGCGAGACGATCGCCAAGAATTCGCCCCCGGTCCGTTTGCTCTCACCGGGCGGCACCCAGGATGCCTATTTCGCGCAGTTCGGCTGGAGCGGCCAGGGCGTGCAGCTCCCGGGCGCCGACACGGTCTGGACTGCCGACGGCAACCGCCTGACGCCCGATACGCCGGTCACGCTCAGCTGGAACAACAATCAGGGCCAGCTCTTCCGGATCACGCTCTCGATCGATCGGAACTACATGTTCTCGGTCCAGCAGAGCGTCGAGAATGCAGGCCCGGGCGCGATCGCGATTCGGCCATATGGCCTGGTCAGCCGCGTTGGCGTGTCGAAAGATGCCTCGGCCTGGAACATGCATACCGGCCCGATCGGCTATCTTGAAGGCAAGACCAACTATTCGATCAATTATAAGGATCTCGACAAGGCCGGCGCGGCCGGCACCCGCTTCCAGACCAATGGCGGCTGGATCGGCTTCGGCGACAAATATTGGCAGACCGCGCTGGTTCCCGCGGCGAACGCCGCAGTCGACGCCGGCTTCCGCGCGGGTGCGGGCGATCTTTACCAGGCCGATGTTTCAGGCGCGGCACAGATCGTCGCACCTCACACCACGAGCACCACGACCCAGCGCCTGTTCGCCGGCGCGAAGGAGGTCGCGGTGCTGGACGGCTACAAGAAAGCGGGTGTGCCGCAGTTCGATCATGCGATCGATTGGGGGTGGTTCATCTGGTTCGAACAGCCGATCTTCTACCTGCTTGACTGGCTGTTCCGCCACATCGGTAATTTCGGCGTGGCGATCATCTGCCTGACGATCATCGTGCGCGCCTTGCTCTTCCCGGTCGCGCAGCGCCAGTTCGCGTCGATGGCCGCGATGCGCAAGGTGCAGCCCAAGATGAAGGCGCTGCAGGAACGCCATAAGGAGGATAAACCCCGCCTCCAGCAGGAGATGATGAAGCTCTACCAGGAAGAGAAGATCAATCCGCTCGGCGGCTGTCTGCCGATCTTCATCCAGTTCCCGATCTTCATCGCGCTCTACAAGGTGCTCTCGCTCTCTATCGAGATGCGCCACCAGCCCTTCGTGCTGTGGATTCAGGATTTGTCCGCGCCCGATCCGTTGACGCCGGTCAACCTGTTCGGCCTGCTTCCGTTCAACCCGCCGCCGATGCTGCATCTCGGCCTGCTGGCCATCATGCTCGGCGTCACGATGTGGGCGACGATGCGTCTGAGCCCGCAGCAGATGGACCCGGCGCAGCAGCAGGTGATGCAGTTCATGCCGTGGATGATGATGCTGTTCTTCGCGCCGCTCGCCGCCGGTCTGCAGCTTTATTATGTCGCCAACAACCTGCTCACACTTGCACAGCAGCAGCTGCTTTACTCGCGCACAGGGCTCAAGGATGAGCCCGGCAAGTGACCGATGAGGATATCGAAAAAGAGGCACTGATCGAGGCCGCGCGCAAATTGTTTGCCGGCCCGGTCGCCTTCCTCAAGTCCGCGCCCGGGCTTCAATTCCTGCCGCCGGATGACGTACCGGAGGTGGCCTTTGCCGGCCGGTCCAACGTCGGTAAGTCGTCGCTGCTCAACGCGCTCGCCAGCCGCAACCGGCTTGCCCGCACCTCGAACACGCCGGGCCGCACGCAGGAGCTGAATTTCTTCGACGTGGGCGATCCGCCGCAGATGCGGCTGGTCGACATGCCGGGCTACGGTTTCGCGGAGGCGCCCAAGGATGTGGTGCGCAAGTGGCGCCACCTGGTGAACGATTACCTGCGCGGCCGCCCGAAGCTCAAGCGCGCGCTGGTGCTGATCGACAGCCGCCACGGCATCAAGCCGGTCGACCTCGAGGTGATGGAGGTGCTCGACAAGGCCGCCGTCTCCTACCGCCTCGTCCTCACCAAGTCGGACAAGATCAAGGCGAGCGAGCTCGCCGCCGTGCGCGAACGCACCGAGGCCGAAGCCCGCAAACATCCTGCCGCCCACCCCGACATCATTGCCACCTCGAGCGAAAAAGGCGGCGGCATCCCCGAGCTTCGCGCGGCGGTGCTGGAGGCGGTGCTCGCCTAACTCCCTGGACGTTGCGGGGCAAAGCCGGCGAAGACCGCCGCAACGAAGCGATCCTCGTCGCCCTCGAGCTTGTAGGATGCTGCGGGCTTTGAGCCGAGGACGGCGGCAAGATCGCGACCTTCCGCGACCTGGCGGCGCACGTTCCGGGCCACGTCGTCCAGCATCGCGCGATAAGCAGCGAGTTCCGCACGGGTCGCGACCGGCCCATGGCCGGGCACGATCCGCGTCCTGCCATCGCTCATACCGAGCGCCCGGTCCAACGCGCGGATCAGGCCCTGGATGCTGCCGCCTGCGTCCAGATCGATGAATGGATATAGCCCGTTGAAGAAGACGTCGCCCATATGGATGACGTTGGCGTGGACCAGCCGCACCAGCGTGTCACCGTCGGTATGTGCATTGGCGACATGGACAAACCGCACCTCCTCGCCCCCAAAGCGAAAAGCTAGGCTGCGATCGTAGGTCTGCTTCGGCAACGCGATCTGCGGAGATGCGGGAATCAGCTTCTTGTAGGTCGACATATATTGCGGTGCCGACAAGCGGGCGCGGACATTGACCTGTGCGAGCACAAGCGCCCCCGCATTGGCAAAGGGGCCGTTGCCGCCGGCATGATCCAGATGCCAGTGGGTGTTCACGACCTCGATGACGGGCCGGTGGAAGGCCTGATCAAGCGCTGTGCGCGTCTCGTCATAGTCGGTAACGCGTTGGTCGTCGATCAGCAGCAGGCCCTTATCGCTCGGCACGATCACCACATTGCAGCTGGTACCTTCCAGCAGCGCGGCGGTACCCGCAAGCGGCTCGACCGAGGCCGCGCGGGAAGGCGACGGCAGCAGCGAGGCGATCATTGCCACCGCCCAGATTCGCACCATGATTCCCCCGTTCCGGGCCGTTCTCTGTTGAAAGGAAGCCCCTCTCCAGTTCGCCCGCTTCTGTTTGAAACGCTTTGTGCCAAGACAAGTCGGGCCGCGCGACAGGCCATGTCCTCGAACCTCCCGACAAGGCCTCTGCTGCAGACGGCGGCGGGCGCGCCGCGAATGGCGAGAGGCGCAAAACGACCGTCCCGCGGCGACCCACGGCCGGCCGCGGGCTTGGCCGTTTGGATCAGCCGCTCCGATTGATCAACTTGCGCACCACTGCGCGATAGGACCGACCCACCGGCAGGACCGTGCCGTCGCGTAGAACTGCCTGATAGCTGCCAGTGGCGCGGCGGCGGACCCCGACGATCGCGTCGGCATCGACTATGCTGGACCGGTGGATACGGACGTAGCGGTCCGGCTCCAGCTGGCCCAACAAGGATATAAGCGACTCCCGGTGGAGATAGTCAGCGCCCTCAACGAAGAGCCGCACATATTCGCCCTCCGCTTGAAGCCGTTCGATCCGGCGCAGATCAACCCGCACGGATTCACCGCGGCGTTGCACCCACAGGACGTTCGAGGCGGCGCTGTCGATGCTCGCGCGCACCGCTGCGAGTTGTTCCCGCACCTCATTCAGCCGCACCGCCGCCTCAGAGTGCTGGATCGTGCGCGCGACGCGGGCGACCGCCGTCTCCAGCCGGCCGAGCCGAACGGGCTTGGTCAGGAAATCGATCACGCCGGAATCGAAGGCAAGCGGTGCATGGCATTCGTGCGCCGTAACCAGCACCACATGCGGCATCACCTCCATCTGCCGTGCGAGCTGTTCGATCAGGTCGAAGCCGTCGAGTTGCGGCATCTCCACGTCAAGGAACAGCAGGTCGATATCGCCGCCTGTCACAAGTGCGAAGGCGTCCTGCCCGCTCTCGGAAGTGGCTGCGATTTCCACACCGGGGATGCGCGACAGCAAGGTGCAAAGTCGCTCGATCGCGAGCGGCTCGTCGTCGACCACCATCGCACGCAAGGTCATACAGCCGCCTGGAAAGGTATCTGGATAATCGCGGCGAACCCGCCATCGGACTTTGCCCCGGCGACAAATACACTGCGCCCGACAAAGCGCTCGCGCAGCCGCTCTGCCACATTCGTCAGGCCGACATTTGTTCCGCCCGGGCTGGGCCCGCCATCGGACAATGTGTTCGTGACGGTCAGATGAAGCTGGTCGGCGAAGCGCCGCGCCTCGATCGTCAGGACGATCCGCTCGCGGCTGGTCGCGACAGCGTGACGGATCACATTTTCGGTGAGCGGCTGGATGATCAGGCTGGGAACCAGAGCTGTCGCGGCTTCCGCATCCACATCAGTGCGTACCTCAAGCCGGCGGGGGAAGCGCCGCGTCTCGATCGCGAGATAGCGCTGTTGCAGCTCCAGCTCGCGTGCAAGCGGAATGTCTTCGCCGGGGTCGAGCGCCAGCGTGTCGCGCAGGAAATCGGAGAGGTCCTCGATCATCCGTTCGGCGTCGGCGGAATCGCCGCGGCCGACCAATGTGGCGATCGAGTTCAAGGTGTTGAACATGAAATGCGGATTGAGTTGATAGCGCAGCGCGCGCAGCTTCGCCTCGTGCGCCATTCGATCGAGCACCGCGATCCGACGTTCGCGATCGGCAACCGCCCGGCTATAATCCAGCGCGAATACCATCCCGAGCTGGGCGGCGTAGATCCAGAACCAGTGGACCGTGTCGGCGAGATAGATTGTCGGCGTGATGTCGCTCCGCATGTCCGGTGCGAAATTGCGGAAGATCGCATAGTTGACGCTCGCCTGGAAAAAGCCGCCTAGCACCGCGAACAGGATCAGGGCGAACAGCCGCCATATAGTGGCCGTGGGCGGTACAAGCACGCGAAGCCGCGCGATAATCGTCGAAAGGATCAGCCCCGTCGTACTGATCAATATGCGGGGCAGAAACAGGAAGGCCGTAGCCGCCGCAAGATGATCGACCGTGGTGACGATCAGATATTGCGCTGCCCAGAAAAGAGACGTGACCGCGATCGCCTGATCGGCGAACCAGCCTTTCCGGGTCCGGTGTTCCTCCATGCGCCCATGATAAGGGCATTGCGCGCCGCCGCCACCCGGCGGCGGGACACTCATGGCCGCGGATCGGGCCGTTCGTTGCGGCGGAGGCTCAAGCGTTAGGCGATCGCATTGCGCGAGAGCGGCCGGCTTCCGACCCCAGCTAAGTATTCTCTCCTCATGGCGCCTCCTCCGCTCCTCCGCCGAGATTTTCGACGCTGATCCAGCCTCTAGCCGAAGCCGTTCGGGACGGTTGGTAGCCCGGCGGGACATTCGCAACTTTGCGGGCGCCACCCGCCGCTAATCTCCCAACAAGCGCTCCGTCCCGACGCAGGGAGTGGCCATGGACAGTGGCCCCGCCGCGGCGGCGACCCCTGCCGACAGGGAGATTTCAATGAAAAAGATGCGCTTTTCGTCCGGTACCACGGTTGGCACAGCTATGCTGGCGACCGTCTGCCTCGCGGCAACGTCGGCATTCAGCCAAACCGCCGCACCTGCACCCGCGACGGAGACGAACGGAGAGGATTCGGTGAAGGAGGTGGTCGTCACCGGCACGTTGTTCCGCAACGCGGGCGCCGCGACGGCATCGCCAATCACCGTGCTGACGGCCGACGATCTGGCGAAACGCGGCTTCAGCACCGTTGCCGATGCGGTTCAGTCGATCGCGGCCAATAACGCGGGTACGATGAACAACAATTGGGCGCAGAACGGTTTCGCCAAGGGAGCCAGTGCGCCGTCACTGCGGGGCCTGACGACTGGTCGCACCTTGACCCTGTTCGACGGTATGCGCAGCGCGCCTTACCCGCTCGCAGACGACGGCGTGCGGAACTTCGTCGACATCAACACGATCCCGGGTTCGATCGTCGATCGGGTCGAGGTGCTTCAGGACGGCGCGTCGTCAACCTATGGCGCCGACGCCGTGGCCGGCGTGGTCAACGTCATCCTCAAGAAGCAGATCACTGGTCTTCACCTCGATGCGTCGGGCGGCATTTCGCAGCATGGGGATGCGGGAGAGCAACGGCTTTCCGCGACCTACGGCTATGGCGAGCTGGGGAGGGATGGTTTCAACATCTACGTGAATGGCGAGTTTCAAAACGACGCCAAACTTTATCTGCACGATCGTAGCGGCCTTCCCGGCACGGATGACCAAAGCAGCGTTTGCGGAGTCTCGAACGGGCAAGGGTCGCAACCTGCAGGCCAGCAAACCTGCGCGACCAACAACGTACGGAACGGCATCCAGTTCGACGGAACCTATGGCGGCATCCAGCAGACGCTCATTCCGTTCGTGCGCCCCTATCTCGCCAACGGCAGCGCTCCCGTTCCCGGCTCGACGTTCCAGCTCCTTAATCCGGGTAGTGGCTGCGGCAATTTGAACGCAATCACCCTGACCGCCGCGCAGCGGGCGACAACAGCCGGCGCGAGTGCGCCGGCGGTCGTATGTCAACAGGACTTGACCCGGCAATATGGGCTGTTGAACTCGCATACCCGCCGGATCGGCGCCAACACGCATCTGACCGTCAACGTCGGCGCCAATGCGCAAGCCTATGCGATGTTCAACTTCTATGAGACCAAGGTGTGGAATCCCGGCAATCCGTTAGCTTTTCCCGGACAGACCGCCGCCGGCGGCACGCGCGTCTCGGTCAGCCCACTTCTGCTGCCGGTGTTCATATGTCCGCGCGGGACGAATGTCGCCTGTACAGCGGCGAACGGAATGCTCAATCCGAACGATCCCTTTGCGGCACAGGGGCTGCCGGCCCGTCTCATCGGCCTTTACGATCGGCCGACCGAACAGAATACGGACACCCGCACCTTCCGTTATTCGGCGGGCATAAGCGGATCCTTCGGCGTGGGATCTGACTGGAAATATGATTTCGAGGTAACGCATTCTGACATGGCGCTTCGCTATGTGGCGAAGAACTGGATCAATGCCCGTCACTTACTGGACGTCGTCGCCGATGGTTCGTTCAATTTCGTGAATTATGCGGCGAACAGCGAGGAAGTGCGCAACTATCTCGCTCCAGTCAGCGACAATCGCTCCGTCTCGCATTTGACACATGTGCAGGGGACGCTTGCACATCCCTTCTTCGATTTGCCGGGTGGTCAGTTTCAGCTCGCGATCGGCGCCGCCTACCGGCAGGAGGCAATTCACAATCCGAGCGCAAATCCCGCCAACACGCTCGATCCGTTCGACCGCTATTTCGGGCTCAACGGCGTCGGCGTCGATGGCTCGCGCAACGTCAAGTCGGCCTTTTACGAGATCGACGCACCTTTGTTCGAAATGTTGGATCTGAAGGCGACCGGCCGATACGATAAATATTCCTCCGGCCAGAAAAGCTTCTCGCCAAAGTTCGAGACACAGTTCAAGCCGATCCGTCAGATCAAGCTGCGCGGCACCTTTTCGAAGGGCTATGCCATTCCGAGCTTCAATGAAGCCTTCGGCCTGCCGACGACCGGTTTCACGACCAAGACCGTATCGCCGACGCAGCCGGGAGGCGCCGCCTTCATCGCCGCGCATGGCAACGATGCTTATGCAACGGGCCCCTATGGCTTCGGATTGACCTCGGTCGGCAATCCCGCGACCAAGCCCGAAAAATCGACGCAATACACGATGGGTGTCGTGCTTGAACCGACCCGCTGGCTGACGATCACGGCAGACTATTACAACATCAAGATCAAGGACCTGATCACTACGCCCAACTGCCAAACCGCCGCGATCAACCAATATTATACCAACAATGGCGTCACCAACGTGCCCGGCTGCACGACCACCCCAAGCGTGCCCGATCCGCTGTTCCCTGCCGCTTTGCCGTTGCTCGGCAGCGTCACCAGTTCGTTCGGCAATGCCGATGCACTCAAGACGAGCGGCTTCGACTTCGGTGCGGATATCCACATGCCGCTCACTGACGGTATCCGTTGGTCGAGCGCATTCAGCGCCACCTACCTTCAGAAGCTGAACAAGATTTTCGATGCGGGTGCCGTCGAGCGCTATGCCGGTACGCTGGGCCCGTGCCAGATCACGTCCTGCTCGGGTTCACCGAAATGGCGCGGCGTGTGGCAGAATACGTTCAGCTTCGGCAAGCGAGCGACCCTTACCGGCATCGTCAACTACACTGGGCGCTATGATCAGAGCGGCCCCGACGATGGGGGCATCCCGGGCAACTGCCTCGGCTCGATCGGCGCGGAAGTGGTCACCTATCGCGATGGCTCGACGCCGATCAAGTGCAGCACGCGTCACTTCATCGATGTCGACGCGACCGCTACCTATCGGATCGGCGAGAAGCTGACCTTGTACGTGAACATGCTCAACGTGCTGAATGCCAAGGCCCCGTACGATCCGGCGGCTGCATATGGCATCTATCAGTTCAACCCCGCCTGGGCGGGCCAGGGCTTCGTCGGCCGCTGGTTCCGTGTCGGGGCGAAGGTCGACTTCTAGCGGGCAAGGCGGAGAAGCTTCGCGAAAAGCCTGGGCGGCCATCCTGCGGGATCGCCGCTCCTTCTTTTAGGAACACCGCTCTTTGATGCCCTCGTCCAACGCCGACTGGACCGCCGTCGGTGCTTTGATATCTTGTTGGCCACATCCGGGAAAATGGTGCCATGAAAGCTATCCGTCGGCTGATCCTCGCGCTCATGCTTTGCGCATCGCCACTGCCGCTCGCTGCCGAGCCGCGCGGGCATATCACCGGTGTCGGCGGCATCTTCTTCAGGAGCAAGGATCCCCAGGCCCTGATGGCCTGGTATCGCGACATGCTCGGCATCAGGCTCGAGGATTGGGGCGGTGCGCTTTTGCGTTATGATGCGCCCGGCCACCCGCCCGTGGTGACGCTCAACGCGTTCAAGCAGACGACCCATTATATGGACCCATCGACCCGCGAATATATGCTCAATTTCGCGGTCGACGACCTCACAGCCTTCCTCGATCGCATCAAGGCGAAAGGCATTGTCATTCTCAAGCGCGAAGATAGTCCGGAGGGCAATTTCGCGTGGATCGTCGATCCCGACGGCACCAAGATCGAATTGTGGGAACCGAAGGCCCAGTCCGCGCCTAAATAGGGACGTCGGGCCGGCGCGACGCCGCCTCATCTCCCACTATCATTATCTAACCCAGAACGGGGCTTGCGGCAAGCCGGGGGTCCTGGTCCATCTACCTCCCCTCCATTCGCATCAGAGGGAAAAATCATGCCATCCATCGACAGCAAGCCCACCCGGCTTTTCTACCACGGCACGCGCGCCGATCTGAAGCCCGGCGACCTGATCGCGCCCGGCTACAATTCCAATTACGGCGCGCGCAAGACCGCCTCCTGGGTCTATCTCACGGGCACGCTGGAGGCGGCGATCTGGGGCGCCGAACTCGCCGCAGGCGATGCACGGCAGCGGATCTACATCGTCGAGCCGATAGGTGAGATCGTCGACGACCCAAACCTGACCAACCAGCGATTCCCGGGCAATCCCACCTTGTCCTACCGCTCGCGCGATCCGCTCCGCGTCACCGGCGAGGTCACGGAATGGCAAGGCCATTCGCCCGAACAGCTGCAACAGATCAAGGATGGCATTGCGCGCGTACAGGCCCAAGGCATCGAGGCGATCGACTGAAGCGATCTCGCTAGCAAGCTTGCTCCAGCGTCTTGAGCCACTTCGCGCGCAGCACCGCCGGCCGCTCCGGGAAACGTTCGTCCAGGAATTGCGCATCGGCCACCCGATCGAGCCTGAAATGACGGAAATCCTGCCTCAGTTCGCACCATCCGATGAGCAGCCGCGCGCTGTTGAGATAGCCGATCGCGATCGGCCAGATCACACGCTCGGTCTGGCGTTCCTCGGCGTCCTGATACGCAATTGCCATCTTGCGCCCCGACCGGATCCACGCGCGCGCCAGCCCCGCGTCGAGCCGGTCGGGTGGGATCACGTTCCAGCCCGATACCGCCCGCGCCGAGGCATCGAGCAGCAAGGGCCGCAAATGCACCGGCACCGCCGCCCCGATCTTGGCGATCAGGTCCTTGGCGGCGCGCGCCAGGCTCGGGTCGCCATGCCCTTCCACCCATTGTGCGCCGAGCACCGCGGCCTCCAGCTCGTCCGCGGTCAGCATCAAGGGCGGCAGGTCGAAGCCGCGTTCGAGCACGTAGCCCACCCCAGCCTCACCCCGGATGGGCACGCGCTGGCCGATCAAAGCGGCGATGTCGCGATAGACGGAGCGTTTGCTCGTCTCCAATTCCGCGCCGATCGCATCGGCGGTCACGGGCCGCGAGGAGCGGCGGAGGATCTGGATGATCTGAAAGAGGCGGTCGGCGCGTCGCATTTCGCTTTCCTAGCCATGCACTGCTGACAGCAGGCTGTCAGCAGTGTGGCACTAAGTCCACCTGCGTAACGAGGGAGACAGGCGATGCTCAAGACCTATCAAGGCAGCTGCCATTGCGGCGCGGTCCGCTACGAGGCGGACATCGATTTGGAAGAGGGCACCGGCCGCTGCAATTGCTCGATCTGCGCCAAGCGCCGCTTCTGGGGTACGACCGTTCGCCCCGAACAATTCCGTCTGCTCGACGGCGAAGAGGCGTTGGCCGACTACCAGTTCAGCACAAACAGCGTGCATCACCGCTTCTGCAGAACCTGTGGCACCCCTACCTTCGGCCATGGCTTCATCGCCGAAGTGGGCGGCGCTTTCTATTCGATCAGCCTGGCAACACTGAACGCCGCTGAAGCCGACCTCGCCGAAGCACCGGTAAAGTTCATGGATGGCGCCAACAACAATTGGTGGAATGCCCCGGCGGAGGTACGGCACCTATAACCTTCCCAAAGGGGTAGGGATGAACGGGAAGCTATCCATGAAGATCATCGTAGGCAACAAGGCATATTCCTCCTGGTCGCTGCGCGGCTGGCTTGCGCTCAAGCTATCGGGCCTGCCATTCGAAGAGGAGGTCGTCTCGCTCTATGACGATGCCTGGCCCGCGCGCCGCGCACAGCCCGATGTCGCACCCTCCGCGGGCAGGGTGCCGATCTTGTGGGACGGCGACGTCGCGGTGTGGGAAAGCCTCGCGATCATCGATTATCTCGCGGACAAGGTCGGGCAGGATCGTTTTTGGCCGGCTGACGGCGCGGCGCGGGGCTTTGCCCGCTCGATCGCGAGCGAGATGCATGCCGGTTTCGCCGACCTGCGCCGCGAATGCCCGACCGTGTTCCGGCGGACCTTTCCACCCAGGCCGGTCAGCGCCGAGGTTCAGGCCAATGTCGACCGCATCGTCCACCTCTGGAGCGAGGCACTGACCCGCTTCAGCGGCGACGGCGGCTTCCTGTTCGGCGATTTCTCGGCGGCCGACATCATGTACGCGCCGGTGACGACGCGCTTCACCACCTACGGCCTGTCTGTGCCGGAATTCGCGGCCGACTATTGCCGGCGCGTCCAGGCGCATCCTTTCGTCAAGGAATGGATCGATGCCGCGCACCGCGAGCCGTGGGTGATCGAAAAGTTCGAACAGGCCTGATTACGGGGCGCCCTGCCGGTCACCTGTCGCCGCCAGTC
>Ga0207640_10000137_pt1 | contig 54133 bp, 54 predicted proteins | sample KBSCornC42_FD_184300 | JGI IMG/M metagenome (GOLD analysis project Ga0207640, IMG submission 184300) | Corn rhizosphere microbial communities from Kellogg Biological Station, Michigan, USA - KBS Corn C4-2 (SPAdes) (version 2) | ecosystem: Host-associated > Plants > Roots > Rhizosphere > Soil ... | reverse complement strand
GGCCGAGGAGGGCTTCATGCACAACCGGGCGCGGATGACCGTCGCCTCCTTCCTCTGCAAGGACCTCTACATCGATTGGCGGGCGGGCGCCTGGCACTTCTGGGACCTGCTCACCGACGGCGAGATCGCCAACAACGCCGGCAACTGGCAGTGGGTCGCCGGCACCGGCAACGACACCCGGCCCAATCGGGTGCTGAACCCGGTCCGTCAGGCCGAACGCTTCGACCCCGCGGGCGAGTACGTGCGTCGCTACCTGCCCGAGCTGGAGTCGGTGCGCGGCAAGGCGATCTTCCGTCCCTGGCTGGCGGAGGGTTTCGAGCGCCTCGACTACCCCGAGCCAGTCGTCGACCATGACGAGGCCGCAGCGGCTTTCAAAGCGCAGCGCGGCGCATAGGATCGGCCGATGGGACGACTGGCGGTGATCCTCGGCAGCAACGCGCTGGGTCCGGGCGGTGAGGAGATCGCGGCCGCGGCCGCCGACCAGGGAGCGGCGATCGTCCAGCGCCACGACGCCGACGGCTTCGTCCTCCCCCACTCGATCGATCACGAGGCGAACCTGCGGCCGCTGCTCGAGCAGGGATGCGACCGGGTGCTGGGAATCGGCTCTGTCGGTTCGCTCCACCCCGAGCTCGAGGTCGGCAGCCTCGTCTGTCCCGACGACTTCATCGCCCTCAATCTCGGCGACTCCATATATGAGGACGGGCGCGCCCACTCGGCGCCCGGCTTCGCCGCGGGCTGGCGAGTGGAAGTGATCGCCGCCTGGAGCGAGGGCGGGCAGGCACCGCGCGACGGCGGCGTCTACTGGCAGGCGCGCGGGCCGCGCTTCGAGACGCCGGCCGAAATCCGGCTGATGGCGGCGCACGCCGACGTGGTCGGGATGACGATCGCCTCCGAGTGCGTCGTCGCCAAGGAGCTCGGCCTCGACTACGCGGCGCTCTGCGTCGTCGACAACCTCGCCAACGGGCTGGCGGCGGAGCCGGTCAGCGTCGAGGCGATGGAAGCCGACCGGCTGATCAACGCCGAGCGCCTGCGCGAGGGGCTGGCGGCGGTGCTGCCACGACTCGGGGCGGTGGGCCGATGAGCCTGGCGGTGCTCGATGCCCGGCTCGACGGCGAGCTGGTGGGAGTTCGATGCGACGGAGGGAACATCGTCGCGCTCGGCCCCGACGTGGAAGCGCACCCCGGCGACGAGATGATCGAAGCGGCTGGCGCCCACCTGGTGCCGCCGCTCGTCAACGGCCACACCCACGCGGCGATGACGCTCTTCCGCGGCTCCGGCGGCGACCTGCCGCTGATGCCGTGGCTGGAAGAGCGGATCTGGCCGGTCGAGGCGAAGCTCGACGAAGAGGACGTCTACTGGGGCGCCCGCCTCGCCTGCGCCGAGATGATCCGCAGCGGCACCACCCGCTTCTGGGACATGTACTGGCAGCCGGAGGCGACGGCGCGGGCGGTCGAGGACGCCGGCATCCGGGCGGCGATCGGGGCGCCGCTCTTCGACGCCCACGGCAGCTTCGAGGAGCTGCGGAACTCGGCGCACCGCAGCCTCGAGGCGCTGGCGCGCTTCGACCCGCTCGTCACCCCCGCCCTCGCCCCGCACGCGATCTACACCGTCAGCGAAAAGTCGCTGCGCTGGATCGGCGAGCTCAGTGCCGAGCGCGACCTGCCGGTCCAGATCCACCTCTCTGAGACTGAGAAAGAGGTCCAGGACTGCCTCGCCGAACACGGCGAACGGCCGGCGCACTACCTCGACCGGCTGGGGCTGCTGAGCGAGCGGGCGGTCCTCGCCCACGGCGTCTGGCTCGACCCTGAGGAGCTGGCGCTGATCGCAGAGCGCGGCGCCACCGTCGTCACCAACCCGGCGGCGAACATGAAGCTCGCGGTGGGCGGCGTCTTCCCCCACCCCGCCGCCAGGGCCGCGGGCGTCAGAGTCGGCCTCGGCACCGACGGCGCCGGCTCCAACGACTCGCTCGACCTCCTGGCCGACCTCAAGCTTTTCGCCCTCGCCCAGAAGCACGCCGCGGGCGACCCGACCGCGATCGATGCCGCCGAGGCCTGGGCCGTCGCCACCGGCGCCCGCGCCCCCCTGCTCGGCGCCACCCCACTCGAGGTCGGCGCCCCCGCCGACTTCCTCCTCCTGCGCCGCGACTCCCCCGAGCTCGGCATCGGCGACCTCGCCTCCGACCTCGTCTATGCCGCCTCAGGCGCCACCGTCGACACCACCGTCGTCGCCGGCAGCGTCCTCATGCGCGGCGGCGAGCTCCCCGGCCTCGACGAGATCGTCGCCAAAGCCGCCGAGCGCGCCCACCGACTTGGCCTCTGACTCTTTTCAAGTACCTGCGAAATGGCAGGATAAGTTGCTGCGAAATGGAAGGGTAGAAAGCTGCGAAATAGACGGGTAGACTGCTGCGAAATAGACGGCTAGAAGCTAGAAATGGCCATTTAATGCCCTATCAGCACCGGATCCTCGATTACGAGCTAGACGAGCTCTTGGAGTCCCTGCCGGCCCTATCTATCGAGGGCGCCAAAGGCGTGGGAAAGACGGAGAGCGCCTCGCGCCGCGCAGCCACTGTTCACCGGCTCGACGATCCGAGCCAGCTGACGCTTGCCGAAGCCGATCCCAAGCGTTTGCTTGCCGACGAAAAGCCGATCTTGATCGACGAGTGGCAACGCCTGCCCGAGACCTGGGATCTGGTTCGTCGCGCTGTCGACGATGGAGCGGGAGCGGAAAGCTTCCTCCTGACGGGATCGGCTTCACCCGACGGCGGCGGTCGGCATTCCGGCGCCGGCCGGATTCCAACGATTCGCCTGCGACCCCTGACCCTCGCCGAGCGCCTCGATCGCCCCACCCCCGTCAGCCTCTCAGAGCTGCTCGAGGGCAAGCGGCCGGCGATCGACGGAGAGACCTCGATGACCCTGGAAGACTATGTCGACGAGATCCTTGCCTCCGGCTTTCCAGGTCTTCGTGGCCTTGGCGATCGCGCCCTGCGCTTGCAGCTCGACAGCTATACCGCTCGCATCGTCGACCGCGACTTCGCCGAGCTCGGGCACCAGGTGCGCAATCCCGCGGGCCTGCGCCGATGGATGACGGCCTACGCAGCCGCGACTGCGACGACCACCTCGTTCGAGAAGATCCGGGCGGCCGCGACCGGAGACGACGGTGACCAGTTGTCGAAGGACGCCACCCGGCCCTATCGCACCATCCTCGAGCGCCTCTGGATCCTCGACCCGGTGCCGGCCTGGCAACCGACCCGGCGGCACCTCTCGAGGCTGTCGGCTGCTTCAAAGCAGCATCTCGTGGATCCGGCGCTAGCCGCACGACTGCTGGGAGCAACCCGTCAAGCCCTGCTCAAGAACCAGGAGCTGGGGCCGCCGATCCCCCGCGACGGAACGTTGTTGGGAGCGCTGTTCGAGTCCCTGGTCACCCTCTGCGTCCGCGTCTATGCCCAGAACGCCGAGGCGACCGTCGGGCATCTGCGGACCTTCAGCGGCGATCGCGAGGTCGACCTCATCGTCGAGGGTCCGACGAAACGGGTGGTGGCAATCGAGGTGAAGCTGAAACGGACCATCAGGGACGAAGACGTCGCGAGCTTGCGGTGGCTGCAAGAGAAAATCGGCGATGAATTGCTCGACGCCATCGTCATCACTACGGGCGAGGCCGCCTACCGCCGCTCCGATGACATCGCCGTTGTGCCGGCTGCTCTACTTGGTCCCTAGATACCCCCCAGGGGTATCTGTTACAGTCCTCCCATGGTCGGATACCAGGAGGACAAAGAGAAGCTGTTGAAGCGGCTGGCGCGGGTCGAGGGGCAGGTGCGCGGGGTCTCGAAGATGGTCGAGGAGGAGCGCTACTGCATTGACGTGCTGACGCAGATCGGGGCGATCCAGGCGGCGCTAGACAAGGTCGCGCTGGGGCTGCTGGACGAGCACACGCGCCACTGCGTGGTCGAAGCCGACGAGGGCGAGCGGGTCGAGAAGGTGGATGAGCTGATGGCCGCCGTGGGGAGGCTGGTGAAGCGATGAGCGACGTACTCTCGAAGGTCTGGGAAGGCCTGGAAATGTCTTTCCTGATGGCGTACGAGGTCTGGTGGGCGTTGGTGCTCGGCTTCGCGATCTCGGCGATTGTCCAAGCCTGGGTGCCGCGGGCACGGATCGAAGGGGCGCTCTCGGGCGAAGGCTTCACCCCCGTCGCCAAGGCGACCGCGCTCGGCGCCGCCTCCTCCTCCTGCTCTTACGCGGCGATCGCGATCGCCAAGTCGCTCTTCCAGAAGGGCGCTTCGGCGGTGACCGCGCTCGCCTTCCAGTTCGCCTCGACCAACCTGGTCTGGGAGCTCGGGCTCGTCCTCTGGGTGCTGATGGGCTGGCAGTTCACCCTCGCCGAGTTCGTCGGCGGCATCGTCCTGATCGCGCTGATGGCGGTGCTGCTGCGGGTCTTCGTCTCGCCGCGGTTGGAGGAGCAAGCGCGCCGCCACGCCCAGGAGGCGCAGGCCGGTCACCACCACGGCGACGACGCGGAAGAATCGCTCTCCTGGCGGGAGCGGCTCACCACCCGCGCCGCCTGGGCCGGCGTCGGCGGCAACTTCCGCGGCGACGTGCAGATGCTCTGGAAGGAGATCTCGATCGGCTTCCTGCTCGCCGGCTTCATCGGCCTGCTCGGCAACGACTTCTTCAACTTCCTCTTCGTCACCGATGCGCCGCCGCTAGTGCGGACGATCGAGAACGTCATCGTCGGCCCGATCATCGCCATCCTCAGCTTCGTCTGCTCGGTCGGCAACGTGCCGCTGGCGGCGGTGCTGTGGTCGGGCGGGATCAGCTTCGGCGGGGTCATCGCCTTCCTCTTCGCCGACCTGATCGTGATCCCGATCGTGCTCGCCTACCGCAAGTACTACGGGACCGCCTTCGCCCTGCGGATCACGGCGCTGATGTTCGTCACGATCGTGATCGCGGCGCTGGTCGTCGACGGGATCTTCGGGGTCTTCAACCTGATCCCGACCGGCCCCCGCCCCACCCGTGAGGACGTCTTCGGCTCGATCGAGGTCGACTACAAGCTCTTCCTCAACATCCTCGGCCTGTTCATCTTCGCGGCGCTGTTCTGGGTCAGCCGCGGCCACGGCGGCTCGCACGGCTGCGAGCACCACGCCCGCGATGCCCATGCCCACCACATGAATGAGCATGAGGCGGCCGGGGTATAGGCTCGCCGCGATGCCGCCTGGCCAGACCGGCAGCCAAACCCAGTCTCAGTCCGGAGCCTCCTCCGTCCGCTACGAGGAGACGACGAAGCTGTACCCCGGCGCCACCGAGCCGGCGGTCGACCACCTGAGCCTCGAGGTCCCGGCCGGCGAGATCTGCGTCCTCGTCGGCCCCTCCGGCTGCGGCAAGACCACTGCGATGCGGATGGTCAACCGCACCGTCGAGATCAGCTCCGGCGACGTCCTGGTCGGCGAGCGCTCGGTGCGCGAGCGCGAGCCGGCCCAGCTGCGGCGCGAGATCGGCTACGTGATCCAGCAGATCGGCCTCTTCCCCCACCGCACGATTAGCGAGAACATCGGCGCCGTCCCCCAGCTGCTCGGCTGGAAGAAGGAGCGGATCCACCAGCGCAGCGCCGAGCTGCTGTCGCTGATCGGGCTCGACCCCGAGCTCGGCGACCGCTACCCGGCCCAGCTCTCCGGCGGCCAGCAGCAGCGGGTTGGGGTAGCGCGGGCGCTGGCGGCGGACCCGCTGGTGATGCTGATGGACGAGCCCTTCGGCGCGATCGACCCGATCAACCGCGAGCGCCTGCAGAACGAGTTCCTGCGCCTGCAGGCGGAGATCCAAAAGACCGTTCTCTTCGTCACCCACGACATCGACGAGGCGATCAAGATGGGCGACCGGATCGCGGTGATGCGCGAGGGCGGCCGGGTCGAGCAGTACGCGACCCCGGCCGAGCTGCTGATGGCGCCAGCGAACGAGTTCGTCGAGGACTTCGTCGGCTCCGACCGGGCACTGAAGCGGCTGGCGCTGATGCGGGTCAGCGACATCAACCTCTGGGAGGCGCCGCTCGCGCACGTCGGCCAGGCGAGCGCCGAGGTGCGGGCGAAGCTGGCGGCGCCGGAGGTCGAAATCCCTTACCCCCTGCTGGTTGACAGCGAGCGGCGGCCGCTCGGCTGGCTCAGCGAGCGGGACCTCGACGGCGAGACCGTGCCGAGCCGGGCGGACTCGCCGCTGGGCCCAGTGCTCGATCGCGACGACGTCATGCGCGACGCCCTGGCCGACCTGCTCCAGGGCGAGTCGCAATACGCGCCGGTGGTCGACCACCAGGGCCGGATCGACGGCGTCCTCTCGGTCGAGATCATCTCCGAGTTCCTCGCCTCGCCGGACGCGAAGAGCGATGAGCACCCGGCGGTGGAGCGGCCGCATGGCTAGCCCGTTCCTGATCGCTGCGGGTGAAGTCGGGGGGGATTTCTTCCACGAACGCAGCAGCGGCACGCTGCCGTGTCAAGCACAGTCGAGTCACCTCTTCTGCTGGGACTGGGCGCGGGAAAACATCGACCGCTACGGGACGCCGACCGTGCAGCACCTGGAAATCGTCCTGCTCTCGGTAGTGATCGGCTTCGTGGTTGCCTTTGCGCTGGCGCTGATCGCGCACCGGACCCGCTGGCTGCAGCCGCCCCTGCTGACCGCAACCGGGGTCCTCTACACGATTCCCAGCATCGCCTTCTTCTTCCTGCTGCTGCCGGTCACCGGGTTCGGGAGGGACACGGCAATCATCGTCCTCTCTGTCTACACCCTGCAGATCATCTACCGCAACACGATGCTCGGGCTCGCCAACGTTCCCGATTCAGCCAAAGACGCAGCCCGGGGAATGGGGTTCACCGACCGTCAGATCCTCTGGAGAGTAGAGCTGCCGCTGGCGATTCCCGAGATCATCGCCGGCCTCCGGATCGCGGTCGTCAGCACGATCGCGATCGCGACGCTCGTCGTCTTCATCGGTGCCGGCGGGCTCGGGACTCAGATATACGGCAGCGGCAACCTGACCTTCCCGACCAGCATCGTCATCGCGATGGCGATCGTGATGGGGATGGCGTTTCTTTTCGACCTGGGGTTGCTGACCGTGCAAAGGCTGACCACCCCATGGCGGAGAGTGAGGGCGCTATGAGCCTCCCCCATCCCGTGCTGGCCTCGTTCGGGGGCGCGATCGAATTCATCTTCACGCCCCAGAACTCGAACGTCACCGGTGGCAACAAGGTCGGCGGGTTCGACAAGTCCCTGGAACTGGTACTGAAGCACCTCGAGGTAACGGTGATCGCTCTTGCGATCGCCCTGATCGTGGCGCTTCCGCTGGGGCTCTACCTTGGCCATCGCCGCAAGGGAGAACTCTTTGCCGTCGGGATCGGCAACGCGGGGAGAGCGATTCCCGAGTTGGCCGTGATCGCCCTCGTGGCCGTCCTGGTCGGAGTGGGGTTGAAGACGGTAGCTCCGGCGCTGGCGATCCTCGGCATTGCCCCGATCCTGGTCAACACCTATGTCGGCGTCAGCCAGGTCGATCCCGCCGCCGTCGAAGCCGCGCGTGGCATGGGCATGAGCGAGCTGGACATCATGCGCAAGGTCGAGCTGCCGCTGTCGGTGCCGACGGTGATGGGCGGCGTGCGAGCGGCCGCGATCGTGATCATCGCCACCGCGACGATCGCCCCGCTCGCTGGAGTGGAAACGCTCGGCGATTTCATCATCAACAACAACGTCTACGGCAAGAACGGGCTCCTCGCCGGGGCGATCCTCGTCGCGTTGCTCGCCCTCACGATCGAGGGATTGCTGGCGCTCCTGCAGAACCGCCTGACTTCCGACGGGCTCAAGTTAAAGACTGTCTGACACCAATCCACCCCAAGAGGAGGCAACAGTGAGGATCGACCAGACGAGAGTGCGAGTGCTGCTTGCGGCGCTTGCCGCGCTCGCCTTGACGCTCGGCATCGCCGCATGCGGCGGTGGCAGCGACACCAGCAGCAGCGAAACCAGCGAAGAAGGTGGTTCGGGCGCGGCGATCCAGTCGAACCCCGAAAACGGCAAAGTCAGCCTGACGATCGGCTCGAAGAACTTCCCCGAACAGGAAATCCTCGGCGAAATCTACGCGCAGGCCCTGACCGCGGCCGGCTACAAGGTGAAGAGCGCGCTCAACCTCGGCTCCGAAACGGTCGCCCTGAAAGCGGTCAAGACCGGGCAGATCTCCGGCTACCCGGAGTACGCCTCGACGGCCCTCACCTCGTTCTTCGGCCTCGAACCCGAAGAAGTCCCCTCCGACGCCGACGAAGCGTGGGAAAAGGCAAACGAAGAATTCGAAAAGGAAGGTCTCCAGGCGTTCGAACCGACTCCGTTCGCCAGCGCCAACGCGGTCGGCACGACCACCGCGACGGCCAAGAAGTATGGGCTGAAGACCGTCTCCGACCTCGAAGGCGTCTCGGAAAAACTGAGCCTCTACGGCTCCCCCGAGTGCCGCCAGCGGATCGACTGCCTGGCCGGGCTGGAAAAACTATACGGGCTGAAGTTCAAGTCGTTTACCCCGGTCGACATCAGCCTCCGCTACACGGTGCTGGAAAAGGGTCAGGCGGATCTCTCGATCCTCTTCACCACCGACCCGCAGCTCTCGGCTGAGAAGGACAAGTTCGTCATCCTCGAAGATGACAAGCACGTCTTCCCGGCCGGCAACATCATCTTCGTGACCAAGAAGTCGGTCGCCGAAGAAGCGGGCCCGGACTACGAAAAGACGATCCTCCAGGTCCAGGAAGGGCTGACGCTGAAGGTGATGCAAGAGCTCGACGCTCGGGTCGAACTCGAAAAGGAAACGCCGAAGGCAGCCGCCAAGGCTTACCTCGAATCGGCGGAATACATCGAATAAGTAGGGAGTTGTAGGGACCGGCGGGGGAGGGTCGGCGGACAACAGCGGGAGGGTCCGGCGACCCTCCCCCGCCGGTCCTCCCATCGCCATTTGCAGTTCGGAACGACTTTGATAAAAACCATTGTCTTTCCTTGAAACGTCTTTATTTTCACCGGCAACGCCCGAGACACGCCGCGTCGCGGAAACCAGCGAAAGGACATCGAATGGCCCTGAGGAAAACTGTTTCTGCGCTTGTCTCGATCTTGGCGCTGGGCGTCTGCGCCTCGACGGCTAGCGCCCAGCCTCTCTCGATGGGGTTCACCGAAGCCCGCGCCAACGTCGGGGTCCAGCTCTCCGACGAAGCTCTTTTCGCAGCGCCCGATACGGCGCCCTTCGCGGCCCAGATCGATCCTTCGACCGGCTCGATCAGCAACGGCGTCCTCGGGGTTCCCGACTTTGAAACGCACATCAAAGAACCGATCGAAGCCGACGTAACCGTCGACTTCAATATCGGACAGATCACCGGCAGCTTCGACCAGGCGACCGGCGCACTCAGCCTGACCGGCGTCGCGGGCGGGACGCTGACGGCGTCCGGAAACCCCACGTACGACGGGGAGCAGTGCACCGTCCTTGCGGAACCGTCACCGATCACCCTGACGACCGCGGGGAGTTCCGGAGGCACGAATCCGCGTTCCGGAGTGCCCTTCGCCAATGGTCTCGCCGGATCGGGCGCGATCGCCGGCGAATGGCAGAACATGAGCGCAACGCCGGTCGAACCGGCAGTCATGAAAAACGTGAACTTCTGCGAAGACGTCGAAAACCAGATCGGCGGACCTGGAGGCATCTGGATGGAGCAGAAAGACCTCACGCCCCCGTCGGCGCCGCAGCTCTTTGCCACCGACCCGGCCTCGCCGAGCTTCGCCGGCACGCCGCGGATCCGCGGCGCCGCCGAGGCAGGATCGACGGTGCGCGTCTATACGGGCTCGGGTTGCGCGGGCACGCCGGTCGCCACCGACAGCGCGGCCGCGCTCGGCTCGCCCGGTCTCGAGGTCGCGGTCGCCGAAGGCGTCACCGCTGACTTCTCAGCGACGGCCACCGACACGGCCGGCAACGCCTCGGCCTGCTCGGCGTCGATCTCATACACGCGCCTGAAACACGTTGATCCAGTTGTCACCTGCATCGTCCCGAAACTGGCTGGAAAAACGCTGAAAGCGGCAAAGAAGGGGATCAGGGCGGCGAACTGCACGGTCGGCAAAGTCCACAAGCCGAAACCCAGGAAAGGCAAGCGACTCGGCCCGCTCGTCGTCAAGTCGTCGAAGCCCGCGGCGGGGACGACCCTGGCCGCCGGCAGCAGCATCGACCTGAGGCTCGGTCGAAAGCCCCAGAAAGCGCGCGCTTCGTAGAAGCGTAGGGCGGGAGAACTACGGGAGCGCGTGCTCCGCGGTGCGGATCTCGAACCGCTTGAAGGAGATTCGGGCAATCCAGGCAGCGGCCAGGCCGGAGGCGGCGGCCAACAGCAGAGCCACGCGGGGGTCGTAGGCCTGGGCCAACCAGCCGGCCAGGGGGCCGCCGATCGGGGTTGAGCCGAGGAAGACGACGCTGTAGAGGGCCATCACCCGGCCTCGCATCTCGGGTGAGACGGCTAGCTGGAGGGTGGAGTTGATGGTGGCCGCGAAGGTGACCGAGGCGGCGCCGAGGAGCATCAGGGCAGGCACCTCGAAGGCGAGGCTCGGCATCGCCGCCGCCCACAGCGCAGCGATGCCGAAGGCGAGCGCGCCGCCGGCGATCAGGCGCGGGCCGGTGCGGCCGCGGTGGCCGTTGACGAGGGCGCCGACGATTGAGCCGACGGCCATCGCCGAGACCAGGGCGGCGTAGGTCATCGCGCCGGACTCGAAGCTGAACTTGGCCAGCAGCGGCAGCACCACCTGGAAGTTGAAGCCGAGCGTCCCGACCAGCGCCATCAGCGCCAGCGGCACCATCAGCTCCGGCGTGCGCAGGACGTAGCGCAGGCCGGCGCGGATCGCCCCCGGTTCGTGCTGGGCGGGCGGCGGCGCGTGCAGGCGCGCCGGGTCCATCCGCCACAGCGCCAGGATCATCGCCAGGAAGGTGAGCGCGTTGAGGGCGAAGCAGGGGACGACGCCGACGGTCGCGATCAGGATCCCGGCGAAGGCCGGCCCGACGATCCGGGCCGCCTGGACGATGACGCTGTTGAGGCTGACCGCGTTGACGACGCGGTCGGGGCCGACCATCTCGATCACGAAGCTCTGCCGGGTCGGGTTGTCGATCGCGTTGACCGAGCCCATCGCGAAGACCGCGAGATAGACCATCCAGGGGGTGACGACGCCGGTCGCGGTGACGGCGAAGAGGCCGACCGCGGGGATCGCCATCAGCGCCTGCGTGGTCATCAGCAGCCGCCGCTTCGGGATGCGGTCGGCGAGCAGGCCGCCCCAGGCGCCGATCAGCATCATCGGCAGGAACTGCAGGGCGGTGGTGAGGCCGACGGCGATGCCGCTGTCGGTGAGGCTGAGGACGACCCAGACGGCGGCGACCGTCTGCATCCAGGTCCCCGAGAGGGAGATCAGCTGGCCGGTGAAGTAGCGGCGGTAGTTGGGGACCTCGAGCGAGTTGAACGAGTGGCGGATTGCAGCCGTCAAAGCTGCTCGCCCTCCCGCATCCGCTCGAGGATCTCCGCCGCTCGCTCCAACGTCTCCACTTCCTCGTCCGAGAGGTCGCGCATGCGCCGTGCCAGGTAGGCGTTCTTGCGCTTGCGCAGGCGCCGCAGCCGCTCGCGGCCGGCGCCGTTGACGCTGACCAGGGCGCTGCGGCGGTCGTCCGGGTCCGGGGCGCGGTCGATCAACCCCTCCCGTTCCAGGCAGCCGAGGGTGCGGGTGATCGTCGGTCGCTTGACCCGCTCGATCGCGGCGATCTCGCTCGGGGTCAGCGGCCCGTGGCGCTCGATCGTCGCCAGCGCCGCGACCGAGGTCGGCGTGAGGCCGCTCGTCTCCGCCGCCGCCTCCTGGCGCAACCGCCGGGCGGTACGGACGATCGCCGTGCGCAGGTGCGCGGCGCGCTCGCTGAGGGGGATGTCAGTTCTCCCGTCCATTGATTAGCTTCGGTAATTAGTTTAGCGAACTATCAATGGATGATCAAGACGTCTCCGTTCTACTCCCTCCGGTGAGCGCGTCCAGCAGCTCGAGCATCTTCTGGTGGTAGGTGACGCCGACCGTCAGCGTCCGTTCCGATGCCTCGTAGCCATCGGCCTCGCGCACCTCGCGCAGCATCGCACTCAGTTCGTCCCGCTTCGCTTCGTGCCAAGCGCGCCGGGCAGCTCCTAGCGGCCCGGGATCGGCGCCGGCGAAGATCTTCAGGATCGCTTCCTCGCGCAGCTGCGGCGGGGTCACCGCGGTGTCGGCGGCCCAGGCGCCCAGCGCCTCCTTCCCTTTCTCGGTCAGCGAGTAGACGCGGCGGCGGCGGCCCTCCTTCTCCTGGCGCGCCGCGAGATAGCCGGCGGCGGCGAGCCGGGCGGGCTCCTCATAGGCGGTGGTGTGGGGAACAGGCCAGAAGTTCTGGATCGAGATCTCCATTGCCTGTTTGGTGTCGTATGAGGTCATCTCCCCGAACTCGTCGAGCAGGGCGAGCACGGCGTAGGAGGTGCCGGTGAGCTTTATCTCCGTGGGGTTGCTTTCCATGATTCGTGTCGTATAGTACGAGACGAACGGTTATCAGGCAACAGGTAGGAGGCCCCAGATGCCCAGCACCGACTCCCGCTCCCCCATCATCGGCGACGGCCCGGCGTACGACGCGGTCATCGTCGGCGGGAGCCTCGCCGGCTGCGCCGCTGCGATTCAACTCGGCCGCGCCGGCCTGCGCGTCGCACTCGTTGAGAAACAGCCCGACCCGAAGGCATACAAGCGCATGTGCTCGCACTTCATCCAGGCTTCGGGCGTACCGGCGATCGAACGGCTCGGGCTGCTCGAGCCGATGGAAGCGACCGGCGCCCTGCGCCCGCGCATGCACATGTGGACCCGGTGGGGCTGGATCGAGGCACCGCCGGAGCGCGCCGCGCGCGGCCTCAACCTGCGGCGCGAGGTGCTCGACCCGATGGTGCGCTCCACCGCGGCCGAGACCCCCGGCGTGGAGATGCTCCTGGGCTGGAGCGCCGAGCGGCTGCTGCGCGACGGCGGGACCTTCGCCGGCGTCGCCGTCCGCAACCGCGAGGGCGAGGAGCGCGAGCTGCGCGCCCGGCTCACCGTCGGGGCCGATGGCCGCGACTCGAAGATCGCCGAGCTCTCCGAGGTCCCGGTCAAGACCTACCCCCATAACCGGATCGCCTACGGCGGCTACTTCGAAGGCCCGCCGTCGCCGCACTCGCCCGACTCGGTGATCTGGTTCCTCGACCCCCACTGGGCCGCCTCCTTCCCCACCGACAGCGGCCTCAACTTCTACGCGGCGATGCCGACCAAGGAACGCCTGCCGGAATTCAAGCGGGACCCGGAAGCGGCGCTGGTCAAGTTCCTTGCCGACGTCCCCGAGCCGCCGCCGATCCGCGACTCGCGCGCGATCGAACCGGTGATCGGCAAGATCGACATGACCAACCGTGTGCGCAAGCCAGTGGCGCCGGGGCTGGCGCTGATCGGCGACGCCGCGCTCGCCGCCGATCCGCTGTTCGGCGTCGGCTGCGGCTGGGCCTTCCAGTCGGCCGAGTGGCTCAGCGACAGCGTCCGCCCGGCGCTGCAGGGCGAAGAGTCGCTCGAGCAGGGACTGGAGCACTACCGGCGGCGTCACGCCCACGAGCTGCGCGCCCACGCCTTCTTCATCCACGACTACTCGAACGGACGTCGCTTCAACCCCGCCGAGCGGCTGATGTTCTCCGCCGCGGCGCGCGACTCCCGGTCGGCCGAACTAATGGAGGCCTTCGGGACCCGGCAGATCCGGCCGCAGCAGATGATGCCGCGGGCGCTGCCGCGGGCTATCGCCGTCAACGTCCGCCACGCACTGGCCCGATGAGCGCATCGGCGACGGAATCCCCGGTCGAGCGCGGCAGCCTCCTCGCTGGAGGGACCCGGACTCGCCTCCTGCAGGCGGGTCCGGCCGAGGCGAGCGAGGCGGTCGTCTTCGTCCACGGCAACCCGGGGTCGGCGGACGACTGGGAGGGGCTGATCGCCGCCGCCGCGAGCACCGGGCGGCGGGCGCTGGCTGTCGACCTGCCCGACTTCGGCGACACCATTGCCCCGGACGGCTTCGAGCACACGACGATCGGCTACGCGACCTTCCTCGGCGAAGCACTGCAGGAGCTCGGCGTCGAGTGCGCCCACCTCGTCCTCCACGACTTCGGCGGGCCGATCGGGCTGGTCTGGGTGGCGATGAACCCCGAGGCGCTGGCGAGCATCACCTTGATCGACACCGGCATCCTGCCCGGCTACCGCTGGCACAGCCTGGCGCGGATCTGGCGCACCCCGGTCCTCGGCGAGCTCTTCCAGGCGACCGCGACCCGGCCCGCCTTCCGGATGCTGCTCAACAAAAACGAGCCGCGCGGGCTGCCGCGCGACTTCGTCGAAGCGATGTACGACCACTACGACCGCCGCACCCGCAAAGCGGTGCTGGCGCTCTACCGCGACACCGATGACCCCGGCTCGGCGGCGCCGGAGCTGACCAAGCTGCTGGCGCCGCGCGACATCCCGGCGCTGGTCGTCTGGGGCGAGGAGGACGCTTACCTCCCCTCCTCCTACGCGGAGCGGCAGAGCGAGGCGTTCCCGTCAGCCGACGTCCACGTCCTCCCGGCCAGCGGCCACTGGCCCTTCGCCGACGCGCCGGAGACGGTGGAGCGGCTATTGACCGAATTCCTGGCTGGGCTGCCCGAGAGCTCCAGCTAAGCGGCGAAGCGCGCTTCCGAGCGGGCTTTGGCCTTGGCGGCCTCGACCTCACGGTCCTTCGGCGGCGCATTCGTGACGAGGCGATCCAGCAGTTCGCGGGTGACGGCGGCGACTGCCTCGACGGCCTCGTCGAAGGCCTCGGCGTTGGCCTGCGAGGGCTTGGTAGAGCCGCTGATCTTGCGCACGTACTGCAGCGCGGAGGCTTGAATCTCCTCGTCAGTAGCGGGTGGATCGAAGTTATGAAGGGTGCGAATATTTCTACACATAGGGCCGATCTTAGGCCTTATGTATGTTGGTCCTTCGTCCATGACTGACGCCGCCGCCGCCCGCGACAAGCGCTGGATCGCGTTGATCCTCCTCTGCAGCGCCCAGTTCGTCGTCGTCCTCGACGCTTCGATCGTCAACGTCGCCCTGCCGACGATCGGCGAAGCGCTCGACTTCACCGAGAGCAGCCTGCCCTGGGTCGTCAACGCCTACGTGCTCACCTTCGGCGGCTTCCTCCTGCTCGGCGGACGGCTCGCCGACCTGCTGGGCCGGCGACGGGTGTTCATGTTCGGCCTGGTGCTGTTCGCGCTCGCCTCGCTCGCCGGCGGGCTGGCGAGCAATTCCGGCCAGCTGATCGCCGCCCGCGCCGTGCAGGGGCTGGGCGCGGCGATCCTCTCCCCCGCCGCCCTCTCGATCGTCGCCACCACCTTCCGCGACGGCGCCGAGCGCAACAAAGCGCTGGGGATCTGGGGCGCGGTCGCCGGTTCGGGCGGCGCCGCCGGGGTGTTGCTCGGCGGGGTCCTCACCGAATACCTCGGCTGGGAATGGGTGCTCTGGGTCAACGTCCCGATCGGGATCGCCGCCGCGGCGCTGGTGCCGACGCTGATCGCCGAATCACGAGCCGAGGGCGAGGTCCGCCACTTCGACCTCGCCGGCGCGTTCACGATCACCCTCGGCCTCTCGGCGCTCGTCTTCGCCCTGCTCGACGCCGAAGACGCCGGCTGGGGCTCGGCCCAGACGATCGGCACCCTGGTCGCCGCGGCGATCCTGCTGGCCGCGTTCGTCGCGATCGAGCGCCGTTCGCGGGCGCCGCTCGTCCCCTTCTCGATCTTCCGCCTGCGCACCATCACCGGTGCCAACGTGGTCGGGATCCTGGTCGGCGCCTCACTATTCTCGATGTTCTTCTTCATCTCCCTCTACATGCAGCAGGTGCTCGGCTACAGCGCGATCAAGGCCGGCCTCTCCTACCTGCCGCTGGCGGTCTCGATCATCCTCTCCGCCGGGATCGCCTCCAGCCTGGTGACCAAAGTCGGCTTCAAGCCGATCCTCGCCGCAGGGATGCTGCTGATCGCCGCCGGCCTCGTCTGGTTCTCCCAGATCTCCACTGACGGCACTTTCCTCGCCGACATCCTCGGCCCCTCGCTGCTCGCCGCCGTCGGCCTCGGCTTCGCCTTTGTGCCGGTAACGATCGCCGCCGTCTCCGGCGTCGAAGACCGCGAGCAGGGTCTCGCCAGCGGCCTGATCAACACCTCCCAGCAGGTCGGCGGCGCCCTCGGCCTCGCCGTCCTCGCCGCGATCGCCAACTCGATCATCGGCAACTCCCACGACCCCGCCGTCCTCACCGAAGGCTTCCAGTCCGCCTTCCTGGTCGGCGCCGGCTTCGCCGCCCTCGGCTTCCTCGCCACCCTCTTCCTGATCCGCACGGCGGACAGCCGCGCACACGTGGAATTAGGCGCCGAACCGGCCCTAGAAGACGCGAACTGACGGACGGAGACAGTTGTCTCCGCTGCTAAGTTGAGGGACGGTTGTCAGCCGTGTGCGGGGTGGTTCCCCGCTTCGCCAGACTCGACCCGCTCCGGCGGGTCTTGTCGTTTCTGGACCTCGCTTGAAACGGGCCAACTAGGTCGGCTCAGAGATCCAGAATGCACTGACCCCGATTTGTTCACCGAGCCGTTCAAGGTGTCGATCGAAGTGAAGGATGTCGATACCGGCGCCTTGGGCGGCAGCGGCTACCGTCAAGTCCGCAAGTGGGTAGCGGTGGGCTCCGTGCGAACCAGCAGCCGCGAGTTCTCGCATCGTCGCTAGAACCACACGCTGCACGCTGCGATCCACGGGGATCTCTCGCAGGCTTTCCAGGGAGCGCTCCACTGCCGCGATGTCTTCCTGGCCGCGAGCGTCAACCATGAGCTCGTAGCGCACGGGCCAGCACCAGCAGACGTCGCCGCGCTCGATGGCTCCGAGCAGAAGGTTGCGCGCTCGTGAATCGCGCCGCGCCTGCACCCAGGCGGACGTATCCACCAGCACTGGGCCAACGCCATCCCAAACTTTGATCGCCATCAGCTGCCAGGCGGTGCGTTGAGACGATCGATCGAGTCGAGATCGAGGTCGAACCCGCCCGAATCCATCGCCCCGAACAGGGCCTCGGCGGCCTCCCGTCGATTGCGGCCGGCCCGCAACTCTGCCTCTGCACCCTCGACGGCCAGCCGTCGCAGCAACGTAGCGTCTGCCTCCCGAGTACCAGTGGCAGCGCGTACTCGCGCCAAGGCCTCTCCCAATTCGGGGTCGGCGGTAACCGCGATTCGTCGATGCTTGGATGGCATACGGTAAGTGTAGCTCCTTGGAGTCACACCACCGGTACCAACCTCACGCAGGGGCATCCTGAGCCCATGTCGAATCAATCGCGGTGGCCGTAGACACAGCGAAAACGACTGTCGACAACGGCACGATGAACGCTCGGGCGATCAAGTGGCGGGAACGGCTGAACACGCCGATGCTGATCGCGGCGGCGCTGACGCTGCCGACGGTGGCGATCTATGAGTCGAAACCGGGCGGGACGCTGGAGGACGTGGCGATCGTGCTCAACTGGGTCACCTGGATCGCCTTCCTGGCGGAGCTGGTGATCATGTTGTGGGTGGTGCCGAACCGGTGGGCGTGGCTCCGCCGCCATCCGCTCGACGTGATCATCGTCGTGCTGACGCCGCCGGTGCTGCCGGCGGGACTTCAAAGCCTGCGCGTCCTGCGGCTACTGCGCCTGCTCCGCCTGCTGCGGCTGGCCCAGCTCTCGCGCGAGGTCTTCTCGCTGGAGGGACTGCGCTACTCGCTGCTGCTCACGGTCCTCACCATCGTCGGCGGCGGCAGCATCTTCGTCGCCTTCGAGCACCAGCAACACCTCAGCGCCTGGGACGGGATCTACTGGGCGGCGACGACGATGACCACGCTCGGCTCCGACATCTATCCGGAAACGACTGGCGGCGAGATCGTCACCGTGATCGTCCTGATCATCGGGATCGGCTTCGTCGCCCTCCTCACCGCCGCCTTCGCCCAGCGCTTCCTCGCCCCGGAAATCGCCGAGATCGAGGAAGAGCTGGAGGAAGAGAAACTCAGCGCCGAGGCGCTCGCCCTGCGCGAACTGCACAGCGTCCAAGAACAGCTGGAGGCGCTCTCGGTAGCGATCGAGCGGATCGCGACGCGCGAGCGTTAGTCCTCCTTCGCCTGCTCCTCAGCGATCTTTGCCTCGAGCTCCTTCATCACTTCCGGGTCGCGCAGGGTGGTGACGTCGCCTAGCGCCCGGCCCTCGGCGATGTCGCGGAGGAGGCGGCGCATGATCTTGCCGGAGCGGGTCTTCGGCAGGTCGTCAGCCCAGATGATCCGCTTCGGGCGGGCGAATTTGCCGATGTGCTCGGCGACGGTTTCGCGGATGCCGCCGACCAGCTCGTCGCTTTCCTCCTTTTCGCCGCGGAGGGTGACGAAGGCGCAGATCGCCTGGCCGGTGTCCTCGTCGGACTGGCCGATCACCGCCGCCTCGGCGACGTCGGGATGGGCGACGATCGCCGACTCGACCTCGGCGGTCGAGAGGCGGTGGCCGGAGACGTTGACAACGTCGTCAATCCGCCCGATCACCCAGAAGTAGCCGTCCTTGTCCTTGCGGGCGGCGTCGCCGACCAGGTAACGCCGCGGTCCGAAGCGCTCGAAGTAGGCCTTGATGAAGCGCTCATCCTCTTTATAGAGGCCGCGCAGCATCGAGGGCCAGGGGCGGTCGAGCACGAGTAGTCCCTGCCCTTCCTCCACCGGTTCGCCGTCGTGCTCGTCGACGACCTCGGCTTCCACCCCCGGGAACGGCTGCGTCGCCGAGCCCGGCTTGGTCGCGGTGATCCCGGGCAGCGGCGTGATCATGATCGCGCCGGTCTCGGTCTGCCACCAGGTGTCGACGATCGGGCAGCGGCCGCCGCCGATTACCTGCCGGTACCAGAGCCAGGCCTTCGGGTTGATCGGCTCTCCCACCGAGCCGAGCAGCCGCAGCGAGGAGAGGTCGTGTTCGGCCGGGATCTCGGCGCCCCACTTGATGAAGGTGCGGATCGCCGTCGGCGCCGCATAGAGGATCGTCGCCTTGTACCGGGCGGCGACCTCCCACCAGATCCCCTTGTGCGGGTAATCAGGGGCGCCCTCCCACATCACCGAGGTCGCCCCGTTGGAGAGCGGCCCGTAGACGATGTAGGAGTGGCCGGTGACCCAGCCGACGTCGGCTGCGCACCAGTAGACGTCCGACTCGGGCTTCAGGTCGAAGACGTAGCGGTGGGTCGCGGTAACGCCGGTCATGTAGCCGCCGGTCGTGTGCAAGATCCCCTTCGGCTTCGCGGTCGAGCCGGAGGTGTAGAGGATGAAGAGCGGATGCTCGGCCTCCATCGGCTCGGGCGGGCACTCCGGGTCGGCGGCCGCCACCACCTCGTCGTAGAAAACGTCGCGGCCGTCGGTCATCGGGCAATCGATCCCGGTGTGGCGGACGACGACGATCTTCTTCAGGGCATGGTGGTCGGCCATGTGCTCGTCGACCTGCGGCTTGATCGGCGCCGTCCTGCCTTTGCGGCGGGCGCCGTCGACGGTGATCAGCGCCTTCGCTTCGGAGAAGTCCATCCGCTCCGCCACCGCCTCCGCCGAGAAGCCGCCGAAGACGACGTTGTGCGGGGCGCCGATGCGGGCGCAGGCGAGCATCGCGACGACGACCTCGGGAATCATCGGCAAGTAGATCCCGACAACGTCGCCCTTTTCGACCCCGAGGTCCTTGAGCGCGTTGGCGAAGCGCTGGACGTCGCCGTGGAGGTCGGCATAGGTGACCTCACGCTCCTCCCCCTCCTCGCCGCGCCAGTAAAAGGCGACGCGGTCGCCGATCCCGGCCTCGACGTGGCGGTCGAGGCACTGCACCGAGGCATTCAGCCGCCCGTCGGCGAACCACTTGTAGAAGGGCGGGTTGGAGTCGTCGAGGCCCTGGCTCGGCTCGGTCTCCCAGTCGAGCAGCTCCTTCGCCTGCTCCATCCACCACGCCTCGGGGTCGGCGGCAGCCTCCTCGTAGATTTTCGGATCGCTCCAGGTCGCCTGGGAGCGGAACTCCTCTGGCGGCTCGAACTTCTCGATCTCCAGCATCGACTCGAGCTCATGCTCGAGGTTGGTCTCTCCTTGCTCGATTGCCATCCAGTTGTTCCTCCCTCAGTCCCTCGCCGGATTCAGCGGGCGGACCGGCATCACCGTGCGCCCGAAGGTCGAGTTGACGACCGCTGCAAAGGATGCATACCAAGCAGCGGCAGCCGTAGCAATGCCGAAGAAGCCACCGACTTCGATCAGACCTTCGCTTTCGTTGGCGTTGCCGATCCCCAACAGGAAGAAGGTCACCGCCAAGAGGGCGAAGACAAGCGCGATCGCCGCCGTCGTCCGCAGTGAGGCGACCAACATGTAGGTGGTGAAGATTCCCCAGGCGATCAGGTAGAGCCCGAGCGCCGAGCCGAGGTGTTCGGCGGGGATTTTGTCGGCGAAGAACGAGACCAGGACCCAGAACGAGATCCAGAAGGCCCCGAACGAGGTGAAGGCGACGGCGCCGAAGGTGTTGCCGGTGCGGAACTCCCACATCCCGGCCAGCACCTGAGCGATCCCGCCGTAGGCGAGAGCCAGCCCCAGCACCACCGGCTCGCCGGCGTGGCTGACCAGGTTGGCGTTGAACATGCTCAGCACGAACGTGGTGAGCGCGAAGGCAGCGAGGCCGAGTGGACCGGGGTCAGCCGGTTTCCAGCCGACCGCTCCTTCGGATGCAGGTTCCCGGCTCGGTGCACGCCCTGGTAAGTCGCGGCCCGGTACGTCATGCCGCGGGACAGATACTGACTCCATGACGACTCCTTCCCTAGACCCTTATGGGCATCCCCCCAGACTGTCTACAAATACCCGGGGAAGGCTCGTATCAATCGGCTCTAGAGGGTGAAAACAGCGATACAGAAGAGGCCCGCGACGATGCAGTAAACCCCGAATGGGCTGAGGCGATTGGTCTCGAAGTAGCGCAGCAGGAACTTGACCGCGAACCAGGTGGTGACGGCGGCGGCGATCGCCCCAACCAGAGCCTGCCCGCGCACCCCGTCGCCGGCCGAGCCCATCAGGTCGGGCAGCTTCAGCACCCCGGCGGCGCCGATGATCGGCGTCGCCAGCAGGAAGGCGTAGCGGGCGGCGTCCTCGTTCGAGAGACCGGTCATCAGGCCGCCTCCCATCGTGATCCCCGACCTGGAGATGCCGGGGATCAGCGCCGCCGCCTGGGCGGTGCCGATCGCGAATGCCTGCTTGAAGCTCATCCGCGCGATCCGTGGGTCGGCGTCCCCCTCGGAATCGCCGGGCTGCGGCGGTCGCCGCCGCAGGCGCTCGAACATAAGTAACAGCACCCCGTTGATCGTGAGGAAGATCGCCGCCGAGGTCGGCGAGGCGAACAGGGTGCGGAGCTTGTGCTCGAGCGCTAGGCCGAGGATGCCGGCGGGGATCGTGCCGACGACGATCACCCAGGCGAGGCGGGCGTCGTCGTCAGCCGGCGTGGCCTGGCCGCGCAGCGAGCGGACGAAGCCGCTGATGATCCGCTTCCAGTCCTCCCAGAAGAAGACGAAGAGGACGAGGGCGGTGGCACAGTGGGTGGCGACCAGGAACGAGAGGAAGAATTCGTCGTTCTGGTGGATGTCCCAGCCGAACAGCGAGGGGGCGATCACCGCATGGCCGAGGCTGGAGATCGGGAACGGCTCGGCGATCCCCTGCAGCGCTCCGAGGATGATCGCCTGGAAGTAAGAGATCGGTTCCAAGCCGAGCGCAGCCTACGTCACGGAGATGACGAAGTTGTTAGCGGTCGTTAATAACCTGCGGGGTGGCGGGCGACGAAACCTTCGGGCGAGTCGACCCAAGGGTCGTGCCAGCGCGGGCCGGGGCCACCGACGGTGTCGAAGGCGATGCCGGCGATCACCATCCAGGCGTGTTCGGCGTTGGCGTAGACCGTGATCCACTGGCCCGGGCCCGGTTCGCCCCAGGTCTCGAGGCCGGTCGAGTCGAGCGGGCTTTCGAGGAAGCCGCCGCCGTGCAGGGCGAAGCTGACCGCGCCCGAGCAGTCGTAGCCTTCCGATTCGAAGGAGCCATGGCCGCCGCCCCAGATGTAGGGAGTGGTAGCGATCGAGTTGGCGGCGGCGACCGCGTCCTGCACCGCCTGCGGCGCCGAGGACGGGGCGCTGGCTTCGCTTTCTGAGATCACCTGCGCTTCCTGGCCGGGGTTGAGTGGCGCCGGCATCAGGCCGGTGGTCGCGTCACCGCCTTCGGAGGCGACCTGTTCGGAAATCGCGGCGAGGTTGTTGCCGAGCGCTTCTTCGCGCGACTCCAGTGCTTCCAGCGCTTCGCGCCGTTCGGCCTGGGCCGACTTCAGTTCGGCGAAGCGCGCCTCGGCTTCCTGGCGGGCCGCGGCGACTTCGCGCTCGATCGCGGCGACTTCGTTGCGCGCTTCTTCGATTTCAGCGCGTTTGTCGGCGAGCCGTTCGACCGCCGAGCGGACTTCGTCGCGCAGGGTCTTCACCCGTTCGACGACCGCGTCGTCGTAGCTCTGGATCCGGTTCAAGTATTCGGTCTGGGCCGCCATGTCGGACCAGTTTTCGGATTCGAGGATCGCGTTGACGATGTCCGGCGAGCCGGCCTCGTAGATCGCGACGAGACGATCGCGCAGGGTCCCAATCGCCCGCTGCAGCTTCTCGCGGACCACTTCCAGGTGCGCTTCTTCCTTTTCCAGCGCCGCCGTCGCCGCGTCCAGTTCGGCCTGCTTTTCTTCCAGTTCGGCCTCGACCGCGGCTTGCTTCTGGCGCAGCGCCGAGACTTCGCCGATCATCGAGTCGATCGCCTGGTTCTGTTCGGCGATCGTCGCCGCGAGCGAGCTCGAGTCTTCGCGCACCCCTTCGAGCTTGTCCCGGGTCGCTTCCAGCTTTTCCTGCGGCGTCTCCGCCGGGGCGCTGCCGGCCCAGGAGGAGGCAAGCGCGCAAAGCCCTGCCAGAAGCAGCGCGGCAAATATCAGGGCACGACGCCTAGTCGCGCTCGTAGAGGAAGCAAACAGCACGGCGGCGCAGGCTAGCGAAGAGCCTGCGCCGCCTCAGAGGTGGTCGATAATCCGCAAGTTTCCTTGCAGGTGCAGGACTTTTCCTACGCGAGCAGTTTGGTCTTCGCCTGGTCGAACTCCTCCTGGCTGAGGGCGCCTTTGTCTTTCAGTTCAGCCAGCTTGTGCAGTTCGTCGGCCGGCGAGGAGGCATGGGCCTGCTCGCGGACGTATTCGTCGAAGTGCTTTTTCGCGTCTGCCTGGGCTTTGATCGTGCGGTCGCGCATCCCCTCGCCGCGGGCGATCAGGTAGATCAGCGCGGTTAAGAAGGGGATGAAGACGAGGAAGAGCACCCACGCCGCCTTTGCCCAACCGGAGATTTCGTGGTCACGGAAGAGGTCGGAGAGGATCGTGATCAGGATCCAGATCCAGACCACGAAGAAGAAGATCTCAAGCGCTACGAGGAGGATTTCCCCGAAGCTGATGTCGGCGAGCGGCATTGCGCTCCTTTCGATTGACAAGAATGGGTACGGGACGTTTCGCCCGGGTGACTATTCGCGAAGTGAGGCTTCGCCCCTGCCTACGGTATCCGTAGTCAGCCTCATGAAGAAAAGAACGATCGCGACCGAGGTGGCGAGGTTGAGGCTAGAGACGTTCTCGCGCATCGGGATCGAGACCCGGGTCTCGGCGCGTTCGAAGACTTCGCCGCTGATCCCGTGGCGCTCGGTGCCGAAGGCGAGGATGGCGCGCGGCGGCACCAGTCCCGGCCTCAGTTCCTCCCCCTCGGGGTCGATCGCCAGCAGCGGCCGATCACTCTGCGGCAGCGACTTCACCGCGGCGACGGGAAGGGCGAACTGCAGGCCGGCGGCGCCGCGGACGGCGTCGGGGTGCCAGGGGTCGTTGGCGCCGGTGGTGATCACGGCCGCCGCCCCGGCGGCAGCGGCGACGCGGATACAGGCGCCGATGTTGCCCATGTTGCGGGGGTCCTCGAGCAGGACGGCAGGCGCCGGTGCGGGGTCGGCGAGGGCGGCGTCGAGGTCGACGGCGGGGCGGCGGGCGATCGCGGCGACGCCGGTGTGAGGGACCAGCGGCACCAGCCCGGCGAGCGTCTCCTTGTCGACCCGCTCGACCCGCTCGGCCAGCTGCCCGGCCAGGTCCGGCGCTAGTTCGTCGACCATCGCGTCGAGCGAGGCCGGGTCGACCGCCACCGCCTCGACCAGCTCGGCGCCGAACCGCAGCGCGTGCTTGAGCGCGTGGAAGCCCTCGACGACGGTCAGTTCGGGGTCGCGGCGCGCGGTTCGGAAGCGCACCGCGCGTTCATGCTCGTCGCGGCCCATCGCCGAATCATTACCGGCCCGAGAAATCCAGGCGCACCTGAGCGTGCTCAGGCGGGAATCGCGGCCTGCGCCAGCTGATCCCGGCCGCCCGCCTTCGCCAGGTAGAGCGCCTGGTCGGCGCGACCGAGCAGGTCGTCGACGCTCTCGCCGAAGTCCCAGCAGGCGAGCCCGGCGGAGCAGGTCTGCTCCATCGGCGTCCTCGCCCGCAACCGCTCGAGAACCTCGGCCGCCTCCTCGGGGGCGGTGTCGGGCAGGAGGACGAGGAACTCCTCGCCGCCGAAGCGGACGATCGTGTCTTCCCCACGCAGCGATCCGTCCCAGGCGCGAGCGCAGGCGCGCAGGACCTCGTCGCCGGCGAGGTGGCCGTGTGTGTCGTTGTAGACCTTGAAGTGGTCGATGTCGACGATCGCCACGCAGAGCGAGAACTGCGAGCGGCGGGCGCGGGCCATCTCCCGAGGCAGGAGTTCCTCCAGTGCGCGCCGGTTCGGGAGTCCGGTGAGCGAGTCGTGAGTGGCCATGTCCTGCACCTGGCCGAGCAGCTCCTCACGTTCGGCCTCGATCCGCTTGACGTCGGTGATGTCGGCGGCGCGTCCGTAGACCATCGACTCGTCGGGCGCCAGCTGCGAGCTCCAGCGCAACCAGTGCCAACTGCCGTCCTTGGCCAGGTAGCGGTTTTCGAAATTCAGCGTCTCGCCCCCGTCGAAGAGAGAGGCCGCCTCGACTTCGGTCGCCTCCCGATCCTCGGGATGGACACGCTCGATGAAGGGAACGGCTCGCAGCTCCGCGGGGCTGTAGCCGAGGTTCCGCCTCCAGGCATCGTTCAGCTCGACGAAGTAGCCGTCCACATTGGCGGTGCAGAGCATGTCGTGGGAAAGCTCGAAGAAGCGGCGGGCTCGCTTGTCGGAGCGGGCCTGTCGACTCACCATCTGGGTGATCAGGAGCATCACGATCGTCAGCGAGACAGCGGTGAAGACCCAGCGGGTCAGCGGCGAGTAACCGGCAGTGCTTTCCACCCCGGCGAGGGCCACCGCGTAGACGACGAGCAGCCAGCTGAGGTGGGCGATCGCGATCCGACGGGGGAAGAAGTAGGACGAGATCAGCGTCGCCCAGACGAAGATCGTCCCGTACTGACCGACCGCGACGCCGCTCTCGTAGATCAGCAGGCCGGTCGCGGCGACGACGGCGGCGATGATGGCGTGCACGGCAAGGCGATTGATCCGGGCGACGAAGAACGAGAGGAGGGCGCCGACGAAGGCCATCGCCGCTGCCGTGACGGCGACGGCGGCCTGGTCGCCGCCGCTCGGGTGAGGGAGGATCAGGGAAAGGGCGACCAAGCCGGCGCCGGCGACCGGGAGTGCTGCGGCCGCGCGCGCCTCCACGCTGCCGCCCGAGAAGGCCTCCTTCTTTTTAAGTATCCCCACCATGGGGCGAGGATCGGCAAACCGCGGTGTCTCCTTTAGGCCGTGAAGACAAGTTGTCAGCCGCGCACGACCTGGAACTGGCTCATCAGGCCGTGGTCCTCGTGGTCGAGCATGTGGCAGTGGACGACGAACTTGCCGGTGTAGTCGGAGAAGTGGCCGGCGACGAGGATCCGTTCGTTCGGATAGACGAAGAACGTCTCCTTGAGGCAGTCTTCCCAGGGCGGCGGTGGCTTGCCGTTGCGCTCCAGCAGGTACCAGTCGGTGTGGTGCAGGTGCATGACATGGGCGACGTTGGTCTTGTTGACGATCTCCCAGGTCTGGGTCGTGCCGAGTCGCGGGCGAGTCTCGACGTAGGCCGGGTTGAAGGTGCGGCCGTTGATCCGCCAGGTGGTCTTGAAGAAGCCGCCGATCGTGATCTCCCAGCGATGGTCCGGCTCGAGCTTCGCCTTGCGCGTCCACTCGGGCAGCGGGCGCAGGTGACGTGGGACGCGGGCCCGGTCGGCAACGCGGTCAGTACCGACCCGGAACTGCATCAGCGCGCCGCCGTAGGTGTGGGCGCCGGTGGGGTTGCGGCCGGGGTGGCGCTTGCCGCTGCGCAGCTCGACCGTCTCCCCCGCCGAGCCGGCGAAGTCGACGATCACCTCGACTCTCTCCGCCGGGCCGAGGAGGATCTCGCGACGGCGGATCGGCTTCGGCATCAGTCCGCTCTCGGTCGCGATCTGGATCATCGGCGCGCCATTGGAGAGCTGAAGGTTGTAGCTGCGAAAGGAGGAGACGTTGAGGATGCGCAGCCGGTAGCGGCAGGGGCCGGCGCGGTGGTGGGGCATGTAGGCGCCGTTGACGAGGACGGTCTCGGCGAGGATGCCGTCGGCGGGCGGGCGGCGGTTGGTGAAGGGGTCGGTGAGCTGGTTGTCGCGGTCGAAGCTGCGGTCGGCGATCATCAGCGGCAGGTCGCGATCGCCGCGGGGCAGCGGCAGCGCCTCGTCGAACTCATCGTCGACGATGAACATCCCAGCCAGCCCCTTCCAGCTGTGCGGGGCGGTGCGGTCGAGGCGGTGGTCGTGGTACCACTGGAAGGCGGCGCGTTCAGGGCGGCCGTCCTCGACCAGGTCGTAGACATAGGTTTTGCGCCCGCCGGGCTCGAGCAGGAAGTCGTTGCCGGACTCACGGGCCGAGAGGCCGCTGGGGATCTGGCAATAGGCGGAGATCGGCTGGCGCTTGGTGAGGCCACCGGGGTAACCGTCGAACTGGGTGCGGTTGTGACCACCGTGGAGGTGGATCGAGAGCTCCCCCACCTTCTCCGGCAGTTCGTGATGAAAGGTGACGCGGGTGCGGTGGCCGGCGCGGCGGCGGATCGTCGGCCCCGGGAAGCTGCCGCCGAAGGTCCAGAGCTTGGTCTTGCGGCCGGGGAGGATCTGCTGCTCGGCCTCCTGGATCGGGATCCGGATGTGGTCTTCGTCGAGGACCGGCGGGATCGGCAGCTGCGCGCGGAACGGCACGGCGCCGAGCGCCAGCGGCGGCTCGGTCGAGATCGGCAGCAGGCCGCCCCTACCCCTCAGGGGCAGGAGGACGGCGAGAGTGCCGCCGCCGAGGGCGCCGAGGAAGGCCCGGCGCCCAAGGCGGTGTGCGTCTGAGGGCTGTCCAGCCGTTGCCGGAACCCTAGGCGGTCGGGGTCGGGGCGACCGATTCGACCTTCACCTGGCCGTGCATCCAGGGGTGGACGGCACACATGTAGTAGAGCGTGGTACCCGGTTCGGCGGTTACTTCCTGGGAGAAGTGCCCACCCTTCTTTTCACCGGAGAACCAAGAGTCGCCCTTCTTGCCGGTCGCGTTGCCCTCGGTGCTCCAGCCTTCGGGGCCTGCTTTCGCCGGGTTGATGTTGATCTTTTCGGTTTTCGGGTTGAACCCGTGCCATTTGGCGATCGCTAGGCAGATGTGTTTCGGCGTGAAGCAGCTCTTGCGCTGCTTGCCGGTCTGCGGCACCGAGCCTTTGGTGACCAGCGAGAAGGTGTGGGGGCCGACCTGTTTCGGATTGGTGTCATTGACGATTTCCAGCTGGTCGCCGACGGTGATCGTTTCCGGGCCGACGAATTTGAGCTTGCCTTTCGTCAGCTCGATGCTGATCACGTCGGTTTTGCCGGTGGCGACCGAGGTTTCGGCGGCGCCGGCGAGGCTCGAACCTCCGATTACGGTGATCGCGGCCGCGGAGACCGCCAGGGCCAGTGCCCGCAGGCGGGCGCGGCGTGAAAGCTTGCTGTGCAAAGCGTGCCTTTCTCTTCTCAATTCAGGTTTGATCCAGCGCTCGGCAAACCCCAACCTGCCGAGGGCTGGACGCTAGTACGAGCGGTGGTCGCCTGCAAGGCAGGTTTAGCGCGTACCCAGGTCCCTACCTAATTTTCGGCCGTTTACAGCCCCGGTACCCTCTAGCGAGCCCGGTGACGAGTTTTCTCCACACCTGCTACCGAATCGGCGACATCGATCGCTCGGTCGGCTTCTACGAGAAGCTCGGCTTCGAAGAGGTGCGGCGGATGCCGATCGGCGTCGAGGCGGTCAACGTCTTCATGGCATTGCCCGGCGAAGACCCCCGCCTCGAGCTCACCTACAACCACGGCGTCACCGACTACGACCACGGCACCGGCTACAACCACATCGCCCTCCTCATCGACGGCAACCTCGACGACACCCTCGCGCAGCTGGCGGAGCTGGGCATTGAGCCCGAGAAGCCCCCCTACCGCCCCGGCGGCCGCACCGAGGGCCACCGCATCGTGTTCGTCAGAGATCCCGACGGCTACCGAATCGAGCTGATCGGGGAGTAGGTCGGCGGCTCCGAGATTCGCCTCGTTATAGCGAGGTCAAGTTCGGAGTCGCGAGAATCAGCCCGCGCCGACGCCGCCGCTGGGGGCGGGAGATGGTGCAGGCGTCGGGGCGGGGGCAGGTTCGGGGTCGGGCGTCGCTTCTTCTTCGGCGGCTTCTTCGCCTTCTGGCTTTTCTTTGCCCTTGCCCTTTTCGCTTTCTTCTTCTTCGCCTTCTTCGTAGGTTTCTTCTTCTTCGTAGCCGCTTTCGTAGCCCGAGGAAGAGGTGTGGCCGCTGTCTAGGCCTTCGAGTTCGGGTTCGGTCGCCTGTTCGAATTCGGGGCAGTCGCCTTCCTGGGCGGCCGACATGTAGGACTGCCAGATCGGGCCGGCGGTGGGGCCGCCGAAGCCGGTGTATTCGCGCGAGGTCGGGTGGCCGACCCAGACCGCGGTCGAGTATTTCGGCGTGTAGCCGACGAACCAGGCGTCGGAGAGCCCCTCCGAGGTACCGGTCTTGCCCGCCTCCGAGCCGCAGCCCATGTAGGTGTAGCCGGCGCCGGTGCCCTGGGTGATCACACCCTCGAGGATGCGGGTCACCTCCCAGGCCTGGCCCGGCGTGAGGACCCTTTCGCCCGAGTCCTTCTCGAAGTCGTCGACCTTGTGTTCGGAGCCAGGGAATTCGACCCGGCTGACGGCGGTCGCGTCGTGGTGGATGCCACCGTTGGCGAGGGTCGCGTAGGCATCGGCCATTTCCAGCGGCGTGACGCCGATCGCGAGACCGCCGATCGCCTCCGCCGGCACCGACTGCAGCGGCGATTCGATCCCCATTTCCTCCGCCGTTTCGGTCACGCTTTCGGGACCCACGTCGAGGTCGAGCTGGGCGAAGATGACGTTGACCGAGTCCCAGGTGGCGCTTTCGAGGTTCATCGTGCCGCCGCCGGGCTCGGCGTTGTTGACCGTCCAGGTGCCGCCGCCGGGGATCTCCAGCGTCATCGGCGAGGTGCCGTTGTAGTAGGTGCTGGCGGGGTCAATCCCCTCCTTGATCGCCGTCGTCAACACGAAGGTCTTGAACGAGGAACCGGGCTGACGGTGCGCCTGCCAGGCGTAGTTGAACTGGCTTTCGTCGGCGGAGCCTTCGGTCGAGGCAAGGGCGACGATCGCACCGGTGTTGGGGTCGACCGAGGCGAGCCCGGCGGCCGGGCCGCCTTCGGAGTAACAGACGTAACAGGAGTTTTCGACCGCGTATTCGGCCTTTTCCTGCAGGCTCGGGTCGATCGTCGTGTAGGCCTTAAGCCCGCCATTGCGGACGGTGTTGATCCCGTAGCGTTCGATCAGTTCGTTCTGGACCAGGTCGAAGAGGAAGGGGTCCTTGATCACCTGGTACTTGTTGCCCGGGTCGAGGCCGAGCCCGTGGGTTTTGGCGTTGCGGTATTCCTCGCCGTCGATGTAGCCCTGTTCGTGCATCACCGTCAGCACCTCGTTGCGACGTTCCAACGCCGCCTTCGGGTCGAGGAACGGGTTGTATTCAGAGGGCGCCTGCGGCAGGCCGGCGAGCAGCGCCGCCTCGGTCAGGTTGAGGTCCTTCGCGGGTTTCGAGAAGTAGGTCTGCGCTGCCGCCTCGGCCCCCACCGCGGTCTGCCCTTCAACCGTCCCGTAGGGAGCGGTGTTGAGGTATTCCTTGAGGATCCATCCCTTGCTGTGCTTTTCCTCGAGTTCGACCGCGAGGTGCGCTTCAACCAGCTTTCGCTTGAGCGTCTCTTCGCGGTTCTGGATGTAGAGGTTGCGGACCAGCTGCTGGGTGATCGTCGAGGCGCCCTGAACCGGCTTGCCACCGGCGAGCGCGTCCTTCCAGGCGGCGCGGGCGATGCCTTCGTAGTCGAGGGCGCCGTGGTGGTAGAAGTTCTTGTCCTCGATCGCGACCGTGGCCTCCTTCAGCACCTGCGGCAGCGCCTTCGCCGAGACCGGCTGGCGGATGTTTTCCGAGCGGATGAAGCCGATCAGGCTGCCGTCGGCGGCGTAGATCGCCGAGGAGCGGCCCTTCTGCACCGGCTTCAGGCTCGAGAGCGGCGGCGCTTCGTTGTAGACGTTGAGCGCCCAGGCGGCCGCGATCCCGCCGACGACCAGCGCAAACGCAAGCAGGATCCCGATCGGGATCGCGAACTTGTGCCAGAGGGAGTGGTGCGGCTTGCGTCGCCGCCTGCGGACCCGCGAGGCCATTCGCTCCGGATTGTAGGGACGCACGGGTCTCGGCACTCGCGGAGTCCTGAGCGCGCAAGGCCGCTTGCCATCCCGATAGGCTCGCGCCCGCAGCGGCACCAACTGGGAGAGGAAAGAAAGTGAAACTTGTAATCGGGATCGTTCGCCCCGAGCAGGCGAACCAGGTCCTCGAGGCACTGCACCGGGCCGAGGTCCGGGGCTTCTCGATGAGTCGCGTCCAGGGCCACGGCGGCGAGGTCGAGCGGGTCGAGACCTACCGCGGCACGACCGTGCAGATGGGGCTCTCGGAGAAGGTCCGGTTCGAGGTAGCCGTCTCCGACTCGTTCGTGGACAAAACCGTGGAAGCGATCTGCGAGGGCGGCCGCACCGGCGAAGTCGGCGACGGCAAGATCTTCGTCGTGCCGCTGGATCACGCGGTGCGGATCCGCACCGGAGACAGCGACGAGGGCGCCGTGACGCCGGTGAGCCGATGAACGCCGGGATCGATACGGGCGACACCGCCTGGATGCTCATCGCCACCGCGCTGGTGCTGATGATGACGCCGGCGCTGGGGCTCTTCTACGCGGGCTTGGTGCGCTCGAAGAACACGCTCAACACCTTCATGATGAGCATCGCCGCGATCGCGGTTGCGGCGGTGACCTGGGCCGCGGTCGGCTACTCGCTCGCCTTCGACGGCGGCGGCGACCTAATCGGCGGCCTCGGCAACGCCTTCATGCAGGGCGTCGACTTCGCCCCGCGCGAAGGGACGGCGATCCCCGAGCTCGTCTTCTTCTCCTTCCAGGCGACCTTCTGCATCATCACCGTGGCGCTGATCTCCGGCGCCGTGGTCGAGCGGATGCGCTTCAGCGCCTTCCTCGTCTTCGCGGCGCTGTGGTCGGTCGTCGTCTACGCCGTCCTCGCCCACTGGGCCTTCGGCGGCGGCTGGCTGCTCTCCGGCGGCACGCTGGACTTCGCCGGCGGCGTGCCGGTCGAGATGGCCTCCGGGTTCTCGGCCCTCGCGGCAGCGGTAGTCGTCGGCGCCCGCAAGGACTACGGCCGCCAGGCGCTCCTCCCCCACAACGCGGTCTACGTCCTGCTCGGGGCGGGGCTGCTGTGGTTCGGCTGGTTCGGCTTCAACGGCGGCAGCGGCTTCTCGACCGGCCAGAACAGCGTCCTCGCCTTCACCAACACGCTGCTCTGCCCGGCCTGCACGTTGGTCGTCTGGTTCGCGCTCGACCTGATTCGCGGGCGCAAAGTAACGGCGATCGGCGCCGCCACCGCGATCATCGTCGGCTGCGTCCTGATCACCCCCGCGGGCGGCTACATAAGCCCCGGCTGGGCGATGCTGCTCGGCGCACTGGGGGCTTTACCGAGCTACGGGATCATCGTCTGGCGCACGCGGACCCGGGTCGATGAGACCCTCGACGTCCTCGCCGCCCACGGCACCGCGGGCTTCATCGGAATCCTCTTCATCGGCTTCTTCGCCCAGGCGGGCTGGAACGGCGTCTCCGACGGACTGTTCTACGGCAACGCCGCACAGCTGGGCGACCAGGCCTTGGCGGCGCTGGCGGCCCCGGTCTACGCCTTCGTGATGACCTTCGTCCTGCTGAAGCTGATCGGCGCGGTGATGCCGCTGCGGGCAAGCGATCGCGAGGAGGCGACGGGCATGGACGTCGTCCAGCACGGCGAGGAGGCCTACGTCACGGGCGAGGGCGCGATCCTGCTCCTGCCCGACGACGTCGGCAAAACGGCCGTCCCGGTCGCCGACCCGGGTTAGGTTTATTGGACGGGTCCTGCGATCCGAGATGAGCGACTACGTCCAAGTTCTGACTACGACTGGCTCCGAGGAGGAGGCGGAGAAGATCGCCTCGCTCTTGGTTGAGCGGCAGCTGGCTGCCTGCGTCCAGGTGGTCGGGCCAGTCGTCAGCCGTTATCGCTGGCAGGGCGAGATCGAGGAGGAGCGGGAGTGGCAATGCCTGGCGAAGACGACCCGGGCGGCCTACGAGGCGGTAGAGGCAGCGATTCGAGAGGTCCACTCCTACGACGAGCCGGAGATCATCGCCACCCCGATCGTCGCCGGCTCCGCCGGGTACCTCGCCTGGATCGAGGGGAACGTCGACGATTGGTGAGTTAAGCCGCCTATAGCCGGCTTAACTCACCAATGGCTAGGCGCGGAGGCGGTAGCCGCTGCTGAACAGGCGCAGGTTGAAGAGGAAGAGGGCGGTGGTGGCCGCGGTCAGGGCCAGCAGCGAGAGGGGGATGCTGACTTCGGTGAAGCCGACGAAGCCGTAGCGGACCAGGTTGATCATGTAGAAGATCGGGTCGAAGCGGGTCAGGGTCTCGAACGGCTGGGGCAGCAGGGCGGCGGAGTAGAAGACGCCGCCGAGGAAGATCAACGGCTGCAGGACGAAGGTCTGGGCGAAGGCGACGTCGTCGAACTGTTCGGCGCGGACGCCGATCAGTACCCCGAGCTGGGAGAAGAAGAAGCCGACCAGGGCCAGCGAGGGGATCAGGACGAGGACGTTTTCGACCGGGAGGCCGACGAGGATGACCGAGACGAGGAAGGTCAGGAACGCCACCGTCAACCCGCGCATGAAGCCGCCGAGTGAGAAGGCGAGGAGGAGCTCCGCGGGCGAGGCGGGCGAGGAGAGCTGGTCCTGGATCGCCCCCTGGAACTTCTGCTGGAGGATCGAAGAGGAGTTGTTGGAGAAGGCGTTGGTCGAGAACGCCATCATGATCAGGCCGGGGATGACGAAGAGGACGTAGTCGATCCCGTGCAGGTGCTTGATCCGCGAGCCGAGCGCGGCGCCGAAGACGGTGATGTAGAGGAACGTTTCCAGCATCGGCGCGCCGATCGTCTGCTTCTTGATCTTCAGGAAGCGGTTGCACTCGCGCCGCCAGAGCGTCGCGAAGCGGATCTGCGCGGCGCTCACGCCTCAACCTCGAGCTCGAGGTGCGAGCGGGAAAGCTCTTTACGCCCGACCAGAGCCAGGTAGGCGTCCTCGAGGTTCGGCACTTCGAAGCGCTCGGCCAGGGCCTCGCTGGTCCCCTCGGCGACGATCTGCCCCTCGGCGATGAAGGCGATCCGGTCGCAGAGCTGCTCGGCCTCCTCGAGGTAGTGCGTGGTGAGGAGGATCGTCGTCCCCTCCTGGTTGATTTTCTGGACGTAGTGCCAGAGCTCGAGGCGGAGCTCGACGTCGACGCCAGCGGTCGGCTCGTCGAGGATCAGTAGGCGCGGCCGGTGCATCATCGCCCGGGCCAGGATCAGTCGCCGTTTCATCCCGCCCGAGAGGGTGCGGGTGCGTTCGTCGCGCTTGTCGGTCAGGGAGAAGGTCTCCAGCAGCTCCTCGGTGCGCTCGCGGCGCTCCTTGCGCGGCATCCCGAAGTAGCCGGCGTGGTAGTCGAGCGTCTCCGCGACGGTGAGGAACCAGTCGAGGTTGGGCTCCTGGGGGGCGAGGCCGACCGCCTGGCGCGCCTCGGCGTAGTTGTCGATCGCGTCGCTGCCGAAGATCTCGATCGAGCCGCCGGTCGGCTGCGCGAGCCCGGTCGTGCAGTGGATCAGCGTCGACTTGCCGGCGCCGTTGGGTCCGAGCAGGCCGAAGAACTCGCCCTCGGCGATGTCGAGGGAGACCCCGCGCAGCGCCTCGACCCCGGTCGGGTATCGCTTCTCCAAGTTGTCGATGTGGAGTGCCTCCATGCGGGCACCACACTAGCCAGCCGCGAGTGTGGGCCTAGCGCCGCCAGAACCAGCGGACTATCCGGCGCCCTTCAACGAACCAGGTCACCTTGTGCCAACCGACAACCGAGGTCGTGATCTTGTTGACGTAGGTGGTTTCGGCTTCAGCTTCCTGGTTGCGTGCGCAGAAGAGACGCTGCCTCGCGGGGTACTTGATGCAAACCGTGTAGGTGACTGCTCGCGAGCTTCGGAAGAAGGCTCCGACCTTGCTGCGGTGCGCACATTCATGCGCGGGAGGCGCTCGCCTGCTCAGCCCGCAAGCTACGTAGGCGCGGAGCTGCAGCGCTTCTTCCGGAGGTTCAGTCGGTTCTGCCGGCGCGGGAGGTGGGGGCGGCGGGGGTGGCGAGCCGGTCGAACACGGGCATGGCAGGTCCTCGCATGCGACCCCGTCGTTGTCACCGTCGAGGTTGTATGGGTCGCCGGGCAACAGGTATTCCTGCGCTTCCGCCTGGTTCGCGAAGTCCGCGCAGTCGTAGTCCACGGCCATCGCCGCCGGTGGCGATGGGAGGAATGAGACGGCGACGACAGTCAGGGCGATGAGCAGGACGGGACGCTTGATGCTTGGATCTTAGGCCGTGCCCTCCCCGTTACTTGCCGTCGACGCGCCCTCGATGCTGTTTCGCGCCTTCTATGCGCTGCCGAGCAAGATCGTCGGGCCGGACGGACGGCCGGTCAACGCGCTGCTGGGGACGGCGAACATGATCCTGCGGGAGGTCGAACTGCACCAGCCGCGGGCGGTGGTGCTCTGCTTCGGACCCGACGCGGCCGCCTACCGGACCGAGCTCTACCCCGCCTACCACGCCGAGCGGGAGGAGGCGATGCCGGACGAGCTGCCCCACCAGTTCGCCGACTCGCGCGAGTTCTTTGAGGCGTTCGGCTGGACCGTGACGACGGCCGAGGACCTCGAGGCCGACGACCTGCTCGGGACCTACGCGCGGGTCGAGGCCGAGGCGGGTGGGCGGGCGCTGCTGCTGACCGGCGACCGCGACATGTACCAGTGCGCGACCGAGGACGTGACCGTGCTCTACGTACGGACCGGCGGCAAAGGCGCCGAAGAGGTCGGCCCGGCGGAGGTGCGCGAGCGCTACGGGATCGGCCCGGAGCTGGTCCCCGACTTCATCGCCCTGCGCGGCGACCCCGCCGACGGGCTGCCGGGCGCCAAGGGCGTCGGGCCGAAGACGGCGGCGGAGCTGCTGAAGACGCATGGCTCGCTGGAGGCGATCCTCGACGGCGCGATCCGCGAGCGGCGCCCGGCACTGCGGGGGGCGCTAATCGAGGGCCGGGAGGAGCTGCTTGCCTTCAAGGACATCGCGACGCTGCGCGACGCTGGGGTGGAGCGGCCGGCCGATGGGCCGACCGATTGGCTTGGCGCCGCCGCGGCGGCGCGAGAGCGCGGGATGAAACGCCTCGCGGCACGTCTAGAAGCTCAAGCGGAATAGCCCCCACCCGGAGACAATCGCCCACACTCCCTCGAGCAGCACGAAGCCCCATTGCGCACCGGCGACCGCGAGTACGGCAAGGATCGCCGAGCCGGCGAGGTTGAGCGCCAGGTAGAGGCGCGAGTCGGGCCGCATGCGTTCAAACTGCACAGCTCCGAAGGCGACGAGGATCAGCAGCGCGCCGACGATCTGAACGACTTGGTCCATCGATGGAGACTATTGACGAGATGCGCCTCTTAGACCATGGCCAGCTGCGCAAGCGCTGGCGCTACGTCGCCCTCTTCGCCGAGGAGCTGATGCTCTGCGCCGCCCGCGCCGAGGTCGGGCCGCTGACGCAGTCCTTCTGGGTCCTGTGGGATCGGGAGACGGGGCGGCAATGGGCGCACACGGCGCTGCGGCCCGGCAGCCGCGAGGTGACCCTGGAGGGATCGCGGCTGGAGATCGACGGACCGGGACTGCGCGTGAGCCTCGAGCTCGGCGACGCCGCGCCGATCGAGACCACCTGCCCCAGCGGCAAGAGCTGGGCCTGGACCCGCAAGCGGGCGGGGATGCCGGTCGCGGGAGTGGTCGAGATGCCGGGGCGGCGTCTGCAGGTCGCCGGCCGCGGCGTCGACGACGAATCGGCCGGCCACCACCAGCGCCATACCAGCTGGCTCTGGTCGGCGGGCATTGGTATCTCGGTCGAGGGGCGCAACCTCGCCTGGAACCTGGTCGAGGGGATCAACGACCCGCCCCAGGGCAGCGAGCGGGCGATCTGGGTCGACGGCGAGCCCTACGAGCCGCCGCCGTCCCGCTTCCGCGGCCTCGACGGGGTCGACCTCGGCGACGCCGGCTCCCTCGACTTCGCCTCCGAGTCAGCCCACGCCCGCGACGACAACTACCTGCTCTTCCGCTCCTGCTACCGCCACCGCTTCGGCAGCTTCGCCGGCACCCTCGGCGACCTCACCCTCGCCGAGGGACTCGGCGTGATGGAGGAACACGACGCGCTCTGGTGAGGCTCCGAAGTTGTCCTCGTCATAGCGAGGACAACTTCGGAGTCGCTAGGACCGGTGCTCGGGGTTCGGTGAGTCGAAGCGGCAGCCGGCTTCCCACTCTTTCGGCTGGTTGCCGTGGGCGGGGATACCGCCGGCGTCCTTGAGGATCCGGGCCAGGTGCATCAGGTTCCAGGCGGCGAAGGTGGTGTTGCGGTTGGTGAAGTCGTTATCGGGGCCGCCGGAGCCCTCGTCGAGGTAGGACGGGCCGGGACCGGCCTCGCCGATCCAGCCGCTGTCGGCCTGGGGCGGGATCGTGTAGCCGAGGTGCTGCAGCGAGTAGAGAACGTTCATCGCGCAGTGCTTGATCCCGTCCTCGTTGCCGGTGACGATGCAGCCGCCGACGCGGCCGTAGTAGGCCCACTGGCCTTCGTCGTTCAGCAGGTGCGAGTTGCCGTAGAGGCGCTCGATCACGTGGGTGGCGACCGAGGACTTCTCCCCCAGCCAGATCGGCATCCCCAGCACGAGGATGTCGGCGGCCAGCACCCGCTCGTAGATCTGCGGCCACTCGTCGGTCGCCCAGCCATGTTCGGTCATGTCGGGCCAAACGCCGATCGCGAGGTCGTGGTCGATCGCGCGGATGCACTCGACCTCGACCCCGTTGGCGCGCATGACCTCCATCGACTTGTCCATCAGCCCCTGCGTGTTGGACGTCTCGGGGCTGCGCTTCAGGGTGCAGTTGATGAACAGCGCGCGCAGGTCGGAGTAATCGGTCACTGGTCCTCCTTGGTGGGTTGCTGGGTGGGTGAGGTCTTGGCCAGCGCGTCGCGCCGGGTTCGCATGAAGTCGAGTGCGGCCTTGCCCGGGTCCTCGCTCACGAGCAACTCCGCATAGCCGAGCTCCGCCCCGCCGAAGCCGCGAGCGTTCCAGAAGTCGCCAGCTTCCTGTGCGGTCCAAGGGGCGACATAGGCATAGGGCTCCGGGTGGTTCTCGTCGCCAGGCGAGAACCCATAGGTGGCACGGGCGCCCTCAGCTTCAGCGCCCATTTCGATCGCGACATCGAAGTGCTCAGGCCAAAGAATCGGCTCGGTCGCCGCTTCGTTCACATTCGCCTCTGCGCGCAGGCGGTCGAGCGCTTCTCGACCGAACTCGTACCAGCGCGCAAGCACTTCGGCTGAGGCAGCATCGACGTTGAGCCCCTCGCGCTCCTCCTCCCCATCCGTTTCCCGAACCAACTCGGTCCCTTCAACCCGCACCTGGTGCGTAGCCCCCTCCCACTCAAACACCGGCGTCCCGAACCCCCCAGCCGTCGGTTCCAGCGCAATCTCGTTATCCGGCTTCCGCTCCGGAGCCACCACCTCCTCAGCAACCCGATGCAACTCGGAAACAGTCTCGGAGAACCGATCCGGCAGCAGCTTCAAGCGAGTACCCACGCGGGCGATCCTCTCACGACCACTCTTACGAATCGATGAACACCGTCGAGGCCCGGTCCCAGCCCCTCACCAAGTGTCAACGAACCTGTGGGCGCCCGGCGGACGAGCATCCCCCGCCGCAACCAGCGTCGAGGCAATAAGCCCCCGAGTCTCGGCCGGGTCGATCACGTCATCCAGCTCGAACAACGCCGCCGCGTTCAACGCCGCCGCGTTCTCTTCAGCCTGAGCGGTGAGGTCGCGCACGCGCTGCTCGCGCTCAGCCTCGTCCGGGATCGCCTCCAGCTCCTTGCGCAGCGCCAACCGCACCGCCCCCTCCAGCCCCATCGGCCCAAGGTGAGCGCTCGGCCAGGCGACCGTCAGCAGCGGCTCGTGCAGGCTGCCGCCGACCATCGCCTGGGCGCCGAGGCCATAGCCGCGCCGCAAGATCACTGCGATCAGCGGCACCCGCAGGGCGGCGCCGGCGACCAGCAGCCGCGAGGCGTGGCGAACGAGGCCGGTCGCCTCGGCGTCGGGGCCGACCATGTAGCCGGGGGTGTCGACGAGGGAGAGGACCGGCAGGCCGAAGGCATCGCAGAGCTGCAGCAGGCGGGCCGCCTTGTCGGACGCGTCGGAGGTGATGGCACCGGCGGTGTGGCGGGTGTCGTTGGCGATGATCCCGAGCGGGCGGCCCTCGATCCGGGCCAGCGCCGTCACCATCTCCGGCGCGAAGCGCTCGCGCAGGAAGGTGACCGAGCCCTCGTCGCAGAGGGTCTCGACGATCGGCCGCGGGTCGTAGGCGCGGCGCTTGCGCTCCGGCACCAGCTCGCGCAGGCGCGCCTGGTCGGGTTCGGGACCAGGGTCGGTCGCTCCCTGGAAGTAGGCGAGCAGCTTCTTGGTCGCCACGGTCGCTTCCGCCTCGTCGGCGCAGACGACGTCGACGACGCCGTTCGGCGCCTGCATCTCGATCGGGCCGACCTCGTCGGCCGGCACGTCGCCGAGGCCGCCGCCGGCGATCATCGCCGGCCCGCCCATCCCCAGCGAGCTCTGCTCGGTGGCGACGATCAGGTCCGAGCAGCCGGCGAGCACCGCGTTGCCGGCGAAGCAACGGCCATGGACGATCGCGATCCGCGGCACCAGGCCGGAGAGCTTCGCCCAGAGCGCGAAGGCGCGGGCATCGAGGGCGGAGACGACGGGGTAGTCGGTGTCGCCGGGCCGCCCTCCCCCGCCCTCGGCGTAGAAGACCACGGGGAGGCGCATGCGCTCGATCAGCTCGAAGAGGCGGTCCTTCTTGCGGTGGCCGAGGGCGCCCTGGGTCCCGGCCAGGACCGTGTAGTCGTAGGAGAGGACCGCGCAGGCGGCGCGCCCGGCATCGAAGAGGTCGCCGTTGACGCGGGCGGTTCCGCCGAGGAGGCCGTCGGCGGGGGTGCGGGCAATCAGGTCCTCGAGCTCGCGGCGGCCGCGCTGGGCGGCGATCGCGTAGCGGCCGTACTCGACGAAGGAGCCGGGGTCGACGAGGTCGGCGAGGTTCTCGCGCGCGGTGCGTCCGCCAGCGGCGTGCCGCTTCTCCACCGCGTCGGAGCGCGCCGCGTCCTCGGTCAGCGCCCGCCGCGCCAGCAGCTCCGCCAGATCCTCTCGCTCCCCCTCGGGCACGCCGGGATCCTGTCAGCCGCCGAGCTGCTTGGCGAGCCGGCGCATCGATTTGGCGTTGATGCGCTTGGCGAAGGCGCGGGTGAGGAAGGGGGCGATGCGCTCGCTGCGCGGCAGCTGCTGGAACAAGAGCTCGAACTCGATCCGGGTGCCGCCGTCCGACAGCTGCTCGAGCCGGTAGGTGCCCTGGGTCTCGCGCTTGCCACCGGAGGAGACGCCCTGCTCGACGATCCGGCGCGGTGCCTCGGACTCCGTCACCTCGAACTCGAAGTGGTCCTGCGACCCGGGCGCGTCGACCCGTGCCCGCGCTTTGGCGCCGACCCCACGCTGCGGCCCCGAGAACTTCCAGTCGACGAGATAGTGGTCGAGGAACCGCTCGTGGTTGGCGAGGGCGTCGAGGAACTCGAAGACTTCGCTGGGCGGCTTGGTGACGGTGGCTTCGACGGTGACCGGCTTCATCGGCCCATCCTAAGTCGCGACCGGGCAAGCCGGCGCGGCGGAGTCAGCCCCGGATCGCCTTGCCGACGATGTGTTTGACCCGAGTGCGGTCGCGCTTGGTCAGGTTGCCCGGCCGCCCCTGCGACTTCTTCACCAGGTTCCAGAGCTCGGTCTGTTCGCGCTTGGTCAGGTTCCGCTCGGCCCGCTCGCGGCCCTGGTTGACGAGCCAGAGGGTCGCCACCCAGACCGTTTTCCAGGGGACCCGCTTCCAGACGTGCGGTGCGGCTTTGCGCGCGAGCCAGAAAGGCATCTGGCCTCCGGCTATTCGACCACTTCGACGGTGCCGTGCATCGTCGGGTGGACTTCGCAGAAGTAGGTGAAGGTGCCCGGTTCCTTGAAGGTGGCTGAGCCGAGCTTGCCTTTTTCGATGATGCCGGTGTCGAAGCTGCCGTCGTCGGCAGTGGCGGTGTGGGGCGCGGTGTCCTCGTTCTGCCAGGTCACCTTGCCGCCAACTTGGACCACGACCGGGTCAGGTTCATAGGTGAATTCGACGATCTGGACTTTTTCCGACTTCTGAGCCTCGCCGCTGGGCGCCGCTTCGCTTTCAGTCGATTCGGATTCTTCGGCTTCGCCGGTCGATTCTTCCGTCGCCGGCGTCGAAGATTCAGCTTCTGAAGAGGTTGAGTCGGAGCCGCTGCTCCCGCAAGCAACAAGGCCGAGGGAGAGGGCGACCAGGGCAGCGGTGAGCAGCGACTTCGATCTCATCAATTGCGTTTACCCAATCACGCAAAAGCCAATCAGTCTTCACCCATATCTAGTCTCAGCGCGTGATTACCGGCCCCCGCGGACGCTGGGTGGCGGTCGCGGTATGGCTCCTGCTCGGGGTCGCCGGCCTGCTCGCCCACGCCCACATCGACGATGTCACCGCCGCCGGGCAGAGCAGCTTCCTGCCGGGCAACTCGGAATCGACCCGGGCGCTGGAGGCACTCCAGAACGTCTCCGGCCAGGGCGAAGAGGTGCCGGTGGTGATCGTCTTCGAACGGCGGGGCGGGCTGACGAAGCGGAACCTGGGGGCGATCGGGCGGATCGGCGACGGCCTCGACCGGCTGGCGCTGACCGGGGCGACGCCGATCCTCGACCCGTTCTCCGGAGCGCCGCGCTACCGGCGCGACCTGGCCGCGGTGGCGGGGATCGCCAACGGCATCGGCCCGATCTCCAAGGACGGCGAAGCGGCGCTGCTCTTCCTCGCGATCGACGCCAACGACCGGGGCGCGGTGGTCGCCGGGGTGGGGAAGATCCGCGCCTACCTGCGGGCGCACGCGCGGCCGCAGCTGCACGCCTTCGTCACCGGCCCGGGCGGGATCGCCGCCGACCTCGAGCGAGTCGCCTCCGAAGCCGCCAACACGCTGCTGGTCGCGACCGTCGGTCTCGTCCTCCTCCTCCTGCTCCTCGTCTACCGGGCGCCGGTGCTGGCGTTGCTGCCACTGGCCGCAGTCGCCGCCGCCTACCTGGTCGCGGTCGGGATCGCCTACCTCCTCATTGAGGCCGGCTGGATCACCGTCAACGGCGAGGGCACGATGCTCCTGCTGGTCCTTATCTTCGGCGCGGGCACGGATTACTCCCTCCTCCTCGTCCACCGGTATCGAGAGGAGCTGGCGCTGGGCAGGCCCGTGGCGGAGGCGCTGCCGCTGGCCGTGAGGGAGAGTCGTTCGGCGCTGTTGGCTTCTGGCGGCACGGTGATCGCGGCGATGCTGGTCCTGCTCGTCGCCGACCTCGAGTCGACCCACTGGCTCGGCCCGATCCTGGCGCTCGGAATCGCCGTCATGCTGCTGGCGGCCTTCACTCTTCTCCCAGCCCTGCTCTCGATCCTCGGCGACCGCGCCTTCTGGCCGGCGAACCGGCATGCGACGGGGATCAGGGGGGTCCCCGGAGGAGCCTCCCCAAATCGCGACGGAGGGGACCCCCCTGATCCCCGCCCTTCGATCTGGAATCGGGTCGCCGACCTCGTCCGCCGCCGCTCGGGGACGATCGTCGTCGCCGTCCTCGCCCTGCTGGCGGTCCTCTGCCTCGGCAACCTGACCAACCACGACACGCTTGGCTTCGGACAGGGGGTGACGAAGCCGACCAACTCCAGCGAGGGCACCGAAGCGCTCGAACGGCACTTCCCGCCCGGGCTCGGCTCGCCGCTGACGGCGGTCGTGGACACCGACGCGGTGCCGGCGGTCCTGCGCGGAATGCGGCGCGTCGACAGCGTCCAGTTGGCGCTTCCCGCCCCGGTCCCCGGCGACGCCGAGAAGGCCGTCGTCGCCCTCGTCCTCCATGGCAACCCCTACGGCAGCGACGCCGCGGAAAACGTCGAAGAGATCCGCGACCGCCTCCACGTCCTCGCCCCCGGCGGCTTGCTCGGCGGCATCCCGGCCGAGAACCTCGACATCGAGCAGACCAACGCCCATGACACCAGGCTGATCGTCCCCCTCGTGCTGCTTGTCATCGGACTGATCCTGGTCGCGCTGCTGCGGGCGCTGGTCGCCCCCGCCTACCTGATCGCGACCGTCCTCGCCTCCTTCGCCGCCACCCTCGGCCTCGCCACCTTCGCCTTCACGGAGGTATTCCAGACTGAAGGGCTCGCCTTCAACCTCGAGCTGATGGCGTTCATCTTCCTCGTCGCCCTCGGGGTCGACTACAACATCTTCCTGATGACCCGGGCCCGCGAGGAGGCGGCGGCCCGCGGCACCCGCGAGGGCACCCTCGCCGCTCTCGTCAACACCGGCGGCGTCGTCACCGGCGCCGGCCTGATCCTCGCCGGCACCTTCGCCACCCTCACCCTGCTGCCGCTGGAGGAGCTGGTGCAGATCGGCGCCACCGTCGCCTTCGGCGTCCTCCTCGACACCTTTGTGGTCCGCGCCCTGCTGATCCCGGCGATCACCTACCGGCTCGGCGACCGCACCTGGTGGCCGTCGCGCTCGGGCGCCGATTCAGCTCAGTAGCCCGGGGAGCGCTTCATCTTGTGGCGCTCCTGCGGGTGGGCGCCGCCCTTTTCGTCGAGGACCTTGCAGGCCTGGTGGATGTCGTCGGCGAGGCGGTCGACCTGGGCGCGGCTCAGCGTCTCCTTGACCAGCGCTCGCATGATCTTCACCTCCTGCGCGTCGGGCGGCATCGTGTAGGCGGGGAGCATCCAGCCGCGCTCGGCCGAGAGCTGCCAGGAGACGTCGAACTCGTCGTAGTCGTGTTCGCCGCGGAGCTTGAAGGCGACCAGCGGCAGCTGCTCTTTGTCTGCCCCGATCAGCTCGAAGTTGCCGTTCTCCTCTAGCTTCGCGGCCAGCGCTTTGGCGTTCTCGTTCATCGCCCCCATCACGTGCGTGTAGCCCTCGTGCCCGAGGCGGACGAAGTTGTAGTACTGCGCCAGCACCATCGAGGCGCCGGTGGAGAAGTTGAGGGTGAAGGTGGCGTCGGTTTTGCCCAAGTAGTTCTCGTAGAAGACGAGGTCGTCGGCCAGGTCGGCTTTCTCGCGGAAGACAAGCCAGCCGATCCCTGGGTAGACGAGCCCGAACTTGTGGCCCGAGACGTTGATCGAGCGCACCTGCTCGAGCCGGAAGTCCCACTCCGAGTGCGGGTAGAGGAAGGGCCAGACGAAGCCGCCGCTGGCCGCGTCGACGTGCAGCGGCACGTCGAGTTCCCGCTCGTCCTTGATCCGCAGCAGCAGGTCGTTGATGCCCTGGATGTCGTCGGCGTGGCCGGTGAAGGTGGTCCCGAGCACGGCGGCGACCCCGATCGTGTTCTCGTCGACGTGGGGCTCAACGTCCTCGGGCCCGATCACGTACTTGTCCTCGCGCAGGCGGACGATCCGCGGTTCGACGTCGAAGTAGCGGCAGAACTTTTCCCAGACGACGTGGACGTCGCCGCCAAAGACCAGGTTCGGCTTCTCGACCGACCTGCCGGCCGCTTCCTGGCGCTCCTTCCACTTCCACTTCAGCGAGAGGGCGCCGAGCATGATCGCCTCCGAGGAGCCCTGGGTGCGGCAGCCGGTGGTCTCGCCGGGGGCGTTGTAGAGATCGGCGAGCATGCGGATGCAGCGCTGCTCGATCTCAGCCGAGATCGGGTACTCGGCGTGGTCGATGAAGTTGCGGTAGAGGTTCTCGGCGATCAGCCGCTGCGCCTCGGGCTCCATCCAGGTGGTGACAAAGGTGGCGAGGTTGCGCCAGGGGTCCCCCTCCAGGACCAGTTCCTCGTCGACCAGCCGCATCGCGTCGAGCGCCGGCATGCCGGTGGCGGGGAACTCCTTGGCCGGGGCGTCTTCGGTCAGGAAGCGACTGCCGTAGAGCTCTGCGGCTTCGCGGGGGGTCTGCGGCTCGTTCATCGTCGTCCTGCGCTCCTTGCTTGGGGTCGGCGCGAGCCTAACCGACCGGCGGAGCCCCATAAGAGCAATAAGGTGGGCACGTGGACGTCCGGCTCACCCACATCGGCGGCCCGACCGTGCTGATCGAGTTCGCCGGCTGGCGCCTGCTGACCGATCCGACCTTCGGCCCCGCCGGCGGCAAGTACCGCTTCGGCTGGGGCACTGGCTCGACCAAACTGGCCGGGCCGGCGATCGCCGCCGATGAGCTCGGCGAGATCGACGCGGTGCTGCTCAGCCACGACCACCACGACGACAATCTCGACGCGGCGGGACGGGCGCTGCTGCCGCGGGCCGGGACAGTGGTCACGACGGAGGCGGGGGCGAAGCGGCTCGGCGGGAACGCCCGCGGCCTCGCCCCCTGGGCGAGCCTTGAGCTGACCGCCGAGGGCAAGCCGCCAATTGAGGTGACCGCGACGCCCTGCCGGCACGGCCCGCCGCTGAGCCGGCCGCTGGTCGGCGACGTGGTCGGGTTCGCGCTGCGCTGGGACGGGCAGGAGCACGGCGTCCTCTGGATCTCGGGCGACACCGTCCTCTACGACGGCGTCCGCGAGGTGGCCGACCGGCTCGACGTCGGCACCGCGATGATCCATCTCGGCGGCGTCCGTTTCCCGGTCACCGGCCCCCTCCGCTACACGATGACGGCGGATGAGGCGGTGGAGCTCTGCGGGCTGCTGCGACCGGAGACGGTGGTCCCGATCCATTACGAGGGCTGGCGCCACTTCCGCCAGGGCCGCGAGCAGATCGAGGCCGCGCTCGCCGCGGCACCGGCCGACCTCCGCGACCGCGTTCACTGGCTGCCGCTCGGCGGCGGCACCGAGATCGGTGTGTAGGCCGGGCGACCCCCTGCCTTCGGACTCTTGCCCGCCGAGGTATGTTGACCGAGTAGATCAGATTTCTTTTTCGAAAAAGGAGCGGTGTCGATGGACGAGACGATTGAGATAGGGCCGATCGACTACCTGTTGGTCGAGTGGCCGGGCCGGCAGCCGAATGGCGAGGTGGCGCCGCACCTGGTTGACCTGGTCGACCGCGGCCTGATCCGAATCCTCGACCTTCTCTTCATCGCCAAGGACGAGGAGGGTGACGTCACCGCGCTGAACATCGCCGACGTCGGCGGCGATGTCGCCGAGCTGTCGATCTTCGAAGGCGCCTCGTCGGGCCTCCTGGGCGACGACGACGTCGAGCAGGCCGGCGGCGTGCTCGAGCCCGGCACCTCGGCGGCCCTGCTGGTCTTCGAGAACAGCTGGGCGGCGCCGTTCGTCGGCGCGGTCCGCCGCTCCGGCGGCGAGCTGGTCGCCAGCGGTCGCATCCCCGCCGAAGATGTCCTCGCGGCGCTCGACGCCGCCGAGGCCAACGCTTAGAGAGAGGAGAGAGTCATGCCAGGACTACTACGAGGGGTAGCGAGGACGGCGGTCATCGCCGGCACCGCCACCTCGGTCAGCAACCGGGTCTCCCGCCGCCAGGGGGAACGTTGGAGCCAGCAGGAACAGCAGCAGGCGCCGATGCAGGCCGAACCGGCTCCGCAGGCGCCGGCGGCGCCGCAGACGGGCGCGAGCTCAACGATCGATCAGCTGAAGGAGCTCGGCGAGCTGAAAGCGCAGGGCATCCTCACCGAGGAGGAGTTCGCCGCGCAGAAGGCCAAGATCCTGGGCTCTTAGCCCAGCGAAGTCCTCCCTGCCTGACCTCGGTACGCTCGCGGTATGGGGGTCGATGAGGCGGCGCAGAGCCTTCTCGAGGAGGCGCTAGGAGAGAAGGCAGAATTCCGCCCGGACCAGCTCGAGGCGATCGAAGCCCTGGTCGGGAAGCGCGCTCGTGTGCTCGTCGTGCAGCGCACGGGCTGGGGCAAGAGCATCGTGTATTTCATCGCGACCCGACTGCTGCGCGACGAAGGGAGGGGGCCGACGATCCTGATCAGCCCTCTGCTGGCCCTGATGCGCGACCAGATCGCGATGGCGGAGAAGCTCGGTGTACGCGCGAGATCGATCGACAGCACCAACGAAGCGAAGTGGGCCGAGATCGAAGCCGAGCTCGCCGGCGATGAAATCGACCTTCTGCTGATCTCCCCGGAGCGGCTTGCCAACCAGCGATTCCGCGAGAGAACCCTGGGCTTGATCGAGAAGGGCATCGGGCTATTCGTCGTCGATGAGGCGCATTGCATCTCGGACTGGGGCCATGACTTCCGTCCCGACTATCAGCGAATCCGTTCGCTGACCCAGTTGCTGCCGACTGGGGTGCCACTGCTTGCGACCACCGCGACCGCGAACGATCGCGTGGTCGAGGACATCGAAGGACAGCTGGGACCGGAACTCAACGTCCTCCGGGGATCGCTGGCCAGGGACAGCTTGCACCTACAGGTGATCGAGTTGGAGGACCAGGCGGAACGGCTCGCCTGGCTCGCCGAGTACCTCACCTCAGCCGAGGGATCGGGAATCGTCTACAGCCTTACCGTGCGCGACGCTGTTCGCATCAGCGCCTGGCTCGCGGAGCAGGAAATCGATGCACCTGCATATTTCGCAGGGATGCCGAATGAGGAGAAGCTGCGGCTCGAGGACGCGCTCCGCAACAACGAGGTGAAAGCCTTGGTGGCGACGGTCGCACTGGGGATGGGCTTCGACAAGCCTGACCTGGCCTTCGTCGTCCACTTCCAGCGTCCCGGCTCCGCGGTCACCTACTACCAGCAGATCGGGCGCGCAGGACGCGCCATTGAGCGAGCGGACGTCGTCCTCCTGACCGGCCGCGAGGACGACTCGATCGCCGACTACTTCATCGCCGGCGCCTTCCCGCCCGAGGAGGTAATGAAGGAGGTTCTCAGCGCCGTAGAAGACCATGACGGCGCAAGCGTCAAGAAGCTCGAAACCGTCGTCAACGCCAAGAAGGGCACTATCGAACAGGCGCTGAAGATCCTCGAAGTCGAAGACGCGGTGGCCAAGGAGAACAGTGGCTGGTTCCGGACTCCTAACCCGTGGGAGGCCGATCATGACCGGGTCGAAGCGGTAACGGCTACGCGAATCGCCGAGCTGCAGCAGATGCAGGTGTACGCGAATACCGGTGATTGCCTGATGCGCTTTCTAACCAGGGAGCTGGACGACCCGGCAGACGAAAAGTGCGGGCACTGCGCCAATTGCACCGAACCGTTCCTGCCAACCGCGCCGGAGCCGGAGCTTGTTCAGGAGGCAGTCGTCTTTCTCAGGCGCGCCTACCGCCCGATAGATCCGCGCAAGCAGTGGCCCTCCGGCCTTGGCAAGCCGAGGGGCAAAATCACCGAGGAGCACCAACTGAAAGAGGGACGGGCCCTAGCCCTCTACGGAGATGCCGGCTGGGGCGCCTTGGTGAAGGAGGGAAAGTCGGGCGGAGAGGGCTTTTCGGATGAGCTGGTGGGGGCCGTCGCTGCGATGATCGAAACGGATCTCGTGCCAGACCCGGCGCCCACTTGGGTCACCGCAATCCCCTCCAACCGCAATCCGGAGCTGGTGCCGGATTTCGCCCGGCGACTGGCTGAGCGGCTCGAACTCCCCTACCGAATCGCACTCGAGAAGGTCCGGGACACCCCTCCGCAAAAGACGATGGAGAACAGCGTCCAACAGGTGCGAAACGTGTTTGGCGCATTTGCCGCCAATTCCGCGGAGATAATGGATGGACCTGTGCTTCTGATCGATGACATGGTCGATTCCCGCTGGTCGATCACCGTCTGCGGTGTTCTCCTCAGAGAAGCCGGCAGCGGACCCGTTTACCCGATAGCCCTGGGCGAGACGACCTCGGGCGGAAGCGGATGACGATGACGATCCCGGTCTCACCCGATGGTCAGGCGATCGCGCTGGCATGTTCTGCGATTGCCACCAAGGGCGATCGCACTCTGCGGCCGTTGACTCCAACCGAGTGGCGCAAACTCTCAATCGATCTCCACGCTGCTGAACTGCGTCCGCGCGACCTCATCGGTCTGACCGAGGGGGAGATCAGAGAGACCCTTGGATATTCGCCAGAGGGAGCGGAACGACTAGCCCGACTTCTCGACCGCGGAGGACAGCTGGCAATCGAGCTGGAGGGACTCGCGAGCCGGGGGATCTGGCTGCTGACTCGGGCCGACGAGGGCTATCCATCCTCGCTGAAAGAACGTCTCGGCCCACAAGCTCCGCCGGTGCTGTTCGGCGCCGGACAGCAGGCTGCCCTGCGGAACCGCGGCATCGCCATCGTGGGATCTCGCGACGTCGATGAAGAGGGCCTCCAGTTCGCCACCGCTCTCGGCCGGCGCTGCGCAGAACAGGGCTTTGCCGTGGTCTCGGGCGGCGCTCGGGGTGTTGACCTCGCCGGCATGAGCGGGGCGCTCGCGAGAGGCGGAACAGCAATTGGAGTAACTGTCGAGCCGCTCGAACGGCTGGTCCGCAAAAAGGAACTGCGAACGGCGATCGCCGATGAGCTCCTCACCCTTGTAACGCCGTTCCACCCTGCTGCGCGCTGGCACGCGGGGAATGCGATGCGACGCAATCGACTGATCTACGTCCTCGCGCAGGCATCGGTGGTGGTCGCGAGCTCAACCGAGAAAGGTGGAACCAGAGCGGGAGCGCTTGAGAACCTGAAGGCGAACTGGGTTCCCCTCTGGGTTCGCGACGACAGCAGCCCGGGCAACCGCCAGCTATTGACGGAGGGGGGGCGACCGCTGCCGCCGTCGGATCCCGCTGGCCTTGATATCGCGCTGCTCGCCGAGGATCCGCGCACCACGCTGCTCGATACCCCCGAGGAAGAAACTCGACAGGCGCCGATAACCGGCTCCCTTTTCGAGGCCGCCTGGCCCATCCTCTCGCCGTATCTGAGGGAGCCGCGAAAAGAGAAAGAGGTCGCGGAGAAGTTCGAGTTGGAATTGAGTCAGGCGCGAGCGTGGCTGAAAAGGGCTACCGAGGAAGGGCGGCTTCAGATCACGAAACGGCCGAAGAGATACCTGCTTCCCGAGGCTTCGTCCACCCAGCTGCGCATCGACGACGCTTAACCGATCGCGTAGAAGAGGTGCGCCACGTCGGGCGCCTCGACTACGCGCGTCTGCTCGAGCTTCACGCTCGGCGGCAGCTCGTCGAGGAGGCGGACGCCGCCGCCGAGGATCACCGGCACCTGGTTGATCAGCAGCTCGTCGAGCAGGCCGGCGCGGATCAGCTGCTGGATCGTTTCGCCACCGCCGCCGACGGAGACGTCCTGGTCGCCGGCTGCCTCGCGGGCGAGCTCGACCGCGCGCTTGGGGCCGTCAGTGATGAAGTGGAAAGTGGTCTCGCCGAGGGTCAGCGGCTCGCGCTCGTGGTGGGTGAGGACGAAGACGGGCACGTGGAACGGGGGCTCGTCGCCCCACCAGCCGTTCCAGAGCGGCTCGGTCCAGGGACCGCGGACGGGGCCGAACATGTTGCGCCCCATCACCACCGCGCCGGTGTTGCCGGCTGCCTCTTCGAAGATCTCGCTGCTGGCGTTGACCTCGCCGCCCTCGCGCCCGTGCGGTTCGCGCCAGGCGGCGAGCTTGACGACCCACTCGTGCAGGCCCTCCCCGCCTTCGCCGAGCGGGTGCTCCTCGCCCTGGTTCGGACCGGCCGAATAGCCATCGGCGGAAATCGAAATCTGGCACTTGACCTTCGCCATCAGGTCCCCTGGGCCTCGTCGACCGTCAGCTCGGCGCAGGGGTTGGCGATCAGCCGCTCGTCGGGGATCGGCTCGCCGCTGCGGACCGAGAGTCCGTAGGTCCCGGCGGCCAGGCGCTCTTCGGCCCGCTCGACTTCCTCGAGACGCCGTTTCAGGCTCTCGGCGATCCCGGTGTCGAGCTCGTCCTGGTAGAGACCCTCGGAGGCGAAGTCGCCCGGCTCGCGCCGCTCGTCGCTCTCTTCGAAGCCGCCGCGGCGCGCCGCGGTGAGGTCCCCTTCGACCCGCTCCCGCTCGCCGGCCAGCAGCTTCTTCGCCTGCGCCTCGTCCACGCGCCAACCGTAGCGCCTCTTGCGGCGCGCCTCTGCGGCGAAGCACTTGACGCGGAAACCATCAGCGCTATCCTTATTGAGGACTAACTACAGAAAGTGGATTTGGTTATGACTTATCGGCTGATAGCGCTCGACGAGGCAATCGTCTTCCCCACCGTGACCGCCACCCTGCCGATCGACGTCGGCGAGGAGGACCGCGTCTTCCTGATCCCGCGTCGCGACGGCGAGTACGGGCGCGTCGGCGTGGTCGCCGAGGTGATCGAGACCGGGCTCTCGCGCCGCGGCCGCCCCGTCGCCACCGTCGTCGGCCTGCACCGGGGCCTGATCGCCGGCTCGGCCCAGGCGGGTGAGGGCGAGACCCTGCGGGTCGAGGTGCAGGAGATCCGCGACGGCCATCCCGACGACGAGCACACCCTGGAGCTGTCCCGCGAATACCGCGCCGTGGTCGAGGAGATCCTCGAGCACCGGGGCGACGACGGCCGCATCGCCGCCTTCCTGCGCTCGATTGACGAGCCGGGCGCGCTAGCCGACACCTCCGGCCTCTCCCCCGACATCCCAAACGAGGGAAAGCTGCGACTGCTGGAGATGATCGACGTCAGCGCCCGCCTCGAGCTGGCGGTCGAGCTGCAACGCGAGCGCCTCGCCGAGCTGCAGGTGCGGAGCAAGATCCGCGACGACGTCGAGTCCGGCGCCCAGAAACAGCAGCGCGACTACTTCCTGCGCAAACAGATGGAGTCGATCCGCAAGGAGCTGGGCGAGGACGAGGCCGACCTGATCGCCGAGTACGAGAAGAAGATCGCCGAGGCGGAGATGCCGGAGGCGGTCGCCGAGCAGGCCGAGAAGGAGCTGCGGCGGCTGGAGCGCCAAGGCGAGCAGTCGCCCGAGAGCTCGATGATCCGCAGCTACCTCGACTGGCTGATCGCGGTGCCGTGGAGCAAGCGCTCCGAGGAGCGGCTCGACCCCGCCTACACCCGCGAGGTGCTCGATTCAGACCACGCCGGCCTCGACGACGTGAAGCGGCGGATCACCGAGTTCATCGCCGTGCGCAAGCTGCGCGAGGAGCGTGAGATCGAGGACGACAGCCGGGCCAACGGCGCGATCCTGACCCTGGTCGGACCGCCCGGCACCGGCAAGACCTCGATCGGCGAGTCGATCGCCCGCGCCCTCGGGCGCGAGTTCGTCCGCATCAGCCTCGGCGGCATCCGCGACGAGGCCGAGATCCGCGGCCACCGCCGCACCTACATCGGCGCCCTCCCCGGGCGGATCATCCGCGCCCTGCGCGACGCCGGGACGATGAACCCGGTGATCCTCCTCGACGAGGTCGACAAGGTCGGCGCCGACTGGCGCGGTGACCCCTCCGCGGCCCTGCTCGAGGTCCTCGACCCGGCGCAGAACGACACCTTCCGCGACCACTACCTCGATGTCGAGGTCGACCTCTCCGAGGTGGTCTTCATCGCCACCGCGAACCTGGTCGACACGATCCCGGCGCCGCTGCTGGACCGGATGGAGACGATCGCCTTCGACGGCTACACGACCGAGGAGAAGCTGGCGATCGCCCGCGGCTACCTGCTGCCGCGGCAGCTGAAGCGCAACGGGCTGAAGCCGGAGGAGGTCGAGGTCTCCGACGAGGTGCTGCGGATGGTGATCTCCGAGTACACCCGCGAGGCGGGCGTGCGGCGGCTCGAGCGCGAGATCGGCAAGGTGATCCGCGCCGCGGCGACGAAGATCGCCTCCGGCTCCGCCGAGGGCAAGATCGCGATCGACGTCGACGCCCTGCGCGAGGCGCTGGGCCGGCAGAAGTTCTTCCAGGAGTCGGTCGAGCGGACCGCGATCCCGGGGGTCTCCACCGGCCTCGCCGTGACCGGCGCCGGCGGCGACATCCTCTTCATCGAGGCGACCGCGATGGACGGCGACAAGGGCCTAGTCCTGACCGGCCAGCTCGGCGACGTGATGAAGGAGTCGGCGCGGATCGCCCTCTCCTACGTGCGGGCGCACCGCGAGGAGCTTGGCATCGAGCCGGAGGCGTTCCAGCGTGAGTTCCACCTGCACGTGCCCGCCGGGGCGATCCCCAAGGACGGCCCCAGCGCTGGCACGGCGATGACCACGGCGCTGGTCAGCCTGCTGACCGGGCGGCCGGTCAAGCACACGGTCGGGATGACTGGCGAGGTCACCCTGCAGGGCCGGGTGCTGCCGATCGGCGGGCTGAAGCAGAAGGTGCTGGCGGCCCACGCCGCCGGACTGACCGAGGTGATCCTGCCCGAGCGCAACCGCGGCGACCTCGACGAGGTCCCCGAGGAGGTGCGCGAGCAGATGACCTTCCACCCGGTGATGAGCATCGACGAGGTGCTCGGGCTGGCGCTGGAGCCGGCGGAGAAGGGGCATCCGGCGGCGGCATAAACAATGGTCCGTCCTACGACGAGGTACTGATGAGCCCCCGCTGCCGCAACTGCAACCCGGTCCCGACCGAGCTCCGCGCCGCCGCGGGCCTGCTTGAGCGCCGCTGGACGATGGCGACGATTTACGCCTGCTCCAGCGGCGCCGCCCGCTTCAACGAGTTCCGTCAGTCCCTCCCCGGCGTCTCCCCTACCACTTTGTCCGAGCGGCTGGAGCAGCTGGAGGCGGCGGGGATCGTCGAGCGCAGGCTGGTCCCCGGCCGCCCACCGCACACCGAGTACACCCTGACCCCCCGCGGGGCGCAGCTAGCCGAGGCTGTCGCCGGGCTGCTGCGGCACTGACGCCGGGTCCGCCGGAGCAGGCTGCCCCTTGATCGCCACCAGGCGGTAATAGAGAACCGCCGCGACGAGGGCTGCGATCGGGGCGGCCAGGGTCGAGGCGAGGGCGCTGAAGACAATGCGGACGATCGCTCCGTCGGCGATGCTGCTGGCGATCAGGAGGAAGACGATCTCGGCGAGGAAGCCAATCAGGTAGGCGACGACGACGGTCCCGAAGACCGGCCATCCCTGGCCCTTGACCAGCTGCCGCGAGCGGCCGAAGGCGTCGAAGACGCCGCGGCGCTCGACCACGATCACCGGCGCGATCACTGCCCACATCGTCAGCAGGATCAGGCCGGGGACGATCAGCAGGATGAACCCGGCGCCGATCCCGAGGCCGGCGAGGACGCCGGCGCCGATCAACGCTCCGAGCACGGGCAGAACCGAGCGCATCAGGTCGCCGACGGACGAGTCGCGGCGGCCGTCCTGGACGTCGCGGACGAGTTCCACCACCATCCCCTGATAGAGGGTGCCGACGGTGAGGCTGACCACGATCCCGAGCCAGAAGAGGGAGAAGTTGCCTTCGGTCAGGCCGTTGACGATCGCCACCACGAGGAACAACCAGAAGGCGACCGGCAAG
>Ga0207640_10000131_pt1 | contig 56277 bp, 56 predicted proteins | sample KBSCornC42_FD_184300 | JGI IMG/M metagenome (GOLD analysis project Ga0207640, IMG submission 184300) | Corn rhizosphere microbial communities from Kellogg Biological Station, Michigan, USA - KBS Corn C4-2 (SPAdes) (version 2) | ecosystem: Host-associated > Plants > Roots > Rhizosphere > Soil ... | reverse complement strand
AATCCGATGCTGGGCGTCCGCGGCATCCGGCTTGCCTTGCGCCATCCCGAAGTGCTGACAACCCAGCTCCGGGCGATGTTGGCGGTACGCCCCGCCGGCCAGCTCCGCATCATGATCCCCATGGTCTCAACGGTGGATGAGATACGACAAGTGCGCGCGATCCTGGACGGTCTCGTCGATGCGGCCGGGCTCGAAGAGGCGCCGCAGCTTGGTATCATGATCGAAACCCCGGCGGCCGCCGCGACCGCCGATCTGCTCGCCGCCGAGGCGGACTTCCTGTCGATCGGGACCAACGACCTCACCCAATATGTCCTGGCCCTCGACCGCGGCAATGCGAGCCTCGCGGAGCGGGTGGACCCACTCCATCCTGCCGTATTGCGCATGATCAAGGCGACCTGCGACGGCGCAGCAAAGTATAAGCGGCCCGTGGGGGTTTGCGGCGGCGCGGCCGGCGATCCGGGGGCGGTGCCGCTACTGCTCGGTCTGGGCGCTACCGAACTGTCGATGGTCCCCGCGGCCATCCCTGAGATGAAGGCGCATGTGCGCAGCCTGAGCCAAGGCAGGATGCGCGCGCTTGCCGAAAGGGCGCTTCACTGCACCGATGCCGCGCAGGTCCGCGCGCTGGTGCGGGACGAGCGGTCATGAGATCGATCATCGAGAAATTGCAGCCGCTCGGCCGTGCGCTGATGCTGCCGATCGCGGTGCTTCCGCTCGCCGCGCTGTTGCTGCGGCTTGGCCAACCCGACCTGCTCAACATCGCGCTCCTCGGCGCGGCCGGCAACGCGATCTTCGCCCACCTCGGCCTGTTGTTCGCCATTGGCGTCGCAACCGGCTTCGCCCGCGATGGCAATGGCGCGGCCTGTCTGGCGGGATTGACCTGCTTTCTCGTCGCACGCGAGGGTACCGAAAGCTTCCTGGCGGTGCCCGCGGACATACTCAAGGGACTGCCCGACAGCGCGATCGCCATGGCGACGCAGGCCTATCGCGATCAGGCCTTAGCCAAGCTCGACGTGCCGCTCGGCATAATTTCGGGGATATTTGGCGGACAGCTCTATAATCGCTTCGCGACATTCAAAGTACCGGAATATCTTGCCTTTTTCGGTGGCCGGCGGTTTGTGCCGATCGTAAGCGGGCTGTCCGGGATTGGGCTGGCGGCGGTCTTCGGCCTGGGATTCGGGCCAATCACGGGCGCGATCGATACGTTCAGCCTCAGCCTTACGCGATCGGGCGAGATCGGCCTCTTCGCTTATGGCGTGCTCAACCGGTTGCTGCTGATCACCGGGCTGCACCACATCATCAACAATGTCGCCTGGTTCCTGATTGGCGACTATCATGGCGTGACCGGCGATCTGCGGCGTTTCTTCGCGGGCGATCCGCACGCCGGGGCCTTTATGACCGGCTTCTTTCCGGTGATGATGTTCGGCCTGCCGGCGGCATGCCTGGCAATGTATCACGAAGCCCGACCAGAGCGGCGCCGGGCGGTGGCGGGCATGCTGGCAAGCCTCGCGCTTACCTCGTTCCTGACCGGTGTCACCGAACCGATCGAGTTCACCTTCATCTTCCTCGCGCCGGCCCTGTACGCGATCCATGCGGTGCTGACAGGTCTGGCGATGGCGCTTTGCGATGCGCTCGGCATGCGGCTGGGTTTCGGCTTTTCGGCCGGCCTGTTCGACTATGTCCTGAACTTCAGTAAGGCGACGCGTCCGCTGATCCTGCTGGGCCTGGGACCAGCCTATGCGCTGCTTTATTATGGGCTGTTCCGCTTTTTCATACGCCGGTTCGATCTGCCGACGCCCGGACGCGCCGCCGACGAAACCGCGTCCGTCGCGGATGCAGGGAAAGGCGATGAGACACCGCGTGGCGCGCTGTTCATCGCGGCGCTCGGCGGGCCGGGCAATCTCGCATCGGTGGGCGCCTGCACCACCCGCCTGCGCATCAATGTACGCGATCAGACGGCGGTCGAAGACGCGCGCCTGAAAGCGCTGGGCGCGAGAGGGATCATCAGGCCTTCGGCGAACATGGTGCAGGTCGTGCTGGGTCCTATTGCCGACGTTGTGGCTGCGGAGATGCACGCGGAATTGGCTATCGGCGGCGCTTCGCCCGCGAAGACCACGTCCGAGACGGCACCGCAGTCTCCACCCCATGCGGGCAAATCACCGACCCTGCCGCTTGTCCTGACCCAGGCACTTGGAGGCTCCGCCAATATCGTTTCGACGCGGCGTCTGGGCGGGCGGTGGCGGGTCGAGGTGAAGTCCGCCGACGCCATAATCGGCACTGACCTGGACCGGGCCTGCGATGGATGGACCATGGCGGGGGTCAATATCGCGCATATCGTTGCGGATTGACGAGCGGTTCGCATGTTCGCAATCCGCCCTCCTTCCGGCCATATACAGGCATTCGTAAAAGTGGCGCGTGACTTGGTGCCGGCATCATGCTGGACCGCAATATTCGTCGCTCTGACCGCCCTGTGCGCGTCGCCCTCGCCGGCGCAGGCTCCGGCCAGGCCGGTCCAGGCGAGAACATTGCCGGGGCTCGACGCCGCGGCGCAGGTGCTGGGGCGTTTCGGCATCCCCCGCAATCGACTCGATCTGCACGTCGTTGCCGCCGCCCGGCCCTTCTATCAGGTGAGGGTTCGGAACGGTCGCCTGCGGGTCGAAGGATCGTCGCCGGTCGCGGTGGTGCGCGGCGCCTACGCTTATCTGAACCGGATCGGCCTGCTCTCCGTCAGTTGGGAGGGCAATCGCGCCGGGCGGATCGCGATCCTCGCCGACTATCGGGGACCTCGCGTCGAGAGCCCGTTCCTCAACCGCGCCTATCTCAACACCTGCACCTACGGCTACACGACGCCCTGGTGGGGTTGGCCGCGTTGGGAACGCGAGATCGATTGGATGGCCGTTCACGGCATCGACATGCCGTTGGCGCTCGAAGGCCAGGAATATGTCTGGCGCGCGCTCTGGCGCGACCAGGGCCTCGACGACGCGACCATCGCCCAGAGCCTTTCCGCCGCTCCGTTCCTGCCCTGGCAGCGGATGGGCAATATCGAGGGTTATCGCGCGCCGCTCCAGTCCGGTTGGATCGAGAAGAAACACGAGCTGCAATTGCGCATTCTCGGCCGGATGCGCGCACTCGGCATGACGCCGATCCTGCCCACTTTCTCCGGCTATGTTCCCAAGGCCTTTGCGGAGCGGCATCCCGAAGCCAAAATCTATCGGATGCGGGCTTGGGAGGGCTTTCGCGAGACCTATTGGCTCGACCCGTCCGATCCCCTTTTCGCGAAGCTCGCCGCGCGCTTCATCCAGCTCTACACGGCGACCTACGGCCCGGGTGACCATTATCTCGCCGACGCCTTCAACGAGATGGTGCCGCCCATCGCCGACGACGGCAGCGACGCGCGCGCCGCCAGCTACGGCGACAGCACCGCCAATCAGGTTCCCAGCCAGTCGGCGTCGTTGCCAACCAATGTACGCGACCGCAGGCTCGCGGCGTATGGCGAGCGGCTCTACCGGTCGATCACCTCCGCCGCCCCCGGCGCGACCTGGGTCATGCAGGGTTGGCTGTTCGGCGCGGACAAACATTTCTGGACGCCCGACGCGATCGCCGCCTTCCTCAGCCGCGTGCCTGACAAGGGCATGCTGATCCTGGATATCGGCAACGATCGCTACCCAGGTGTGTGGCGCGACACGCAAGCCTTTGACGGCAAGCCCTGGGTCTATGGTTATGTCCACAATTATGGTGGCAGCAATCCCGTCTATGGCGACCTCCAATTCTACCGCGGCGATATCTCGGCCGCCCTCGCCAATCCCGGGCGGGGCCGGCTGAGCGGCTTCGGCCTCTTCCCCGAAGGCCTGCACACGAACTCGGTCGTGTATGAGGAAGCCTATGATCTCGCCTGGGCCAATGGCGATGCTTCGCTGCACGATTGGCTCACGCGCTACACGCGCGCACGATATGGCCGCACCGCGCCCGCCATCGTGGCCGCCTGGCAGGATATGGCCGCCGGCACATTCCAGACCCGCTATTGGACGCCGCGCTGGTGGAAGGATCGCGCGGGCGCCTATCTCTTCTTCAAGCGGCCGGCGCTGGACGGCGACACCTTCCCCGACGCGCCCGGCGATCCTGCGAAGCTAGGCAAAGGTATCGATGCGCTGCTCAAGCAAGCCCCGCTACTAGGTGACGAGGCGCTGTTCAGGTACGATCTGGTCGAGTTCACGCGCCATTATGCCAGCCTGCGTCTCGACCGGGCGCTGCGGAGCGCGATCGCTAGCTACAAAGCGGGCGATGTCGCCGCCGGCGACACGGCGGTCGCGCAGGTCCGCTCGCTGTCGCTGGCGATCGATCATCTGATCGGAGGCCAACCGGACAGCCTTGCAAGCTGGATCGCCGACGCACGTGCTTATGCCGACACACCCGCCGAGGCGAAGGCCTATGCCGAAGATGCCAGGGCGCAGGTCACGATCTGGGGTGGTGAGGGCAATCTCACCGATTATGCCTCGAAGGCCTGGCAGGGCATGTATGCGGGTTATTATCTGCCGCGCTGGCTGATGTTCCTGGATGCACTGCGGGCCGCCGCTATCGCCGGGAAGCCGCTTGATGAAGCGGCAACGCGTCAGGCGATCGTGGCGTGGGAAAAAGAGTGGGTCGCCGATGATATTGTCTACCGCCGCGCATCGCCGAAAGACCCTGTCGCGGAGGCGCGTGCGCTGATGCAGGCATTGAACCGCCCATGAGCATCACGCCGCACGCCGCCAATACGCAGCGTTTCGTCTCGCTCGATCTGTTTCGCGGGATCACGATCTTTTTCATGATCGTGGTCAATACGGCGGGACCGGGTGCGCCTGCGTTCGAGCAATTGGTCCATGCGCCCTGGATCGGTTTCACGGCGGCGGACCTGGTCTTTCCGAGCTTCCTGTTCGCGGTCGGCACCGCGATGAGCTTTTCCTTCCGTCGTCCGACGACGACCGGCCATTTCCTTGCGCGTGTTTTCCGTCGCGCCGCTTTGATCTTCCTGCTTGGCTTCCTGATGTACTGGTTCCCCTTCGTCACGCACCAGCCGGACGGGAGCTGGGCGTGGAAGCCGTTCGACCAAACCCGTATTCCAGGTGTCCTGCAGCGGATCGCGCTTTGTTATCTCGCGGCGGCGATCGCGATCCGATGGTTGAAAGATTGGCGCGCGATCCTGACGCTCTCCGTCGTCCTGCTGCTCGGCTATTGGGCGCTATTGCTCGCCTTAAGCGCGCCGGGCGAGGCCTATGCCAAGTTCGGCAATGCCGGCACCCTGTTCGATCTCAAGCTGATCGGCCAAGACCATCTCTACAAGAAGGATCACGGGTTCGACCCCGAAGGCCTGCTCGGGACGCTGCCGGCGATCGTCAATGTGCTTGCCGGCTATCTGGTCGGCCGCGCGATCCAGACATCGACTGACAAAAGGCTCCTGATCCGCCGCCTGGTGCCGATCGGCGGTGCGTTGGTCGTGGCCGGCCTCGCCTGGTCGCCCTTCTTCCCGATCGCTAAGAAGCTGTGGAGTAGCTCTTACGTTCTGCTGACGGTCGGGATCGACATACTGCTGCTTTCATTGCTGATGGAACTGAGCGACGTGCGTGGGTTCCGTCTGGGCCGCGACTTCTGGCTGGTGTTGGGCCGCAACCCGCTCGTCATCTATCTTTTCTCGGAACTGTTCATAAGCGCACAGGCCTTGTTCCCCTTCGGCGGCTACGACAGCCCCTACACGTGGGTCGGGACTGCCCTGTTTCAGCGCATCGCGCCGGGCGCCGTGGGATCGCTGCTATGTGCGCTCGCTTATGCGCTTTTATGCTGGGGAATTGGCTGGCTCCTCGATCGCAAGGGCATAATCATCAAGGTTTAGCGCCCTCACCCGGAGAAGAATTCTCGATGACCCGCTGGCACATGATCAATCGTCGCGCCTTGCTGACCGGCGCAGCGTCCGCATCCCTCGCCGCGCCGGGAATGGTTGCCGGCCGCCGACCGGCGCCAATAGTGCTTCCGAACGACATTCCTCCGCCGCTCGCCGGGGAATGGCGCCCCTTCCCGGTCAGCGATCCCAGCCTGCGTTCGCTCGACGACGGATGGCTGTTCCACTTGGGCGACATCGTTGCTCCGCCCGTGATTGGGCATGAGGAATCCTATCAGAATGCCAAGGCTGGGGTGGCGCAAGGCGCCGCCGCCGTCAGCTATGACGACAGCGACTGGCGCGCTTTGGATCTGCCGCACGACTGGGCGATCGAAGCGTCGGTCGATCCTGCCGCCAATGTGGCGCAAGGCTATCGCCGGCGCGGCATCGGCTGGTATCGGCGCCCGCTCCAGCTCGATGCCGCATGGCGCGGCCGCTATCTCGAGCTACAGTTCGGCGGCATCGCCACCCGCGCGACGATCTGGTTCAACGGGATCGAGGTGGCGCACAGCTTCAGCGGGTATGGCGCGGTCAACATCGACATCACACCCTATGCCCGCTTCGGCGAGGAATTGAACACGATCGCGATCCGGGTCGATGCCGATGCGATGGAAGGCTGGTGGTACGAGGGCGCTGGTATCTACCGGCACGTCGGGCTGGCAGTGCGCGATCCGGTGAGCATTGTCACCGACGGCGTGCACGCCAATCCGGTGATGTCCGAAGCGAGGAGCTGGTCGGTCCCGGTCACGGTCGAGCTTGCCAATATAGCGACCGGGCCGGCCGCGGTGGCGGTCGAGACAAGGCTCTTCGATCCCGACGACAAGCTACTGACTTCGGAAACGGTAAGCGTTACCACTAGCCCCCTCCAGCCGGCCACCGCCAGCCTGACCTTGCCCGTGACTGGGCCGCGCCTCTGGTCACCAGATACACCGACCCTCTACCGCCTCGTCACGCGGGTGCTGCGCGATGGGCGTGTCGCGGACTCGCGCGAGACACGGATCGGCTTCCGTTTCTTCCATTTCGATACGGAGAAAGGCTTTTTCCTCAACGGCCGGCCGACCAAGATCAAGGGCGTCTGCATCCATCAGGATCATGCTGGCGTCGGCGTGGCGGTGCCCGACGCGCTGATCGACTGGCGCGTACGCCGGCTGAAGGCGCTCGGCTGCAATGCGCTGCGCAGCTCACATCACGCCCCGACGCCAGAATTGCTCGACGCCTGCGATCGGCACGGCCTGCTCGTCATGGACGAGAATCGCAATTTCAACCCCAGCCACGATTATATGGAGCAGCTGGAATGGCTGGTGCGGCGCGACCGTAACCGGCCGAGCGTGTTCATGTGGTCCGTCTTCAACGAAGAACCGATGCAGGGCACCGAGCAGGGTTACGAAATGGTCCGCCGGATGGCCGCGGCGGTGAAGCGGCTGGATACGACCCGCCCTGTCACGGCGGCGATGAACGACGGCATGTTTTCCTCCGTCAACGTATCGCAAGCGGTGGATGTCGTCGGATTCAATTACCAGACCCATCGTTATGACCGCTTCCACGCACTCCATCCCGACAAACCCCTGACCAGTTCCGAGGACACCAGCGCCTTTTCCACGCGTGGAGCGTGGAAGACGGATCGTGCGCGCAATATATTCGGCTCCTACGACAAGGATGCCGCCGACTGGGGCGCCACACACCGCGACGGCTGGCGCGCAATTGCGACCCGCCCTTTCATTGCCGGCGGATTCGTGTGGACGGGCTTCGACTATCATGGCGAGCCGACGCCGATGGAATGGCCATCGACGAGCAGCTTCTTCGGGATCATGGACATCTGCGGTTTCCCGAAGATGGCTTATTATCTCCACCGCGCGCAGTGGATCGACGATGTGCCGCTGCTCGAGCTGGCGCCGCACTGGAATTGGCCGGAAAAGGTCGGCGAGCCGATCACCGTCCTCGCGCTCACCAATGTCGACAGCGTGACGCTGCGCCTCAATGGACGCACGCTCGGCACCCGCTTGGTCGATCGCCTCACCATGCCGGAATGGCAGGTCCCCTATGAGCCCGGCCGGCTTGAGGCGATCGGTTATCGCGCCGGGCGCGAGGTTGTCCGCGCCGCTGTCGAGACGACCGGAAAAGGCGCAGCACTGCGCCTCACGCCCGATCGGCCCGTTATGATGGGCGACGGCCAGGATGCGCAGCCGATTACGGTCGATCTGATCGATGGCGCAGGGCGACACGTTCCGACCGCCGCGAACGAGGTGCGGTTCACGATCGAGGGTGGCACTATCATCGGGCTGGGCAATGGCGACCCGAACGATCACGATCCCGAAAAGGGCAACGGCCGCAAATTGTTCGCGGGCCTCGCGCAGGTGATCGTCCGTGCGGATGAGGGTCGGGGATCGCTGCGGCTGACGGCATCCGCGCCGGGGTTGCGCCCCGTCGCCATTACCATCGATCGCATCGCAGTGGCTCCGCGCGCATCGATTCCCCGCACGCGGCCGGTGGCCCTGCTGTCGGACTGGCGCCGTACGCCCTTCTCCGCGACCCGCCCGGATCCCGATCAGGTCTTTGCGTCGAACGATATGAACAGCCTCGATCATGGCCGCCCGGGGCGGCTCGAAGGACCAACCAAGGATGCCCCTTGGTCGATGTACCGCACCGTTTTCGTCCCCCGCCGACGGGTGGGAATCGAAGGTGGAGCGGTGGTCTTTGCGGAAGTAGTCGGAAGAGCCGAGGTCTGGATCGACGGCAAGCTGCTGGCGCGCAAGAACATGCCGGAGCCCGCGCCCCTGGTGGCGCCGTTCGGGCCGGGTGCAGGACCGCGAACCCTGTCGCTCCTCGTCCATGCCGAAGCAGATGCGCCATCGGGCATGGGACGCACCGTCTCGGTTCAGGAACAGCACGGCGCCGGACAATGAGCCCAGTTGGGCGCGGCCGAAGCGTGATGCTTGTGCGTTACGCTCTGCTATTGCTGGCCTCCCTTTGCCTGGCAAAGCCGGCGGATGCGGCGGCGCTGGAGCTTCGTGGAGCGTCGATCACGTATGACGCCACGGCCATGGGCGCGACCGCGCGGCTTGCTGCTGATATGCTGGCCGGAGACCTGAGCGCGCTCGGGGCCGGACAGCCCAAAGTGGGCTCCGATATCGCGGCCTGCGCGCGCACCTGCATCGTCATCGGCCGCTATGACGCGCCCCTCGTCGCCGGCCTCGCTCGTGCCGGCGGCGTCGACCTCTCCGCGCTGCGCGGCGGGTGGGAGCGTTATGTCCGCGCCGGGATGAACGTCCGCGGTCGCCATATCTTGCTGATCGCCGGATCCGACCGACGTGGCGCGATCTATGGCGTGGTCGATCTGTCGCGTACGCTCGGTATATCGCCCTGGGCCTGGTGGGCGGACGTGACGCCGCGTCGACGCGCCACGATCGTGGTCGATGATCGAACCTACCTCTCACGCGCACCCTCAGTGCAATATCGCGGCATCTTCCTGAATGACGAGGATTGGGGGTTGGAGCCTTGGGCTGCCCACACCTACGATCCCGACAAAGGCAATATCGGCCCAAAAACCTATCGCCGCCTGTTCGAGCTGATGTGGCGGCTCAAAGCGAACACCTTATGGCCGGCGATGCACTCGGTCTCAGCGCCCTTCTACAGCGATCCCGCCAACGCGCCGCTTGCCGATGCCTATGCAATCGTGATCGGCACCAGCCACGCCGAGCCCATGATGCGCAACAATCTGCGCGAATGGGACGAGGCGGTGCGCGGCCCGTTCGACTTCACGCGGCGGCCGCAAGCGATTCTTGATTATTGGCGCGAACGTGTGACCGAAACGCGCGGCCAGGAGGATATTTATACCGTCGGCCTGCGCGGCATCCATGACGGCCCGATGCAGGGTGCGAGCAGCACCGAGCAGCGCCGCGCCATCTTGGAAAAGGTGATCGGGCTCCAGGAAGGCCTGCTCGCCGACACGCTCGGCCGTCCTACCACCGAAATTCCCCAGGTGTTCGTTGCCTATCACGAGCTGCAGGAGGCCTATGATGCGGGCCTGACCGTGCCGGACGACGTCACATTGATGTGGACCGATGACAATTATGGCTATTTGCGGCGGCTCAGCACGTCGGCCGAGCGCGCCCGCCCGGGCGGCGCGGGCATCTATTATCATCTGTCTTACTGGGGCCGGCCGCATGATTATCTGTGGCTCGGCACCACACACCCGGCGCTCATCCGCGAAGAGATGGGCCGCGCGTGGGCGACCGAGGCACGGCGGATGTGGATCGTGAATGTCGGCGACATCAAGCCGATCGAATATCTCAGCCAATATTTCCTCGATCTCGCTTTCGACGCAGATCTGTTCGCAAAGGATCCGCAGCAGCATCTGACGGCCTTCATGGCCGAGCAATTCGGCCAGGCCGACGCGGCCGAAATCGCCGGCATCATGATGCGCTTCTACGATCTTGCCTGGGAAAGGCGGCCTGAATTCATGGGCTTCGGCGAGACCGAATGGGTCACGCCCAACCGCCCCAGCGCCTATGTCCAGGCGGATGGCGAGGAAGCGCAGGACCGGATCGCCGCTTATGCGAAGCTGGTCGCGCGCGCCGAGGCGGTAGCGGCGCGCCTTCCCGCCGACCGGCGCGACGCCTTTTTCGAACTGGTCCTCTATCCCGTGCGCGGAGCGGCCAAGCTGAATGAGCGCATCCTCAAGCTCGACCTGGCCGAACTCTATGCACGCCAGCATCGCGCCAGCGCCAATTTCTACGTGGATCAGGCGCGTGCCGCGCATGCGGCGCTCGTCGCCGACACCGCCGCCTATAATGCGCTGGGCGGCGGCAAGTGGCGCGGCATGATGGATATGGCGCCCCGGGCGCTGCCCGTCTTCGGTGAACCTTTATGGCCGCACTGGGAGCCCGCCGCCAAGGCGGGATGCGCTGCCGCTTTGTGGGGCGTTTGGACCAACGACCGGAATACGGTGACCTTCAGCACGGGGATTCCCGGGCAGAAAGTAGTGACACTCTACGGCTACCAGCCCAACGCGCTCGACTGGCAGGCATCGCCTCCCGCGGCGGGGCTGTCCCTGTCGATAATGCATGGCCGGCTCGGCTCGGAAAACGGCTATGAACAGCGGCTCATCCTCTCGTACGACGGACGCGGTCCGGTCGGCACGGTCCAGCTGCACTGCGGCGAGGCAACACTTCCAATCCCCGTCGCGCTGGCCGAACCGCCCGCTTCCAGGTCGGGCATCACGGGGGAAAAGGACGGGCGTGTCTCTATCCCGGCGCTTTCAGGAATAGCGGGTTCCGACTGGGAGGCCATATCAGGGCTCGGCAGCGAAGGCGGTGCGCTGCGTGCCCGCCTGACGTTGCCGAGCCGCCCGCTTGCGGAGGCGGGCACGGGCACGCCGGCGGTCTATCGCTTTGCGACGGTAAGCGACACGGGTGCCGAGCTCCGGCTGGTGGCACTCCCAACCCACCCGCTGTCGCCTGCGCATGGGCTGCGCATCGCGCTAAGCCTGGACAGCGGGCCGCTGCAGGAACTGGATTTCGCGACAACAGGCCGCAGCGATCGGTGGCGGGCTAACGTGCTCAGCAACACGGCGGTGGCTAGCATCACGCTCAAGGCACTTAGGCCCGGCGTGCATACCCTGCATCTTACCTCGCTCGATCCCGGCGTAATTTTGGACAGGATCGAGTTGGTGTTCGATCGAGCGCGGCCGCAATATGGTGCCTCAGGCGGTTAAGCTCCAACCCGAAAATCGATTTTCGTGTCCGGGCGCATCGACTTCCCGCTGGCGACAGGAGCGACCGCATTGCCGTAGATCCTTGCTGGGCCGCGGCTCGCATACCCGAACGTCTCGTACAATAGAGCCGCGCGGCCATGCGATTTCGCTCTCTTATCGAAGTACATTTGCCGCTGGCCTGAACCAATCCCGCCATTTTTCCTGTAGAAACTCACAGAAAATCTCGCAGCATTCGCTTCTTAGACTCAAGTACTGAGTCTATTTGACATCATTGTCATTCGAGACATATTTCGTGTCGAAACGATACGCTTTATCTCTGCCACGTCGTCACTTCGGATATACGACTAATAGCTAAATTGACGGCCGCTATGCAAAGATAAGAAAACCCCCATTCATAAAATGAAAACAGGGGGGTCGGATGTCTTCGCAGCGCTTTTGGGGTGTTTCGTTGGCTGCAATAGGGGCAGCGTCACTGTCGGCGGGGGCGGCTTGGGGCGCCGATCCCGCCCCGGCTCAGGCCGGACCGAGCGCGGTTCAAAGCGGCGTGGAGGATCAGGGATCCGGGCCGGCGACGATCACGATCACCGGTTCGCGCGTGATTACCGACAACGTCCGGTCGCCGACGCCGATCACATCGGTGAGCATCGAAGAAATCGCGAAGACGACTCCGAGCGACGTGGCGGACGCGCTGAACAAATTGCCCGAGATTATTGGCGGGCGTACCCCGCGCACGCAGGGGAACGGCAGCACCAACAATGGCGGCAATGTGCTGTCGCTGCGCAATTTCGGGCCATCGCGGACATTGGTGCTGCTCGACGGGCATCGCGTGCCACCTTCGAACCAGGACGGCACGGTCGATATCGACATCCTGCCGCAGATGCTGGTGAGTCGGGTCGATATCGTCACCGGCGGCGCGTCGGCGGTTTACGGCTCGGACGCGGTCGCGGGTGTGGTCAACTTCGTCCTCGACAAAAAGTTCACGGGATTCCGGTTCCAGGCCAATGGCGGCATATCCAAATATGGCGACGGTGAGGAAGGCCAGGTCGGCGCCGCGTGGGGCACCGACCTGTTCGGCGGCCGCGGCCATATCGAGATGGAGGCGCGCTACCGCAACCAGGCCATGATTCCGATCAGCGCGCGGCCGTACGGCGCTGACGGGCAGGCCTGGCTGCTCGCGGGCAATGGTTCGCCGTCGAACCCGTTCGTGAACGTGCCCTATTCGCGCGTGTTCAACAGTGGCGAGACCGGCAACGTGGTGTGCGGATCGGCCTGCCCGGTCAACGCTTATACCTTCAGGCAACCGGGCGTGTTGAGCCCGATGGTGCATGGCACGCCAACCGGTACCGCCAATCTGGAATCGGGCGGCGACGGCGGCTGGGTGAAATTCGGCACCTTCCGCTCACAGATCGACATGAAGGATTGGTTCGGCCGGTTCAGCTATGATCTGACCGACGATATCAATGCTTACGTCCAGGCAAGCTGGGCCGAGGCTGGAAACAAATCCAACTGGATCAACTGGGTGGTGAGTCCATCGGCGGGCCGCCCGAATTCGCTATTCGCCAACAACCCCTTCCTCAGCGCGGCGACGCAGGCGCAGCTGGGGGCGGGCATCGTCTGCGGCACGCCGGCCGCTACGGGGTGGCGCTGCTTGCCGCCGGTGCCCGCGACCTCTCCACAGACCGGGAGCACGCCGCCGCCGCCGCCGACTACACCCTATTTCTCGGCGCCGTCCTACATCTGGAACAAGGTGGGCGGCGAGGATGTCGGCCCGACCAACCGGCTGTACCGCACAATATCGCGCCAGTGGAATACGAGCGTGGAAGCGGGGGCGACCGGCACGCTGGCGGGGCTGCATTGGGACGTCTTCTACAATCATGGCGAAAGCCGGCTGAAGGTGACCAACCCCAACAATACCGACAATGCGAAATATCTGGCGTCGCTGGACGCGGTGATCGCGCCGCCGGGCACGACCGTGAACGGGGTCAATGTGGCCGGTTCGGTAGTGTGCTGGGTCACGACGCAGCCACAATTTGCCGGCCTGTATCCGGGATGCGTCCCGACCAACATCACCGACCCCAACGGCCCTTCCGTCGCGTCCTACAATTATCTGAAGCAGTCGACGTCGTGGACGCTGAAACAAAAACTGGACAATATCGGGGCATCGATCGGCGGCGGGCTGTGGGGCCTCGGCCTGCCGGCGGGCGAGATTCGAGCCAACCTTTCGGGCGACGTGCGCTGGGCCACCTACAAGATGGACAGCGCCTTTAAGCCGACCGACTTCGTCAATTGCACGGGGCTGCGCATGTGCCTTGCCAATGGCGGCGCGCCGGTGCGCTGGGTGCAGAACACCAACGCCCCGGTCGATGCGAAGAACAATGTCTATGAAGTCGCGCTCGAAGTGAACGTGCCGCTGATCAAGAACTTCCCGCTGGCCGAGGAGGTCTCGACCAACTGGGCGGGCCGTTACACGCGCTATTCGAACTTCGGCGCGGTCAAGACGTGGAAGGGCGGGCTCGATTGGCATGTCAACGACTCGATCCGATTCCGCGGCACCGCGTCGCTGGACATCAGGGCGCCGAACCTCAACGATCTGTTCCAGCCGGCGGGCGTCTCCTCGACCGGGTTCACCGACCTTCTGACCAACGGCAATAACAGCCTGCGACTGGTATCGAAGGGCAACCCCGATCTGACGCCGGAAAAAGCGCGTACGATCACGCTGGGCATGGTGTTGACGCCGCAATTCCTGCGCGGCTTCAACTTCTCGGTGGACTATTACAAGACCAAGATCCGGGATGCGATCACGGGCATCAGCTACCAGAGCTCGGCCATCCAGAATATCTGCCTGGCGAGCGCACCCCGCTACGATTCGCCCTTCTGCTCGCTGGCGGTGCGGCCGATCACAAATCCGTCCGACCCCAATTACAAGAATCCGAACCTCAATTTCCCGACTGAGATCCACAATTCGCCGCTGAATGCGGCGCGCCAGAAGACCGAGGGCTTCGACATCCAGGCCAATTATGGCTGGAACATGGAGGATATCTCGTCCGGATTGTCGGGCCACGTCACGATCCGGCACCTGCTGAGCTATCAGCCGGTCAATACGACGATCAACATTCCGGGCGCCTTCCCGACCTGGGCGGTGGCGCCGAAGCTGCGGCAGACGACGTTCTTCTCATACGACAATGGCGACTGGAGCCTGTCGCTACAGAACCAGTGGCTGAGCAGCGTGAAGCTGGCGTCGAGCGACAATAAGCTCAACGGCAACAGCCAGAATTTCGTCCAGCCGCGTCTGCCGTCCTACGACTCGCTGGACGTGACGATCAGCAGGCATATCAAGATGTTGGGTAAGGGTGGGCAGATTTTCCTGACCGTGAACAACGTGACCAACGCGCGCGCGCCGCTCTTCCCATCCAGCTCGGGCATTCCCGGGTTGTTCTATCCGACGCTTGGATTTTACGACGATATGGGACGCTATTTCACCGCCGGCATCAAGGCGGGGTTCTGACGAAAAATGCGCTGAGACATTTGGAACCGGGCGAAGCAAACCCTCGCTTCGCGTAACTGCCGGCGGACGTTTTCTGTCCGTCCGCCTGCAGCGCTGGCCGCCTCGATCGGTACGAGGCGGCCGTTTTTTGTCTGCAGGCGATGATGGGTGGCCTGAGCCGTTTTGGCTTTTACGCGGCTTCGTCCTCTGCCTATGGCGCCTGTCTCATGAGTTCCCCCGCCCCGCCCCGCATCCTGGTCGACGCCGACGCCTGTCCGGTGAAGGACGAGACATACCGCGTCGCGTGGCGAACCGAGGTGCCGGTGACCATCGTCAGCAACAGCCATCTGCGTGTACCCGATCATCCTTTGATCGAACGCGTGGTGGTGAGCGACGGGTTCGACGCGGCGGATGACTGGATCGCCGAGGCGGCCTCGACTGCGACGATCGTGATCACCGCGGACATATTGCTGGCCGACCGTGCGCTGAAGGCGGGGGCGGTGGTGATCGCACCCAATGGCAAACCGTTCACGCAAAGCTCGATCGGCGCGGCGATCGCGACCCGCGCAATCATGGCGGACCTGCGCGCAGGCGGCGACCAATTGGGCGGGCCAGCACCGTTCGCAAAGGCGGACCGGTCGCGCTTCCTGTCGGCGCTGGACGAGGCGATCGGGCGGATGAAGCGCGGACAATAATCTGCTTCGCACATGCAGCGCTTGGGTTGATCACGCGCACGTGATAGGCGCGCGGCCATGCTGAATTTGAACGGTGTGACGGTGCGCCTTGGCGGACGCACGATCCTCGACGCCGCCACCGCCACTTTGCCCGGAAAGAGCCGCGTCGGGCTGATCGGCCGTAACGGCGCAGGCAAATCGACTCTGATGAAGGCGATCATCGGCCAAATCGAGCTCGACAATGGCGCGATCGAGATGCCGCGCAACACTCGCATTGGCTATATCGCACAGGAAGCGCCGAGCGGTTCCACCACCCCGATCGAGGCCGTGCTGGCGGCCGACACCGAACGCGCAGCTCTGCTGGCCGAGAGTGAGACCTGTTACGAGGATGCGCACCGGCTGGGCGAAGTCCATGACCGTCTGATCGCGATCGACGCTTATGGCGCCCCCGCCCGCGCCGCGCGCATCCTGGTTGGCCTCGGTTTCGACGACGCGATGCAACAGCGCCCGCTCGACAGCTATTCGGGCGGGTGGAAGATGCGCGTCGCGCTCGCGGCGTTGCTCTTTTCTGAACCCGATTTGCTGTTGCTCGACGAGCCGTCGAACCACCTCGACCTCGAAGCGACCCTGTGGCTCGAAAATTTTCTCAAAGCCTATCCGGCAATGATGGTGGTGATCAGCCACGAACGCGATTTGCTCAACAAGGTGGTCGACAATATCCTCCACCTCGAAGGCGGCAAGGTCACGCTCTACGCGGGCGGCTATGACGCGTTCGAACGCCAGCGGGCCGAGCGCGCCGCACAGCTTGCCGCCGCGCGTGCCAATCAGGAGGCGCAGCGGGCCAAGCTGCAGGACTTCATCGCCCGCAACAGCGCGCGCGCCTCGACCGCCAAGCAGGCGCAGTCACGCGTCAAGGCGTTGGCACGGATGCAGCCGATCGCGGCGATGGCGGAGGACCCGACGCTCAGCTTCGACTTCCCGGATCCGGATGAGCTGCGCCCGCCGCTGATCACGCTCGATATGGCGGCGGTCGGCTATTCGGAGACGCCGATCCTACGTCGGCTCACTCTGCGACTCGATCCCGACGATCGCATCGCCCTGCTCGGCCGCAACGGCAACGGCAAGACCACGCTCGCACGCCTGCTCGCCGCACAGCTCAAGCCGATGGAAGGCGATATGGCCGCGACCGGCAAGATGCGCGTCGGCTATTTCACCCAATATCAGGTCGAGGAGCTGGACGGCGACGACACCCCGCTCGCGCATATGACGCGCGTGATGCAGGGCAAGACGCCGGCCGCGGTGCGCGCGCAGCTCGGCCGGTTTGGTTTCTCCGGCGACAAGGCCACGACCAAGGTCGGCAAGATGTCAGGCGGCGAGAAAGCACGGCTGGCGCTCGCTTTGATCACGCGCGACGCGCCGCACATGCTGATCCTCGACGAGCCGACCAACCATCTGGACGTCGATGCCCGCGAGGCTCTGGTGCAGGCGCTCAACAGCTATTCGGGCGCGGTCGTGCTGGTGAGCCATGACCGTCACATGATCGAACTGACCGCCGACCGGCTGGTGCTGGTCGACGACGGGACGGCGAAGGAATTCTCGGGAAGCCTCGAGGATTATACCGACCTGATCCTGGGTAAGAACCAGCCCAAGAGCGAAGGCGGGCCTAAGGGCTCCAAGAAAGACCGCAAGGCCGCCGCCGCCGAGCGTGAACAGGCGCAGGGGTTGCGCAAGCAGGTGCGGGAACAAGAAGAGAAAATCGCGAAGCTGGGCGCGGAGCGCAGCGCGATCGATCTGGCCATGTTCGATCCGAGCAAGGCCGAGCCAAAATTCGCCAAGCTGACGATGGGCGACCTGATGAAACGCCGGGCGGAGATAGAAGCTGAGCTGGAGACGGTCGAAGCTGCGTGGATGGCGGCAAGCGAGCGGCTGGAGCGGGCGGCGTAAACTAAACCGCCCAGAAGCGCCGGCGTCGTCGCTCCTAATGCAGTTTCGCGATGTTCAGCCCGTCGGCCTTGGCGCGATCCTTGACCGATTCTTCGCTGCGCGTGAGCGCCTTGGCGATCGCTTTCAGAGCCATGCCCTTTTTCGCGAGCGTGTGGAGCTTCTGGATCTCGTCCTGACGCCAGGGCTGGCGGTGGCGTTCGAACTTTTCGGCCATGATTTTTCCAATCGATTTTGCACTGACCCTAGGCGGTTACGTGTCCGACGTGAAGCGCAGCGAACGCCCGTCGCGCGCGCTGCGCCGCGCGCACTCGATGATCTTGAGGCCAGTAATCGCGTCCTCCGGATCGACTGGCGGCGGCGCGCCATCGAGGATCGCATCCGCAACCTTGCGGTAAAAAGCGGGCCAGTCACCACGCTCGGACGGCACGGGCTCGCGGCGGCCATCGGCACCGGTCAGCATCCCGTAGGCGGCGGCGGGCTCGATCCCATAGCCCTGGTCGCGCGGCGTATTGCCGGCACGCATCCAATCCTCCTGCGGATCGATGCCATATTTGATGAAGCTGCCTTCATTGCCGTGCAGCGCGAAGCGCGGCCGTGGCTCGGCAACAAGCGTGGAAGCCGAAAGGATCACCCGTTTCGCGCCATAGTGGAGCGTGAGGTCGAAATAATCGTCGACCAACGTGCCGATCCGCTGGGATGCGACGTCGCCCGTGATGGTGTCGGGATTGCCGAACAACAATAGCGCCTGGTCGATCAGATGCGGACCGAGATCGGCGAGCAAACCGGTGCCTTCATCGGGCAACTCTTTCCAGCCGGGGCGGATGGCGAGCCGGAAACGATCCCAACGCAATTCGGCATGGTTGACCTCGCCTAGCCGCCCTTCGCGGATCAGCCGGGCCACGGTCAGGAAGTCGGCATCCCAGCGGCGATTATGGAACACGGTCAGCATCCGCCCCCGCTCCTTCGCGAGCGTGATCAAAGCGCCACCTTCGGCGGGTTCGGGCACGAATGGCTTGTCGACCACGACATGCTTGCCCGCGAGCAAAGCAGCGCGTGCGAGCGGGGCATGCGTCTTGTTGGGGGTCGCGATCACGACCAGGTCGATATCGCTCGCGGCTACAACCGAATCCGCATCGGTCGAAACGGTGGCCTGGGGATAGTCCCGCGCCACCTCGTCCCTTCGCGAAGTCACCACCCGCGTCAGACGAAAGCGCGAGTCCAGTGCGACTAAAGGCGCATGGAAATTGGCCCCGGCAAGGCCGTAACCGAACAATGCGACGTTGACCGTCATCTTCTGTCTCCCTCGCGCTCCGCCGTTCAGCCGGCGATGGACATAGTTTGGCACCGCTATAATGGCGGTTTTGTTCCAGCAGGAGTCACCAATGACCTTCCCCGTGCCTTATGTTCCGGATCCGCTACGATATGATGGCCGAATGAGCTACCGTCGATGCGGGCGGAGCGGGCTTGACCTTCCCGCCATTTCGCTGGGGCTGTGGCAGAATTTCGGCGGCGCCGATGTGTTCGACGTCGGCCGTGCCATGCTGCGCCGCGCGTTCGACCGGGGCGTCACGCATTTCGATCTCGCCAACAATTATGGCCCTCCTTACGGCTCGGCCGAGGAAAATTTCGGGCGCGTGCTGGCGGCCGATTTCGCCGGCCATCGCGACGAACTGATCATCTCGACCAAGGCCGGTTGGGACATGTGGCCCGGGCCTTATGGTGATGTCGGCAGCAGCAAGAAATATCTGGTCGCCAGCCTCGACCAAAGCCTCAAGCGGATGGGGGTCGACTATGTCGACATCTTCTATTCGCACCGCGTCGATCCCAAGACTCCGCTCGAAGAGACGATGGGGGCGCTCGCCCAGATCCACGCGCAGGGCAAGGCGCTCTACGTCGGCATTTCGAGCTACGAGCCCGGCCTGACGCGCAAGGCGGCGGCGATCCTGGCGGAATATAAGGTGCCGCTGCTGATCCATCAGCCGAGCTATTCGATGCTCAACCGATGGATCGAGACGGAATTGCTCGGCACGCTCGACGAGCTCGGCACGGGCTGCATCGCCTTCTCGCCGATCGCGCAGGGAATGCTCAGCGACCGTTACCTCAATGGCATTCCGCAGGATGCAAGGGGCGCCAAAGGCGGGTCGCTTAAGCAGGACCTGATCAAGCCCGAGACGATCGAGCGTATCCGCAGTCTCAACGTGATCGCGACGAAGCGCGGCCAGAGCCTGGCGCAGATGGCGATCGCCTGGGTGCTGCGCGATCCGCGCGTGACCTCGGCCCTGATCGGCGCCCGCACGGTCGAGCAGCTCGACGATTCGCTCGACGCGGTGAAGAACCTGGCCTTCTCAGCCGAGGAACTCGCGGAGATCGACCGGCATGCCGAGGATTCGGGCATCAACATCTGGGGCGTCTCGTCGGCGATCAAGTCGGTGCCTGAGGGCGCAAGGAACTGAACCTCAGTCGCGGTCGGTCGGCGCGCCAAGCGGGAACATGTGCCGATATGGCCGCGCCTCGTCGAGCGCGCGGGCATAGCTGGGGCGCTCTAGCAGCCTTTGCCGATAGGCTTGGAGCGCGGCGAACTCCGACGGGATCGGATGCGTCCAATCGGCATAGAGCAACGCCGGTGCGGCGGCACAATCGGCCAGGCTGAATTCGCCCGCGACCCATGTCCGATCGGCCATTCGCTGGTCGAGCAATGCGTAGGACGTCTCGAGCATCGTCTTCCATCTGGCGCCGCCCTGCCCATCATCGGGCTCACGCCCGATCGCCAGATAGACGATCCGCTGCTGGGGATAATTGACGTAATTGTCGAAGAAGCGGTCCCACATCCGGACATCGACCGCCATCATCGGATCCGCCGGCACGAGCCGCCGCGTTTCGGGGAAACGCGCGTCGAGATATTCGATGATGCTGGTCGTCTCGAAGATGAGCTCGCCGTTGTCCTCGAGCGCCGGCATGCGCGCGATCGGCCACAGCGCGGCAAACTCGCTCGCGACCGGCTCGCTGCCGTCGAGCAGCCGCGCCTCGAATGGAATATCCTTCTCGTAAAAGGCGGTTTTCGCCTTTTGGACATACGAGGAGAGCGGGTGGAGATAGAGCGAGAGCGTCATGATCCTGTCCCCTAGCGGCGGAGGACGATGTGGGTGGCGAGTTCGGTCGCGGCAGTCTCGGCCACTTTGAACCCGAGCGCGGGCAGATCGATGCCAGCGAACATCGCTTCCCCCTGGCCCAGTATCACAGGCGAGAAAGCGTAATGGAGTTCGTCGATCAGTCCGGCCTGCAGATATTGCCGCACGGTCGACACGCCGCCGCCGATCTTCACGTCGAGCGGACCGGCAGCCGCTTTGGCCTGCTCCAGCGCCGCCTCGATCCCGTCGGTGACGAAATAGAAGGTGGTCCCGCCCTCCATCACGATCGGATCGCGCGGGTGATGCGTCAGGATGAAGGTCGGCGCGTGGTAAGGCGGATTGTCGCCCCACCAGCCCTTCCAGCTCTCGTCGGGCCATTCGCCGCGCACGGGCCCGAACATGTTGCGGCCCAGGATGAAGGCACCGAAGCCATCCATCGATCGGCGCGCATAATCATCATCGACGCCCTCCGTTCCGCCTTCCTTGCCAAGCATCGCGCGGAAGGTCTTCGTCGGGAAGAACCACTCGTGCAGTTCCTCTCCGCGCTTGCCGAGCGGATCCTGCAGACTCTGTTCACATCCCGCGCCGAATCCATCGAGCGAGACCGCGAAGCCCGCGACTTTCACCTTCGTCATGATCGCCTCCTAACCGAATGCATTTTGCAATCAGTTGCGGATTACCTAAACCGATTGTATATTGCAAGCGGTAATGACAGACATTCGCTCAGGCTGCCCAATAAACCTCACGCTCGAAGTGCTCGGCGACCGCTGGAGCCTGATCCTCATCCGCGACATCATGTTCGGCAATCGGCGCTATTTCCGCGAGCTGCTGGCATTGTCGGATGAGGGGATTGCCTCGAATATTCTTGCCGACCGGCTGAAACGACTGGTGGCGCACGGCATCTTATCGAAGCGCGACGATCCGGCGCACAAACAGAAGACGATCTACAGCCTTACCGAGAAGGGCATCGATCTGCTTCCCGTGCTGATTCACATGGGCGCGTGGGGTCGCCGCCATCTTCCGACCACCCCCGAAATGTCGATCCGGCAGGAACTGCTCGAGGATGGCGGACCGGCCCTGTGGGAAGATTTCATGGCCGAGCTTCGCCACGTCCATCTCGGCGCGCCGCTGCCGTCCGGCCATCAAAACGTAAGCGACCGCCTTCGCGCCGCGTTCGAGCGGGTAGCTAGCCAGACCGCGAAGGCCGGTATCTAAGCCGCGAGATGGCCCGCGCGGCGGTAGCGCCAGTTCGCGAGATGCGCCGCCGCGATGCACAGGCTGCCAAGTACCGTAACCGGCGTTTCCTGCGGCGTAGCCTCCCAATGCGTCGCCCCGAGCGTGAGCAGGACCAGCCCGGCGGTGCCTGCAAGCAGCGGGGCCGCGATCCGATGGCGGCGATAGCCCGCGAACAGAGCTCCGCCCGTCGCCGGAATCGCCAGGCCGAGCGCAATCACGTGGAAATGTTCGGGGATCGGCAGCACTGCCGAGATGACAGGCACCAGCGCGAACAGCAGCGGCAGCGCAAGGCAATGGATCAGGCAGGCGATCGTCGCCCCCACCGCGATTCCCTCGATCAGATCGTCCTTGCGCGCCATCGTGTCGTGTACATGAGCGCTCCCGACGAAAAACGCAATGATATATTGTATCCTATTTGTTTCGGTAGCGTTCAATCGTGCCTGTGTTAAGCTTGGCCGCGATGGCGACGCCCCGACCTGGCCCCTGGCTCTATCGGCATCGCTGGCCGACTCGGCTTTGGCATTGGCTCAACGCGATCACGATCTTCATCCTGCTGATGAGCGGGCTGATGATCTTCAACGCGCACCCGCATCTTTATTGGGGCAGATATGGGGCCAATTTCGACGCGAGCTGGTTCGGCATCGGCCCCACCCCGCGCGGCGGCGGTGAGCTGCGCGTCTATCAGGTCCATATCCCGACCACGGGCGTGCTTGGCCATTGGAAGGATGCGCACGGCCATGTCCAGACGCGCGCCTTTCCATATTGGGCGACCATTCCGGGCAGCTACAGCCTGGCGGGCGCGCGGCGCTGGCATTTCCTGTTTGCCTGGGTGCTGATCTTGGGCGGCACCTCTTATGTGATCGCCAGCCTGATCAACCGCCATTTCGGCAAGGATCTGAAACCTAGTCGCGAGGAATTGCGGCCGCGGCATCTGTGGCAGGACATCAAGGACCATGCCCGGCTACGGCTGCCGACCGGTGACGCCGCCGGCCGCTATAATCCGCTTCAGAAGCTCGCTTATATCAGCGTCATCTTTTTCCTGATCCCGATGATGATCCTGACCGGCCTCACCATGAGCCCGGCCTTCAACGCGACAATCCCGCAATTGCTGTCCGTGTTCGGCGGCCGGCAATCGGCGCGCTCGATCCATTTCCTGTGCGCGATGGGGTTGCTGGCCTTCATCGTCGTGCATCTGGTGATGGTGGTGCTGGCCGGCCCGATCAACGAGATCCGATCGATGATCACCGGCTGGTTCCGGACGCCGCCGGAAAAACAGCGCCATGGCTGAGCTCGTTTCCCGCAGAAAAGCCTTGATGGTCGGCGGTGGGCTGATGCTTGCCGGCTGCGACAAGATCGCGCCGACCAGGCCCGCGCGAACCGCATTCCTCGGCGCCGAAGACCTGACCTACCGGGTCAACCGGCTGCTCACGCCGCGCAACGCGCTTGCGCCCGAATTCACCGGCGCGGACGTTTCGCCGATCTTCCGTTCGAACGGCACCAGCCACCCCGGCTCACCCGATTATGCGCGCTTGTCGGCAGGCAATTTCGCCGATTGGCGGCTGCACGTCGGCGGCATGGTCGGCCGCCCGCTCGCCATCTCGCTCGATCAGTTGAAGGCCCTGCCCCAGCGCACCCAGATCACGCGCCACGATTGCGTCGAGGGCTGGAGCGCGATCGGGCGTTGGACCGGGCCGGTGCTGGGGCCGATCCTCCATTTTGCCGGCCTGTCGAGCGCAGCACGCTATATCGTCTTCCATTGTTACGACGATTTCGGCGGCACGGCTTATTATGAGAGCATCGATCTGGTCGATGCCTTCCACCCGCAGACGATCCTGGCGTGGGCGCTCAACGGCCAGCCATTGCCCGTGCCGAACGGCGCGCCTTTACGGCTTCGGGTGGAGCGCCAGCTCGGCTACAAACAGGCGAAATATCTGCACGCGATCGAGGCTGTGGCCAGTCTCGACCAGATCGGCGCCGGCAAGGGGGGGTATTGGGAGGATGTTGCGGATTATGCCTGGTATGCGGGAATTTAGCGCCGCCTTTCTCTTTGCCCTGCTCGGAACCGCAGCCTGTACCGCCCAGACATCCACACCGTTCCCGGTTCACGTTGGCGGGCGCTCGATTGCCAATAACGACGGCAGCCTGACTTTCGGCTGGCCCGCGGTCTATTTCGAAAGCCGCTTCCACGGCACCGCTGTCTCGGTCAGCATCGAGACCTCCGACGACCGGCTGCGGCTACTCGTCGACGGCGCGGAAAAGGCGCTGCTGATCCAGCCTGGATCAACCCGGCTGACCATCGCCGGGCTGGCGCCGGGCGATCACGTCGTGCGGCTGGAGAAGGTGACCGAGAGCCAGACCGGCGGCAGTCGCTTCATCGGTTTCTATCCGGCGGACGGCAGCACTCCGCTTCCGCCCCAACCCCGTGCGCGCCAGATCGAATTCATCGGCGACAGCCTGACCGTGGGCTATGGTAATACGTCGCCAAGCCGAACCTGTACGAACCAGGAAATACACGACACAACCGACAGCCAGCTGAGCTTTGCGCCGACGCTCGCACGCGCGGTCGGCGCCGATTATCGCGTCAACGCTTATTCTGGCTTCGGCGTGATCCGGAATTACGACGGCACGTCACGGGGGCAGAGCATGGTCCTGCTTTATCCGCGGCTGAAGCCGGACGACCCCGCGCATCTGGAAACCGACAGTGGCGCATGGCGACCGCAGGTGATCGTCGTCAATCTCGGCACGAACGATTTTTCGACTCCGATCCATGCCGACGAGCCTTGGACGAGCAAGGAGGCGTTCGCCGCAGACTATCGGGCCAAATATCTCGCCTTCGCGCATATGCTGATGGCGAAGCAGCCGCAGGCGCACCTGGTCCTGCTGGGTTCGGACCAATTTTACGACCAGGTCCAGCAAGTCGCCGCCACGCTCAACCACGATGCGCGCAACCCGGTGACGACGATGCTGTACGGCGGGCTCGAACTGACCGCGTGCAATTACCACTTCTCGGTCAAGGATGACCGCACGCTTGCGGCGAGCCTGAAGGCGTTGCTCGACCAGCATCCCGAGTATTGGAACGGCGCCGCGCCCTAAATCCTGGCCTGGTTATTTTGGCTACGTGACCCGCGGGCCGCGTGGCGCCGGTTACTTCTTACCGGCGCCCTTGAGCAATGCGTCCAGAACCTGCTGGTCCTTGATCGCATAGGTCTGCCGATCGATCACACTGCCAGCGCCCACGCCTATGTCCCAATAGAAAGGAAGAATGCCGCTGCCCCGGGCTTGTTGCGTCACATATTCCGACCAATGCGCGCGCGACGCCAAGTGCTTTTCCAGATCCAGGGGCGTCGTGCGCCTCGGCGCGGCATATTCCCCGAGCAGCACCGGCACGCCCTTGCTCACGAACAGCTGGTTCCCGAGCTGCATATGCGCATCGACGGTATCTTCCTCGCCCCAGGTCGCGTTGCGGTCCGGCTCGATTGTCGAGTGGAAGTCCTTCCCCCAATAATAGAACATTTTCCCCCAGCTCGCATCCTCGGTCAGGATGCAGAAATTGGGCGGGGTGTAGAAATGCGGCTCGACCATCAGGCGATCGGCGGCCGTATCGGTCGGCATGCGCGTCCATAGCGTCTTGGCCAGATCCATGTTCACGTTCGGCAATTGCAGGACCAGCACACGATAGGCGTTCTTGCCGCCGGTCGAGCGAACCGCGTCGATGAAGGTCTGGTGGTAGGCGTAGAGCACCTCCATGTTAGTCGCGTTGTCGCAATTCGGCTCGTTCGCGCTGGCGAACATCAGGCGCTGGTCGAAATCGCGCAGATGCGTGGCGATCTGCTCCCAGAAGGCCTTTTGCTTGGCGACGACGGCATCTTTTTTGGCCGGCGTGACATTGTTTTCGAGCCAGCCGCCGTCCCAATGGATATTAAGGAGCACGGTCATGTCCGCGTTGATGCAATATTGCACCACCTCCTTGACGCGGTCGAGCCAGGACGCCTTGATCTGGGCTGTCGTCGGATCCGAATATTGATCCCATGCGCATGGCAACCGGATCGCATCGAACCCTACCGCCTTCGCCTTGTCGACAAAGCCTTGGGTGATCATGGGATTGCCCCAGGCGGTTTCCCCCCCGATCGCCTCAAGGGTGTTGCCGATATTCAGGCCAAGCTTGACGCGAGCAGCAAGGTCCTTGGCGGTCCCCATGCCGGAAGCATCCGCCGCGATCGGGCTGGTATTGTAGCTTGGGTACAAGCCTGCCGGGACTGGCGTGGGTGTAGGAGTGGGCGTCGGTGTAGGGGTCGGCGTCGGGGTAGGCGCCGGGCCGGAATTGTCCCCGCCTCCACAACCGGCGAGAGTCAATGCCATCGTTGAGGCCAGAAGTTCACGTCTCGCAACTTTCACGCGGTCTTCCCCCTATCCTTCTTGCTATTCTCAAAATTCGTCCCTGAAGGATGGGTGCTTCCCGTCACCGGACGACAGTTATCAATATCCGGCAAAACCCTTCCAAACAACCAAAAAATTTTCGTATGTAAAATCCTATATTATTGCTGAAAACAATCGTCGACAGAAACGGCTCTGTGGACGCTCGCTGCCGGACCCTGGTCCGGAGCCTGTCTCTTGCGTGACCCACGGGTTGATAAGGGATTGGCCATTGGGGGCTGACCGCTTCGCTGGTCGCTTCCAGCAAAGCGGTCGTCAGCGTTGGGCTGCCGAGGGTCAAAGAATGACGCGCAACGTCGCGCCGAAGGTGCGCGGCGCGCCGAGTTGGCCGGCGAAGGCGAACGGCGAGGCGCCGACGATCGAGGTGGTCGACAGGTTGAGATAATATTTCTTGTCGAATGCATTCTCGACCCACGCCGACAGATCGTATTTGCCCTGCTTGAACCCTGCGCCGACGCGGAATTCGGCGAGCCCGTAGCCAGGGATGCGGCTGTAGGGGCCGTCGTCGGCCGTCCCGAACATGCTCGAACGATAGGCGTAGCGCCCGATTGCATAGGGCCGGACCCCGCTCGCGGTTTCGAAATGCACGTCCGCGATCGCGTTTGCGGTCCACTTCGGCGACTGGAAGATGCGCGCGCCGGTCAGATCGCAGACGCCGGTTACACCGACCGGGCAAGGCGCGTTGTGGTAAGCGCTATATCTCGCGTCGTTATAGGCACCATTGGCGGTCAACGTCAGGAGCGGAGTGACGCGCCAGCTCGCATCCGCCTCGACGCCCTTCGCAACCACGTCGCCGACATTGGCGAGGTAAGAGCGGTTGCCGTTGCTCGGCACGATGTTGGCCTGAAGCCCCGACAGGCGCGTGCGATAGATATCGAGGTTGAGCGTCAGCCTGTGGTCGAACCATTGCTGCTTGAGCCCCGCCTCCCAGGCATGAACCTTTTCCGGCTGCAGCACGAGCGGCGTCCCCGCCGATACGGCGGCGTTGAGATTGAGCCCCGCGCCCTTGTAGCCGGTCGAGTAAGAGACGTAAGCGAGCAGGCTGTCGGTCGGCTTCCACGACAAGCTGCCGAGCCACGAAACATTGTTGTTCCGCACCGCCACATCATAGTGGAAGGGAAGCGAGGTCGCTGGATTGGGCGTGCCCGCCAGCGAGGTGTTGGATATGCCGTCGCGCTTGTCGCGCGTGTAGCGAATGCCGCCCGTCGCGATCAGCCGCGGCGTGATTTCGAAATTGGCCTGGCCGAAAAATGCGAGGCTTTTGGTATGCGTGTTCACATCGTCGAGATATTGCGAGCCGGGCGCAATCGTCACCGCCGCCGCGCTCGGATTGGCGAGCCGCGCGTAAGTGGTGTAAAAAGCGGACGCGTCATAGCCGAACTGGTTCAGGATATAATGATCCCCCAGCCGCTGGTGGAAATAGTAAGCGCCGGCCTGCCAGTTGAAGCGCCCCGGGCCCGACGCCAGCCGGAACTCCTGTGAGAATTGCCGGTAGCGCGTGGTCGCGACATTGACCTGGATCACGTCGAGCGGCGTATTGTCGCTATCCTGCAGCGGGTTGAAATACCATTGGCGATAAGCGGTGATCGCGGTCGCGGTCGCGAAGCCAATATCCCAATCCGCCTGAAGCGAAGTGCCCCATTGGTGCGTGCGCATCTGCTGCGGCGCATTGTTGCGGGTGAAGCGCCCCGGCTGGGGTACATAGCCGAGCGCGGCCAAGGTCTGAAGCGTGCGCCCGGTGGTTGCGCTGAGACTGGCGGGTAGGACCAACTTGGTGGCGCTCACGCAGCAAGTATCGTCTTCCTGCGAATAATCCGCGATCCAGCGCAGCTTGAAATTGGCCGAAGGCGTGGCGAGGAGTTGCACGCGGGCGCCAGTGCGGCCGATGCTGTTGGCCGTGGTGCCCGTCTTAAGGTTGGGCAAGGTGCCGTTACGGTGCGTGCTGAAGCCAGTCACACGGAGGGCGAGCAGCCCGTCGACGAGCGGCCCGGTAACCGCGAGCCGTTCCTGATTATAGCCGTAATTGCCGACCGATGCCTCGGCGGAGAGACCGAAATCAAAACTGGGCGCGCGCGTGGCGACATTAATGACGCCGGCCGAGCTGTTCCGGCCGAACAGCGTCCCTTGCGGGCCGCGCAGTACCTCGACCCGATCGACGTCGACCAGATCTGCAAGCGCCATGCCTGGCCGGCCGAGATAGACATTGTCGACATAGACGCCGACCGACGTGTCGAGCCCGTCCGACGCGCTGGATACGCCGATACCGCGGATCGCGTTGGAGCTGTTGCGCGGGTTCGAATTATAGGCAGTCAGGCTGGGTGTCAGCTGCTGCAGGTCCGCGATTGAATAAGCGCCGGTCCGTTCGAGATTGGCGCCCGATACCACCGAAAGCGCGACCGGCACATCCTGCGCGCGTTCCACCTGGTGGCGGGCGGTAACGACCACCTCGCTCGATGCGGCGAGCGCCGCGACCTCGCCGCCATCGGCAGTGTCGGCGGGAGCCGCATCCGCCGTAGCATCCCCGGTCGCCGCAATCAGCCGCACCTGGGCCGAGGCCGCCCCCGCCAGCAGCGCGGCGCCAAGCGCCGCAGCCGACGCCGCATGTGCAAACCGATGATGAGTCATGATATTCGCCCTTTTTATTTCCGCTCAGGGCGCCGCCTCTTAATTTCCTATTTTCCTACTAGGGAATTATAGAATCTAGCTGTAGGTGAAGTTTTTCTGCGTGGCCCGCGACCGCGGTCGGGCCGCATCCCATGCGAGCGGCAGCCACGCCGCCTGGGAGAGTCGCATGGCGAAGATCGGACCGTTCGAGGTAAGCGCGCAGGGTTTCGGCGCGATGGGGCTGTCGAGCAGCTATGGGCATGCCGACGATGCGGAATCGCTTCGCACGGTCCAGCGTGCGATCGATCTCGGCATCACTTTCTTCGATACCGCGAGCGGCTATGGCGACGGGCATAATGAGCGGCTGCTCGGCCGCGCCATCGCCGGCAATCGCGACCGCCTCGTCATCGCCAGCAAGTTCACGCACCGGCGCGGTGGCGGGGGTGAGCTGATCAGCGCGCGCCAGGCGGTCGAGGCCAGCCTGCGCCGCCTCAAGGTCGACCATATCGATCTCTATTATCTGCACCGCGTCGATCCGCTGGTGCCGATCGGTCAATCCGTGAGCGAGCTCGCGCGGTTGCAGGACGAAGGCAAGATCGGCGGCATCGGCGTGTCCGAAGCGGATGCCGACCAGATCCGCCGCGCGCATGCCGTGGCCCCCCTCGCCGCGCTGCAAAGCGAATATTCGCTGTGGACGCGCTATGTCGAGGCCGAGATCCTGCCGACGGTGCGCGAACTCGGTATCGGCTTCGTAGCGTACAGCCCGCTCGGTCGCGGCTTTCTCGCCGGCAGCCTGCCCAGCCAAGAGGATGACCGCCGCAACCTCCATCCGCGCTTCCAGGCGGACGCGATCGCGGCCAACGCCCGCCGCCGCCGCATCATCGAGGATGTCGCCGAACGCCTCTATGTCACACCCGCACAGGTCAGCCTCGCCTGGGTGCTGGCCAAAGGCGTCGTGCCGATACCCGGCACACGCCACGTCGCGCATCTCGATGACAATATCGCCGCGAACCATATCGCGCTCGACGACGAAACGATCGCCGAGCTCGACGCCGCCTTCCCGCCCGGCAGCACTGTCGGCGATCGCTATCCGCCCGAGCAACTGCAGTTCGTCCCGCGCGAGCCGGCCCTCGCCTGATCCTTTTCTCCCGCAGCCAGAAAGGCGCACATCATGAGCAGTGCAGCGCAGCTACAAGAGCGTCAGTCCTATTCACGTATCCGGGTCGAACCCGTCACGCCGACGATCGGAGCCGAGATTTCGGGTGTCGACCTGTCCAAAGGCATCGATTCCCAAACGGCCGAGGAGATCCAGAAGGCGCTTCACGAGTGGCGCGTCATATTCTTTCGCGACCAAGATCTGAGCAACGACCAGTTGAAGGCGTTCGGCCGCGCATTCGGGCCGCTCACGCCGGCGCATCCGATCGCCGACGGGCTCGAGGACCATCCCGAAATCTGGGAGCGTTCGGTCACCGAATATCGCGAGCGCAAGACCGCCAACGACACGCTTCCGCCCGGCCGCCAGCCGCCGCGCGATTTCAAGGGATGGCATATCGACATCACCTTCGTCGCCAATCCCAACCGCTATTCGATCCTCTACGGCGTCCAGATCCCGCCTTATGGGGGCGACACGATCTTCGCGAACCTGATCGAGGCCTATAATGGCCTGTCCAAACCGATCCGCGACCTGATCGACAATTTGCAGGCGGTGCACCGCACCAGCAGCTACGATAGCATCAGCCGCGGACCGCGCCGCGACGGTCTTCCCAACGGCCCCTTCACCTCGCTCCATCCGCTGGTGCGCATCCACCCGGAGACGGGCGAGAAACTGCTGTTCCTCAATCCCGGAACCGTCAGCCACATCATTGGGCTCAAGGAGCGCGAGAGCCAGGCACTGATCGACCTGCTTTATGGCGAGGTCACCCGCCCTGAATATCAGACCCGCTTCCACTGGCGTCCGGGCAGCCTGATCGTGTGGGACAATCAGGCGGTCGCCCATGCTGGGCCGATCGACTACGCCCAATTCACAGGCGCGCGCACCGTACGGCGCATCACCGTCGCCGGCGAGTTGCCCAAGGGGCCGGACGGCTTCGTGTCGCGGCCGCTGGAAGGCGACCTGTTCGGCGTGATCGGCTGATGCCGCAGGCCGCGCCTCGTTCGCGCAGCGGGCCGATCGGCCTGGCGGCGTTCGTGTTCGTCTCGATCGCGTTGCTGGTGGCCTTTGCCCCGGCCTGGCGGGGAGGCGCGGCTGAAAGCCGGCTGGATCTGAGCCGGCCGCTTCCCGACCATGTGCCGCCCGGCACGGTACTGCGCGTGGGCGATCCAGTCTCGCAATGGGTGTTCGAGCACAATGGCTGGGAGAAGAGACTCCCCTTCCGGGTCGAATGGGCTCAGATCACCGGCGGCCCCGACGTGACGGAGGCGCTCCACGCGGGCGCGCTCGACGTCGGCCTCGGTGCAAGCGTGCCGCCGATCCATGCCACCTGGACCGGGATCCCCGTCCGGATCGTCGGCTTCCGCGAATATGCCGATCCGGGCCAGCGCCAGTCCTTCGTCTTCGGCATCGCGCCCAAGGCGAACATCCGCACGATCGCAGATTTCAAGGGCAAGCGCATCGCTTTCAGCCCCAGCCAGGTCCAGGCGGTCGTGATATTGCAGACCCTGAAGGCGGCCGGCCTCAAACCCAGCGACGTCCAACTGGTCGAGCTGCCCTCCAGCATCGGAGGCGATGTCTATACCAACGCGCTCGCCAGCAACGAGGTGGACGTGGCGCCGCTCGGCGGAGGCATCGTCGCCGAACGCTATATCCGCAAGTTCGGGCGCGATGGTGCGCGACTGATCAAGCACCCGCCGTTCCGCGACGATGCGGTTTTCGCTTATGTGCCCGAAACCGCGCTCGCCGAGCCGGCGAAGGCCGCCGCGCTCAGGATCTTCGTCCATTATTGGGGGCTGGCGCAGGCCTGGATCAACCAGCATCCCGAAGAATTCGCCCGGGGCTATTACGGGCAGCATCAGGGTCTGCCGATCGCTGACGGCCGCCTGATCGTCGCCGCCACCACCGGCAATCTGCGCATACCGGACGATTGGACCCGCGCGCGCGGCGTCGAGCAGGCGGCGATCGACATATTGGCCCCGGTGACCGGTCATCCCCGTCTCGATGCTGCCAGTCTGTTCGATCCCCGCTTCAAAACCATCGCCGCCGATGGCGCCAAAGGACATGTTTCATGAACGCACATAGCGGAGAGATTCGCCCCGCCCCGCAATTGGTCGCGCCCACCGGCCGGCCGGTGCCGTTGGGCCCGGGCAAGCCCGGCCGCTACGGCCATCTGCTCGGGCCTGCCTTGCTCTTGCTGTACTGGGCGGTGCTTTCGGCCACCGGCTGGCTCGACCCCCGCACGCTGCCCGCGCCCTGGACAGCGATTAGCACCGGCGCCGATCTCGTGCGTGAGGGGCGGCTGCAGGCCAATCTCGCCGTCTCCGCCGCGCGCGCCGCGAGCGGCCTGCTGGTCGGCGGCGTGGCCGGCGTGCTGCTCGCTTTCCTCTCCGGCCTGTCGCTTCTCGGCGGCTACCTGATCGACGGCATCGTCCAGTTGAAGCGCGGTATTCCGATCCTCGCGATCATCCCGTTCATGATCCTGTGGTTCGGCATCGGCGAGCCGATGAAGATCGCGGTCATCGCGGTCGCGGCCTTCTTTCCGATCTATATCCAGACGCATAGCGCGCTGCGCGCGATCGACCTGCGCTATGTCGAGCTGGCCGAAACGCTTGGCCTTACCCGCTGGCAATTCCTACGCCGGATCGTGATCCCGGGCGCGCTGCCGGGTTTTTTGCTCGGCCTCCGCTTCGGTGCGACCGCCGCCTGGCTCGCTCTGGTCGTGATCGAGCAACTCAACGCCAGCAGCGGCATCGGCTATATGGTCACGCTCGCCCGCAATTATGCGCAGACCGACGTGATGCTGGTCGGGCTGGTCGTTTATGCGCTGCTTGGCTTCGGCACCGACAACCTGGTCCGCTGGGCCGAGCGCCGTCTTCTCACCTGGCGCAGGACACTCGGCCGATGAGCGTCGCCGCCGTCCGCATCCGCGATCTCAAGCGCGTCTTCACCCTGAAAGGCGTGCTCGACGGGGTTGATCTCGACATTGCGCCGGGCGAGTTCGTGGCGCTGCTCGGCCGCAGCGGCTCGGGCAAGAGCACCTTGCTGCGCGCACTCGCCGGTATCGACCATGAGGCCGAAGGCACGGGCGAAATCGCTTTACCGCGGAAGAGCGCGGTCATCTTCCAGGATGCGCGTCTGCTCCCCTGGCTGCGCGTGCTCGACAATATCCTTCTCGGCCAGCCGGGCGAGGCGCGCCTCCGCGCGCTGCAGGCATTGGAGGAGGTCGGCCTGGCAGGACGCGAACTTGCCTGGCCGCACGAATTGTCGGGCGGCGAGCAGCAGCGCGTCGCGCTCGCCCGGGCATTGGTTCGCGAGCCCGCCTTGCTGCTCGCGGACGAGCCGTTCGGCGCGCTGGACGCGCTCACTCGCATCCAGATGCACGATTTGCTGCGCCGCCTGTCCGAACGCCATAAACCCGCGGTCCTGCTGGTGACGCACGATATCGACGAGGCGCTCGCGCTTGCCGACCGGATCGTCATGCTCGATGGAGGCCGGATTTCCGCGGACCTGCAGGTCCCGGGCCGCGCCGACCGCACGCTGATCGCGCTTCAACGCAAGAGATTGCTGCAGATGCTCGGCGTCAGTTAGCAACAGGATAGAATCGACGCCTGCTTTCGGTGGAACGAAAGCCCCCGGAACACCACCAGCAGGCACGCCGTTCAGCAATGCGCATCGCCTCAACTATATTCGAGCAATTGCGCAAAGCGGCATCGGGGGACAATCCAATTGACGATCCGGCATGTCGCGATCATCGGCGGCGGCTTCTCCGGCGCGCTGCAGGCGATCAACCTTCTCAAGCACCAGGGACCCCGCGCGACGCTCATCGAACGGCGCGACACCACCGCTCGCGGGATCGCTTATTCCGCCGCGCACCCGGATCATCTGCTCAACGTCCGGGCCGCCAACATGAGCGCACTGCCGCAGTACCCTGATCATTTCGAGCGCTGGTTGGAGCAACGTCACCCGGGCCTCGCGGGCGGCTTCGCTCCTCGCTTGGTTTATGGCGATTATCTGGCCGGCCTGCTCGACGAGGCCCGTCTGGCCGCCGCCGAGCGGCTGACATTGCTGCAGGCCGAGGCAATTGATCTGGTCACGCAGGGCGAAAGCTGGCGGATCGCGCTGGCCGACGGCCGGACGATCACGGCGGATGCCGTCGTTCTCGCCCCCGGCAACCTGCCGCCCCACATCCCCCCTGAGATCTCTCCGCGTAACCTTCCACCCGGCGTCTTTGCCTCCGACCCCTGGAGCAAAGACGTCGCCGAGGGGCTGACCGATCGCGATCAGGTGCTGGTGATCGGCACCGGCCTGACCATGATCGACATCGCCTTGCTGCTCGATGCGCGCGGCTTTCGCGGCAAGATCCTCGCCTTGTCGCGTCGGGGGCTCATCCCCCGCGCGCATGCGCGAACCGAAGCCTCGAGGCTCGACCAGCGCCCGTCGCCCGATGCGGTCGGCTTGTTGCGCCACGTTCGCGCGCGTGCCGATCATGTCGGCTGGCGGGCGGCGGTGGATGAATTGCGCCCATATACGGAAGGGTTGTGGGCCGCCGCCGAGCTGAACGAACGCGAGCGCTTCCTGCGCCACCTGCGCGCGTGGTGGGATGTGCATCGTCACCGCGTCGCTCCTCAGGTCGCCGCAAAGATCCGGACGATGGTGGAGGCAGGCCGGCTGAAGATAGTCGCCGGCAAGCTGGTCGACATATCCACGCACGGTGACGGCGCGTGCGTTCGCTATCGTGAACGCGCGCAGGACGGCATCGCCGCACTTCACGTCCGCCGCATCATCAATGCCAGCGGCCCCCAGGGCGACCTCCTCCGCACGGAAGATCCGTTGCTGCGCCGCCTGCTCGAGCGGGGCCTTATCCGCCCCGATCCGCTGCACATCGGCCTGGACGTTACCCAGCAGTCCGAAGTGATCGGCCGGGACGGAGTGTCTTTCCCCACGCTCCTCGCCATCGGCCCGATGACCCGCGGCACGTTCTGGGAGATCGTGGCGGTGCCCGATATCCGCCGTCAGACCTGGGCGGTCGCGCGCAAGCTTTCCAACGCGCACTGGGTCGGCGGGGAAGGCTTGTGATCGGTAGCTTTCCCCTTCGCCTCGCCCCACGCCCTTTATATCCGCATTTTCTCGGGCGCCGTTCTCCAATTGCGAGCGCGCGCTTGGTCTCAAGTGCGCCGGTCACCCGTCGCTGCAGCGCGCACACGAATGATTGACAAATATGCGCAGGAACGCAGCCTTCTCAGTTGATTGACAGCTCGAACGGGGGCGCTGGCAGGCTCGCGTCGGCGACTGTGCAGATCGGGCTGTCCGCCCAGCAATAGCGCACGCGTGTTGCCGATGCGTCTGCGGGCAGTACGATCCGATTGCCCACGACATGACCGGGCACGACATGGCAGCTATCGTCCTTGTCACCGCAGAGCTCGAACGGGACGGCGTCATTGCCCCTCGCCTGCAGCTTGCCATCCAGTCCGCCGAAGCTGACCGCGATCGACGTGCGGTCACGGCGGGCGGCAACCGGCTCGGGTCCCGACGCGGACAGTTTCGCACCATAAGCGATATGGTCCATCGCGCGCGCCATCCGCGTGCCAACGGGGCGCTTCCCGCGCGGATGCAGGTTGTTGGCATCGCCAAGATCGATCGTGACCACCAGCGCCGCGTGCGGATCGCCCGCCACCGCGCGGCGCTGCGCCTCGCGCAGGCCGGCCCATTCGCTATCCACGGGTGGCGTGGTCTTGGGCCCGAAATTGGGAAGCTGGATCACCAGGACAGGCAGATCTTTGCCGAAATCGGCGCGCCATTGGGCGATCAGCGCGCGAAGCTTGGGCGCGTAGGCAAGCCGGGTTCCGGCATCGCTTTCGCCCTGATACCAGGCCGCGCCCTTGAGCCCGTAAGCACCCATCGGCGTGACCATCCCGTTTTGGATAGTGCCCACGCCGGCAATCGCATCCCAGGGCGCGCGCGGCGGCTGATCCTTGAACTCGGCGACTTGGCGATAAAGCCACTGGCCGTCCATCGGCACGCGGCTGCCATCCGCGAACTCGATCGCGCGTGTGTTGGCCGGGCCCCAGACACCACCGTCCGCCCAGGTGTTGAAATCATTGACCACGATCACATTCTCGCCCGCGACGAGCATCCCCGGGGCCAGCGGATAGCGCCGCTGCGGCATACCCCAGCCGGTGCCGACCGGATGGCCGTTGACCCACGTCTGGTCGAGATCGTCGACCGGCCCCATCAGCAAGGTCGCTTCCTTGGCGGCCTGCTCCGCCGTCAGCGTCACGGTCGTGCGGTACCACATCAGACCGACGAAATTATCGAGCGATGGGATATGCCAGGTAGCCCAATGGTCGAGCGAGGGCACCGGCTTCCAACCACTGCCGGGTTTGAAGTCTGCAGCCCAGGGTGCGGCCTCGGCCGGATCTTTCTCGTGCGCTGTCCACCAGGCCTGCCAGATGTCGCCCCACTGGCGGTTGGCCGCATAGCTGTCCTTGCCGAACAGACTGACAATCTCCGCCGTCTTCGCATCTCCCCCGGTCGCAACGAAGGCGGCGGGCTTGAGCGAGGCGCTAATCGCGGCCCCGCCCCAGCTATTGTCGATCAGTCCGATCGGCACGTCCTTGCGCTCCGCGCGCAGATCCTGCGCCATGAAGAAGCAGACCGCCGAGAAGTCGCCGCTGCTGGTCGGGCCTGCAACCTTCCACTGTGCCGGCGCAGGCAGGCGTGTGAGCGGAATCGCGCTCGAATATTGGGGAATGGTCAGGAGGCGGATGCCATTGTCGGCGGAATGCGCGACCTCGTCCTTGCCGTTGACGCTTCCGATCACCGGAAATTCCATATTGGACTGGCCCGAGCACATGAAGACGTCGCCGACCATCATGTCACTGGCGGTGAGCGTCTCGCCGCCCGCACGCGCGGAGAGCATATAAGGCCCGCCCGCCTTCATCGGCGCAAGTGTCGCGCGCCAAACGCCATCCGCCCCCGCGGTTGCCGTCGCGTGACCGGACCCGAGCGTGACATCGACCTTTGCGCCGAGTGCGGCCTCGCCCCACACCACGATCGGCCGGTCGCGCTGGACGATGCCATGATCGGCGAACATCGGATCGAGCAGGCGCGGCGCGGCGTGCGCCGCCGCCGGGATCAGCGCGCCGAGCAGCGCGGCCGTCATCAAGCTTCTTCCCACGGGCGTCATCCCCTTGTCTTTTGCGCGCCGGTTACGCGTCGTCCCGGACTATAACGGCTCCGGCCTCCAGGGGAACGCTACCATTTGGTAGAAATTGCATTGGCTTGGCCGCGCCGATAGAGCCGGGAGCAAGAGGCGGCCGCCGATGCCGCCCGGGATCAGGAGAGGATGATGCACAAGGCTCTCGGCGCGCTTGCCGCTCTGTTCCTCGCTGCAGGCGGCGCGGGCATCGGCGATGCCGCTATCATGGCGGCAGGCGACATGCGGCCCGCGACCAGCCTGGACGGGCCGTGGCATTATTCGGTCGATCCCTATCGCGATGGTCAGGCGGGCTTCCACGGCGAAGAGCCTGGACGAGGCAGCCGTCGCTATGCCGACGTCGATGTCGAAGCCGCGATGAAGGCCAATCCGACCGCGCTCTACGAATATGACATGGACCAGTCGCCCGTCGCGACTCTGCCCTCCTCCTGGCTGACGCACGCACCCGAGATGCGCCATTATCAGGGGCTGGTCTGGTACGAGCGCAAGTTCAGCTTCACCCCCAAGCCCGGCATGCGCCAGTTCCTGCGGTTCGGTGCGGTCAATTATCGCGCAACCGTCTGGATCAACGGCAAGCAGGTCGGCAGCCATGAAGGCGGCTTCACCAGCTTCGCAATCGAGGTGACCGGCGCGCTCCGCGCGGGCGAGAACCGCATCGTCGTCGCCGCGGATTCGCAGGCGACCGAGACAACTATCCCGCCATCCGTGACCGACTGGGAAAATTATGGCGGTATCACCCGCGGCGTACGGCTGATCGAAGTGCCGCAGACCTTTGTCGACGATGCGTGGGTGCGGCTTAACAACGACGGCAGGATCGCGGTCGATGCCCGGCTAGACGGGGCTGGCGCCGCCGGCCAGGCGATCAGCGTCCGCATTCCCGAACTGCGCCTGACGCTTTCGGGCAAGACCGGCGCGGACGGCAGCTGGTCGGGATCGATCGCCGCGCCGCGCCCCCTGCAACGCTGGTCGCCGGAGACGCCCAAACTCTATAGCGTGACCCTGACAGCCGCGGGCGACGCGCTGACGGACAAGGTCGGGTTCCGCACGATCGCGACCAAAGGCGCGCAGATCCTGCTCAACGGCAGGCCGATCTACCTGCGCGGGATTTCAGTGCACGAGGAAGAGATCGGCGCGAACCCCAGCCGCACGATCACGCCCGAGGCCGCGCATCAATTGCTGAGCGTGGTCAAGGACGGGCTGCACGGCAATTTCGTCCGGCTCGCCCATTATCCGCATTCCGAGGTGATGACGCGGGAAGCCGATAAAATCGGGCTGCTCGTGTGGAGCGAGATTCCAATCTATTGGCGGGTCGCGTTCGACAATCCTGTGGTCCTGGACAAGGCCCGTGCGATGCTCGCCGAGGAGATCATGCGCGACCGCAATCGCGCCGCGATCATCATCTGGTCGATCGCCAACGAGACGCCGATCAGCGACGCGCGCAACCATTTCCTGTTCACGCTCGCGGACGATGTGCACCGGATCGACCCGACCCGCTTGCTCTCGGCCGCTTTGCTCAACGGACGCGGCATGGTCGACGGCCATGCCGAGATGATCCTCAACGACCCGCTCGTCGCCAAGGTCGATGTGGTCGCGATCAACACCTATAATGGCTGGTATACCGACGATAAGCTGGCCGACGTGCCCAATATCACGTGGCGCGTGCCCAGCGACAAGCCGCTCGTCTTCTCGGAGCTGGGTGCGGATGCCAAGGCCGGCTTCCATGATCCGCAAACGATGCGGAAGGAATCCGAGGAATATCAGGCCGAATATCTGCGCCAGACGCTCAGGATGGCGGACAAGGTTCCGACCCTGACGGGTATGAGCCCGTGGGTGCTCAAGGATTTCCGCTCGCCCCGCCGCCAGCATCCGGTGTTCGAGCAGGGCTGGAACCGCAAGGGCCTGATCTCCGAGACGGGGGAGCACAAAGAGGCATTCGCGGTGCTGGCCGATTATTATGCGAAAAAGGCGGCGGAGGCCGCCGGGTCGAAATAAACGTGCGCGGGGCGAGCCCGCTGCTATCAGCTATTTCAAACGGTACGTTCCAGTGGGGGACGGACCACGAGGAGGGAAAATGCGCAATATTGCAGCCATCTTTTGGATCCTGGCGGCGACGGGCGCGTCCGCGCCGGCTTTGGCCGGGCCCGTCGTGCCGATGGCCCGCATCATTGGCGGCGCGGTCGGCTTCGGCAAAACCTCGGATGGGCGTACTGCGCATCTCTACACGCTCACCAACAAGAACGGGATGCGCGTGCGTTTCACCGATTATGGGGGCCTGATCACCGAGATCGACACGCCCGATCGCACGGGCAAGAGCGGCGACGTCGTGCTCGGCTTCAAGAGCGCAACCGAGTATGAGGCCCGCAACAGTTACGGCTTCGGTTCGCCGATTGGCCGGTACGCCAATCGTATCGCCCAAGCGCGCTTCACGCTCGACGGCAAGACCTACACGTTCAAGCCCAATAACGGCCCGCACCTGCTCCACGGCGGTTCACCCGGCTACAACGTCCGCTATTGGAACGTGTCGATGCGCCCGCTCGGCATCAACCATGGTGCAGTACTGACCCTGGTCAGCCCGGATGGCGACCAGGGTTTCCCGGGCAAGCTCACCGTCCGCATGCGCTATACGCTGACCGAGCATAACGAGCTTCGGATCGATTATACGGCGACCACGACCAAGCCGACCGTGCTCAACCTGACCAACCACAGCTATTTCAACCTGGCAGGCGAGGGAAATGGCAATATCGGCGGTCATCTTATCGAGATCCGGGCCAACAGCTTCGCGGAGACCGATCGGATGTCGCTGCCCACCGGCAATATCGTCGAAGTGACGGGACCTTACGACCTGCGCACCCCGCACGTGATGCGCGATGGGATCGACGCCCTGAACGCGATGGGCCGGGGTGGTTATGACACGCCCTATGTTCTCGCCAATGCGCCACGCAAGAAACCCGTTCTGGCGGCGCGCGTGACCGAACCTACGTCGGGCCGGATGATGGAAGTCTATACGACCGAGCCTTCGGTCCAGTTCTTCACCGGCGTCCAGCTTCGGGGCATCGACAAAGGCCCCAGCGGCCGTCCCTATGTTCAATATGGCGGCTTCGCGCTGGAGACGCAGCATTTGCCCGACAGCCCCAATCACCCTGAATGGCCGACCACGGTGCTGCGCCCCGGCCAGGTCTTCCGATCGACCACGATCTACAAGTTCGTGACCCCGGTCGACCGGCTGCATAGTTAGACAGATAGCGGCACGAAGCGGCTGGCACGGCGTTAGGTCTCTTCGAAGGAGAGATCGAATGGCGAGCCAGCCCCCCACCCCGGAAATCCCCAGCGACGCACCGGTGGACGACCCGATTCCGGAGCCGACCGACCCGATTCCGCCCACGCCGTCCGATCCGGTGACGACCGGCGCCCCCGCGCCCGCAGGCGATCCGTTCGTTGAAGGCCCCTGATTTACCGCTTCTCAACCGTAGCGCGATAGAATGCGGGCATGATCCCGATGCGCTACGTCTTCCGCAACCGTTGGGCTGCCCTGATCTGGGCGGGCGGCATTTGCTTCAGCGCAGCGCATTTCGCCAAGAGCGACGAGGCCAAAATCGGGGTCGATGCCGCCAACACAGCGGACGGCAATGGGGCGCAGATCGGCGCGCTGGCCGCCGAACCCAACTGAGCCGCGGTTAAAGTTTCGCCATCAATTCGCTGAGCAACGGACGCAGGCGTCGCAGCTCGGCGCGGTGCGTTTCGGACAGCCCCTTAAGCAATTTCTCTCCCTTGGGGCTGACCCGAATGGTCACCTGACGGCGGTCGGCCTGATCGGCGGCACGGCTGACCAGACCCAATTTCTCCATGCGATCAACCAGTTCGGTGGCGCTGTGGGGACGTAGCAGGAGCCGCTCGGCGAGCGCACCTACCAGCAATTCGCGGCCCTCCCCCGCCCGGATCGCAAGCAGCGCCTGATGCTGTTGCGGCGTCAGGCCCGCCTCCGCGGCTGCGGCCGCGCTGAACTGCAGAAAGCGCCGCAACGCGTGGCGGAAATTGGATAATGCCGCGAAATCGGCATCGGTAAGCGGATCAGACATTGCCCCCTGTCGCACGGCTCAGAAATTTTTGCACTAGAGAGCGTTCTGAGGCGAAACGACTACAATTGTAATTGTTGGTTCAGGTTGAAGCTGCCACCACGACGCGACCCGGCTGGAAGGGCGATGCCGATGCTTCAGACCAATCGATCGCTGCTGCAACGTACCGCTTTTGCGATTGGCCGCTGGACGTCGCCGGACCGCGTAGCCGGCGAGGCTGCGCCCCTGTCCCACACGCTGGAGACGATCGCCGAATCCGCGGTCGCGGGAGGTTATACGGCGGGCGTAGCGTTGGGTTTTTGCCTGCCCATCAAAAGCCCCGCGACGGCCGGTTTCGGCCAGGCAAATCTGGAAACGCTGACGCCGGTCGATAACGCCACACGGTTTTGCGTCGGAGCCTGCACACGCCAGTTTACCGCCGCCGCCATTCTGCTGCTGGCCGAACGCGGCGAATTCCAGCTCGACGATGGCATCGATATGTTCCTACCCGGCGAGCCCGACGCCAGCCGGGTCCGCGTCCGTGATTTACTGATCGCGGACAACGCAGCTTATGCATTGCTCGGACGGATCGTCGAGCAGGTGACCGGGGACAGTTTCGCCAGCTTCGTTACGGATGCCTTGCTCGTCCCGGCAGGGATGGCCGCCAGCCGTCTCGCCAACCCGACCGAGGTGATCCCTCACCGCGCATCCGGCTATCGGCTCGTCGGTGAGCGGGCGCACGACTTCCGCAATGCAGGCGCCGGTCATGGTGCGATCGCATCGGACGGATTGTACGCGACCACGGACGATCTGCTGCTTTGGAACCGCGCACTCCATAGTGGGCGGTTGCTATCGCGCAGCTCGTTGGATCAGATGATTTACGCGGGTGCCGAAAGCAGCGGCTGCCCCGCTCTCACCCCCTTCCTCGATCGCCACGCCCGCGGCTTCGGCCTGGAGGTGGGGCGGCTATTCGGGCGGCGGGCCTGTTGGCAGCACGGGCAGGCGCCCGGGTTCGACGCCTGGCTGTTCCATTTCCCGGACGATCGCGTCGACCTGGCCTTGCTCGCCAATACCGAGCAGGGTGCAACGACGATCCTGGAACCGATGTTGCGGGCGATCTTGAGGGTCTGAAAACGGTCCCCTGCTCGATCGCTTGGGGATCAGACCAATCGGCTCTGCTTGAGCGCGGCTTCGATGAAGCTCGCGAACAAGGGGTGCGGATCGAACGGCTTGGACTTCAGCTCGGGATGGAACTGGACACCGATAAACCAGGGGTGGTCCGGCCGCTCGACGATCTCGGGCAGCTCGCCGTCGGGCGACATGCCCGAGAAGACCAGCCCGCCCTTTTCCAGCGCCGCCCGGTAATGAACGTTGACCTCGTAGCGGTGGCGGTGCCGCTCCTGGATGTCGTTCGCGCCGTAGATTGAGGCGACATGGCTGTTGCCGGTGAGCTGCGCGTCATAGGCACCGAGCCGCATCGTGCCGCCAAGATCGCCGCCCTCGGCGCGCTTCTGGAGACCGTCCGTACTCATCCATTCGGTGATCATGCCCACCACCGGCTCGTCGGTCGGGCCGAATTCGGTAGTCGAGGCCTTGTCGATGCCTGCGGTATTCCGCGCGCCTTCGATGCAGGCCATCTGCATGCCGAGGCAGATGCCAAAATAAGGCACCTTGCGCTCGCGCGCGAAGGTGACGCTGGCGATCTTGCCCTCGCTGCCGCGCTCGCCGAAGCCTCCCGGAACGAGGATCGCGTTCATCGGCTCGAGCTTGGCCGCGATCTCCGCCTCGTCCTGCTCGAACAATTCCGCATCGAGCCAGCGGATGTTGACCTTAACCCGGTTGGCGATGCCGCCGTGAACCAAAGCCTCATGCAGCGACTTGTAGGCATCGGGCAGGCCGACATATTTGCCGACCACGCCAATCGTGACCTCGCCCTCCGGATTTTCGAGCGCATCGACGATATCGTGCCAGCGCCGCAGATCGGGCGCGGCACCCGGCTCCATCCCGAACGCGCGCAGCACCGCCTCATCGAGGCCGGCCGCGCTATACTGGATCGGCACCGCATAGATGCTGGTCGCGTCGAGTGCGGGAATAACCGCGCTCTTGGGCACATTGCAGAACAACGCGATCTTCGCGCGCTCATTTTCGGGAAGCTCGCGCTCGCAGCGGCAGACCAGCACGTCGGGCTGGATGCCCAGGCTGGTGAGGTCGCGCACGCTGTGCTGGGTCGGCTTGGTCTTCAGTTCGCCCGCCGCCGCGATGTAGGGCACGAGCGTAAGGTGGACGAAGCAGGTCTGGTCGCGGCCGAGATCGTTCCGCAACTGGCGGATCGCCTCCATGAAGGGCAGGCTCTCGATGTCGCCGACCGTGCCGCCGATCTCGCACAGCACGAAATCGAGATCGTCGGTTTCGGCGCGCGCGAATTCCTTGATCGCATCGGTCACGTGCGGGATCACCTGCACGGTCGCGCCGAGATAATCGCCGCGCCGTTCGCGCTGGATGATCGACTGATAGATCCGGCCCGAGGTGATGTTGTCCGACTGGCGCGAGGGCACGCCGGTGAAACGCTCGTAATGCCCCAGATCAAGGTCGGTCTCGGCACCGTCATCGGTGACGTAAACCTCGCCATGCTGATACGGGCTCATCGTGCCCGGATCGACATTGAGATAGGGATCGAACTTGCGGATGCGGACCCTGTGGCCACGCGCCTGAAGCAACGCCGCGAGCGACGCCGCCATCAGGCCCTTGCCAAGCGAAGAGACCACGCCGCCGGTTATGAATATGAACCGCGCCATGGGAGGATGGGCTTAGCGACCCGAATCCGCATCGTGCAAGGGGCCTTTCCGGCCCCCCACAGATTTATTTTCAGTGCGCGAGGGGGACGCTGCCGTTGTCAGCCGGTGCGGCAGGCGCAGGCGCCGTCGGAGCAGGAGCCGCCGGCGTGGATGACGGTATGGAATGCGTCAGGCTGGTATCGATCTTGGTCGAGCTGTTCCGCATCGTCGCCAGCGCGGCGAGCGCGATCGACAGGCAGACGAAGATCGTCGCGAGGATCGCGGTGGTGCGCGTCAGGAAATCGGCCGCGCCGCGCGCACTCATCAGCCCGGTCGGGCTGCCGCTCGAGGTGAGACCGCCGCCTTCCGATCGCTGCATCAGGATGAAGGCAACCAGCGCGATCGTGACGAGCAGGTGAATGACGAGAAGGAAGGTAAGCATGGGGTCGGGCCGTTAGCGGAAAGGCCTGTCACAAGCAACTGGCGCGAGCTCTTTGCGGGAGGATCGGCACCGGCCCGCACCCCCACCCGGGCTCCCAACAGGTTATTCTATGGGAGGCCGGGTGGGGGTGCGGGCCGGTGCGGCCAAGGATCGGCGGACGCCGAACCGCATCTCAACAACACCGCCCGCATCTCAATAAGGCGGGCTTGGTATCTCTTCGCGCGCATGCGCCAGCGCATCGGACCAGCGCTGCGACAGATCGTGAAAATAGGGATCGCTGTCGTCGATCCGGATCAGCGTCTCCGCACGCGCCTGACCTGCCCTTGCAACCATCAAATCAAGCGGCAGCCCGACCGCGAGATTGGAGCGCATCGTGGAATCGAACGAGATGAGCGCGACCTTCACCGCTTCCTTGAGATCGGTATCGTGGCGCAGCGCGCGATCGAGGATAGGCTTGCCGTATTTGTTCTCACCGATCTGCAGATAGGGCGTATCCGGCCCGCATTCGATCGCATTGCCCGCCGAATAAACGAGGAAGAGGCGGGTCCGCTCGCCACCGACCGAGCCGCCGACGAGGAAAGTGGCGTCGAAATTGACGTCTTCCGCCTGCAGACCCGCCATCGCGTCGCGCGATCCGCGCAGCGCACGCCCGGCAGCCAGTGCCGCGGCGAAAATATCAGGCACGGTATCGAGCGTCTCATTTTCGCCCGTCTCGGGATTGAGGATGCCGTGCGACAAACGCTGGATCGCGGCCTGCGTGGTCGACAGGCTTCCGGCGGACGCGATCGCGATCAGCCGTTTGCCGTCATTCCCATGGACGCGAAGCTTCCGATAGGTCGAGATATTGTCGACCCCGGCGTTGGTGCGCGTATCGGCCAGCATCGCCAGCCCCTGCTCCACCAATATTCCGACACAATAAGTCACGCATCCTCGCTCAGGCTTGCGACTGGCGCATCGCCGCTGCCGCATCGACGCTCACCGTGAGGCTTTCCGCCCCGCCGCCGCGTCGCGCCCCTCGTATCGGGGCCGCGTCGAGATAGTCCAGCCCGATCGCGACGCGCAGATAATGATCTGTGGGCGAAATGCCGTTTGCCGGATCGAAGCCGACCCACCCGATCTCCGGCACATATGCCTCGGCCCAGGCATGCGCCGCCTCCTGCGCCTCATCTCGCGCGAGATGGCCTGACACGTAGCGGGCGGGAATGCCGAGCAGGCGCGCGGATGCGGCGAAGATATGCGCGAAATCCTGGCATACCCCGTGGCCCGCCGCGAGGGCGTCGCCCGCGCTGGTCGCCGTCCCCGTCAGGCCGACTTCGAACCGCATTTCGTTGTAAATGGCCGAGCAGATCCCGTGCGCTGCGCCGAGCGGTGTCTCCCCGCGGAAACGTTCGGCCAGCGACACGAGCCCGGGATCATACCGCGTGAGCTCGGTCGTGCGCAGATAAGCGGAAGGCGGCAGGGTTTCCTCGGCCCGGATCACACCCGCTATATCGGTGACATCGGCAAGCCCGGTCACGATCAGCGTCATCTCGCTGACCGGCCCGTCCGCATAAAACATGGTGACGCGATTGCCGAAGGCATCATGGCTCTCGCGGAAGCTGCCGTCGATATCGGCATCGACCCGCCAATCGATCAGATGCTGACCAGCATGTTCGACCGGCGTGACGCGCAAAGCCTGCACCAGGCTGGAAGCCGGCGCCTCATATCGATAGGTCGTGCGATGATCGACTCGGATGCGCATCAGAAAAGATATTGTTCGCCAATCAGCATCCCTAGGCGGTTATTCTCGACCATGAAATCCTGCACCGCTTCGTGCAGACCGTTCGCAAATAAAGTTTCTATCCTGGCATTCGCAAAACGCCCGGCAATCGCCACCGCGTGCCGGTGCGCAGGGCCCCGCCGCCCGGTCAGGCTGGCCAACTGATCGAGATAGGATACGGCATCCTGCGCGCAGGCGGCGAGCGAGCGCGGCATGCGGCGGTTGAGGATCAGCAAGTCCGCGACCAACCACGGCTTCACGCTGTCGCGATAAACATGGCGATAGGCGGTCAGCGCAGAGACCGTGCGCAAGATCGTGGTCCATTGGAAATAATCGAGGCTACCCCCGACCGGCTCGTCCCGCGGCAGCAGCAAATGATATTTGACGTCGAGCAATCGCGCCGTGTTGTCCGCACGCTCGATCGCCGCGCCGAGGCGGATGAACCAATAGGCATCGTCGCGAAGCATGGTGCGATGGGTCGCGCCGTCAAACGCCAATGCCGTCGACTTGACCGCATCCAGCAGCTTGTTGAGCGTAAGCCGGCTGTCGAAACGCGTGCCGAAATGCTGCATCTCCAGCCAGGCCGAATTGATCGCTTCCCATACCTCGGCCGTGAGCGCGGTCCGCACCGCGCGGGCATTGTTGCGGGCGCGCTCGACACAGCCGCGCATCGACGACGGATTGGCCGCGCCGAGAGAGAGGAATTGAAGCGCGAGCTGCTCGGCAACCTCGGGATGCTCGCCCGCATAATTGTCCGCCACGCCCGCCGCGGACAAAGCCCCGCTCCAGGCAGCGACGTCGCCGCCGTACGAAGACGGCAGAGCCGCCAACCGCATCGTCGCATCGATCAGGCGCGACACGAAATCGGCACGCTCGACATAGCGTCCTGTCCAGAAGAGTGCGCTGGCGGTACGCGACAGCATCAGGCGCGCCCCTCAATCATCGAGCACCCAGGTATCCTTGGTACCGCCCCCCTGGCTGGAATTGACCACCAGCGAGCCCTGTTTGAGCGCGACGCGGGTGAGGCCACCCGGGACGATACACGTTCCCTTAGCGCCCGTCAGCACGAACGGGCGCAGGTCGACATGGCGCGGCACAATCCCGCTGTCGGCAAGCGTCGGACAGGTCGACAGCGCCAGCGTCGGTTGCGCGATGAACTTATCGGGTGTCGCCTTGAGCTTGGCCCGGAACTCATCGCGTTCGGCAGTGCTGGCATGCGGCCCGACCAACATGCCATAGCCGCCCGATCCATCGACCTCCTTCACCACCAGTTCCGCGAGATGGTCGAGCACGTAAGACAGAGCCTCGGGCTCGCGGCAGCGCCAGGTCGGCACATTCTCGATCAGCGGCGTCTCGCCCGAATAAAAGCGCACGATTTCGGGCATGTAGGAATAGATCGCCTTGTCGTCGGCGATGCCCGTACCGATCGCATTGGCGATCGTGAGATTGCCCGCCGCCTGCGCCGCGACGATCCCAGGCACGCCGAGCATCGAATCCGGGCGGAAGACGAGCGGATCGAGATAGGCGTCATCGACGCGTCGATAGAGCACATCCACGCGGCGCGGCCCTTCGGTCGTACGCATGTAGAGCACGTCGTCGGATACGGAGAGGTCGGTGCCCTCGACCAGCTCGACGCCGAGTTTATCCGCGATGAAGCTATGCTCGTAATAAGCCGAATTGTGGAAACCCGGAGTCAGGACCGCCACCGTCGGCGCGTCCTTACAGCGCGGCGGCGCGACCGAGAGCAGTGTCGCCAGCAACTCCTCCGGATAATCGTCGACCGGCGCAACGCGATGCCGGTCGAACAGCTCCGGCAATAATCGCAGCATCACCTCGCGATTCTCCAGCATGTAGGAGACGCCGGACGGCGTGCGGGCATTGTCTTCCAGCACGTAGAACTGATCGGCACCCGTGCGGACGATGTCGATGCCGGAAATATGCGTATAGACGCCGTGCGCCGGCTGAATTCCAACCGCGGGAAGGCAGAATTGCGGATTTTGGAGGATCAGCTCCTCGGGCACGATCCCGGCGCGCAGAATCTCGCGCGGACCGTAGATGTCGCGCAGAAATGCGTTGAGCGCCTGCACGCGCTGTACCAGCCCCGCCTCGAGCCGCCGCCATTCGGAGCGCGAGATGATGCGCGGTACGATGTCGAACGGGATCAGCCGCTCGTCGGCCTCGGCATCGCCGTAAACCGCAAAGGTGATGCCGATCCGCCGGAAGAAAAGTTCGGCCTGGGCGCGGCGCGTCTGGAGATAATCGTCGGGGGTTTCGGCGAGCCATTGTGCAACGCGGGCATAAGGGTCGCGCGTCGCGCTCCCGTCCCCATGCATCTCGTCGAACGCGGCTGGTGCCAATCGCTGTCCCCCTGAGTCGAAGGAGAGTTTGTGCGATGCAGCAAGGAAGCGCAAGCGCGTAAGTTGCGCGCTGCGCAACCGTCTAATTGGCGGTCTTTTCCAGCAAATCGTGGCGCCGCAACGCATGGCGAAGCTGGTCGTAGGTCAGCTTGAGCGCGATCGCCGTCGCACGTTGGTTGAAGCGGCAGCGCGCGAGTGCGGCTTCCAGCAATTGCCGTTCGTACGAATGGCAGGCGGCGCGCAGATCATCGCAGTCGATATGCGGGGGTGGCGCCAATGGCTGCGGCGCATCCGGCGCGGATACGCCCACGCCCTCCTCCGCCCGCTTGAGTGAGGCCATTTGCCAGGGAGAGGAGAAAGGATCGAACTGGATCGCGTCCACCGGCTTGTCGGTCTCGTCCCACCGGTAGATTGCGCGCTCGACCACGTTGCGCAGCTCGCGCACATTGCCCGGCCAGTCGTAGGTTTCGAGTTGCTCGGCCGCGTGCCTGCCGAACCCGATCCAGCGCGGCCAGCCGAGCTCGGCCGCCATGCGCCGCGCGAAATGGTCCGCCAATACCGGAATATCCCCCTCGCGAGCGCGAAGTGGGGGCAAAGTGATGACCTCGAAACAGAGACGATCGAGCAAGTCGGCGCGGAAACGGCCTTTATCGACCAACGCCGGCAGATGCTCGTTGGTGGCGGCGACGATGCGCACATCGACCCGGATCGCACGCGATGAGCCGATCCGATTGACCTCGCCATATTCGACCGCGCGCAACAGCCGTTCCTGAGCGCCCTGGCTGAGCGTCGCGAGCTCGTCCAGGAACAGGGTTCCGCCATCCGCTTCCTCGAACCGTCCGGCCCGCGCCTTGGTAGCGCCGGTGAAGGCGCCGGCCTCGTGCCCGAACAATTCCGCCTCGATCAACGTCTCCGGCAGGGCCGCGCAATTCATGGTGATAAGCGGCCCCGCCCAGCGCGGGCTCAGACGATGGAGGCGTTCGGCCACCAGTTCCTTGCCGGTACCACGTTCGCCGATCACCAATACCGGCCGGTTGAGCGCCGCAGCCCGGCTCGCGCGTTCGACCGCGTCGAGGAATGGCCCCGATTGGCCGATGAACTGAGCTTCGCGATCCATACCGAGAGGTTGGCGGATTTTCCCATTTGTTGGCAAGTCCTAAATGGCCGAACACCCTCCCTCACCGAAGATTTTCGCTGTTTTTCGCCGTTTTCTAAAACTGGCACACCCTCTGCAATGAAAAAAGCAAGCCTGGCGATCAGGCAAGACCCGGAAGGTTCAGGAGCAAGAAATGACCAAGTTTTTCGATAAGACGGAGATGCAGCGTTTCCTGGTTTCCGCCGTCGGCGCCCTCGCCGTCTCGACGACCTGCATCTTTGCAGCGGTCGGCCCGGCCAAGGCCGCCAGCCCGGCGCCCATGAGCGCAGAAATTCACCAACTCGCCGCGAAGTAAGCCACGCGGCGATCATCCGGGGCGGGTGGTCCCTTAGCCCGCCCCGGAGTACATAATGGCCAGAGTGACGGCCGGAACGCGTAAACACAGGAGCTAGACTGAAATGGGAATTTTCTCCCGCACCCGTGACATCATCGCTGCGAACATGACCGATCTGCTGGATCGGGCAGAGGACCCGGCGAAGATGATCCGTATGATCATCCTCGAAATGGAGGAGACTTTGGTCGAGGTCCGCGCGTCAGCCGCCCGCCATATCGCCGATCAGAAGGAGATGCGGCGCCAGATCAGCAAGCTCAACCAGGTACAGGACGGCTGGATCGAAAAGGCGGAGTTGGCTTTGTCGCGGGGCCGCGAGGACCTGGCGAAGGCCGCGCTCACTGAAAAGCAGAAGGCGGCCGATCTCGCCGAGCAGCTCCATGAGGAGATTTCGGCGATCGACGACGCGCTGGAAGCCTGCGAAGCCGACATCACCAAGCTGCAGAACAAGCTGCGCGAAGCGCGCGCGCGCCAGAATTCGGTCTCGACCCGGCTCGAATCAGCGCACAACCGCACCCGTTTGCGCGAAATGTATGCCGGCCAGAAGGTCGAGGACGCTTTCTCGCGCTTCGAACTGCTCGAACGCCGCGTCGATTATGCCGAGGGTCGCGCCGATGCTGCCGGCCTGGGCGTGCAGAAGAGCCTGGAGGAGGAAATCTCCGAACTGCGCTCGGCCGACAAGGTGGATGCCGAGCTGGCCGCGCTCAAGGCGCGCGTCAGCGGCGGCAGCCCCGCAGCTCCCAGCCCGGAGGCTGAATGATGAATGATCTCATCCCTATTGTCGGGATCGTCGTTCCGGTTCTGGGTCTGCCTTGGCTGATCTTTCACTACATCACGCAGTGGAAGAAGGGTGCTTCGATCACCGTCGAGGACGAAAATCTGCTCGATGAGCTCCATATGCTCGCGCGCAGGCTCGAAGACCGGATGAACACGATCGAGCGGATCGTCGCCGCCGACAGCCCGAGCTTTCGCCCGAGTCTCCGTGACGACCGCGATGACGATCTGGAATTATCCCGCTCACAGACGCGGGAACCGATGACCACCCGCACGCGCCGCCGCGATCACTGAGCGCGCGACCGCAGGACTACAGGGAAGGATAAAGACGATGACTCCGCGCCGTACCCACTTCTACCTCGACAAGCAGAATGGAAAATTCCTGGGCGTGTGCGCCGGGATTGCCGACTATACCGGCATCGACGTCCTGCTCGTCCGCGTGGGCTTCATGCTGGTGAACTTCGCCACGGGCTTCTTCGGAGGCTTCGGCCTGCTCGCATATTTCATGGTCGCCTGGTTCGCCGACAAGAAGCCGCGCGAGCTGGACTATGAGGATCGCGAGGATCGCAAATTCTGGCAGAAGGTCCGCGCGCGTCCCGGCAATTCGATCCGCGACGTCCGCTCCTCCTTCCGCGATATCGACCGCCGCCTCGCCGACGTCGAGACGCATATCACCAGCCAGAACCGCCGCCTGGCGGACGAGATCGAAGCGCTGCGCTGAGCCGCGGATCGCTTGGGAGAAGAATGATGCATAATTGGGGAATCCTCATTCCGATCGCGGCGATCTTCGCCTGGGTCGTGAACAATTGGATCCGCGCTCGCCACGGTTATCCGCTGGACGAAGGGCGCGACCGGCACGGCCGCCGGGTCGACGTGGACGCCGAGCGTAAGGTCGAGCTCCTCTCGTCGGAGAATGAGAAGCTGAGCGGACAGGTGCTGCGGCTGGAGGAACGGATCGCGGTGCTCGAACGGATCGCGACCGATCCCGCTACCCGTGTCGCCCGCGAGATCGAACAGCTGCGCTAAGCCGCGAAGGCAGGAGACCGAACGATGAACCCGATCCTTCCCTATGTGCCCGTGTTCGCCATCCTCGGCCTTTCGTGCGGGATCCTCGGCCTGGTCGGCTGGATCTTCACGACCTGGTACCGGGTCAAGAATGGCTACCCGCTCGAGAATAGCTGGGGCAAGCCGCTCTACCCGCAGATCACCAACGAGACGACCGAGCGCGTGAAATTGCTCTCTTCCGAGAATGCACAACTTCGCGCTGAGATCGGCGCCGTCAAGGATCGGCTCGCCACTGTCGAACGCATCGTCACCGACCGCAGCTTCTCGCTCGAGCACGAGATCGAGCAGCTGCGCGGCCCCGCCAACTGAGGGAGTAGGTCATGTACTTCAATCCGCTTCTCATACCGCTGCTCGGAGTCAGTTGCGGCGTACTTGCGATCATCGGCGGTGTCTTCATCAAGCCCTGGCTCGCGCTGAAACAGCGCAAGCTCGAGCTAGAGGCGCAAATGGTCGCCGAAAAGGCCGCGCAATATGCCGCACACACCGACCGGCTGGAACAGAGGGTGGCGGTGCTGGAGCGCATCCTGACCGATCGCTCGACCCAATTGGGCGAAGAGATCGAACGGCTGCGCGACGCGCCGATCAACTGACGGAGGCCCAGATGAGCAATAGTGACAGCTTCACCCTCCTCGTTTTTTTCGGGATCGTGATCGGCCTGCCGGTCCTGGCCTGGTTCGGAAACAGCATATTCCAGCGCTGGTTGCGTCACATTGAAACGCTGCACCAGGCATCGGCCGACCAGAGCCCCGAACGCACCGCCCAGTTCGCCGCGAAGGTCGAACGGCTGGAGCAGCGCCTGGGCGTGATCGAACGGATCCTGACCGATCGCTCGACCCATCTGAGCGAGGAAATCGAACGGCTGCGCGACGCGCCGGTCAACTGAACGAGATGCAAGGTTCGCAGGGAGGAATTCGATGAACGGTCCCGAGATGGTGGTGTTGATCGTGCTGATCACCGCGATCGCGAGTGTCATTCGCGCCAGATACGGCATCGTTCGTACCGGGCGCGGCAGGGAAGAAGTTTATGTCGGCCGTCAGGAGAATGACGCCGAGAAGCAGATGCTGCGCGGCGAAGTCCGCGAGCTGAAGGACCGGATCGCCGTGCTCGAACGGATCGTGACGGACGGCGACCGCAATCGTGGCCTCGCGCTCGAACGCGAGATCGAGGCCTTGCGCGACAAGGAGGTGCGGCAATGACCGACCCTATCATGTGGACCGCGATCAGCAGCGCAAGCCTGGCTGGCATCGTGGTGGTAAGTATCGCTGCGCTCAAGGGATGGCGCGACTGGATTGGACTTCAGCGGCTTTCGCTGGAAGGTCGCGGCGGTGGCACCGAGCCATCGAGCGGCGTGCCCAGCTCCGCCGCGCGGATCGAGCTGGCCGATCTCCGGGAGCGGGTACGCAAGCTGGAAGCGATCGCCGCGGGGGTCGATCTCTGATCGTCGTCCGGGTCGCCCCCCGATGAACGAAAGGTTGTTTTGAGTTCACGCAACCGCAGGTGAGGGGTTTCGTTCGGTCGCCGTTACCAATGGCGACCTGAAAGGAACCATCCATGCGCAAGTTCATGCTGAGCCTGGCCATCGCCGCGATGGCCGTGCCGGCCACCGCCCCTGCCCTCGCCGACCCTGGCCATGGCCATGGCCATGGCCATGGCAATCACGGCGACCGGCATGACAATGGTCGGCACAATGGCTGGAACAAGGGCCATGGCAATGAATGGGGAAATGGCCGCCATTATGACTGGAATCGACCCGATCCGCGTTACGGCGGCTATGACGCGTCGCGTTATTATCGTCCCGGTGCATATCGCGAACGCCGTCTGACGCGCTACGACCGCGTGTATCGCGGTTCGGACGGGCGTTATTATTGCCGCCGCAGCGACGGCACGACCGGCCTGATCGTCGGCGGCGTGCTCGGCGGTTTGCTCGGCAACGCGGTATCGAGCGGCCATTCGAGCACGCTTGCCACCATCCTCGGCGCTGGCGGCGGTGCGCTGCTCGGCAGGTCGATCGACCGCGGCAACGTCCGCTGCCGCTAAGCCGGCTCGCCCGTCGGCCTTACCGGCCGGCGGGCACCTGCCTGAGATGCGCGCTTTCGATATGCCAGCGACGCTGCGCCTCGCTCGATCCGGGCACGTCGTTCACACGGCGCAACGTATAATGCCCGATGAAGCGCTGGCGCGTGCCCGAGCGAAGCATGGCATCCACCCGCACCGGAAGGTCGAGATAGATGCTTCCGGCGGCACCTTCGGGGATACCGGCCTTGAGGAAATGCACTTTCACACTTCGCGTCGCTCCATAGCCGCGGCGGAAGCGCGCATAGCTTTGCGCGCCGTGCCAGAGAGCATAAGCCGCGTGATATTGGTGCAACGACACCGCCGTATAATAATCCTGCACTACCTGCATCGCCGCCGCGACGGAGGCGTCGCGTCCCGATGTCGGCGGTACGGGATCAGCCGTCGTCAGGGCGAGTGCGGGGATCAGCATGGGTTCAGTGCCAGATGGTCAGCCTCAGGATGGCGATAATCAGCACGATCAGGTTAAGGTTCCGCCCAGCGCTTCCCCGCGAGATCAGGCCGAAGATGAGGCCCACGATCGGCACCGGCAGGAGGAACCAATTCACCCACCATAAGTGGGGTAGAAGCGTGAGCAGCAGGGGAATGATCGCCACGAGGCCGATCAGGAGCGAAATCAGGTTGAACATGCAGCCACCTCCGGCGCGCGCTTATGCGCGAAGCGAAACTGTATTGCTAGTGCAATACAGCGCGCTTAGTTTGGCTTCGGAAGGAGACCCAATATGCACACCCGCCTGGTCCTCTGCACATTGCCGCTCGCCGCGCTGGCCGCCTGCCACGCCGATGTCGACGTCAGCGATGTCGGCTACGGCCAGGAGGGCGACAATGTGCATATCGCGATGAAGGACAATCAGGACGGCGGCAGCGGCGTTTCGGTCAAAGTGCCGGGCTTCAACGCCAACGTGTCGCTGCCGAACATAAACCTTGCGGGCCATATGGACCTGGACGGCATCAAGCTCGCGCCCAACAGCCATGTGAGCGGCCTCAATGTCGATGCGCAGGACGGCAAGACCGGCAATGGTGAAGGCACGGTCCGCATGTCCTTCACCAACACCGATAATCCGACGACGGTGCTCGACCATTATGGCCGTTCGGCGGCGGATGCAGGTTATGGCGATATCGTCCGCACCGGGACCTCCCTCAACGCCAAGAAGGATGATAAGAGCTTCGCGGTCGAGATCGGGCCCGACGGCAACGGCAGCAAGGGCACGATCACGATTACGGGGAAGGACAATGATTGATGGCGATTGAGCTCTATCTGCTGGGCGCGACCCTGATCCTCGCGCTGGTCCAAATATTGCTCACCGCCCACATACGTACGCGCCAATATGGCCTCAAATGGAACGCGGGTGCGCGTGACGAGGCGATGCCGCCGCTCAAGCTCCTGCCCGCCCGGTTGCAGCGTGCGCAGGACAATCTGTTCGAGACGTTGCCGCTCTTCATCGGCGCGCTGCTCGGCGCCGCCTATGCAGGGCGGCTAGGCCTGCTCACCAATATCGGCGCGCATCTCTATTTCTTCGGCCGACTGATCTATCTGCCCCTCTATGCGTGGGGCATTCCCTATCTACGCAGCCTGGTCTGGGTGACGGCGACCGGCGGCCTGATATTGGTGATTGCCGGCCTGATGCTGGGCTAGACTGGCCGGGAGCGGCGACACCCGCTACAGCGCGCCCATGCCTCCCCTTCTCTATGTCATGCTTGGCGGCGCGGTCGGCGCCGGCTTCCGCTATCAGATCAGCGCAATCGTGCTGCACAGGCTGGGCCCCGGTTTCCCCTGGGGCACTTGGATCATCAACCTGCTCGGCGGATTGCTTATGGGGGTCCTCGCCGGCATGCTCGCCAAGCAACTCGCGCCCGCCCACGGCGAGCCGCTGCGGCTGCTGATGGGCGTGGGCGTGCTGGGCGGTTTCACCACTTTCTCCGCGTTCAGCCTGGAGACGGCGAACATGCTGTTGCGCGGCCAGGTTCTGCTGGCAACTACCTATGCCGTTTCGTCGGTC
>Ga0207640_10000130_pt1 | contig 56556 bp, 57 predicted proteins | sample KBSCornC42_FD_184300 | JGI IMG/M metagenome (GOLD analysis project Ga0207640, IMG submission 184300) | Corn rhizosphere microbial communities from Kellogg Biological Station, Michigan, USA - KBS Corn C4-2 (SPAdes) (version 2) | ecosystem: Host-associated > Plants > Roots > Rhizosphere > Soil ... | reverse complement strand
CCGAGCAGGAATACCGGGAAACGTTCGACAAGGCCCGGGCAATCCTGGGTGCCCTGCAGATCGCGAGTCTCCGGCATCTCACGTCCACGCACGTACGACCAGCGACATGATTCTCCTCATCGACAACTACGACTCCTTCGTCTGGAATCTGGCCCGCTACGTGCGCGAGCTGGGGGCCGAACCTGTCGTGCACCGGCACGATGAGCTGTCACTCGAAGACATCGCCGCGCTCGCCCCGTCTCACATCATCATCTCACCGGGCCCGTGCTCGCCCGCCGAGGCGGGCATCTCCACCGCGGTGGTCCGTCGCTTTGGCGCCACGGTGCCCCTCCTGGGCGTCTGCCTCGGACATCAGTGCATTGGCGCGGCCTATGGGGCGGAGATCGTTCGCGCCCGTCAGGTGATGCACGGCAAGACGTCGTCCATCCACCACGACGGCGCCGGTATCTTCTCCGGGCTACCGTCCCCATTTACCGCGACGCGCTATCACTCGCTCGTCATCGCGCCCGCGTCGCTGCCGCCCGCCCTGCGCGTCACCGCAACCGCCGAGGACGGTGAAATCATGGCGGTGGAGCACCGTGAGCATCCGGTCACCGGCGTGCAATTTCACCCCGAATCGGCGCTCACCGAGTTTGGATACCGCATGATCGACCGCTTTCTTTATGGACCGGGTTCGCGTGGCGCATCCCTTCCGGATCGCGCTGATCTCGTTTTCGCGGCGCCGGTGGGGCGGGAGGCGGCTCCCCCGCCGGTGGAAATCGTCCGGTGAAGGCGTCCGCTCCCATCGCGCGCACCACGGTTCCGGCGCCGCCCGCCATGGTCCTGCTGTGGATCAACGGGCGCCGTGTTTCGGCAGAGGGTTCCCATCTCTCCGCGTTCGACCGTGGATGCATGCTCGGCGACGGGCTCTTCGAGACCATGCGCATGTACAACGGCGCGATCTTCCGCCTCGATCGGCATCTCTCGCGCCTCATGCAGGGCGCCCGTATCCTGCGAATTCCACTGCCAGCGGAGCTGCCGGCCACCGTCACGGCGGCCGTCGCAGATGCCTGTGCGGCAGATGTGAGAAACGCGGCAGTGCGTCTCACGATCACCCGTGGCGTGGGCGCGCCAGGGATCGCACCACCGGACGAGCCACACCCCGTGACGCTGATCGCCATCCGGCCGTATTCGCGCGTCGATGCCGCACCCACGGCGTTGTCGGCGAGCATTGCGCGCGGCCGCCGTAACGAGCACGCGGTCACGAGCGGCTTCAAGACACTCGCATACACGGAGTCGGTCGTCGCGCTCGCCGAAGCCCGGGCCGATGGCGTGGACGAAGCAATCTTTCTCGACACGGCTGATCATGTCTCCGAAGCCACGAGCAGCAATATCTTCCTGGTGCACCGGCACGAACTGATCACGCCACCGCTGTCGTGCGGGATTCTGCCGGGTGTGACCCGTGAGGCCGTACTCGAACTGGCGCGCGCCGAAGGACTGTCCATCCACCAGCGACCCGTCGCCGTCTATGAGCTTGCGGGCGCTGCGGAGGCGTTCTGCACCAGCTCGCTGCGTGAGATCGCGCCGCTGGTACGTCTGTCCGGTCACGACATTGGTCGCGGGATGGCGGGCGAATTGACGCGGCATCTCACGGCCGCCCTGGCGGCGCTCGTGGCTCGCGAGTGTACGACGTGATCATCGAGTCCATCGTGACCAGCATGGCGGCGGATGGTACGGTGAATTTCGCCCCCATGGGCGTGGAATGGGGCGAGGAATCGCTTGTCGTGAAGCCGTTTCTGGAGACCACGACGTTCCGCAACCTTCGGGAAACCGGCGTGGCCGTCGTCAACATCACGGATGATGTCCTGCTCTTTGCGCTGGCCGCCATCTCGAGTCCACGATTTCCCGCAGGGCGCGCCGTGCACGTGCGTGGGGTGGTGCTCGATGCCGCCTGTTCGTGGCGCGAGATCGAAGTGCAGCACATCAATGATACGCCGCCTCGATCTCGCATCGAGACACGAGTCGTGCATCGCGGCGTCCGTCGCGAATTCATTGGCTTCAATCGCGCGCGCCATGCGGTGCTCGAGACGGCCATTCTCGCAACGCGGACGCATCTCATCCCGCCGGCTGAGATCCGCACCGAGCTCGGTCGCATGCAGGTCATTGTGGACAAGACCGCTGGGCCGCGCGAGCAGGAAGCCATGGCGGTCCTCACCGGACACATCCTGCAGGCGCTCGAAGCGGGTCAGGCGGCTCCGGACGGTGGCCAGTGATGGCGGACGCGCACGAGGGCGTGTTCGTGCAGGCTCCCGCACGGCTGCACTTCGGCATGCTCGATCCGCTCGGCACCCTGGGGCGTCGCTATGGCGGGATCGGCGCCGTCATGCCGGACCCGTCGCTGCTGATATGCGTCACACCGGACGACCAGTTGCGCGCCAGTGGTCCCGCACACCAACGCGCGCTCACGTTCGCGCGTACGTTTCTTGAGTACCATCGCCTGCATGGCGGTGCGAACATTCACGTCCTGCGCATGCTGCCGGAACATTCAGGGCTTGGCTCCGGCACGCAGCTCGCGCTGGCAGTCGCGCGCGCGCTCGCGGAACTGTATGACCTGCCGCGCGACGCGGCATCGCTGGCGCAGGCCACGGGACGGGCGCGGCGTTCTGCAATCGGTACCTGGGCGTTTTCGCGGGGCGGCTTCATCCTGGAAGGCGGACGGCGATCGGAACACGAGACGCTCGCGCCGCTGTTGGTACGATGTGCCATGCCCGCCCACTGGCGGTGCGTGCTCGTGGTTCCACCAGGCCGGCCGGGCGTGAGCGGCGAAGCGGAGTCGGCGGCGTTCGCGCGCCTTCCGGTGCCGCCGGCATCGGATGTCATGCAGGTCGCGCGGCTCGTGCTCCTGTCGCTGCTTCCGGCGTTGGTGGAAGCGGACTGCATCACGTTCGGCCGCGCATTGAGCGAGATTCAATGCATCAACGGCCGCTGGTTTGCGCCTGCGCAGGGAGGGGACTTCGCACCCGGGCCAAGCGCCGCGCTGATTGCCCGGATGCGCGAATGTGGTGCGGCTGGGGTCGGTCAGAGTTCGTGGGGCCCTGCGGTATACGGCATCGTGGAGAATGAAGCGGCTGCCGCATCGCTCGCCGCGCAGGTGGCGAGCGCCATGCCGGATCGCGGCCTCATCCTGACCGGTCCCTTCGACAACGTGGGCGCCCGCGTCTGGCGCGCGCCTCGCGAAATCCTGATGTGAGGATGGTGACGTGATGAAGGGAACCGCCACGCAAATGCGGAAGGACCGCGCAATGTCCCGGAGCGTGTACTCGGCCCCGTCGCTGCTGGCGCCGGCCCGCTGGATCGCCGTGCTGCGTGTCGTCGTGGGGCTCTGGTTCATCAAGAGCCTGTTCACCAAGGTGACGATCGCGCTCGCCTGGGGCTTCCTGCCCGTCCCCGCCGCGAACTCGCGCTGGCTGGCGGTGATGCCCAAACTCATCGAGAAATACGCCGCCGACAATCCCATTACGTGGTATCACGAATTTCTGATCAACACAGTCATCCCGAACGCGCATATCTTCGGCCATCTGACCGCGCTTGGCGAAGCCGCAGTCGGCATTTCGCTCACGTTCGGCTTCCTCACCGTGCTCGGCTCGATTGGCGGACTCATTGAAGTGATTTTCTACGGGATGGCGGTGCAGCACATGAGCTCGGGCCAGCAGGGCTTCCATGTCATGCTCTTCTCCATGATGGTCGTCTTCCTCTTCACTCGCGCAGGTCGCCAGTGGGGCGTGGACCGCTGGATCGTGACGCGGTATCCGGCGTCGCCGTGGGCACGATTGGGGTGAAGCTGGCAGGCGGCGATCAGCGGCCAGCAATCCGGGGCCAGCGATCAGCGCGGAGGTGATGGCTGGTAGTTCTTCGCCCTGTCCAGTCCCTTCAACGTGTCGAGTCCACGAATGGACGTGAGGATGGCGGCAGCCAGATCCGCGCCGGTGACGTCGGCGCCAGCCACGTTCGCGCCGGTGAGATTGGCGCGCACCAGCGATGCCTTGCGAAGGTTCGCGTCGGTGAGGTCAGCGCCGCTGAGATCGGCGTCCGTGAAGTTCGTGAACATCACACCCATCGGCTGATTCCCGGGATCCGCCCCGAAATTTGTGCCCACGAACTTCGCGCGCACCAGCTTGGCGTTCGCGAACGTCCCGATGACCCGCGCACCCGAAAGATCCGCATCCGTCAGATCCGCGCCAATCAGGATGGTCGCGTACAGGCTCGCGTCGCGAAACTTCGCGCGTTCGAAATCCGTGCCTCGCATCACGGCCACGTCGAGCACGGCATGCGAGAAGTCCGCGTCGTGCGCAATGGCCTTGTTGAGCGTGACAGCGAACATCGTCGCATGCGTGCAGTTCGTGCCAACGAGTCGTGCCCCGGTCAGATTGGCTCGCTTGAAGTCCACGCCCGAGAGATCCAGGCCGGAGAGATTTGCGCCGCTGAAATCCGCGGGTGTCTGCTCCGTCGCGTGCGCCAGGCGATCGAGCACCTGGGCGCGCGTCAACGTGCGGCCGCTATCCGCACCGGCTCCAGCCGCCTGACCCGCGGCGACCGGAGCGCACCAGCTCACAAGTGCCGTGAGCAGCATCAGCAGGACGGGACTCTGTACCATTGCTCAATGCGATGATGTGGATCATGCAGCTGCAGTCAGCGACCAGTCACTTCTTCACGTGCGGCCGTCCCGGCGGCAGCGCACCGGAGCTCCGGGCCTTGAGATAGGCGTAGATGTTTTCCATCTGCGTCGTATCGAGTAGCGCCTTCCATGACGGCATGGCTGTCCCGGGACGCCCATTGGTCACCGTTTGCAGAAAGATCGCGTGTGTCACACCACCTTCCGGCCCCAGCGAGTGACGCAGATTCGGCGCAATATCGCTTCCCATGGCGTCAATGCCGTGGCAGCGGTAGCAGTACACGCTGAACATTTTCCAGCCATCGTATACCTGCTGGGTCACCGCCAGACTGGGCGTTACCTTCGTGGTGTCGCTCGAAGCCGGCTTGGTGGTCTCACCGGTGTCCGTTCCGGACGAACTGGCAGTCGTCGTCGAGGCGGCGGAGGCTGATTTTGCGGTCGCGGACGAATCGGCGCGTGTCATCGCGTGTTTCGTGGCGGTCGCGGGCGCATGCTTCGTCGAGGCTGCGGTGTTCGTCCTGCCGGGTTGAGCCGCCGCAGATTCCGCTCCGGCTGGCGTACCCGGAGCTGCCGCACGTGCCGCAGAGGAATCCGGAGTCGGGGCCCTGGCCGATGTGGTGGAATCACTCGGGGCAGCCATGGCGCTGGCCGTCTCCCCGGTTGCCGTCGACGTGACAACCGCTGTCGAGTCCGCACCCTGCTTTGACGCGCCCGGTTTGCAACCGAGAACAGCGAGTGCCCCAACGCACGCCATGAAGCATCCAACGCCGGCAAGTCGGCCCCGGAAATTTGTGCGCGTCCCCGTGGAGTGTGTCATCGGCTCAGTCATATTCCATTCGTGCGTCGGCGGCGGGTTCTCATGGTTTCGGCCGACCTGAGGTGAATGACGCGGATCCCTTACGCCCGCGTCGTCAGTGGGAAGTGATCGGGAGCATGGGCACGTTGAACTCATGCAGAATCTGCAGAATTTCGTCGTGCTTCTGTTCCAGGATTTCATTCAGCTTGTCGCGGAATTCGCGATCCGCGTGGCGTACTCCCAGCGCGACATCGTACGCGAGCTGAATACCCGTGCGGTCCGAGTCGGGCAACGCGGTCAGTCGCAGGGGCACCGACGAGTGCTTCGCGTAATAACCCGCGACGGGCCCCCAGACGAGCGCAACGTCCACCTTGCCGTCGATGACGGCATTCATGATGTCGTTCGGATTGTTCTCCGGATCGTAGAATGTGCTGTAGCCGCGCACGTTCTTCACGATGCCGCGCGCGCCCAGTGCTTCGCTCGGCGGCGTATTCGTATAGTCTTCACCAATGAGACTGACGCCGATCTTCAGCGTCCTGAGCGCCGGATCATCGAGCGAGGAGATCATGATGTGGCGATCGTCGCGCGATACCACGTAGTATGTCGATCGATAGTACGGCTTGGTCTCGATAACGGGATCGTAGCCGGTGGGCAGGCCCATCACCACATCACACGTCTTGGCGCTCAGCGTGCTGCGTATGAATCCCCGCCGATGCGGCCACCAGACATAGGTCACGGAATCCCCGAGCGCGTTCGCGATCACATCCGCGATCTTGTCCTCAAACCCCTGCCGCAGTGAATCGGAGAACGGCATGTTGTCCGGGTCGCCGCAGACGCGAAGCGCATGGATGGTTTTCCAGGCGTCCACGACCGGGAGCGCGCTCAGCGAGACTTCATTCGTTGATGTGTCCGCCTGGGCGTGCAGGCTCGATGGGAAGGAAGAAACGGCCAGACCGGTAACGAGTACAGCAATGGGAAACGACGACCACCGCATGATGACCTTCTGGAAGAGCCCGAAGAACGCTACGAAGAATTCAGGGGCAAACCTGGTGCCGGAACAACCGCTCCGGCACCAGATTTGAGCCAAATCATGCGGTGCTACTTCGTGCCCGCCTTGTCCAGCGCGAACACGGTCAGCACGCCACCCTGAGTGCTGTAGCTGCCAGCGTCCCCGAACGCGCCCAGCGCGCCCAGTCCTGCCGTTGGATCCTCGGCGCCAATACCTGCGGCAACGCCGATGCCCGCCCAACCACCTATCCCGGAGAGCACCGCGACATACTGCCGGCCATCAGGTCCGACGTAGGTCATCGGATTCCCAATGATGCCGGATGGCGTCTTGAACTTCCACAGCAGTTTGCCGGTCTTGGCATCGACTGCCTTCAACCAGCCTTCCATGGTCCCGTAGAACACGATCCCGCCGGCTGTATTCAGCGTGCCGCCGTACGCGGCCAGGTTCTCGTTGTCCTTCCAGACGATCTTGCCCTTGATGGGATCCCAGGCAATCACCGCACCGCGGTTACCACCAGGGCCCGGGTACATCCGCACGATGGCGCCGACGTAGGGCTGGCCCGCCGAGTACTTCACCTCGACGCCCTCATAGTCCATGCAGATGTTGTTGGTCGGAACGAAGAACAGACCGTTGTCCGGATCGTACGACGAGGGCTGCTGATCCTTGAACCCGATCGCCGCCGGGCAGATGCCTTCCGTATTGCCCTTGGCACTGGTCCGCTTCGACGGATTCTCAACTGGCCGGCCCGTCGTGAGGTCAATCTTCGAGGCCCAGTTCACCGGCCCGTAAGGGTTGGCCACGATCACCTTGCCGGTCGTCCGATCCAGCGTGTAGCCGAAGCCGTTGCGATCGAAGTGCGCCAGCAGTTTCTGCCCGCCATGATCGAACAGCACGTTCTCATTGACGCCATCATAGTCCCACGCATCATGCGGCGTCATCTGATAGACCCAGCGAACTTCGCCGGTCTCGGGATTGCGCGCCCACAGCGACATCGACCACTTGTTGTCGCCAGGACGTTGATCGGGGTTCCAGACACCGGGATTGCCGGAGCCATAGTAGAACAGGTTCAGCTCCGGGTCGTAGGAATACCAGCCCCACGTCGTGCCACCACCCCGCTGCCACTGGTCTCCCTGCCACGTCGAGACGCCGAGATCCTTGCCCTGATCGGAGGGATAGGGAGACTTGAGCGTCTTGTCGGTGATCAGCACCTCGTTGTCAGGACCAGTGCTGTAACCGCGCCAGAGACGCTTGCCATCGGCCGCGCTGTACGCCGTGACGCTGCCGCGCACGCCGAACTCGCCGCCGGAAATGCCGGCGATGACCACATCGCCCACGACGAGCGGTGCGTTGGTCATGGTCTCGCCTTTCTTGTAGTCCGCGTTGTTCACGCGGAAGACCTGCTTGCCGGTCTTGGCGTCAAGCGCGAGCAGATCGCCCGCGAGCAGTTCGATGTACAGTCGGTCGTACTTCGCACTGTAGGCCAGACCGCGATTCACGACGTCGCAACAGGCGATCGGAATCGCATCGGCGGACTGCTCCGGAGTGAACTGCCAGATCTGTGGTGCACCGTCCTTCGCCAGGTCGAGCGCATACACCTTGTTCGGGAACGCCGAGTGGAGATACATGACATGACCCACTACAAGCGGATTCCCTTCGTGTCCGCGCAGAACACCGGTCGAGAAGGACCACGCCACGTGGAGGTCCTTGACGTTGGCGGTCGTGATCTGCTTGAGCGGGCTGTGCCGCTGCAGGTCATAGGTGCGCCCCGTCATGACCCACTGGTTGGCGTTCTTGGACGCCTCGATCAGCTGCTGCTGCGCGCCAGCGCTGGCAGCGCCAACTGCGAGAGCTCCAACCATGGCTGCCCAGGAAGAAACGCGGGTAAACCGATTCATAGGATGCTGCCCCTTGAGTGGAGAGTGAGGATTGGGCAGGGTCGCGGTACGGACCACACCGCGTCCAGGCCGCTTCACAACCCTGCGGCCGCTACACGTCACATTTCGCCGAACGTGTGGCGGAAGGGCGCGCGTCAGGCGCGAGGTGGACTTCGCTCACTGCAGACCATCGCAACCCTACCTGTCGGCATTCGACGTGTGAGTTGAAATCGGTCGATCGGCGATTCGTGTGGTACCCAGCCGGCGCAGCGTCGCGCTCGATCACTTCTCAATTATGTATGACGGTACGCCTCATGGCTGCCCGTCATGACTCTCCTCGTACTCCCGAGTCGCGTGCGCGGCGTCGGACTGGTGCGGCCGCATTGCTGGAACGTTCCAGCATGGCAATATGGGCAGCATTGCACCGCGAAGCCCCATCCGTTCGGATAGCGGAGCTCGTGCACAGCACGGCATCGTCGCCGTTCCAGCCCTGGGGATTCGGCCCGCGGTTCAGAAACTGAAGGCGCGTTTCCCGTGTGTCAAGCAAGGGATGCCGCGCAGGTCTCCACTGCGCTGACGCGTCCTGCGCCTCCGTTCCTTCCCTGTTCAATAGCACTTGTTCCAGCCGGTTGCCACCCCCTCTTCCACCCAGCCAGGCCGTTGCCGGTCTCCCAGGAAACAACGCCGCGGAAGGTCCCCCTACGGGAGCGCCCGCGGCATTGCATCCGGCATCCGATCGCTCGTCAGAAGGTAAGCATCAACCCTGTGGAGACCTGGTTCGACGCCGTCTTGGCAGCGGAGAATGCCTTGGACTGGGCATAGGTATACTCGGCGACCCATTTGAGCGCCTTGGTCCATTGCAACGTGAGCATGCCGTCAAAGGCCGAGTTGTCCTTCACCAGGTCCGCCGCCGTACCGGCGGCGATCTCGGCGTCGGTCTGCTTGAGCATGCTGGATCCGTAACTCGCACCCACCGTCCACTTGCTCGCTGTCGGCGTGAAGGTGATCTGGCCGATGTAGCCGTACGACTTGCGCTTGCCGCCATCAAAATCCACGGCGCTGCCGTCCAGCTGTCCGAACATGAGGGTGGTGCCGACACCGTCACCGTAGTAGCCCGACCCCATCAGAGAGAACCCCGACACATCGAGCTTGATACCACCGCCGGCGCCAGCTGAGGTAATGCTGTTATTCGGGCTGACATCGGGCGAGACGGACTGCTTGGTGTTCTGCATCATGCCATTGACCCAGAGCATAATCTTGTTCGCACTCGCTCCCTCGGCGGCGGTACCCATGGTACCCGTCCAGGTGGCTTCAGCCTCGACCCGCGGCGTCTTGGTCCCCTGATAGGAAGCATCGCTGGCGCTGGCGCATGGACTCGGTCCGCACACCACGCTCGGATCGAACACCCCAACGGAAAGCTGCGCCGGCTTGCCGGCCGGTGTGCTGTATGTGATCTGGGCGTTGAAGTTTGGATAGATGTAGCCGAACCCGATACGGCCGAGTGTTGTACCACCCGCGGCCAGTCCGCCTCCGCTGGCGCCCGTGCCGAAGAGCGTCATGTCGGTGAGGATGTTCTGCCGTTCATACAATCCGATCTCACGGCCGGCGAGAATCTGACCCCACGAGCCGCCTACGGTCAGGTACATCTGACGAAAGTCAATCTGCGCGCCGAAGTTGTCGTGCAGGCTGTTGCTGTTGATCTGTGGCGCAAAGCCGAAATGCACGCCCAGGTCGAGCCCTGCTTCCTTGCCCTTCGCTTCAAACGTCGCGAACCCGGGCAGCAACCCCGTCCGGATACGGCTTATCTGCTCCGCGGGAACAAGTCCTCCGACAATAGCGCCCGGCGTCTTGACCTTCCCATCCGTGTACATGAGGAAGGCGTTGACGTTTCCGGAAAATGTGAACGCCCAGCCGTTGCTCATCTGCATGGTGAGCGCCTGAGCCTTCAAGGCCCCCGCGCCCGCGAGAGATAAAGCAGTGCACCAGAGAGCGAATCGTTTCATGGCTGCTTCTCCCAGACTGAATTGAGGACTGAGGAAACCGCGACGACCAACGACGCGACGCTGCGTAGCGAACCCGCCATCACGCGGCAACGCGGAGCAATCAAGTGAATAGCGCGACGAGAACCACCTCCTGCTTTCAGCGGTGACCGGAGTACGGGAGCGGCACGCTAGGGCTGTTTCATCCGCTTGTTGATGCTGATCATGGCATCCACGATGGGAACGGTCCCGTGATTCTTCCACCAGTAGTAGTCATCGAGTTGCGCCGCATACACCGACGGCGCATACGAGAACCGGAGATCCCCGGCGGTCAGCAGCTTCGCGACGGCGGCGCTCGACACGGCGCTGCTATCGCTCAACGAACCACTGTCTGCGGCATTGGCGCGAACCTGCTCCGCCGCAGCGCCCGCGATGAATCCCTTCAGGTACGCCTCCTTGCCCTGCGAGCCGAACGCGGCCCAGTCGGCGCCCGTCAGCAGCGCCGGGTGGCGCGGCTCCTGCGTCGCTCGCGCCACTCTGTGTCCGGCCAGAAAGGCGGCGCAAACGAGCACTCCTGTGCTCGCCGCAACCGCCGTCGCCCGGCCGGTGCTCCTACTTGCCACCTGGCAGCGCGAACACCAGCACGGCGTCACCCAGAGGATAGCCGAGCTGGAAATTGCCTCCACACGCGACCGCGACGTACTGCTTGCCATCAACCGTGTAGGTCACCGGCGGCGCATTGCACCCTGCCCCCGCCTGAAAGGTCCAGAGCTGCTTCCCCGTTTTTGCGTCGTAGGCGTTGAAGTGCCCGTCCCCCTCGCCCGTAAAGACGAGATTGCCCGCCGTGGCGAGCGCGCCACCGATCATCGGTTGATCGGTCTTCACCTGCCACGCCCGCTTGCCGGTATTCAGATCGATTGCCGTGAACGTCCCGTATTGCTGCTCGCCTGGCACTGCCTTGAACGCCGAGCCCAGCCAGAGCTTTCCCTTCTCCAGCGGCGCGCTGTGCGTGATGTAATTCATGGGCTGCTCCAACCCCAGGACGTACATGTAGCCCAGCGTTGGATTCACGGCGGGTGGCGACCATTCCGACCCGCCATTCGCACCCGGCAGCATCCGCACACCCTCGGGCGTGGGCTGGGCGAAATAGTTCTCGTGCCGGTTGAACTCATCGGAGCGGTGGATCAGCTTGCCCGTCGCCGCGTCCAGAATGTACACGTAGGCAGTCTTCCCCGCTTCCGCGAGCGCCTTCTTCCCGCCCTTCAGCGTCACGAGCACGGTCGGGCTCGTTGCATCGAAGTCCCAGACATCATGCGGCACTTCCTGGTAGTGCCACTTGTATTCGCCGGTCCGGGCGTCAACCGCCACGATGGATTCCGTATAGAGGTTGTCGCCAGGACGAACCGAACCATCGAGATCCGGCGACGGATTGCCCACGGCGAAGTAGAGCATGTGCGTATCAGGGTCGTAGGAAGGCGTCATCCAGACCGACCCGCCACCACGCTGCCACGCGTCGCCATACTGGGCCAACGCGGACTTTTCCGCCGCGATGTCGCGCTTCAGATCATCGCCCTCGTTCGTGTGCGTGGCGAAATTGCCTTCCCACCCCTTGTCGGGAAGCGTGTAGAAGTTCCAGATCTGTTTCCCGTTGCTCTTGTCGTACGCCCGGACGAAGCCGCGAATGCCGTATTCAGCTCCCGAGATGCCGACGATCACCATGTTGTCGATGATCAGCGGCGCCATCGTCTCGCTGTAGCCCGCTTCGGGGTCCGCGACCTGCACGTCCCACGTCACGTCTCCGGTCTTGGCGTCGAGCGCGACCAGGTGCGCATCCAGTGTGGCCATGTAGACCATGTTGCCGGAAATCGCCACGCCACGATTATTCGGACCGCAGCAATAGATCGGCGAGGCAATGGACTGCTTGTATTCATAGCGCCAGATCTGTCGGCCGGTGCGCGCGTCAACCGCCATGAGCGTGTTGTACGGCGTGGTCACGTACATCACGCCGTCAACCACCACCGGACTGGTTTCGAAGGAGCCCAGCCGGGAGATGCCGGTCTGGTAGATCCACCGGAGCTGCAGCGTGCGGACGTTCGCGCTGGTGATTTGACGGAGCGGGGACCATCGCTGATTCGTGTAGTCCCGGCCGAAGGTGAGCCAGTTCTTGCCGTCATTGCGTGCGCCGAGGAGCATTTCATTGCTGACGGACGTGAACGTCGGCGCCTGCATCGCTTTCTTCGTTGTCTCCACCTGCTCCTGCGCACGTGCTGCGCCAGCCACGAACATCACTGCTGCAGCGAGCGCGAACTGCCGAGTGACGGGCATATCATTCCCTCCGAATGAGAGCAGCGAGGAATCCTGCATTACCTACATGTACGTGTCCCCATGACAGGGGGCTAGAGGTGTGCAATGGCCGTCTGATCGCGATGCCGACGTTGCGGCGTGTCTCCAGTGGATGCATGGGTGGGCGATGAGACTCGTGAAGCGGCGTCAATGTATCAGAGCTTTCCAACTGCGCAAGAGCCGAATGGACAGGTGTTTAGCCAACCACATCGATCAGATGACCTCGTCGGCGACCAGCGCCTGATGCCAACGGCGATTCGCCTGCACGACAATGAGCACGATTATTACAACTGTATAGCGCCACTATATCGACAGGAATGGCTCAGCTACGCCTGAATTCGAGCAAAATCGTCAAAGGTACTTTCATGGACTCCGAGAACACATATTTCCAGCGGACGCCGGCACTGGCAGAAATCGGGCTCGTTCTGGTCGGCGACGTAAATGGCGTCAGTCCCAAATGCCGAGCCAGAATCGAAAGTCGGAGCATGTGAAAAGGATCGCTCACCAGAATGACCGTCTTCCCGGGCAAGGCCGCAACAATACTCGACACGGCGCGCAGCGACTGGATCGTCGTCAACCCATGCGTCTCCATGATCACAACGCTGTCCGGCACCCCGTGTTCCAACAGGTACTTCCGGCTGACCATGGCTTCGCTCGTGGTGTCGCCGACTCCCGTGCCCCCGGTCACGATGATGACGGGCGCCAGGCCGCGCCGCCAGAGCTCGAGCACGTGATCGAGGCGCGCGCGCAGCACGGGGGAGGGCCGCCCCTCATATTGCGCCGCGCCCAGGACGACTATGGCATCGGCCGAACGCGCGTCGTCGCGCCGACCCACCAGAACGACGGCGATCACGGTGCCAATCCACGCCAGAACGATCAGCGCCACCACCGCGCCGGCGATACGTGCGCTACGATGCGTACGACGCCTCATGGATCAGAAGCTACAGCCGGAGCGCGTCGCCTGCATCACCCGCTCATTCGGCGAGTCCCAGCAGTGAGAGCCACAGCACATCGAACGCCGCGCGGGCGTTGAACGCGGGATCCACCTGCGTCGCCACCGCCAGTCCGTCAATGAATGGCACCACGACGTCGGCCAGCAGCTCCGGCTGAATGCGCGGCCTGAGAGCAAGCAGTGCGAAAAGCTGCTCGATGGATGCGACGGCTGCCGCTCGGCGTGTGGCGGCCGACGCCTGGATCGCGCGCACCACCAGTGGCTCGCGCCACTCGGCGAGCTCGAGCAGCACGCGCAGGTGCCCGCGCTCCAGCTCCGCGGCGAGCCACGTCCAGAGATCGTCAATGGCATGTCGCGGCGTGGACGCCGCCAGCGCCCGTGTCTCCCGCGCGACGACCATGCGCGTCATCCACTCCACCGCCCGCGCGAGCAGTGTTGCCTTGTCGTGGAAGTGATAATGAATGAGGCCCTTGCTCACGCCTGCCTCTTCGGCTACGTCGTGCATCGTGACGGCGGATGCGCCGGAGGTCACGATGCAGCGCACGGCGGAGCGCAGGATGCGCTCCGCTGCCTCCATGCGGGCCTTGTTACCACCGGGCGAGCTCGAAGTGGTCATGCCACAATATCTCAGAATGGCACGCGCAGACGCGGCGTCGGGCAGCTCACGCGGCATCCCTGGCGTGCAAGCACCGCGGCAAACGCATCCTGAGCCTCGGGTTCGCCGTGCACCAGGTACACCTGCCGCAGCTTTGGAGACGCCGCGCGCACGGAGTCCAGCCACCAGAGCAGCTCCTTCCGGTCGGCATGTGCCGAGTAGCCATCGAGCACCTCGACGCGCGCACGCAGCGGCACATCCTCGCCGAAGATCCGGATGGTCTCGCGGCGTTCCACGATGCGTCGCCCAAGGGTATGCTCCGCCTGGAACCCCACGATGAGGATCGTCGTGCGCGGATCCGCTGCATTGTTGGCCAGATGGTGCAGGATACGCCCGCTCTCGCACATGCCCGACGCCGCGATAATGATCATGGGGCCGGGTCGGCTGTTGAGTGCCTTGGATTCCGTGGCGTCGCGCGTGTACTGCGCCAGTGGAAACTGGAAGAGCCGTGGCACCTCCTGGACCAGGTTCTCCCGGTGGTCGCGCACCTCCGGGTGCATCTGGAAGACCGTCGTCACGTCCGTCGCGAGCGGACTGTCAATGAAGATCGGGATGGACGGGATCTCCCCCGCCCGGAGCATGGCGTGCAGATCATACACGACGTCCTGCGTTCGGCCGAGGGCGAAGGCGGGGATGAGCACCTTGCCGCCACGCCCGGCAGTCTCCGTGATGATGCGCGCCAGCGTGGCGCGGCTCGTGTCCATGGGGCCGTGATCCCGGTCGCCGTACGTGGACTCCATGATGACCACATCCGCGCCGTCCGGTGGCACGGGGTCGCGAATGATCGGGAGGCCTCGCCGCCCGATGTCGCCCGAGAAGACCAGGCGACGCGTGTCAGTCCCTTCGGTGCAGTCGAGGATCACCGACGCCGACCCCAGAATGTGACCGGCGTCCACGTACGTCGCGCGCACCCCAGGCACGACGTCGAAGCTCTGCCCATAGGGGACTCCCACCATGAGATCGGCCACGCAGGCCGCATCGCGCATGGTGTAGAGCGGCGGGTCCGCGTCCCGGTGCTTGCGCGCGAGAAACTCCGCGTCCTTTTCCTGAATGTGGGCGGAGTCGGCGAGCATGACCGCCGTGAGATCGCGCGTAGCCGCGGTGGCCCAGATGCGGTTGGTATAGCCCTGCGCGACCAGGAAGGGAAGTCGCCCGCAGTGGTCAATGTGCGCGTGGGAGAGCACGAGAGCATCCAGCTTGTCCACCGGGAGCGGGAGTGCGCGATTCTTGTCGTGTGCTTCGGTGCGATGGCCCTGAAACAGCCCGCAATCCAGGGCCACCGTATGACCATTGACGTGAATGAGATGGCACGACCCGGTAACCTCGCGGGCAGCACCGACAAACGTAATCTCCACGCTAGCGCTGCAACTCCGCCGCGGACTGTCGCTGGAAGACGAGCGTCATCCGCTGGCCGTCCTGTGACATGAGCGCCGGCTCCCATCCACTCCTACTGCGCTCGTTCAGAAGATCGGTGATCGTGTCCTCGTCGTCCTGGCTCCTACGCGTGAGCCGCAGCACAACCGCCTGATATTCTTTCATGCGAGCGAAGATACTAGCTTTCGCGGCCATGCACACCACCCCCGCCGCCGGCAATCTGGTCGTCTCACAGCATCCGCTGGTGCAGCACAAGATGACCATCCTGCGTGACCGCATCACGCCCACCAAGTTGTTCAAGGAACTGGTGGAGGAGATTGCCATGCTCATGGCCTATGAGGCCACGAGCGATCTGCCGCTCGAACGCGTGACGGTGGAGACGCCCCTCGAGCAGGCGGCGGGCTGGCGCGTGAGCGGAAAGAAGCTCACGCTGGTGCCCGTGCTCCGCGCCGGACTCGGCATGGTGGAAGGCGTGCTGCGCCTCGTGCCATCGGCGCGCGTGGGCCACATCGGCCTCTATCGCGATCACGCGACGCTGGAACCAGTGGACTACTACTTCAAGGTGCCGGGCGAGGCCCGTGAGCGGCACTTCTTCGTGCTCGACCCGATGCTCGCCACCGGCGGGAGCGCCGCTGCTGCGGTGACGTCACTCAAGCGCGCCGGTGCCCGGGATATTCGCCTCGTGTGCATCGTGGCCGCGCCCGAGGGTGTGCGCCGGCTGGCCGTCGCGCATCCCGATGTAAGAATCTACGCGGCGGCGCTGGATCGTGAACTCAATGCGAACGGATACATTCTGCCGGGGCTGGGCGACGCCGGAGATCGAATGTTCGGCACGCGATGACGCCGCACGGGATCTGATATCGGAAGCATCGGCACGGTGCATGACGCTCTTGTTCGGCTTCTCTGTCGCGACTATGTTCCCGCATCCCGCCGCGTCGTGTGTGTCGCTCCTCCCGCACCGCCCCCTGCATTCATGCTCATCGATCTCGTTCCGGATTTCTTCGCCGTCATCCAGAGCGTTGATCCCTTCGCCGCATATCAGCGCTATTTCGAAACGTACCGGCAGATCATCGAGCCGTACTGGCGGAATTATGTCGTGGACCCCGATTCGCCGCATTTTGCCGACGTTGTCCACGCCACCATGCACGCCGACCGGCATGACCTCCGCACCCTGCTGGATCGCATGGACGTCGCGGCACTCGTGCGCGACACCGCCGCGCGCTGTGCGGCGCTCCTCGAGATGGACAGCGATGCAGACACCGTCATCATGGTGGGAGTGGGCGCGGCGAACGCCGGCGAGCTCGTCGCCGCTGGCCGCGGCATGGCCTTCGTCTGCCTCGAGCATTTCACCGGGGTCGCCAACCCGGGGTCCCACGGACTCGGCCTCGATCCGGAGCTGATTCCGCTCTGGCTCGCCCATGAAATGGCGCACGTGGTACGCTACACATCGCCCACGAGCCGGAGTCGCATGCACGAACTCGTCGCCGAGGCGGGCGGCAACTACTCGTACTGGGACGCTGGACATCAGGTGCCGCTCCGTGAGCTTCTGGTGAACGAGGGACTGGCGGTGGAGACCGCGCGCGCCGTGAGTCCGGGCCATGCGGACTGGGAGTATTTCGGATACCACCGTCGCCAGTACTCGCGCATTCGTGAGCTCGAACCGGTGATCGCGCGCCACCTCGCGTCACAGCTCGATACGGCGGGCCTGGGGCTCCGCTTGCGCTACCTCTCCGGTGGTACCAGCGAGAACGAGCGGCGGCTGGACCGAATCGTCATCCCGGAGCGTGTGGGCTACTATCTGGGGAGCCGCATGGTGCGGAGCGCCATCGCCGAACACGGCTTCCCCTGGGCCATCCGCGCGAGCGCGGAGGAGCTCTGTGCGTCCGGCGACATCAGCGCGGAAACGGCGTAGCGCGCAACCAGGGGGACTCCAGGAGCGAATCCTATTTCCCCACGCAGAACGACGCGAACACGCGGTCCAGTACCTCCTCCACATCCACGAGCCCGACCAGCTCCTCCAGCGCGCCGATCGCCGTGCGCAAGTGCACCGCCGCAACCGTGGCTGGCACGGCATCCGCCTCCCAGGCTCGCGCGAAGGCCGCGACCTCATCCCGGGCCTGCCGCACCGCTCGCCGGTGCCGCTCCCGGGTCAGCAGCGGTGCATCGGGTCGGCAGGCACCATGACGCCCGGTCAGCAATGCGGTGAGCCGCTCGGCGAGTACATCGAGCCCTGTGCCGCTGTGCGCGCTCACGGCGACGGCGTGCCCCACGGCGGCCGGCAGACAGCTGTGGCGTTCCGCCGCCAGGTCGTCCTTGGTATGAACCGGGAGCACCGCCGCATCGGTGAGCGTCCGGACACGCCCCACGGTGGCGGCCAGCGTCGCAGCCGACTCGCCGCACGCCAGTACCACGTCCGCGTCGCCCAGGTAGCGTTCGCTCACCTCGATCCCGAGCCGCTCCACCACGTCGGTGGATTCGCGCAGTCCCGCCGTGTCCACCAGCCGCACGGGCCATGGCCCCAGATCCAGCAACGCTTCAATCGCATCGCGCGTGGTCCCGGGTACCGGCGTCACGATCGCCCGCGCGCTGCCGAGTAGCGCATTGAACAGCGAGGATTTCCCCGCATTGGGCGCGCCCGCGATCACCACCAGCGCGCCGCCCCGGTACAGCTCACCCATGCGCGCCGTGGCGAGCAGCGTGTCCAGCGCCCGTTCCACATCACCGATCGCGGTCCGGATGCGCTCCGGATCCATCGGCCCATCGTCCTCCTCGGGAAAGTCAATGTCGTACGCGATGAGCGCCTCGAGGTGCAGAATCGACTCCCGCAGGGTCTCGATACGGCGCGAGAGTCCGCCCTCCAGCTGCGCCAGCGCCACGCGATGCATGGCCCGCGATCGCGCATCCACCAGATCCGCCACCGCTTCCGCCTGCAGGATGTCCATCTTGCCGTTCGCGACAGCGCGCCGGGTAAACTCGCCGGGATATGCCTGCCGCGCACCGGCGCTCACGAGTGCCGCGACCGCGAGTGCCGGAATGAGTTCGCCGCCATGCACCGCCAGCTCGACCAGATCTTCACCGGTGTATGAACGGGGATGACCATACGCGGTCACCACGGGGCGGTCGATCACCGCCCCACTGTCAGGGTCATGCATCGTGACACGGCGCACGCTCCCTGGCGCGGGCAACCCGGAGCGGACCAGGCGCGACACGATCGCGTGCGCGGCAGGGCCGCTGACGCGTACGACCGCAATGGCACCTCGCCCGGGTGGCGTACTCACCGCCACGATGGTGTCGTCCGCACCGGGCAGCACGACGGGCGGCGTGATGCCGTCGGTCATGCGAGCCTCGTGGCGCGGGGCGGAAGCTCAATGTCGCTCCCCGGTTCCAGAATCTTCACATCGCCGCGGCGCGCGTGGCTGTCCAGACATCGACGCAGTTCGTGCATGGCATCGAACGGGCCCGACGTCAGATGCCGAAAGGTTCCCCAATGGTATGGTATGAAGTAGCGCGCCCCGAGCTGATCGAACAGCGCCAGGGCGTCCGCGGCGGTGAGATGCCCCCGCCGGAAGACGCGCCGCTTCCACGGCGGCGCGGCGCCAATGGGAAGGAGTGCCACATCGAGCGTCCGGCTCCGAGAATGCAGTTCACCGAGCGCATGTGACAGTGAGCCGGCGCGTGTGTCGATCGCGGCACGTGCCGCGGTATCACCGGCGAACAGGCACGCCTCCGCGCTATCGCTCACGAGATACATGTTGGCGGCCGCATGCCATTGATCCACTCCATACCTGGCACCGCGATGCCAAGCGCGCGCCGCGGCGATACGCACGGAGCCGACGGAAACCGTCGCACCCGGAGACAGGGGGCAGGCCGCTGTGATACCGCGCCGATGCAGCGTTCGCGCCAGATGGGGCGGGGCGTAGATCGGTACGTCGGGTGCAAGACGCTTCAGCGTCCGGTACGAGAGGTGATCGGCATGCGCATGGCTCAGCAGCACGGCATTCACGTGCGACAACGCCGCCATTGGGTTCGCGGGCCGGGACACGCGCGGCAGTACGCCCGCGAGACGACCTTCGATGTTCGGATCCGTGAGCAGGCGCGCACCACCGAGCTCCACGAGGAGCGTGGCATGTCCCACGTACATCACGCGCATCGACCCTCCCCGCATCCAGCCCATCTGGCTGAGGCGCGGCGCCACGTCCACGGCGCTTGCACGCCGCCTGTTATCCTGCCGGCCCGGCGGACCCAGCCGATCCACTCGCCGATCCCTTCGCGGGTCCGCTCACAGCGGCGGGCACCGCTTTCGCCCGCTCCTTGGCGATGAGCCACTGCTGCGGCAGTGCCGCGATATTCTGTACCGCATAATACAGATTGAGCCCGGCAGCGAATCGATAGAACAGAACGGTCATGAAAACCGGCATGATGTACGCCATCGTTTTCGCCTGCTGGTTGGGCGGTGCGGCACGCAGACCGATCCACGACAGCACGAACATCGAGATCCCCATGACGATCGGCAGGATGTAGTAGGGATCCTTCTGCGAGATGTCCGCCATCCAGAGGAACGGTACGCCGCGGAACTCGATGGTGTTCAGAAACACGTAGTACAGCGCGTACAAGACCGGCATCGGGATCAGCATCGGCAGGCATCCAGCCAGTGGGCTGAACGGACTCATCCCGTGTTCCTTGTACAGCCTCATCATCTCGGCCTGTTGCTTGTCCGGCTGCGTCTTGTACTTCTTCTGCAGCGCCTGCAGCTCCGGCTGGATGCGCTGCAGCTTGAGCTGGGCGCGCATGGCGCTCTGGTTCAGCGGCCAGAGCACGATGCGCACCGCCACGCCAAAGACAATCAGCACCCAGCCATAGCTCAGCGTCAGGTGCGCGTGCATCCAGAGCAACACGCGCATGATGACCGTGGCGAACGGCTGTACCACGCCCTTGAAGATCCCGCCGTACGGATTCACCTCATCGAAATCCCGGCCCACCGCGACCAGCCGGCGCCATTCCTGTGGGCCGGCGTACATCTCGAATGCGAATTCACCGTTCGGGCCCAGCGGTTGAACGGCCGTCGCGGACGCACTCGTCGCGACTTCTTTCCCGTGTGGTATGCCACGCAGCACGGCGCTGCTGAATGGTGTGCCGGTCGTATCCGTGAGCAACGCCACCACGAAGTACTTGCTCTTGGTCGCGATCCAGGTCAGCGGTCCCGCTTCCATCCGGGCGACCGTTGTATCGAGCTTGCTGAAGGCAATGCTGTTCGGACTGTCGTGCCGCGGCTTCAGGACATACGCGAAGTGATGCTCGTCATCCACCGTATCGGTCTCCGCGGAGTGCAGACCGAACGGGATCGTCATCAGCATGGCTTGCCCGCCCTGACCACCCTGTACTGCTCCCTTCACGCGCACGACGTACGAGTCGGGCGCAAAGGTGTAGGTGATCGCGATGGCCGAGCCTCCTGAGGCACCGTGAAACGTGAGCGAGCCCGCGCCACCGGCATGCAGCAGGGAGCTGTCCACCGTGAACGCCACACGATCGAGATGAACCGTGTCGCGTGGCCCGCGAATGAGGTCGTAGCGATACAGTGGCGATCCGGCGCGAACCAGTTGCACCGTGCCGCCCCCCGGGGACAGCGCCTTGTAGTCCCGTGTGTTCACACCGATGGGCATGGCCCCCAGCGTGCTGAACCGATACACGACTCTCGGCGTCGTGACGGTCACCGTCTCGGCAGGTGCCGCCGGCCCCGCGATCGGCGTTGCGGGGCTGGTCTCAGCTAATGCGGCGGCGCGGCCGCGTTCCACGACCTGTGTATCCGGATGCGCAAGCCGATGCGTGGTGTCCTGTGCCAGCTTCCTGGTCGAGTCGGCGGACTGCGCCGTGGATGCAGCGGATCGTGCCTGTCGCGCCGGGGGGAAGAGCTTCTGCGACACCACGAGCACGAGGACCGACAGCACCAGAAAGAGAATGAAGCGCTTATCCATTGATTGTTGATCGGGTCATGGCACAGGGTCGTAGCCGCCAGGATGGAACGGATGACAGCGCGCCAGCCGCCGCATTGTCAACCAGGAACCGCGCCATGCCCCGTATCGTTGTAGCGCCTCGATCGCGTACACAGAACAGGTCGGGTAATATCGGCACGCCGCCGGAAGGAGCGGCGACAACGCTACCTGATACGCGCGCACGAGGAAAATGAGCACCGAGCGCATCAGTGCCTTTCACCGCTCGCGCAGAGCTGCTGCCCGGCGCCGAGAATTTCCTGATGCAGCTCGCTCCAGGTGGCGTCGTACGCCATGGGCCGGGCACGAACGATCACATCCACACAGGGAAGACGATGCAGCACATCTCGCCGTACGGCCTCGCGCAGGCGCCGTTTCAGACGATTCCGCTCTACACTGCCATGACGCGACTTCGGCACGATGAATCCCACGCGCGGATGACGCAAAAGGGAAGCAATCCACCGGATCTCGAGATGCTCTGTCCGGATGCGCTTCCCGTTACGTGACACAGTATGAATGTCGGCAGTCCGCGTGAGCCGGTGGCTTCGCGGAAAGCGCGCGGCATTAGGCGCCGGCGTACTTGGATGGAAGCTGAACGGTCAACCGCTGCCGTCCCTTCTTCCGTCGGCGGCTCAGGACCGCGCGACCCCAGCGCGTCGCCATCCGCGCACGAAATCCGTGCGTGCGAATCCGGCGCTTGTTGCGCGGGCGATAAGTTGGCTTCCCCATGCTGACTCCAAATGCGATTCGTCTTCGTAAGATAATGCGGGACAGAATGATGAAATTAGCCGGAACGGACGGACGGGTCAACGCTCCCAGCGCCAATTTGACTTTTCCACATGGCCTGTCTACCTTCGCTGCCCCGCCGCCTCTGCCATAGGTCATGTCTCTCACTCCAGCGGAAACCTGGTCCCGGTTGCTCGAACGCGCACGGCTCGAGCTTCCGGAACAGACATTCAGAACGTGGCTCGAACCCACGGAGGCGCTCGCCGTTGACGGGAATACCATCCTCGTCGGTGCGCCCGACCGGTTCGCCGCGGAGTGGAACGAATCCAAGCATTCCCAACTGCTTGCCAGTCTTGCGCCGGTAGTGCTCGGTCACCCGATGAACGTCGTCTTCCGGGTGGATGAAGAACGCGCGGTGCGCCCGCAAATGGATTTTTTCGTCGCCCCGCCGCCCGAAATGGGAGCGACCCGCGGTGGTGTGGACGCCGGGCCAGGTACGACGCAGCTCAGCGCCCGCTACACATTTCAGAATTTCGTCATCGGCAAGTCCAACGAGCTTGCCGCCGCGGCGGCGCAGGCAGTTGCGGCGGCGCCTGGCAAGGTCTACAACCCGCTGTTCATCTACGGTGACACCGGACTCGGCAAGACGCACCTCATGCAGGCAGTCGCGCACGAGATCATGGATCGAGCACCAAGCACGCGCGTTCTGTTCGTTGGTACGGAGCAGTTCACCAACGAGCTCGTCGGATCCATCCAGAAACGCACCACACCGGATTTCCGGCGGCGCTTTCGAGAAGTCGATCTGCTCCTCATCGACGACGTCCATTTCCTCAAGGGCAAGGAAGCCACCCAGGAGGAGTTCTTTCACACCTTCAACGCGCTGTACGAGGCGGGACGGCAGATCATTCTCACGAGCGACCGTCCCCCATCGGAGATTCCGGGCCTCGAGACCCGGCTCGTCAGCCGCTTTCAATGGGGAATGGTCGCGGACATTGAACTGCCCGACCTCGAGCACCGGATCGCGATCCTCCACAACAAGGCCCGGCTGGACCACCTCGAGCTGACCATCCCCGACGAGGCAATTCACTTCATTGCCGAGCACGTCCGCTCGAGCGTCCGGGAACTCGAAGGTTCGATCATCCGGTTGCTCGCGTACGCCTCGCTCAAGCACCGTGAGATCACCGTCGAACTGGCGCGGGAGGCGCTCCGGGACAAACTGCGCTTGAACGGTGATGACACCGCATCCGGCGCACAGGCGACGCTCAACGTGGCCACCATTCAGCAGGCAGTCGCCAAAGAGTGGGGAGTGACACCAGCGGGCTTGCAATCCAAGAGCCGTACGAAGCATCTGACGGTCCCCCGCCAGGTTGCCATGTTCCTGATTCGCGATCTGCTTGGCTTGCAACTGGTCGAGATCGGGAACGCGTTCGGCGGCCGTGACCATTCAACGGTCATCCACAGTATCGAGAAGGTCGAAGCGGACATGGGTACGACCGAGCCGTTCCGGACACGTGTGGAATCTCTCCGGGTAAACTTGCGGAAGATTCAGGGATAGATGTGGAAAGGTACCCCGCACTGAACATTCCGGGCCTCGGCAGTCGCCACGTCGCCGGTTGCGGTGGGTAACCTGCGCGTTTTGCACACTCTTTTCCAACCGCCATGCTCCTGTCGCAGTTGACGTTGGCCGGTTGTACACGCTCTTTCACAGTACCTACGACTACTACTAGCTTTCTATTCTTCTAGAACAGAAGAAGCAGTTCCGCGACGCAATTCTCATGAGGAACGTGAATGCGCTTCACCATCGCGCGTGAAAAACTGCAGGAGGGATTGACGGCTGTCACGGCAAGCGTTCCAGCACGGACGACCTTGCCAGTGCTGGCCAACATTCTGGTTGAAACGACCGATCGCGGCATTCGTCTCTCGGGCACTGACCTGGATCTCGCCGTCAGCACCGAACTCACCGCTGACGTTGATACACAGGGTGCGATCACGATTCCCGCGAAGAAGCTTGCCGAAATTGTGCGCGAGCTGCCATCGGCGCCGGTGCGGATGAGCGCCGCTGGTGAGCAGAAGGTAACGCTCGAGTGTGGACGTTCGCGCTTCCGTCTCCTCGGGCTTCCTCGCGATGAGTTCCCAAGTTTTCCAGCCGTTGACTTCGCTGGAAGCTGGCGTATCCGGTCCGGCGAGTTGCAGAAGTTGATCACGCACACCGCGTTTGCAGTGTCCACTGAGGAAAGTCGTCCCACGCTCAATGGCGTGCTCTGGGAGCTGCGTGCAGAGCAGATGCGGATGGTGGCTACAAACGGGCACCGTCTGGCCAAGATGGAGCTTCCCGTGACCGAGGCAACGTCACAGAGCGTGGCCGGTGTACACGGGAATGCAGCGCCGACATCGACAGATCTCATTGTGCCGCCGAAGGCACTGGAGCAGATACGTCGCCTCTACCCTGCGGAGGAAGAACTCGAGATCGCGCGTGGCGATAACCACCTCGGCTTCCGATCGCCGTTCACCTCGGTCTTTACCCGGCTGGTGGAAGGACCCTATCCCAACTACGAGCAGGTCATTCCGCGTGATAACGACAAGAGCGCGCTCGCTGACCGCAACGCGCTCACGCAGGCACTCAAGCGAATGTCCGTCATCGCGTCGGACCAGACGCACCGCATCCGTCTTTCGTTCAATGCGGGCATGCTGAAGTTCAGCGTCCAGACGCCGGACCTGGGAGAAGCCCAGGACGAGCTGCCCGTGACCTACGATGGCGATCAGCTCGACATCGGATTCAACGCCGCTTATCTGCTCGAGATCCTGCGCTTCATGCCGACCGACGAGGTCCGGCTCACCTTCAAGGCTCCGGAGCGTGCAGCGACGATCGAGCCTGTGGGCTGGGATGACGCAGCGAAGTACATGTGCCTGATCATGCCGCTCCGTCTCGTGGATTGATTGCACCAGGGAGTCACGGCCGCAGCGTGATCATCTCCTTCACGACCTGCTGGAAGGGCAACGATGTGGAGCGTGTCCGCACAGTGATCACGCTCTTCGACTCGCCCTGAGCCTGGAGCAGCGCGCCCGTCACCGGGTCCACATCAAGTTCGCGTTCTCCCTCCCCGCTGCCGGTGATTCTGACACTGCCGTTCAGTCGCTCCGCCGATGAGTCGCTCGCGGTGGACATTTCGAAGGTCTGCTCCACGTGCAGTGCGGCTCTCCCCTGTACGACAGCGGTGTCGCTCAGGCGATAGCGGCTGATGGTTGTCGTGCGCAAGGCGATATCACCGCGACAAGCCACGCTCACGACAGTGTCCTGCCAGGTACTCCCGATCTGAACGCGTGATGGGAGCATCGGCAAGAGTCCGCCCGCCACGGCCAGCATGGGCTCCACTCCGGTTCGGCACGGCGCAGGTGATGGACTCTGAATCGGGCCAGGAACCCCACTTTCTGCCAACCGCGCCGAGAAGCGCATCGGGAATCGGACCCCTGGGGGCGGCGCAGGGATCCTGGGTCCCGCGTGTGTTGCGACTGAGTCCACGGTTCCGGTGAGCATCAGGCCGCTGTCCGAGTGCCCGACGCTCAGCGTGTAGAACGACCGAGTGTCAATTGGAACCGGTGCCGCACTGGTATCGGTGCTGAGCGATACCGTCGCACTGGTATGCATCTCGTAACGCCATGTACCCGGCGCGCGCCGCGGTGCCCAGCTCGACACCGCGAGATGCGTAGCCGCTGAATCTGCCGTCGATGGTGCCGGAACGGGCTGCGTACGCGTCGTCGAATGCGTTGCACATCCCGCACCGAGCGCCACGCAGAGCGCAATCGCGATCTGAAAAAATCTGCTCGTCATGTCCGGCGCAAAAGACCGAAGGAGAGTGCAGCCGGCCTGTAAGCCGGGTTCTGTCGGACATCGCTGTCCGGACGGTCATTTCTCTCGGAGTCCGATCACTCGTACCCTCCAGCAGCCTACCCGCGGCGTCGGTATCGAGACGGGCCGTCTCTCGCCGCTTATTTGGCCTTGCTCCAATCGGGGTTTACCGTGCCGTGTCTGTCGCCAGACACGCGGTGGGCTCTTACCCCACCGTTTCACCCTTACCTGCGGTTACCCGCCGGCGGTCTGATTTCTGTGGCACTGTCCGTCGCTGGCCGCTCACGCAACCAGCGCCCAGGCGTTACCTGGCGATCTGCCCTCTGGAGCCCGGACTTTCCTCGATGCACTCGCGTGCGTCGCGACCGTCCGGCCGGCTGCATTCCCCTCGATAAAGCTAAACCCTTCCGGTCGTTGGAGCGAGACGGCGCCCCCGGTCGCGCCGTCTCGTTCCGCCGCGATGACGCGTGAGTGACGCGGCGTCGTAAGCTGCCTCCGGAGCTTGCGAACCCGCCTTCGCCGCCATGTCCACGCTGATTCTGACCATTTGGAGGTCGCATGGAACATTCACCACCACACAAGGCCATCCTGGGTTCGATCGCGACCGTGCTGCTTCCCAGTGAACGTCCTCGCGTGGATGCCGCGGGGGAAGGAATCTATTACACGCTGCATCGGGATTCCCTGGACGACGTCCGCCGCGACCTTCGGGAACGCCGGATCAGTGCTGTTCTGCTCTCCGTGGCACGCTGCTCGCGAACTGATATCGGCCGCATGGCGCGGCTGGTTCGGGAATTTCCCCGTATTCCCGCCGTGGCTCTCCTCTCACAATTCGATTCCGCCACACCCCAGGCCGTTCTCTCGCTCGGGCAATCTGGTGTTCAGGCGTTGGTGGATGTGCGACAGCCGTCGGGATGGCGCGAGCTGCGCGAGGTCCTCACTGCGGATCGGTCGAAAGGCATCGAACGCGTGGCGCTCGCTACGCTCGCGCTGGATCTTGCGGGCGCACCCGATGATTGCTGGCGGTTCTTCGACGCGCTATTCACGGATGGCCATCGGGTGACCACCGTCCGCACCCTGTGCGCGCAGCTGCATGTACTCCCCAGCACGTTGATGAGCCGGTTCTTTCGCGCCCGACTGCCGGCTCCCAAGCGCTATCTCGCCATGGCGCGACTCGTGCACGCGGCGCGCGTGTTCGAGAATCCGGGGCTCTCGGTCGCGAACGTCGCATACCATCTGGAGTACTCCTCGCCGCAGAGCTTCAGCCGACATGTCCGCACGCTCCTGCGCGTGACGGCCCAGGAATTTCGACAGAGCTATGATGGGGAAGGAATGCTGCAACGCTTTCGCGATGAGCTCATCCTGCCGCATCTCGATGTGCTCCGGCAATTCTCGCCGTTCCGCAGCCCGGGCACGCAGCCGGCACAGCCGGCGCCTACATCGGCCGGAAAGCGCCCCGCATTCGCGTCATGATGTCGGAGGCGAGCGTGAGTACCAGCACGTGAAAGCCGGCGGCTTCGATCGCTTCGCGCCCGCCTTCCTCGCGGTCCACGAGCGCCAGCACGCCGGCCACGATGCCACCGGCGTTGCGCACGGCTTCGGCCGCCCGGAGCGCCGAGGCGCCAGTCGTGATCACATCTTCGACGATGGCCACCTGGTCCCCCGCCTGGAAGGGCCCTTCGATGAGCCGGCCCGCGCCATGCTGCTTGGCTTCCTTGCGCACCGTGAATGCGCGGAGCGGCACCAGGGTGCCAGCGCTGGCATAGCTGATCGCGCAGGAAATTGGATCAGCGCCGAGCGTCAGCCCACCTATCGCCTGCACTCCCCAGCCGGAGTCGCGCAGCGCGGCAAGCCCCAAAGGTCCAATCAGCGCCAGCCCATCCGGACTCATTGTCGTCAGGCGGGCATCAATGTACAGTGAGGATTGTCGGCCGGATGCCAGGGTGAACGACCCGTGGCGGGCTGAACGAGAAGCCAGCAGCTCCAGCAGGCGATCGTGGTCGGTCATCGCCGTAGATTATCGGCAACCGGCACGTCGGTCAATCAGTCGTTACCCGTCTCATGTTATGCTCGGGCGACATTAGCTCGAGCCAGGTCGTTCCTCGTGCGGTTCTCGGATCCCTCTTCACGGTTGCGCCCGTCTTCGATGGCGCTGATGCTGGCACTGCTGCTGGCATTGGCGGGCCTCTTCGCGCTGGATCGCATGATGTCCACCTCGAACCGGTCTGGCGTGCAGGTGGAAGCGGTGGAATCCAGCGCCCTCGTCCAGGGTTTTCTCGCCGTGCATGCCGAGGCACTGCAATCCATTCGTGGACTGTATCTGGATACGACCCGCGCCGTGAATCCCTCGTATTTCCATTCGCTGGTGCTGTCCATGCGCGTGTACGCCGCATCCTTCGATCGCATCTGGATCACGGATACGGCGGGACAAGTGGTGGAGGAACACTCCTTCAGCGATCAAGCCATGCAGCTGCCCAGGCGAATCGATCTGGACACCACGCATCTGCTCCGGCTCCGGTCGCTCGCCGCGCAGGCGCGCGCCATGCGCGTCACGCAGATTTCGTCGCCGCTCACCCTGCTGAGCGGTCGTCGTGGCGTCGTTCTGCTGGAACCGATTTACGTTGGCCCGCACTTTCTGGGCTTCGCCGGCGGTACCATCTCGAGTGAGGCCATCCTGGCGAGCATCCGGGAAGGACGTCCGGCCATTCGGGGCCGTCTGCTCGTCCTTTCCGGCACGGATACCGTTGCCGCCACCGCCCCGGGATCACGATTCCAGATAGGGGTCTTTGTGGCCTCATCGCCACTCAGAACGCCCGGTGGTGGGCGGTGGAATGTCGTCGTCGCGCAACCATCAAATGTGGACCGGGTGCGCGGATTGCTCTGGAGCGTGGGCCTCACCATGTTGGCCGTGCTCATCGTCATGTTGCTGCACGAGCGTCGCCAGGGGTTGCGTCTCGCGGAACGCAGCATGGAGCTCGAGCGACTGTCCACGGAGTTGCTGCGCGCCAATCGCGCCAAGAGCGAATTTCTCGCCAATGTCTCCCACGAACTGCGCACACCGCTCAACGCCATTGTGGGTTTCGTGGAGCTGCTTCGGGATGGCGTGTATGGCGAGCTGAACCCGCGCCAGATCCTGCCGGTGGACCGCATGGCGTCATCCGCGGGTCATTTGCGCCAGCTCGTCGATCAGATACTGGATCTCTCCAAGATGGCGGCGGGCCGTCTCGACGTGCACCGGGAGCTCATCGACCTGCGCCTGCTGGTGCTCGAAGTCGCCGGTGAAGTGGAGCCTCTGGTGCAGGAGCGGGGCCTGAACTTTTCGATCTCCGTCAGTCCTTCCCTCCCCCGCGTTCGGACCGATCCGCTGCATCTGCGCCAGATTCTGGTGAACCTCCTCGGCAACGCGATCAAGTTCACACCACTGGGCGGCGTCGCCATCCGGGCGCGGCCGGCTCCGGCGAATGTCAGCCCGCCAGCGGTGCGTGGCAGCGGATCACATGCCTGGATCGTGCTCCAGGTAGCGGACACCGGAGTCGGCATCGCACCGGGTGATAGCGAACGGATTTTCGAGGAGTTCGAGCAGGTGAATGCGGGTCCGCGTACGGATTCGATTCGGCGCGGCACCGGACTCGGACTCCCAATTTCGCGGCGGCTGGCCAGGTTTCTGGGCGGTGATCTGACCGTGGAGAGCGACTTGGGAAAGGGCGCCATCTTTACGGTCTGGTTGCCACTGGACGGGGCGACAGCGCCCGACAGCGAGAGCAGGCCGGTGGAAAGCGCACCCGCTGTCGCAAGCGCGGGCCACGGCTGATGACGCCGCGGCAAACGTCTGCCGCTCTGACGATCAGTCCCGCGGATTCCGGTGGAGAAGTGATTTCATGCGGCTGAACAGCGGCTCCTTGCGTGCGGGCGGCTGCTCGATGGCTGCCCGGAGTTCGCGCGCAAAGGTCACGACATCCGGGTAGCGATCACCCGGTGTTCGGGACAGCCCCTTCATCACCACCGCTTCCACGGCGGGATCTACCTGCGCGCCGCGCTTCGTACTGCTCAACGGAATCGGCGGCTGCGAGAGCAGTTGGGTAAACATTTCGCGCTGCGACTTCGCCGCGTACGGGAGTGATCCGGAGAGGAGGAAATAGGCGATGGTGGCGAGGCTGTACTGGTCCGCAGCCGCCGTCACGAGCTGACCGGAGAGCGCCTCGGGGGCCACGTACATCAGCGTCCCCACGAAGAACCCCGCGCGCGTCAGCCGTTCTTCCGGAGCCAGATCGGTCTGCGCCGCGATGCCGAAGTCCAGCAGCTTGACCTGCCTGGTCGCCGGATCGTACATCAGATTGTCAGGCTTGAGGTCCCGATGAATGATCCCCGCGGCATGCGCAGCCTGCACGGCATCCGCGATCTGTCCGACGATTTCCGCTACTTCGGGTGGAGGAAGTGGAGCATTGCGCTTGGCGTAGCTTTCGAGCAGCTCGCCGGTCGCCCATTCCGTACAGAGGAAATGGAGCCCGGTGCCCGCATCCCCGATCTCGATTGTGCGCACGACATTGGGATGCTGCACGCGCGTGCCATACGACGCTTCACGCAGAAAACGCGCAATCGCCGTCTGGTCGCTCCGCAGCTTTTCGCGGAGCACCTTGACCGCCACCGTTCCATGGGACGGATGCTCGGCGCGATACACTACTGCCGTTCCGCCCTCGCCGACTCTATCCTGTAGCGCGTACCCGGCCAGGGTGGTTCCGGAAAGATTTTCACGGGTCACGCCGCGAAGCTAACGATCACCCGGGGAGGGAGCAAGCAGGATGCATTTCATGACGGCAGCGCCGGCTATGGCATTACTCTCGGCGTGCGCGATTTTCGGCAGCCACCGGGCAACGCCGCGCGGCGACCTCCCGGTGGTGGACCCACCGGCTGCGGGCGCAGCGACACGTGAGACGGCGAACGTGTACCGCGACGCGGGGCTTATTGTGAGTGAGCAGCACTTCCCCTTTGTAGCTGTCGTGCATTATTTCGCCGGCCGCACGGCGGACGATAGTACGCTCACGCTTGTGGCGCTCTCCTTCGCCAGTCAGACGCTGGCGTTTTCCGGGGATGGTGCCACGCGGCACGCCCGTTATGATGTCGTGCTCGAGGCCCGCGTGGGGAAGCACGTCATCACCCGTACCGCGAACCGTGAGACTGTCGAGGTGAATTCTCCCAGCGAAGCACTGCAGGCCACTGCACGCATCGTCTTCCAGCGGTATCTGCGGCTTCCACCGGGCGACGCCACGCTGCTCATCGATATCCGCGATGCCAACGGTGCCAATGCCGCCACGGTCCGAACACGCCTCGCGGTACCGCGACTTGGCGGGCGAATGCTGGCACCACCCGTCATTGCCTACCGAGTGGTGCCCCGTACGCAACGCGATGCACTTCCCCGCCTGGTGGTCAACCCGCGTGACGCCATAGATGCAGAGCGCGATTCTGCCGCGACGATCTACGTTGAAGGGTACGGCCTGAGTACCGGAACGCGCGTGCTGGTCACGGTGCTCGACGAGAATGCTCGCATCGTGCGTCAGGATACGGTGCTGTTGACTGGCAGCTTCGTTCTGGGCAGCGCGACGGTTCACGTGCCGCTCGCATCCCTGGGCGCAGGCCGCTTCATCGTAACCGCGGCCGTCCCTGGGCTGGCCGATACCGTGCGCACCCCGCTGCTGGTTCAGATGGCGAGAGAGGCCCGTGCGCCGTCAGCTCCATGATGCATTGATGCATCATATTCCCATGCAATGGCCTCGGGCGGTATCCTGTTGCGCCGCATGATTTTCTCTTGACAAAGAATCGGGCTGAACCTATATAGGCGCTCGCGAGCCGCCGACGGCTCGCCCCGCACACCGTGGTGCAGGATCCGTTTCACCTCGCAGGAGGCAGCTCGCATGACCAGAGGGAAAGTGAAGTGGTTCAATGATGCCAAGGGCTACGGCTTCATCGAACAGGAGAGCGGGGAAGACGTCTTCGTGCATTTCTCCGCCATCGCGATGGACGGCTTCAAAACGCTTTCCGAAGGGCAGGAGGTCGAGTTCGAGATCCAGAACGGCGACAAAGGTCTCCACGCCGCCAACGTTCAGAAGGTCAGCTGACCACCTCCGCACACAGGCCTCCTCACTCTGCCGCCTGACCGTCTGTCATCCGGGACTCGTGGCATCAGATTGACTACCGGCTTGCCGAAACGCCCCGTTCTCCCAGGAACGGGGCGTTTCGGCGTCGGGTGCCCCAGCCGGCGCAAGGCTGGTTGGCGCAAGGCTGGTCATCGACGCGCCGCATGACGAACTTTCATCCATGGATTCGCCTCCGGCTCCGCGTCTCTTTCTCATCGATGGCTACGCGCTCATCTACCGGGCGTTCTTCGCGCTCATTTCGCGCCCACTGAAGACCAGCCGCGGCGAGAACACCTCCGCGGCGTGGGGAGTCGTCAACTTCCTGCAGCGCCTCGTGGAGACGCACAAACCCGACTACCTGGGCTGGGTGCACGACTCCGGGCTCTCGTTCCGGCACGAGCGATACCCGGCCTACAAGGCCACGCGTGAGAAGCTCACCGATGAACTGCAGGCGGACTTCGACCGGGGGATGGAGCGCATCAGCGAGATCCTCGACGCGTACAACGTTCCCGTACTCGCACTCGACGGCTACGAAGCGGACGACGTCATTGGCACCCTCGCGAGCGAAGCCGCGGACCGGCACGTGAATGTCGTCATTGTCTCGGGCGACAAGGACTTCCAGCAGCTCGTCCGGCCGGGCGTCTGGCTGCTCAACCCCGGGCGCGGCGGCCCCGCCGGCGTGGACGAGCATTGGGTGGGCATGGACAACGCCAGCGAACGTCTCGGCGTGCCGCCGGAACACGTCATTGACTACCTCGCGCTCGTGGGTGATTCGTCGGACAACGTGCCCGGTGTGCGTGGCATCGGTGACAAGACGGCGCGTGAGCTGGTGGCGACGTACGGCTCGCTGGACAACATCCTGGCGCACGCGAGCGAGCTCACGAAGAAGCGCCCGCGCGAGGCGCTGCTGGCGGAGTCGGACAACGCGCGCCTGTCCCGTGAATTGGTAACAATTCGCGACGATCTACCGATCCGGCTCGATCTGGACGCGTTGGCGGCGGCCGAGCCGGATCACACGCGGCTCAAGGAGCTGTTCGTGCACTGGAGTTCCATACGCTGGCCCGGGAACATGCCACGGCTGCCGCGCCGCCGGCGGCGGCCGTGCGCACCAGGTACGTCACGGTGGACACGATCCCCGCGATGCTCGCCATGATCGCGCGCGCGCGCCGCGCGCCGTACATCGCGGTGGACACCGAAACCGTGATCGACCCGGAGAGCCCGCAGGAGGTGGACCCGCTGCGTTCCACGCTCGTGTCCATTTCGATTGCGGTTGCGGCCAACGAAGCGTACTACCTGCCGCTGCGCCACCGTGCGCCCGCGCCCATGCAGGGCGATCTCCTGGCGGGCGTAGGCGCCGCCGAGCAGAAGGCAACAGGCACGCCGCGCCGGCCGGCGCGCTCCAGCTCCAGGCGCAGCGCGGCCGACGCCATGACGGTGCCGTCGGCTGACGTTCCCGCGCCCGTATGCAATCTGCCGCCCCTGGACTCGCCGGAAATGGCCCCGCTGCGATCGCTCCTCGAGGATCCTACCGTGCGCAAGACCGGTCAGAACGCGAAGTACGATCTGCTGGTGCTGCGCCGTGAAGGTGTGACGCTCCGCGGCCTCGACTTCGACACGATGATCGCGAGCTATCTCCTCGATCCCGGCCGCCGCTCCCACGGGCTGGACCTCCTGGCGCTGGAGTTTCTCGATCACCGCATGACGACCTACGCCGAACTGGTCGGCAAGGGCAAGCATGCCATGCGATTCGACGAATGCGGCGTGGAGGCCGCGCGCGACTATTCGTGTGAAGACGCGGACATGACGCTGCGCCTGCGCGAGCGCTTCACCCCGCAGCTCGAGTCGTATGCGCTCACGTCCCTCTTCAATGAGGTCGAGCTGCCGCTCGTGGATGTCCTCGCGGACATGGAGTGGACCGGCGTCGCCATCGACACCGGCTGGTTCTCCTCGCTCAAGGAGCGCTTCCAGCGCGCGCGCGCCGCGGTGGAGCAACGCATCTACGCCGAGGCAGGAACGCAGTTCAACATCAACTCGAACCCGCGACTGCGCGAGATTCTCTTCGAGAAGCTGCAGCTCCCGGTGCTCAAGAAGACGCCCACCGGACCATCCACCGATGCATCGGTGCTCCAGGAACTGGCCGATCAGGGGCATGTCCTGCCCGAGCTGCTCATGGAGTATCGCGAGCTGGCCAAGCTGGAGAGTACGTATCTCGACGCGCTGCCGGCGCTGATTCACCCCGGGACGGGACGCATTCACACATCCTTCAATCAGACGGTGGCCGCGACGGGACGCCTCTCGTCGAGCGATCCGAACCTGCAGAACATCCCGATCCGGACCGAGCTGGGCCGCGACATTCGTCGCGGCTTTGTGCCCAGAGCCGGTTGGCGCTTCATTGCCGCCGATTATTCCCAGATCGAGCTTCGCCTGCTCGCGCACCTGTCCGGCGACGACGCCTTTGTCGCGGCGTTCCGCGCGGGAGGTGACATTCACCGCCAGACTGCCGCGATCATCTTCAACGTCCCGCTCGATGCGGTGACCCCCGACATGCGCGCCCGCGCCAAGACGATCAACTTCGCCACCATCTACGGGCAGGGGGCCAATTCGCTCTCGCGCCAGCTCCGCATCGATCGGAGTGAGGCCCGGCGGTTCATCGACGAATATTTCGAGCGCTTCCGCGGTGTGCGGAACTATCTCGACTCGATGGTGGCGTTCGCGCGCGACAATGGCTACGTGCAAACGATCTTCGGGCGCCGGCGCTATATTCCCGAATTGCGGGACAGGAACTTCAACATCCGGCAATTCGGCGAACGCACGGCCACCAATTCCCCCATCCAGGGCTCGGCGGCCGACCTGATCAAGATCGCGATGATACGCATCCACCGTGCGCTGCGCGCAGCCGATGCCCGGACGCAGATGATTCTGCAGGTGCACGATGAACTGGTCTTCGAGGCACCGCCCGACGAAGTGGACGAGATCGTCGCGCTGGTGAAGCAGGAGATGGAGCACGCCACGCAGCTGTCGGTGCCACTGGTGGTTGACATCGGCCTTGGCGACAACTGGCTCGACACCAAGTACTGACGAACTGTCCGATCCACGACCTTCTGCCCCGACCCCAGATGACCAACTCCTCGAATCGCGCGGCACGCGGCGGCTTCTCGATCCTCGAACTTGTCGTTGTCATCGTGATCGTCGCCATCATCGTGGCCATCGTGCTGCCGCGCTTCAGCGCCTATCGGAGCGGCAAATCCACTGCGGCCATGGTCACGGATCTCCAGAATCTCGCCAACGCCGAGGCGGCCTACTGGGGGAGCAAGAACACCTATACCGCGGACACCACCGCGCTCAAGGTCACGCATTCCCCGGGCACTACCGTCCAGATCATGGCGGCCGACGCCACCGGCTGGTCGGCACGCATCACCCGCGAAGGCTCCCCCGCAAGCTGTGCAGTGTTTTATGGATCGGCCCTACCCCTCCCGCCCGCGACGGTCAAGAACGTCATTGGCTGCACGAAGTAGCTATTGCAGAGTGCCACCCGCATTGCAATTCGACCGGACAGACTGACCGAACCGGTTTGTTGCTGAAGGACTAAACCGCGGATTCACTGTGACTTGGGTGAAATGCTACAGCCCGGCACCGGCATTGCCTTGCACAGTGGTGCGAGTCGTGTCACATCCGCGCGGTTCCTTCTTGAGCAACCGGATTCCGTATGCGCCATTCCAGACGTACCGGCTTCACGCTGATCGAACTGCTCATCGTCGTGGTGATCATTGGCGTCCTGGCCGCGATCGCCGTTCCGAAGTTCGAAAACACGAAGGGACGGGCCTATACTGCGGCGATGAAGTCCGACCTCCGCAATCTCGCGACGGCCGAGGAAGGGTATTTCTTCTCGTACAACACGTACACCTCCAGTCTGACGAATCTCAATTTCATCCCGTCCGTGCACGTGACGCTCACCATCCCCGAGGCGACGGGTTCCGGCTGGTCGGCGAAGACCACCCATTCGTCCACGAGCACCCAGTGCGCGATCTACATGGGAACGGCTGCGGCAGTCGCTCCGGCCACACACGAGTCTTCACTCACCTGCCAGTAACCGCCGCGTGATGGGCGGCGCGTGGTGACACCGCGTGCGGGCCGGCCCGCCCCATACCGCGAGTTCGAGAAGCGGCGCGACGGAATGCTGTACGCGATGGACGGCGGGCTCTGGCTGCACCGCCATATCTGGAAGGGGCGCCGCATGGCCCACCTGGTCTCCACCGATCGCGAGAAACTCCTGGCCTACGGTCGTCGGGCAGGACTCTCGGCGGAATACCTCCAGTACAAGCCGCTCAAGGACCCTCGCACCGGCGTGCGGCGCGACGCCTGGCACTGGGACCTCGTTGGACGATTCCTCCCGCCGCGCGACGAACCGGAGCTCGGGCAGAGAGATTGAGCCCTTGCCGTCCACGTTGCGCTCATCGTTCCCGCCGCGCCGCCGCGATCGAGTCCATCTCCCCATCGGATAGATCGAGGAATCGGGCCATTCTTAAATGTCATCGATGTCGGAGAGTACGGCTGTGCGAGAGGTCTGAGATCCAAGTTGCCTCATGAGGTCCGTCACGCGCAGGTTGCCAGCCATGGAATCGGCGCATCCCGGGCTATAGTCGGGTGCAGTGGGCAACACCGTTGGTGCGGTCTGCACCGATGGCGAGCTTCCCCGAGCTGTCGCTGCATGCGTCCGGCTTTACGATTGACCCGCGCTTGCAGATCACCGATCGTATCAGGCAGGGCTGGCCGAACATATTCTTCGGGTTTTCTCAGGAGGGCCAAGACCGGATCGCTGGTTGCATTCCGTTTGCATGTGGTTCCACGCGCTCCGTGCCGATATCATGCTGCGACCAAGGAGAACCTCGCGAATGCGCTCGATGGTTTGCTGCGCGCCGCGTATCGTGACGGCTACCGCCTTGATTGCCTTGGCAGCCACGAGCGCCTGCGAGAAAAGTCCGCACCCCACGCCCCGCAGTCCCGTCGCCGCATCGGCACCCGCTGAGTCCGTTCCCGCTTCCGCGGACTCTTCACTAGCGGCACTGCCAGCCTGGGACCCCGCCGCAGGCACGGTGCTCCTCGTGCGCGGCGATACCCCTTCCGCTGCATGGGTCGTCTTTCCGCAGTACGTGGACAGCGCACTCCCTGACACCGTGCGCTTCAACCTTCGCGCGCTACGCGATGCCCACGTCGAGCTCCAGGCCCGGAATGGTACCGAAGACAGCGCACAGATAGCGTCGCTCACCAGTACGACGTGGGTTGGCGATGAGTGCATCGAATGGCCCCGCGCCACGATCCAGCGGGCCAGCAATGGAGCGCCACCTCCCGACTGGTCCATTGCCTTCGTGCGCGGCGCCGTCGTACCAGTGCCGCTCGATTCCATCGAAGGCCTTTCCTCACCCGATTCGGCGCAGCTCGCGGCCGAGCTCACGCGACTCGCGAGCGCGCTCCCCGTCCCCGAGTCCCGTACCTTTCGCAGCATTCCCTTCGCTGTCCGCACGGCATACCTGTTCAGCGCCGCCCCAGGCATTCAGGGCGTCGTTGCGGACGTCGTGCAGAAGCTCAATCAGGAAGCAAACCCGCTCGAGCAGCACACGCTCATCGTTGCGGAACGCGACAGCACCCACCCCGATTCGACCTTTCGCACGGTGTTCCACGAGCGCGCGTCGGGCTCCGAGGAAAAGCTCGAGACCACCGAGGTCCTCGCGGCGGTGCGCTACTCGTCGTCACGCCGCATGGCGCTCGTGCTGCTCCGCGACGGCGCCGAGTCGAGCGCGTATGCCCTGCTCGAACGCAGCGAACGCGGCAACTGGCGCGTGCGCTGGACGAGCGTGTACACGGGGTGCTGACGACACGGCCAGCATACGCACGCGCTCGATAACGGGACTTCCCTCTCCGACAGCCGGATCGATCAACCGAGCTGCGGCTCAGCTCACAGGCCAGTAGGTGCCGCGACGAACATCCAGGGAATGTCGTGCGCGTCGCCGACGTACCGGGCGAGCGCCGTCACGCCAAGTGTCTCGGTGGCGTAGTGACCCGCATACATCACGACGACGCCCAGCTCCTCTGCGTCCACGATGGTATGATGCGGGCCCTCACCTACGATCAGCGTGTCCAGCCCGCGCTCGGCGGCCTCGCGCAGCGTCTCGGAGGACGCACCGGCACCAGTGCAGATCCCCCAACCGCGCGTAAAACGGTCGGGAGCGATAAAGCTGTTGCGCACGGTGCCACCGTGTCGCTCCGCGAACGCAATGACGCGGCCGAGCAGCTCCAGCGTGGGTATCGCCGCGGTTCCCATGACGCCGATCTCGGTGGTCTTGTGCCGGGCGAATCCGCTCTGCGGCGTGAGCTCGAGCTCGCTCGCCAGTAGCGCGTTGTTGCCCATCTCCCGGTGCGCGTCCAGAGGAAGGTGCGAAGAGTACAGGGCGATGCGCCCGTCGAGCAGCGCGCGGATGCGCCGCAGGTACGGGCCGCGCAACGGCTGCACGCCGCCCCAGAAGAGGCCGTGATGCACGAGCAGGAGATTCGCGCCCGCATCCCTGGCGCCCTGGATGGTTCGCTCGCGTACATCCACCGCGGCCGCCACCTTCACGATGTCGTCGCTCGTCTCCACCTGAATGCCATTGAGCGCGTTGGCGTAGTCCGGGATCTCGGCGGTGCGCAGCAGCGCGTCGAGATTCCGTGCAATGTCGGCCACGGTCGCCATGGCTAGTGGGCGGTGGTCGCGATGTGCGCGCAGAGCCCAGCTTTCACTTGGCGCGCCATCGTGAGACGGGCATGGAGAAGATCAATGACCACGCTTCCTCTGATGATCGTCGGTGCGCCATCGTCCTCATCGGCGCTGCGGCCGATAATGTACACGCCCGCGATTCCCTGGATAGATGTCAAGCAGTCGTGTGGCCCTGATGGGGATAATGTTGATAACCGTGGATACTGAACCCACAATGCTGTGGATAGCCGAGATAACTTGCTGGCACTAAATCAGATACAGCTTTGTTGAAAACTGAGAGGCGGCGGCCGATACCTACTCGGCCGCCGCCTCGTTGCAAAACAAGGGGCAGCCCATGGGCTGCCCCACTCCATTACCCAGCGGCGGCGAGGTGCGGGATGGAGTCCTCGACACCGTGCTCGCCTGAATCACGCAGGTGGGGTGCATCCGTTGCGTCACGCGCATCGCTGATGCGGACAGTTCCATTGATGGTCCCCCCTTCGATCACCGCGATCGCGCGCGTGTTGATGTCACCGGAGATCACCGACGTGCTCTGCACTTCGAGCCGATCCGCGGCATTGATACTCCCTTCCACGCGACCACCGATCACGGCTTCGCGCGTGATAATGTCACCGGTCACTGAGCCCTGCCGCCCCACGAGCACCTGGCGCGCCGCACGAATGGATCCCTCGACGCGACCCTCGATGCGAATCACGCCATCGGTCTCGATGTCGCCGTCAATCTTGGTACCCGGGGCAATGATGGAGAGCGCGTTGCTGCCCGCCTGTGCGGTGCTCCTCGGCTCGTCCGGGAACTTGGAGTCCTTACTGTTGAAGATCGCCATGTGCCGGTCCTTCTTTCATGAGAGTGGTGGGATTCACCGTGGCACCACCACGGCGAACTTCGAATCGCAGGTGCGCAGGGAGGCTGCCGGTTGGTCCACCGGTGAGTCCGATGACTGTGCCCGCAGGTACGCGGCTTCCCTTGATGACGCGGACGTCGGTCAGATTCGAGTAGATGCTGACGAAGCCGTCCGCGTGCGTTACTCTGACGACTCTCCCCCCTCCGACGTCATTCGCCACATCGGCCACGACACCGGATCCCGCCACACGCACCTGCGTACCCGCCGGCACCGCGATGTCGAGCGCCGATGGGGTGGCATCTTCGCGAATGTCGCCGTTGCCGAGCAGTTCACCGGCGATAGGAAGCGGCCAGTGGTCGGGGATGGTGCCGGCGGCCGAATCCACCCCTGCCGCGGCTTTGCTTGCGGCAGCGGACTGCGCCGGACCAGCTCCGAGCATCTTCTGGACTTGTTGAAAGCGACCTTCGAGGTGATCGAGCGCCGTCTGGAGGGTGTCGAGACGACGGGCGTCATGCTGATAGGTCTGCAGCCGCTGCGTGAGAAACGGAACGCGCGCCGCCTGAGTGGCCAGATAGAGCCAGCTCAGTATCACGACAGTGAAAAGACCGCCCAACACATACATCCCGCGCCGGAAGAACCGTACCTGGCGACGCGACAGCACGAACGTACGGTTCGCCAAGCCTCCTTCGCGCTGCACATGAATTATCATGGAACCGGCATGCGGCGTGTAGATATTACCGTAGCCGCGCTCCGGCGCCGCATTTCCAGAGCGTCTCATTACAGCCGCTCGCGGCGCGCGCCGAGTATGACGTCGAGGAGTCGCTCGAGATCATCGCTGGAGTAGAACGCGATCTGGATGTTGCCGCGGTCCTTGGATGTCACGGAAATGGAGACGTCAGTCTGGAGGTAACGTCGCAGCTCATCCGCAATGCGTTTGGTCTCGGCCGATCCCTTGCTGGCGGACTGCTCCGAAGGCGCCTTGCGACGCTTTTCCATCGCTGGCGCCTGAATGCGAACCCGTTGCTCCACCTCGCGCACCGACAACCCCTTCACCACGATGTCTTGCGCCATGGTGACGATCACGCCCTCGTCGCCCAACGTCAGGAGGGCGCGCGCATGCCCCAGCGTGATCTGTCCAGCCTGTACCAGTTGTTGGACGGTAACAGGCAAGTTAAGCAACCGCAATATGTTAGCTATTGTTGACCGTTCCTTTCCGACGACCTCGGCTACCTGCTGCTGCGTAAGCGAGAAGTCCGTCTGCAAGCGCTGATACCCGTGCGCCTCCTCCATGGGATTGAGGTCCGCGCGCTGCAGGTTCTCCACGAGCGCCAAGGTCAGCAACGCTCGATCGTCGATATCACGCACCACGGCGGGAATGTCCTTCCACCCCAATCGTGTGGCAGCACGGAGGCGCCGCTCCCCTGCTATGAGCTCGAATCCTGGCCCTTGCGGAACTGGCCGAACGGATATCGGCTGCAGTAGCCCGCTCTCCTTGAGGCTGGACTCGAGCTCCGCCAGCTCTTCTGCGCGGAACTCCTTGCGCGGCTGATACGGGTTGGGACGGATCTCGGCGATCGGGATTCGCTGAACGGATTCGTGTCCAGAACCTGTTCCGACTTCTCCCGTGGACCGCTCGGCGGGTGCTGGCCTGGTTGCGAGCAATGCTTCCAGCCCGCGGCCAAGCCGGCGTGGCTTGTCAGTGGGCATTGCTCGGGAGACATATTGTGGAAACGTGTGCAAAGACACCACGAGGCAAGGGCGTCCGAAGGCCGTCAGGCATCATGCGCTGGCTCCGAGTGGACGAGCGGTGGGACCTCAACGTCACTGGAGCGCTCGAGTCGTTCCAGCAGCTCCCGCGCGACATGCATGTAAGCTTGCGCGCCGGCCGACGACACGTCGTAAAAAATGATCGGTTTGCCGAAACTCGGCGCTTCCGCAAGGCGGACATTCCGGGGCACGACGGCGTTGAAGACCTTCGGCCCGAAATACTCCCGAGCATCCGCCGCGACCTGCCGCGATAAATTGAGCCGCGCATCATACATGGTGAGCAGTACACCGTCTATCGCGAGTGCCGGGTTCACGCTGCGCTGAATCATGTGCACGGTATTGAGCAGCTGGGAGAGCCCTTCGAGCGCGTAGTACTCGCACTGCACCGGGATGAGAATCGCGTCGGCGGCAGCGAGCATGTTGATCGTGATGAGACCGAGAGACGGTGGGCAATCGATGAGAACGACGTCGTAGCGGTCGCGAATCGGTGCAATCGCATCTCGCATGGCGAGCTGCCGGCGATCATGCTCAATGAGCTCAATCTCCGCTCCCGCCAAGTCTGGTGTAGCCGGCACCAGATCCAAATGTGCGAACTGGACGCCTCGAATGACGACGTCTGCTATCGGCGCATTCCCGATCAGCGCGTCATACACCGTGCGCTCAAGCGCCCGACCATCGATGCCGACACCGCTTGTGGCGTTTCCCTGCGGGTCGCCGTCAATGAGCAACGTTCGGCGTTCCGCGACGGCCAGGCTGGCGGCGAGATTGACAGCGGTGGTCGTCTTGCCGACACCGCCCTTCTGGTTTGCTATGGCGATGACCCTGGCCACGTGGAATCGCTTGGGGTGGGAGGGGATGAAAGGGAGGGAGAGCGGAAGTGCGTTGAGTTTATAGACGAAGCGCGCCAGTTGCTAGTCGCCGCAATTGTCTGATGCATGTTTCACGTGAAACAATGGGATGCAACAAGGGCCAGTCGACCCGAAATTGTTTCACGTGAAACATTACCGCCGCCACGGACTCGCCCTCCAAAGGCGACAATCACATTTTCACATCAAACTGCTACAACATAGCGTCATTATTCAGCCAGTTCAGCGCTACTTTGAGGCAGGAACGAAGCGCCAACGGGTCGTCACTGCTACCGTCATCGTTTGCTCGCCGGGGTTGATCGGCGTTGGCTCGGCCTTGTCCATCGCCATGGCGCGAAGTGGCGTGGGGGGCCGAGGGGTATAGGCCGGGGACGAACTGGCTTCGATCAGGTCACCGAGCGTGCCGCCGGCCGCCTGGGCCATGGCCTGTGCGTCGCCGCGCGCGCTCGCAATGGCTGACGCCAGTGCGCTCCGGCGGGCATCGCTCTCGTTCGACGAGTAGAAATCGAGCGAATTGATGTTGTTGGCGCCCTTCGCGAGGGCGGCATCGATGATTGGGCCAAGCTGATCGATCTTGTGCACGTCCACGCGCACGGAGTTCGACACGGTGTAGCCGGTGATTCTTGGTGCCTTGTTCGCCTCATAGACCTGCTCTGGCGACACGCTGTAATTCATCGTCGTGATCTGCGCCTCGGCGACGCCGAGCGACCGGATGGCATCAATGACGGCCCGTTGCTTCCGGGTGTTCTCGGCGCTGGCCGCAGTTGCGGTGGTGGCGCGCGTCTGCACGCCGATGGAGATCATCGCCCGGTCCGGCGTGACCTTCGCTTCCCCCTGCGCGGTGGCGACGATGTCAGCGCGCGGCCCTGGGCGCGATGCAGGTGCGGGCGACTGCTGGGCGGCGAGCGGCGCGGACAGCATCAGCGCCACGATGGTGAGTACCCGAATGTGCATGGTGATCTCCAGAGACCAGAGAGGGCCTGCCTATTTAGTATCAATAAGCAACTATTGTCGCGAGCCACGCGGCTTCCATCGTGGCGCACGCGCGGTGGTACCCCTGGCGCGCCGCCGAAGTGCCAACGCGCGCCGCTCAGGCAACACGGGCGGGCCCGGCGAAGACCGCTGCGTCTACTCGATCGACGGCGTCACGCTCTCGTGCGCCAGCCGCCGGCGCTTTTCGATTTCCAGCACGAGATTCTGCAGATCGCTGGGGCTCACGCCAGGGATGCGCGATGCCTGCGCCAGCGTACCCGGACGCAGCGTCGCGAGCTTCTGCCGTGCTTCGAACGACAGCGAACGCATCTCGCCGTAGGGCAGCGCGCTGTCGAGCGCGAACTCGCCCATGCGTCGCATCTTCGCGGCCTGCAGCCGCTCCCGCTCGAAGTAGCCGCCATACTTGAGTTCAAGCTCCGTCGTCGTCACCGCATCCACCGGCAGCTCGGTTCCCACCCCGGCAGCCTCGAACAACTCCGCGAGTGTCACGCCCTGGCGCCGCGCGAGGTCAGCAATGCGCACGGCATGAGGAAGGGGCGGACTGCCGGCGCGCTCGAGCAGCGCCGCGACATGCTCCGGTCGCACGCTCGTCTCGCGGGCCAGCGTACCCGCTCGCTCTTCCGCATCGAGCCGCTCCGCGATGGATGCCTGCTCCGGCTCCGTGTACAGTTTCAGCGCCAGCCCGATGGGCGCCAGGCGGCGCAGCGCATTATCCTGACGCACGGTGAGCCGGAACTCCGAGCGCGATGTGAACAGGCGATAGGGCTCATCCACCCCACGCGTCACGAGATCGTCCACCAGCACGCCGATGTACGAGCTCTCGCGTCCGAGGACGACGCCAGGCTGCCCACGCACGCTCCGCGCCGCATTGAGTCCGGCGATCACGCCCTGCCCCGCGGCTTCCTCGTAGCCGGTCGTTCCGTTGATCTGTCCCGCGAAGAATACGCCGGGCAGGGCACGCAACTGCAGCGTCGCGTCGAGCTGCGTAGGCGGATAGTAGTCATACTCCACGGCGTAGCCCGCGCGCGTCATGCGCGCCCGCTCGAGCCCGGGGACAGCGTGCAGCATGTCGAGCTGCACCTCCGCCGGCAGCGATGTCGAAAGTCCGTTCACGTACAGTTCGGCCGTCTCGCGTCCCTCGGGCTCGAGGAAAAGCTGATGGCGCTCGACATCGGGGAACTTCACGATCTTGTCCTCGACGCTCGGGCAGTAGCGCGGACCGCGTGACGCGATGGCACCACCATAGAGCGCCGAGCGATCGAGATTCTGCGCGATGATCGCCTTGACGTCGGATCCGGCGAAGGTGATCCAGCACGGCATCTGCGGCGGATGCCGAGCGACGCCATTGGACACGCGAGGGGTGGGCCAGAAGTGCGACCAGGAAAAGTCGAACTGGTCGATCTCGCTCTCCTGGCGTTCGAGCACGGCGAAGTTGACCGATCGACCATCGATGCGCGGCGGTGTGCCGGTCTTGAAACGGGCGCGCTCGAGTCCCAGCGCATCGAGCTGCTCGGCGAGATGAATGGCCGGCGCATCGCCCGCCCGCCCGCCGGCAATGCGCGTGTCAGTGCCAATGTGCATCCGACCGCGCAGAAACGTGCCGGTCGTGATCACGACGGCGCGTGCGCCGAAGCGCCGGCCCTCCAGCGTCTCCACGCCGTGCACCGCGGAGCTGCCTCCATCGAAGAGTAGGCGCGCAACGGTACCTTGAATGGGGAGCAGCGCCGGCTGCTGCTCCAGCAGTGAACGTACCGCGCGACGGTAGAGCCCGCGATCACACTGCGCCCGGGGCGCCCACACCGCCGGTCCCTTGCCGCGGTTGAGCATGCGGAACTGCAGTGTGGCACGATCGGTCGCGCGTCCCATGATACCGCCCAGCGCGTCCACTTCGCGCGCCACCGTTCCCTTGGCGACGCCGCCGATGGCGGGATTGCACGACATCTGTCCGATCGTTTCGAGCGCGCTCGTGATGAGGCCGACGCGGGCGCCGGCCCGTGCGGCCGCGACAGCGGCCTCAGTGCCAGCGTGTCCCGCCCCGACGACGATGACGTCGAAGTCGAATTCCGTGCGCGGTCCGGCGCGAGTATCGGACATCCCGCAAAGTTAACAGGGGACCGGAGAGAGCGCCGTGCAGTGGACAACGCCGACGTGTCACGACAGCTTCCTGTCATGCCGCTCGCGATTCCACCCGATGCGCCCACGATGTTGATCCGCAAGAGCGCCTTCGAGCGTGCGGGCCTGGTGCGCGCCCAGCTCGATTCCCGCTACAATCTTACCGATGCCGAATTCCGGGTGGAGGGCGAGCTGATTGCCGTTGGGCCGCTCCATGACCCTGACGCATTCGGTGACCTCACCGCGCAGCTCGAGGGACTTGGCCTCACGTACTTCGACGATTTCTTCGAGTTGAGCGGGAACTGGCCCGAGTGGTGCCAGCTGTATGTGCAGGAGAGAGAGGGATAGCGCCTGGCGCGAAGGAGTCGCGATCACCAGCTCGCGCCACACGCGGTGGTCCCTCCGTGCAATCCGGCTACTTCACGTGATCATGACGCGGCTCCGCTACCGCGTCCGGTTCTGGTGTGAGGGATCCATGGCGCAGGAGTCCCTCCCAGTGGCAGTCGTAGCACCAGCTCGTCCGGAACCAGGGCATGAGCAAGTTCCACCCCTTCGAGCGGACTCGTATCGTTGGCGCGTCACAGTTGGGACAGCGATCCCCTTCGGGGAGCACAAAATAGAAGAACATTGTCGCCACGATGAGACGCACAACGACAAAGGCCACAAAAACGATCGCGAACAGCGTCGCATCGGACATGGTGCACCTCTCGGGCAACGCACCACAGGCCCCGATTCACACGGCGCAAGAGTCGCGCCGGAGGGAGCGGCTGGGGGAAAGTCAGGTCGGTAGCTTGAGCTGTTGGGCGATCGTGCTCCAGAGCTCCACGTAGGCCACCCCATTTTCCACCCGATCGATCACGACCTCCGCTCCCACCGCAATGGGCGAATCGTCCAGGCCGCTAGCGCGGACCGTATGGTGCTGTCCTTCGAAGTCGTAGGTGATCTCGCCAGGTTGGCCAGGCTGAATGGCCCGTGACACCCGGCCCGGGTGTCCCTGCAGGCGGTAGCGCTCATCCTCCACTTCGCGCTCCGCGGCCGGCACCGCCCAGCCCGCGATCAGCGCCACGGTGCCCACCGCCGCGGCCGCGGCCGCGGCCGCGGCAATTCCGATCATGGTCCACGATCCGAGGTGGCTGTACTTGGCGAGCGGATAGCCCACGACGCCGAACACGGCGGCGACGGCGCCGGCCGTCGGCAGATTCAGATACTTGATCCAGCGACCGTGGCGGCGATCACGATCGATGCCGACGATCATGCTGATCACGCCGACGGCAAGTCCGAGAGCGAAACAGGCGAGAAAGAGAATGCGCATGCGAGAGCAGGAGGGTATCGGGATTGTATACGAAATGCGGGCGGAGCGCGATAGGGACTCGGCCTACGACCAACGCCAGGGAGGCGAATCACCTCACTGGCGGCCGCTCCGGTTCGTCGCCCAGTCCGACCATTTCCAGCAAGGCCAGCGCATTGACCGACGTCGCCAGTCCGGAGCGAAGCCGGTAGTCGAAGTTCATGACGGACCGCCCGCTGCTGTCGCGATCGAAGTGCTCGGTGAAATGCACGGTCTGTGCGGCGCCACGGAGGTCCTCATCGCTGGCGAGAGACAGATCGTGCGTGGTGACAGCGCCGATGGCACCGGCGCGCAACAGGTGGCCGATGACGATGCGTGCGGCGATGCGCCGTTCGGCGGTATTGGTGCCATGCAGAATTTCGTCGAGCAGATAGAGCACGGGATGGCCATTCGGCAGTGCGCGTGCGTCATCCACGATGGTCTTGAGACGGCGCAACTCGGCCATGAAAAGTGAAATCCCGCTCTCGAGCGAGTCGGAAATGCGGATGCTCGTGCGGACGGCAAGCAATGGAGCGACAAACGCGCTCGCGCAGACCGGTGCGCCGGCGCCCGCGAGCACCACATTGGCGCCGATGCTGCGCAGCAACGTGCTCTTGCCGGACATGTTCGATCCGGTGACGAGCAGGAATGTCTCCGGAGGGCCGATTGTCACGTTGTTGGCGACGCGCTCCGATTCGGTGAGCAACGGGTGCGCCAGATCTCGCGCGACGATGATCGGTGTTGTCTGCTCCGTGATCTCCGGGAAGACCCAGCCAGGGTTGTCGTGCGCGAGTGTGGCGAACGCGGCCAGCGCTTCCGCTTCACCCAGTGCGACGAGCCAGTCCCGCGCGTGACGTCCCGCGTCGCGACGCCAGCGCTCCAGCCGCTCCACGACGTGCACGTCCCATTGGAAGAGCCATTGCAGCACGGCGTACAGCAGGGGCGAATAGCGGACCTCGGCCCAGGAGAGACGGTGCTCGAGTACGGCGAGCTGTTCGCCAGCGCCGCCGCCCGCGCTGATCCGCGCCTGCAGGCGGCGCAGTAGCGGCGCGTTGAACGATTCGGCAGCGAGCAGCCGCAGCATTTCTGCCTGAGCGCGTGGCGCGGCGGCCCGGAAGCCAGCAACGCGGGCGCTCTCGCCGAGGTTCTTCCGTTGCGAGGCCATCAGCAGGAGCCCGGCCGTCGCAGTGGCGAGCCAGATCGGCGTCGTGATCACAGCGAACAGTTCCAGCATTCCGGTGATGATCGTGGCGGCGGTAAGGAGCCGAGTGGCCCAGAGGAACGGTGCATGGGAAAGGAGCCACGGCGGGCTCTCGCACCACTCCAGAAAGCGCTTCAGCGTCTCCGCACGGGTCCCACCGGACAGTATGGCGAGTGCGCCGAGTTGCTCACGCAGCGCGTCGTGAGCGACAAGCTCCAGCGCGGCAGTCTGTCGCTCCTGGACCTCGCTTACTGGCGCGGACGGTTCGAGGAGCCAGGCCATGACCGAAGTGCGTCCAGGCGCCGCAGTAGTTACGTCAAGGAGTTGCGACAGTGACGCGTGACCAACAATGCCCAAGTCGTCGGCGTAGGGGTGTGCACCAGCCCCGGGGGGCGCTGGCACATCGGGGAGTTTCTGCCAGTCACGATTCACACGGCGTTCGCCTCGCAGCAGACATTCCTGTATGGTGGCGAGCCGCTCTTCGCGCCGACGCAGTCGGCTATGCACAGTCACCAGGATGGCGAAAGACAGGGCGGAGATGACTGCGACGACTTCTGCCGCGAGTGGCGAGCGCCCTTTTACAGCGACGAGCCAGATGAGTGCCGCAAGCACCAGGAAGAACGTCGCGAGTCGGAGCAGGCCGATCGTGCTGCTTCGCTGGCGAAGGTCGTCGAGCGTCGTGCCCAGTCGTGCGGCACGGTCTCGATAGTCCAGGGCGACCTGTGCGGCGGTTCGCGCTGTTGCGGCGCTCCGTTCGTGGTCGGCCACTCTAGCGCCAGTAACGGTCATTATAAGGACAATAAAAAGACATTATATAGCCATTATCGCGCCGTTTGCGCGCTAATCACCGTATTCACGAATTCTGCGGCGCGCCACTCAGCGTAGTAAAACGGACGCCACGGCACTTGGCCGCTGATGAACCCGACATGTCCGCCCCGTTTCACAAATTCGGTGTGCAATTGAGGATTACCGCGCGCGATGCGGAAGACGTCGTCGAGCACATCGCTTGGCAGAAAGGGATCATCGCGTGCGCTCAGGAGCAGCGTGGGAACGCGAATGCCGGCGATGAATCGGATCGCGCTGCACTGCCCATAATAATCGGCCGCATCGCGGAAGCCATGCAGCGGCGCAGTCACGCCATCATCGAAATCATAGAGCGAGCGCGCGCGAGCGATGGCGTCGCAGCGCACAGCATCGGGGAAACGCCGCTCCTTGGCGCGCGCTTTCGCTCTGAGCGAACGGAGAAAATACGCCTGGTAGACGCGCGAGAAGCCGTGTCCCACCCGCCGGGAACTGCGCGCAAGATCATAGGGAACCGAGACAGCCGCGGCCGCCTTCACCTGCGACGGAATGCTGGAACCGCGCTCGCCCAACCACCTGAGCAGGACATTGCCGCCCAATGACACGCCCGCGAGTACGATAGGCCGAGTCGGCTGCGCGCTGCTCAGCGACTGCACGACGAAGTCCAGATCGCGCGTGTCGCCCGAGTGATAGCACTGTGCCAGGCGATTCAACTCGACACCGCACGAACGAAAGATCAGGACATCCGCCGCCCAGCCGCGGCGTGCGGCCTCGTGCAGCAGCCCACGCGCGTAATGCGAACGCGGCGATCCTTCGAGTCCGTGCAGGATGATCAATCGCGGGCGGTCATCTGGTGCGTCGAGTCGCTCGAGCTCGAGGAAGTCGCCATCGGGGGTCTCCCACCGTTCGGTGCGCGTCACAGCGTTGCATGGTCGCCGAACCACCTTGCCCCAGAGGGTGCGCGCATGCGCGCCCGGGATCCACCATGCGGCGCGATACCGATGTGTCACGAGCGGCGCGGGCGGCGCAATGCCGCCCGGCATGTGATCCGATAGATTTGGGACACCTCCGAATTTCATCCCGATCGATGTACGCATGGAAGTCCAGATTTTCGGCACGCGAAAGAGTCCGGAGACACGCAAGGCGCTCCGCTTCTTCGCCGAACGCCGCATCAAAACGCATTTCGTGGACCTCAATGAACGCGCCGCGTCGCGTGGTGAGCTCACGCGTTTCGCGCAGCGCTTCGGTGTAGCCGCGCTCGTCGACACCGAGTCCCGGCGCTATGCCGACCTTGGGCTCCGCTCTGCCGGGCGCTCGGACGAGTGGTGGCTCGAACGGCTCGTGGATGAACCCCTGCTGCTCCGAATGCCTCTCGTACGCCAGCAGACCCGGCTGAGCATTGGCGGAGCGGAAGCCGAATGGCAATCCTGGCTGGCGGGCACGTGACGGCGACGCATTCAGGCCCGGTGGCGCGGGTCCAGTCGTGACACAAATCTCCGTTTCGGGTGCCACCGTGGAATTCGGCGCGACGACGCTCTTTCGCGACATCACGTTCACGGTCGCCGCAGGCGAGCGCTGGGGCATTGTCGGCCGGAACGGTATCGGCAAGACCACGCTCTTCCATCTGATCACGGGCGAGATGATGCCGACGGCGGGCGTGATCGCGCGACAGCCCGGGCTGCGCACGGTGCTGCTCGAGCAGTCGCGTGATTTCGCCGGTGCGGTGACGGTCTGGGAAGCGGCTGCAGGGCAGTTCGCGGAGCTGCTCGAGCTGGAGGAATCGCTCAGCGCCCAGGCGGTACGACTCGGCGAGTTGAGCGAGCGTGCCACGGAGCGGGATCTGAATCGCTATGCGCAGGATCTCGAACGCTTCGAGCGGGAGGGCGGCTACACGTTCGCGCCGCGCGTGGACGCCGTGCTTCACGGACTCGGCTTCGATCCGGTAGAGAGTCGTACGCGCCCGCTCGAGCAACTGAGCGGTGGTGAGCGCGGGCGTGTGGGGCTCGCCCGTCAGCTTGTGGCGCCCGCCGACGTGCTGCTGCTCGACGAGCCCACGAACCATCTGGACCTGGAGACGACGGCGTGGCTGGAGCAGTACTTGCGCGACTGCGGCGAGACGGTCCTGCTGGTGAGCCACGATCGTGCCTTTCTGGAGAACGTGGTGGATCATGTACTGCATTTCGAGGCTGCGACGGCGACGCCGTATACCGGGACCTACTCCGCCTTCGTGCAACAGCATGCAGAACGGCAGCTGGCGCAACAACGCAGCTTCGAACAGCAGCGGAAGACCATTGCGCGCGAGGAAGACTATATCCGCCGGAACATCGCCGGGCAGAACAGCCGCCAGGCGAAGGGGCGGCGCAAGCGACTGGAACGGTTGCCGCGCCTGAGTGCGCTGCCGAACGAGGACGACGCGATGGTGCTGCGACTCGAAGCCGGTGAACGCGGCGGCAACCAGGTAGTTGTGGCGGACGGCGTGCGACTCGGCGTGGATGGCCGCTTGCTCATCACGGACTTCACCGCAACGGTGCAGCGGGGCGACGTCGTGGGTCTTATTGGCCCGAACGGCGCGGGCAAATCCACGCTGCTGCGCGCGCTCATGGGTGAACGGGAGCTGGCGGCCGGTGCGCTGCGCACGGGCGGGTCGGTCGTGCCGGCGTACTACGAGCAGGATTTGTCGCAGGTACCCGTGGATCGGTCGCTGTACGACATTATCGGCGACCTGCGCCCCATGTGGGGACGCGGCGCGATCCTGGGCCATCTCGCGCGTTTCGGCTTTACGGACGATGCCGTGCAGCGGAATGCGGCGACACTTTCCGGCGGGGAGCGCGCGCGCGTGGCGCTCGCCATGATCATGCTGGCGCGGGCCAATCTGCTGCTGCTGGACGAGCCCACGAATCATCTCGACGTGGAGAGTATCGAAGCGCTGGAGGACGCACTGGAACGCTATGATGGGACCACGATCCTCGTGAGTCACGACCGGGCGCTGCTGCGGGCGCTGGTCACACGCGTGTGGGTGCTGCACGACGGGCGGATCACGGATTTCGCCGGAAGCTTTGCGGACTGGGAGATCGCCAGCGTGGAACGCGCGCACGCGGCGGCGGTGACCGCCGCGGAGGAAGAAGATCGGCGCCGCGTGCAGGAGCGGCGCACGACGCGCTCGGGTCGCGGCATGCAGCGGCCGGATCGCGCCGGCGCCCGGGCACGACAGCGCGCGCTGGAGGAAGCGGAGGCGGGGGTCGAGCAGCTCGACGCGCGCGTCGCGGCGCTCACGAAAGCACTCGAAGATCCGGATCTGTACACGACGCCTGACGGCATGACGCGCGCGCTCTTGCTTGGCGCCGAACTCGATACGGCGCGGCGGGAGCTGGATGAGGCATTCGCGCTCTGGGAAGGAATGACAACTGGGGAATGAGGATCAGCCCGGAGAATGCGCACCGGGCGGTGAAAACATGGGGCTGCCGTTTGCCCACTCCCTCCTGTCAGGCGAATTCCCCGATGAACCCGATTTCCGGTTCGAGCTGATAGCCGAATTTCTCCCGGACGGCACGCTGCGCAATGGCGATGAGCTCGCGCACGTCCGTCGCCGTCGCGTGGCCGAGGTTCACCATGATGTTCGCGTGTATGTAGGAGATTTGCGCATCACCGTGGCGGAAGCCCTTGAGTCCGCACTGGTCCACGAGCCGGCCCGCACCCACACCCTCGATCTTCTTGAAGATCGAGCCCGCGCTCGGGTGCCATTCGAGCCACGGATGGCGTGAGCCGCGCCAGCTCAGATTCTCCTGCATGATCCGGTGCATGATGGCGGGGTCACTGCGCTGGAGCTGGAACGTCGCGGCGAGCACGACATCGGAGCGGTGATGAAAGACGCTGTCGTCATAGCCGAAGTGCACGTAATCGGCGTCCACCGTGCGCCGCTCCCCTTCCTCGCTCAGAATGTCGCACGACTCGAACACTTCCGCGATGAACATCGTGCGTTCCCGCTCGGGCGCGGGTGAGAGAAAGTGCAGATTCTGCCAGACGGCGCCACCCACCGTGCTCGGGATTCCCACGTAGTGTTCCAGTCCGGACCACCCGCGATTGACCGCATCCGGAATGAGGTCGCGCATGATGACGCCGCTCTCGGCGCGAACGCGACCGTTCTCGTGCCACGCGACGTGCGATGACACGTTGTGAATGACGAGGCCGCGAAAGCCACGATCTCCGACGAGAATGTTCGCGCCGAGTCCAAGTACGAACCACGGAATGCCCATCGTGCGTGCGGCCGTCACGGCATTCGCCAGGTCATCGGCGGACTCGGGCTCGTAGAAGAGATCAGCAGGGCCGCCGATACGAAACGTGGTGTACGGCGCGAGCGGAATTGACGTGCGCAAGCGTGCCGGATCGAGCATCGCCCGGAGCGATTCAACGGCGGGGCCGGAGCGGAGCGAAGTCACGTCGCGCCCGCGTTCAGCTCTTTTCTGCCGGGACGGCCGGCATGGAGGCGGCCGGTGTCGCGCGTCCCGCAAGCACACGCTGCACATCCGCCAACGATCCGCCCGCCGCACGCAGGGCCACGAGCGCATGATACACGAGGTCGGCCACTTCCTCCGTGGCACGACGCAGATCGTTGTCGGCACACGCGGCCACGAGCTCCGCGGCTTCTTCGCCCAGCTTCTTGAGGCGCAGGTTGCGATCCTCGAGCAGGCGCCGCGTGTAGCTCGGGTCATCAGCGCCGGCCGGCGCCGGCGTCGTGTGCACGATGGCATCCGCGGCGCGGCCCGCGATCGTGGCGTCGAGCGCGAAGAGCGCATCGCCGGCATCCGGCCCCACGAAGCAGGACATCGATCCGGTATGACACGCGGGACCCGCGGGAATCACGCGCGCCAGCAGCGTGTCGCCATCGCAATCGCACGCCAGTGAGACCACGCGCTGCGTGTTGCCGCTCGTGGCGCCTTTGTGCCAGGGGCCGCGCTCCCGGGAGAAGTAGTGCATCTCTCCGCTCGCCAGGGTGCGCTCCACGGCGCGACGGTCCGCGTGTGCCACCATGAGCACCTGACCGTTCGATGCGTCCTGCGTGACAACGGTGATCAACCCCTCGCCCTTTGCGAAATCCAGCTGCGACAGGTCAAACATGCCGCTCCTCCGAGCGTTCATGGTCCAGGGAATTCAAGATATCGCGTACGCCATCAGCCAGGGCGCGATTGCTCGCGACGGCGCTGCCGCCGGACGCGGTCCGCGCTCCGTGCCAGTCCGTGAACATCCCACCTGCTTCCTCGATGATGGGAAGAAAGGGCGTAGCGTCCCAGATTCCGAGGACGCCGTCCACCATGACTTCCGCGCGTCCCGTGGCCACCAGCAGATACCCATAACAATCGCCCCATGAGCGACTGATCGCGGCCAGGCCGGCGAGCTGCCGCCACGCCGTGCGCTGCGAGGCACTCCGGGGGAACTGCTCGTCGGTCGTCACCACCGTCGCCTGCGCGATGGACGATACCGCGGAGACGGAGCAACGCGCACCGTTCCACCAGCACCCCTCTCCCGGTGCCGCGACCAGCATTTCGGCCACCGCCGGATAGAATGCCGCCGCGGCGAGCACCGTATCACCCTCCGTGACGGAGACCAGCGATCCCCAGAGGGGAACGCCGCGGACGAACGTCTTCGTGCCATCGACCGGATCGATCAGCCAGCGGCGCGCAGCTCCGGCACGCGCGAGCCCGAATTCCTCGCCCAGAATGCCATCACCCGGGAAGTGCGCCTCGATCCAGCGACGCGCAACCTCTTCCGCGGTACGGTCCGCCATGGTAACGGGCGAACCGTCCGCCTTGGTCTCCACGGCAATTCCCGGCCGAAAGTGAGCCAGCGCTGTCGTGCCGGCCAGTCGCGCGACGTCCTCCACCGCGTCGAGCAGCGTCAGCATCAGGCCACCCGGCGAATAGCGACACCGCTCGACGCCAGGCAATGCTTGATCGCGCGTACCGTCGTCGTCCCGTCGTGCACCATGCCCGCCACCAGCGCGGCGTCCGCCTCGCCGTCGTCCAGGACGGCACGGACATCGCTCGCCGAGCCCGCGCCACCCGACGCGATCACGGGAACGTGCACCGCGCGCGCCACGGCGCGTGTGAGTTCAACATCATAGCCGCTGCGTGCGCCATCGCGATCGATGCTCGTGAGCAGGATCTCCCCCGCCCCGTGCGCCACGCATTGTCCGGCCCACTCCACCGCATCGAGCGCCGTACACGCCGATCCGCCGTACGTGCAGACGCGCCAGCTCCCGCCCTCACGACGGGCGTCGATACTCGCCACCACACACTGAGCGCCAAATCGATCCGCACACTCCGAGAGCAGTGCCGGACGCTCCACCGCGGCGGTGTTGAGACTTACCTTGTCCGCGCCCGCGCGCAGCGCCCGCGCGACATCCGCCGCCGAGCGCATGCCACCGCCAATCGTGAGTGGGATGAACAGCCTTTCAGCCGTGCGTCGCGCGACGTCCAGCAACGTGCCGCGGCCCTCCGCGCTGGCCGAGATGTCGAGAAAGACCATCTCGTCGGCGCCATCTGCCTCGTAGCGCGCCGCCAGCTCGACGGGATCCCCGACGTCGCGCAGCGCCGTGAAGCGAACTCCCTTCACCACGCGACCGTCGCGCACGTCGAGGCAGACGATGACGCGACGTGCCAGCATCAACGCACCTCCAGCTGCACCGATCCCTTGGTGCTGAACACGGCATCGCCCTCGCGGAGCGCATCGCGGAGCGCGAGCCCCAGCGCCTTGAACGCCGCTTCGACGACATGATGCCGGTCGCGGCCGCGCAGGACCCGTACGTGCAAGGTGGCGGCCGCCTGGTCGGCGAAGGAACGCATCCAGTGGTCGTAGAGCGAGCTGGGAAGCGGGCCACAATAGTACGGCCGGCCCCCCACGTCGAGCGCGACCTCCACGAGCGCGTCGTCCATGGGAATGACCGCATGGCCGTAGCGAGCGGCGTGGGCGGGCACCATCGCGCGCAGCGCCTGGCCTGTCGCGATCGCGACGTCTTCCACGAGATGATGACGGAGGTCGCCGCGCGCTTCCACCGAAAGATCGAGACCCGAATAGCGGGCGAGCGTGCCCAGCATGTGATCGAGGAACTTGTCTCCGGTGGCGACCGCGGCCGCCCCGCTCCCGGGCTGCAGCTCGGTGCGCACACGGGTTTCCCGGGTCTCCCGTACGACGACTGTCATTCGCAGTGCTCCCTGGTCATTCGGCAAACTCCTCGGCCACTGTACGGCCATCCAGCGCACCCGTGTAGAGGGCCATGCCCACGACCGCGCCCGCGACGCCGCGATCGGCGAGCTCGCGCAGCCCGTAGAGTGAGGCAATTCCGCCCGACGCGATCACCGGATGCGCAGAGAGCTCAGCCACCTCGTCCATGAGAAAGAGATCCGTGCCGGCGAGCTGTCCTTCGCGATGCACCGCAGTCACGAGGACGCCGGCGAGATCATGGTCGTTGAGCGACTCGATGATGCTGGCGATGTCCCACGCCATGGTGCGCGACCACCCGTGCGTCGCGAGTCGGCGGCCGCGGACATCGGCGGCCACGATGATACGCCCCGGGAATATC